>JAABUX010005425.1_pt1 | contig 15683 bp, 12 predicted proteins | sample 5561851 | NCBI WGS metagenome assembly JAABUX01 (sample SAMN10711883, study PRJNA513361) | rock metagenome | isolation source: Antarctica rocks | place: Antarctica: Victoria Land, Richard Nunatak red sandstone | collected 2016-01-03 | reverse complement strand
AGCAAAAACCTCTTCGACCTCTCCGGCCAGGTCGCGCTCGTCACCGGAGCCAGCCGCGGCCTCGGCCAGCACTTCGCCCGCGCCCTCGCCCGCGCCGGCGCCGATCTCATCCTCACCAGCCGCAACCGCCAAGACCTCGCCCCCTTCGTCGAGGAGCTCGCCGCCCTCGGCCGAAAGGCCGTCCCCCTCGACCTCGACGTCCGCGACCAGGCGAGCATCGCCCGCCTCGGCGCAGCCGCCCAGGGCGCCTTCCCCCAGGTCCACATCCTCGTCAACAACGCCGGCTGCAACGTCCGCAAGCCCGCGCTCGACGTCACCTGGGACGACTGGAACCTCATCCTTGACACCAACCTCCGCGGCACCTTCTTCGTCGCCCAAACCCTCGCCCGCTCCATGATCCTGCACGGCTACGGCCGCATCGTCAACATCGGCTCCGTCACCAGCGTCTTCGGCTACGCCGGCCTCGCTCCCTACGGAGCCAGCCGTGGCGGCGTCCGCCAGCTCACCATGAGCCTCGCCGACGACTGGGGCCCCCACGGCATCACCGTCAACTGCCTCGCCCCCGGCTGGTTCCGCACCGACCAGAACAAGGTCCTCTACGAAGACCGGCAGTGGGTCGACTACCTCGTCGACCGCATCCCCGTAAAGCGCCCCGGTGCCCCCCACGACCTCGACGGCGCCATCGTCTTCCTCGCCTCCGAGAGCAGCCGCTACATCACCGGGCAAACCCTCCTCGTCGACGGCGGCATCTCCACCGGAGCCACCCGCGCCACCCTCAGCCCCGTCCCAGTTCCTGTCCCAGCCCCCAGCAAAGGCCAGCCATGATCTCCTCAAGCTCTCATCCTCGCAGCAAGCGCCTCACCCGACTCCTCACCTCCATCCTCCTCGCCGCCGTCGCCCTCTCTCCCACCCTCGCTGTTGCCGAGAGGGCCGCCGCCGATCCCGTCACCGCTGGCAAACTCCGCGCCTTCTTCATCGACGTCGAGGGCGGCCAAGCCACGCTCTTCATCACCCCTGCCGGCCAGTCCCTCCTCATCGACACCGGCTGGGACGGCAATAACGGTCGCGACGCCGACCGCATCGTCTCCACCGCAAAGAAAGCCGGCCTCAGCAGAATTGACTTCGTCCTCATCACCCACTTCCACGAGGACCACGTCGGCGGCGTCGCCCAGCTCCTCGACCGCATCCCCGTCGGTGCCTTTATCGACCACGGCGAAAACCGCGAGTTTGACCGCGGCCCCACCGAACGCCTCTATGCCGACTACCGGAAGATCCTCGCCACCGGCAAATCCAAACACATCCTCGCAAAACCCGGAGCTCGCCTCCCCATCCAGGGCGTCGACGCCACCGTCATCAGCGCCGACGGCGCCCTCCTGCAGCAGCCCCTACGCCACGCAGGCCAGCCCAACCCGACCTGCACCCGCACCGATCCAGGCCCCGCCGACCAGACCGAGAACGCCCGCTCCGTCGGCATCCTCCTCCACTTCGGAACCCTGACCATCGTCGACCTCGGCGATCTCACCAAGGACAAGGAACGCGACCTCGTCTGCCCCAACAACAAGCTCGGCCCTGCCGACATCTACATCGTCTCGCACCACGGCTGGAACCAAAGCTCCAGCCCCGAGTTCGTCGACGCCCTCCATGCCCGCGTCGCCATCATGGACAACGGCGCGAAAAAGGGCGGATCGCTCTCCACCCTACAGACCCTCCGCAAAGCCCCCGGCCTCGAAACCCTCTGGCAGGTCCACTTCTCCGAAGAGGGCGGGCCCGCGTTCAACACCGGCGAGCAGTTCATCGCCAACCTCCCCGGCCCCGACGCCGCAAACTCCCTCGAACTCATCGCCGACCCCAACGGCAGCTTCGACGTCCTCAACTCCCGAAACAACCTCCGCCAGCACTACCCCGCCTCCCCCGCCCACGCAAGTAGCCGGCCAGCTGAAGCAGTCTTGCTTAAGGGCACGGCTTTAGCCGTGCCATAAGCTGCTGCTGTAAATCCGGCTTTAGCCGCTGGGGGTCACACTTGCTCTCTTCCGCTTACAGTTCAGTACACCGTAAGCCCTCCCTCGACAGCGCTTCAGCCGCTGAGGAAAGTTCTTCTCTAGAACTCCTCGTCATCCCCGATCGGCATCCCCGGCGGAGCCTCGACCGCCTTTGCCGGCACAAACTTCGCCGGGTCCCGCTCAAACTCCTCAATCCGAGCCACGTTGCCCGCACAATGCGCCCTCCGCTCCGCCTCCGTGCAGCTCAGCTTTGCCTTGAGCGCTTGGAGGTGCGCCCGAACCACTGCCGCAACCTCCAGCGATGTCCCCGGACTCGCCGCCAGCGACAGCATCGCCTCCGTCGTCCGCGTCTCAATCGCCCTCTGCACCTCCCCAGCCAGCCCCGATCGAGCCGCCGCCCCCCACGTCGCCCCGACGATCTGATCAAGCACATCGTCCAACCCCGGATTCGCCCCGTCCCGCGCGTGATACTCCATCAACCGGCTCGCCCGCTGCGCATGCAGCAGCACCCCCAGCGTCAGGTCGGCCGAACTCTCCGCCGCCCCCACCGGATCAAATGTCAGCCCCGTCGAACTCGGAAACGACTCGCGCGTCCGCGGCAGCCCCGGCGGCCTCGGCGGCATCTGCCGCACGAGCGCCTCCGGCAGCGTCAGCGTCTCCGGGGAGAGCGTCTTCAGCACCGCCGCCAACGCCTTCCTCTGCTCCGCGGCAGGCACAATCTCCGAGGAAGCCTGCCCATCGCCGCGCAGCGTGTACCGGTAGTCCAGCCCGCCAATCTCCTTCGCCGCCGCCTCCGTCTGGTACCGATGCAGCAGAAACAGCGGCACCAGCGTGTCCTCCATCTGCGCCACCGGCGTCCCCGGCCGGATCACCGCCTCGCCAAACCGCCCGAGCGCCGCCGCCCGCACCTCGAGCACGCGATTCAATTCCCCCGCCGCGTCCGTCCCGTTGTCCCAGAGATGCGCCTGCGGATGCGCCCCGCCCATCGGCCGCGCATCCTCGTCCGTGATGTACGGCAGACCGCTCTTCTCCGCCTGCGCCAGAATCCGCCCCAGCCCCGCCCGATCCTCGACCGGCTGGCCCTTCACGTCGAACTCGCGATACCCATACTCGATCGCCACCCTGTCCCACGCCCCGATATTCACTGGGTACGCGTGCGACACATCCGGCGCCCCATCCTTGCCCAGCGTCACCCACGGATGCGGATAATCCATCACCGACACGGACTCCTCCGGCCGGTGCGCAACCGAGCTCGCCGCGAAGTTGTGCGCCAGCCCCAGCGTGTGCCCCGTCTCGTGCGCCGCCAGCTGCCGAATCCGCGCCAGCACCATCTGGAGCATCGGATCGCGCCCCGCGTCACCCCCCGGAGGCCACGCCTTCCCCGCCCCATACGGCGCCAGCAGAGCCTCCGCAATCAGGTAGTCCTGCCGCCCCCGCAACGACCCCAGCGTCACATTGCCCTTCAGGATCTCGCCCGTCCGCGGATCCGCCACCGCCGCCCCGTAGCTCCATCCGCGCGTATACCGGTGCACCAACTGGATGATGTTGTAGCGCACATCCATCGGGTCTGCGTCCGCCGGCAGCACGTCCACCCGAAACGCATCCTTCCAACCCGCCGCCGTAAACGCCTGGTTCCACCACCGCGCGCCCTCCACCAGCGCCGTCCGGATCGGCTCCGGCGCACCCCGGTCCACGTAGTACTGGATCGGCTGCACCGGCTCGCAGTCCGTCCTGCAGCTCGGGTCGCGCTTCACCAGCCGGTGCCGCAAAATAAACTGCTGGTCCAGCGGCTCGCCCGGCGCCGCCGCATAGTCCCGGTAGCTCTCCGGAAAGTACCCCGCCCGCGGATCGAACCGCCGCGCCACAAACCCTGGCCCCGGCAGCTCCAGAAAACTCTGATGCTCCCGCACCGTCAGCGCATGCGCATCCGGCGTCACATCCCGCACCCACTCCCCGCGCGCCGGACCCTCCGTCGTAAACGTCAGCACCGCCTCCACCTCGGTGTTCTTCGGAAACGCCCTCGTCCGATCCATCGCAATCGCCGATCGCATCGCGTCCACCTTGTACGCCCCCTGCTGCGTCCGCGCCAGCGCCTCCGCCACCCCATGCGCATCGCGCACAAAGAACTCCGTCGCATCCACCAGCACCCTGCCGCCAGCCCCCGCCGCCGCCGCCGACTCCCCCTCCACCTTGAAGCCCGCCAGCACCGACTCCGGAAACGACTGCCGCACCGCCATCTGCTCCGCCGCCTCCGTCGACGACGTCCGAAATATCGCGTTCGGCTCAACCAGCAGCACCTTCGGCCCAAACCGCTCAAACCGCACAATCCGTCCCGGAGCCGTCTGCCCCCGGTCCAGTCCCAGGTCGTTCGATCCCGTCCCGAACGGCAGCGAGTTCGTGTACAGCAGCTCCCCGCTCCGCTCGTCCACGCCCAGCCTCACCTCCAGGTAAAGCTTCCCCGCCTTCGCGTCCCAGTCCAGCGGCAGCAGCCCATCCATGTGCGTCATCCCGGCAGTCCGCGCCTCCACCGTCGGCGTCTCCGTCGAAGTCTGCGTGGTCGAACTCTTCGCAGCAGGCGCGCTCTGGGCATTGACGGAAACAGCAGCGGACACAGCAGCAACCAGCAGCGTCTGCAGGAGAGGGAAGCATCTTGGGCGGGGCATGGTCCGTTGTAGCACAGCGCCCATCCACCTCCAGCCCTCCCCTCTCCGCAAATCGACTTCGCCCCAGCGCCTCACCACGACCGCCCGCAGCAGCCAACCTCCAGCACCTCCAGTTAGAATCCAAAAGTCGCATCCCACACGCGCGCCCCCTGCACCCCCCACAACCGCGCGTCAGATGCCGGAGACCGAAATGCAGCTTCCATCCACGCAACCAGCCGCCGCCACCACCCCAGGCGCCCGCTTCCGGCAGGCCGTCGCCGAAGAACACCCGCTCCAGGTCATCGGCGCCATCAACGCCTACACCGCTCGCATGGCCGAGGCCACCGGCTTCCGCGCCCTCTACCTCTCCGGCGGAGGCCTCGCCGCCAACTCCCTCGGCATGCCCGACCTCGGCATCTCCACCATGGAAGACGTCCTCACCGACCTCCGCCGCATCACCGACGTCACCACCCTCCCCGTCCTCGTCGACATCGACACCGGCTGGGGCGGCGCCTTCAACATCGCCCGCACCATCCGCTCCATGCATAAGGCGGGAGCCGCCGCCATCCACATGGAAGACCAGGTCGGCACGAAGCGCTGCGGACACCGCCCCGGCAAGGAGGTCGTCCCCACCGCCGAGATGGTCGATCGCATCAAGGCCGGGGTCGACGCCCGCATCGACCCCGACTTCGTCCTCATGGCCCGCACCGACGCCCTCGCTAGCGAAGGCCTCGACCGCGCCCTCGACCGCGCCCGAGCCTACGTCGAAGCCGGCGCCGACATGATCTTCGCCGAGGCCGTCACCGACCTCCCCCAGTACCGCCGCTTTCGCGAGGCAGCCAGGGTCCCTATCCTCGCCAATATCACCGAGTTCGGCCACACCCCGCTCTTCACCCGCTCCGAACTTGCCGAAGCCGGCGTCGACCTCGTCCTCTACTGCTGCGGAGCCTACCGCGCCATGAACGCCGCCGCCCTCTCCGTCTATCGCACCATCCGCACCGAGGGCACGCAAGCTAGCGCCGTCCCCCTCATGCAAACCCGCGCTGAACTTTACAGCTTCCTCGGCTACCACGCCTACGAGCAAAAGCTCGACGACCTCTTCGCCTCGAAGAAGTCCGCCATAGGAATCCCTGAATGAATCCTTGTTGCGGAAAAGCAGGGCGTCAAAAGCTGCGAAAACTTGCCCTTTCGCAAGCGCACGGCTCAGAGCCTGCGGAGAAGTTCTCTCGGCGTTCCGATCATCTCCGGAAGCGCACGGCTTCAGCCGTGCCATAACGGCCCAGGTTCGGACAGGGCTTTAGCCCCTGGGGTACGCTTGACCGTGTATAAAGATCTGCTTGAGCCCTTCCGTCCTGCCGTAAGCCCAACAAACGTCGGCAGCCCGAATTACCGTCGCACCGGAGCACCAGCCATGACTGAAAACGTAACCGCCACCGACGCAAACACCGCTCCCGCCTTCAAACCCAAAAAGTCCGTCGCCCTCTCCGGAACCCCCGCCGGCAACACCGCCCTCTGCACCGTCGGCCGCACCGGCAACGACCTCCACTACCGCGGCTACGACATCGCCGACCTCGCCCAGCACTGCGAGTTCGAAGAGGTCGCCTTCCTCCTCCTCCACGGCAAACTCCCAAATGTAACCGAATTGGCTGCCTATAAAGCAAAGCTCGTCCGCCTCCGCCCCCTCCCCGCCCTCGTCCGCTCCGTCCTTGAGCAGCTCCCGCCCGCCACCCACCCCATGGACGTCCTCCGCACCGGCGTCTCCGCCCTCGGCTGCGCGCTCCCGGAAAAGGACGACAGGAGCCGCGCCTCCGCCCTCGGCTGCGCGGACACCCTTCTCGCCACCTCCGGCCCCATGCTCCTCTACTGGCACCACTTCTCCCGCAACGGCCGCCGCCTCGATCTCGACACCCCCGAGTCGGCAAGTCACGACACCATCGCCGCCCACTTCCTCCACCTCCTCCACGGCGTCCCGCCCTCCCCCGAGCACGTCCGCGCCATGCAGATCTCGCTCGTCCTCTACGCCGAGCACGAGTTCAACGCCTCCACCTTCACCGCGCGCGTCATCGCCGGCACCGGCTCCGACCTCTTCTCCGCCATCACCGGCGCCATCGGAGCCCTGCGCGGCCCCAAACACGGCGGAGCCAACGAGGTTGCCCTCGAGATCCAGCAACGTTACCATTCGCCCGACGAGGCCGAACGCGACATCCGCTCTCGCCTAGACAAAAAAGAAGTCGTCATCGGCTTCGGCCACCCCGTTTACACCGTCTCCGACCCTCGCAACGCCATCATCAAACAGGTCGCCCACGACCTCGCCCAAACCTCCGGCGACCTCGGGATGTACGCCGTCGCTGAACGCCTCGAAACCGTCCTCTGGGACGCCAAAAAAATGTTCCCCAACCTGGACTGGTTCTCCGCCGTCGCCTACCACCTCATGGGCATCCCCACCGCCATGTTCACCCCCCTCTTCGTCCTCGCTCGCACCGCCGGCTGGTCCGCCCACATCCTCGAGCAGCGCGCCGACGGCAAAATCATCCGCCCCGCCGCCACCTACACCGGCCCCGAAGACCTCCCCTTCCTCCCCCTGGCCAACCGCCCCTGACCTGCGGGCTGAAGGCCCGCCCCGATACCAGTCTGGGGCAATGCCCGGGAATCAGTCTCCAGATCGACCTTTCAGACCAACTCGTCGCCAAGTCCAGACCTAACCCGAATTGATCGGAGACTTTGCATCAAAAATACCCGGTAGGGGAGTACCTCACACATGTCCAGCCACATCCCAACAGAACGCCCCCAACCCGACCAGGTCCTCCAGGACATCGCCGACTACGTCCTCGACTACAAGATCACCAGCGACTTAGCCTACGAGACCGCCCGCAACTGCCTCATTGACACCCTCGGCTGCGGCCTCGAAGCCCTCGAATACCCCGCCTGCACCAAGCTCCTCGGCCCCATCGTCCCCGGCACCACCGTCCCCAACGGCGCCAAAGTACCCGGCACCGCGTACCAGCTCGACCCCGTCCAGGCCGCCTTCTCCATCGGCGCCATGATCCGCTGGCTCGACTTCAACGACACCTGGCTCGCCGCCGAGTGGGGTCACCCCTCCGACAACCTCGGCGGCATCCTCGCCACCGCCGATTGGATCTCCCGCAACGCCGTCGCCTCCGGCCGCCCCCCGCTCACCATGCGCGACGTCCTCACCGCCATGATCAAGGCCCACGAGATCCAGGGCTGCCTCGCCCTCGAGAACTCCTTCAACCGCGTCGGCCTCGATCACGTCGTCCTCGTCAAGGTCGCCTCCACCGCCGTCGTCGCCGGCATGCTCGGCCTCTCCCGCGCTCAGATCATCGACGCCCTTTCGCTCGCCTGGGTCGACGGCCAAAGCCTCCGCACCTACCGCCACGCCCCCAACACCGGCTCCCGCAAAAGCTGGGCCGCCGGCGACGCCACCAGCCGCGCCGTCCGCCTCGCCCTCATGGTCCAGGCCGGTGAGATGGGCTACCCCACCGCCCTCACCGCCAAGACCTGGGGCTTCTACGACGTCCTCTTCCGCAAGGAGCCCTTCCGCTTCCAGCGCCCCTACGGCTCCTATGTCATGGAAAACATCCTCTTCAAGATCAGCTTCCCCGCCGAGTTCCACGCCCAAACCGCCGTCGAAGCCGCCATGACCCTCCGCGGGCAGATGCTCGGGGCAGGGAAGTCCATCGACGGCATCGCCTCCCTCACCATCCGCACCCACCAGGCCTGCCTCCGAATCATCGACAAGGTCGGCCCCCTCTCCAACCCCGCCGACCGCGACCACTGCATCCAGTACATGGTCGCCGTCCCCCTCCTCTTCGGCCATCTCCTCGCCTCCGACTACGAGGACGTCGTCGCCGCCGACCCGCGCATCGACGTACTCCGCGCCAGGATGACCTGCGTCGAAGAGCCCCTCTTTACCGCCGACTACCTCGACCCCGAAAAACGCTCCATCGCCAATACCCTCACCCTCACCTTCACCGACGGCACCATCCTCACCGAGACCGTCGAGTACCCCATCGGCCACCGCCGCCGCCGCGCCGAGGGCATCCCCCTCCTCGAACAGAAGTTCCGCACCAACCTCGCCCACCGCTTCCCGCAATCGCAGCAGGACGCCATCTGGAAGCTCTCTCTTGACCCAAACGCCCTCGACGCCGCTCCCGTCCACGGGTACGTCGACCTCTACACCCCACCCCCCGGAACCTGAGCCCCTCGCCCCACATCGAGCCGCCGCCTTACCGAACGATCTCACCGGCAATCGAAAGCTCACGAAGTCGGCCCCGCCGCCGCCCCCAGCTTGCGCCAGTCCTGCACCCGCTCCGCATTCCTCCTGTCCTGCGCCTCGCGCAAACGGTTGTACTCGCGCAGTGCGGTCTCCGCTTCCGTCGGCCGCTGCAGCTTCCGGTAGATCCGCGCCAGCTCGTAGTACGAGCGCTTCGCCACCTCGCTCTCCGGATCCGCCTTCACACTGCCCTCCAGCCGCGCCACCGCCTCCGCCTCCTTGCCCGTTGCTGCCAGACCGCGCCCCAGGTAGTAGTCGGCCACCGGCGCCCCCCGGTACCTCTCCCGCATCCCCTCCAGCAGCGGAATCCCCGCCGCATAGTCCCCCCGATCGATCTCCGTGCTCCCCAGGTTGTACATCGCAATCGGATTCGACGGGCTCAGCTCCAGCTCCCGCGCATACGCCTTCTGCGCCGCTTCAAGCTCGTTCAACTTCCGGTACACATCCCCCAGCCCCTCGTACAGATCCGGATTGCGCTGCTCAATTTGGATCGCCGCCTCATACTCCTTGATCGACTCCGCGTTCTTCTCATCCTCCGCGTACAGCTCCGCCCGCACCTTGTGCACCTGCCAGGAGTTCGGACTGATCTGCGCCATCTTCGCGTAGCTGTCCCGCGCCACCTGGCTGTGCGCCCTCCCGCGATACTCGAGCACGCTCAGATCGTTCGGCGTCATCTCCGCCGCCCGGTCAAACGGCTCCACCGCCATCTCCGGATGCCCGTCCGCCAGCTCGGCAATGCCCAGCCACGTCAGCGCCTCCACGTTCTTCGGATCCGTCGCCAGCTCCTGCTTCAGGGCTCCAATCGCCTCCTCCCGCCGGTTCGCCTGGTACAGAAACACCCCCAGAAACATGTGCGCCGAAGCGAGCTTCGGGTCCAGCTCGATCGCCTTCCGCACGGAGGCGATCGCCTCCTCCGCCTTTCCCTCCCGCCCCAGCACCAGCCCCAGGTCCAGATGCGCGTCCGCCATCCCCGGAGCCAGCTTCACCGCATCCCGAAACGCGCTCTCCGCATCCGCGCTCCGCCCATTGCGCATCGCCAGGGCGCCCCTCTGGATCGCCTCCTGCACCGGCGTACCCTGCGCCCACACCCGCCCCGCAGGCACACCAAGACTCGCCAGCAGCAGCCATCCCAACCATCGATCGCGATCTGTTCTCATCGAGCTTTCCGCTGATCCTATCCCGCCAGTCAATCGCATGTCGACCGGACGCCTCTCCCTCCACGCCGCGCCGCCCTCCGCCCGATCCCGCGCCCCGTCCCTCAGATCACGCCCTGTTACCTCCATGCGATAGTTACGGAAACACATTGCGGGACAAGCGATACACCCGTACCATCGCAACGACTCGCACCGGCGTCCATCCTCTCTTCCTCACTCTCCCTCGCAGGTCTATGAACATCACGGCTGTTGCTCGAAAAGCCCGGGTCTCCACCGCCACCGTCTCCCGGACCATCAATGGATCCGCAAACGTCAGCCCCAAAACAGCGGAGCGCGTCCGCCGCGCCATCGAGTCCCTCGGCTTCTACCCCAATACCAACGCCCGCGCCCTCGGCTCCGGTCGCTCCTCCCTCTACGGCCTCATCATCTCCGACATCACCAACCCCTTCTTCCCCGAGCTCGTCAAGGCCTTTGAAGATATCGCCGTCGAGCATGGGCAGGAGGTCCTCATCGCCAACACCAACTACGACCCCATCCGCATGGAGACCTGCGTCCGCCGCATGCTCCAGCGCAAGGTCGACGGCGTCGCCATCCTCACCTCCGAGATGGACGACCGGCTCATCGAGGTCTTCAGCCGCCGCCACATCCCGCTCGTCTTCCTCGATACCGGAGCCCCCGGCCCGGGCGTCTCGAGCGTCCGCATCGACTACCCCACCGGCGTCAGCTACGCTATCGATCACCTCAGCGAGCTCGCGCACACCCGCATCGCCTTTATCAGCGGTCCGCTCGCCCTCAGCTCCGCCCGTGTCCGCCTCCAGGCCTTCACCGCCATGCTCGCCAAGCACCGCCTCACCCCGGACAAGCGTATGATCCAGGAGGGCAACCACCGCGTCGACGGCGGCCACGACGCCATGGAGCGCATCCTCGCCTCCGGCGCGAAGCCGACCGCCGTCCTCTGCTCCAACGACCTCACCGCCATCGGCGCCATGGGCGCCGTCTATGAGCGCGGCCTCCGCGTCCCCGAGGACATCTCGGTCGTCGGCTACGACGGCATCCAGCTCTCCGCCTTCACCCATCCCAGCCTCACCACTCTCAGCGTTCCACGCGTCGAGCTCGCCAACATCGCCTTCCGCAGTATCTTTCACAACCGCGATCCCCAGGGCGGTCCCCCCGGCCTCGGCGAAGAGCACGTCATCCACCCCACCCTCGTCGTCCGGCAGTCCACCGGCCCCGCCCCCCGCTGGACCCGCTAGCCAACCTCCCCTGAAACGACTCGGGTCGATACCGAGTCGAACTCTCGTTCGTGGAACCGCTTCGACCGCATGTTGTATCGTGGTCTCGCCCGCAAATCCGCTTCGCCGCGCCCGAAAGGCCCCGCTCATGAATCTTCGGTCCACCCTCGTCGCCTTCGCCCTCGCCGCATCCACCCTCTGCGCCGGAGCCCAGGCCCGGTGGTCCGAGGCCAAAGCCAACGCCTGGTACACCGGGCAGCCCTGGCTCGTCGGCTCCAACTTCATCCCCTCCGACGCCATCAACGAGCTCGAGATGTTCCAGGCCGCCACCTTCAACCCCGCGCTCAACGACAAAGAGCTCGGCTTAGCCGAGGGCATCGGCATGAACACCATGCGCGTCTTCCTCCAGGACCAGCTCTGGCAGCAGGACCCCGAAGGCTTCAAGAAGCGCCTCGACACCTTCCTCGGCATCGCCGCCAAACACCATATCAAACCGCTCCTCGTCCTCTTCGACTCCTGCTGGGAGAACAACCCGCACCTCGGCGCCCAGCACCCGCCCATCCCCGGCGTCCACAACTCCGGCTGGGTCCAGAGCCCCGGCAAGGAGCGTCTCCTCAACCCCGCCGACGAGCCCCAACTCGAGGCCTACGTCAAAGGCGTCGTCGGCGCCTTCGCCAACGACGACCGCATCCTCGGCTGGGACGTCTGGAACGAGCCCGACAACCGGGGCGGCGACGTCGTTGCCGATGAGCCCGCCAAGGTCCGCCGCGTCGACGAGCTCCTCCCCAAGGCCTTCGCCTGGGCCCGCTCCGTCCACCCCACCCAGCCCCTCACCAGCGGCGTCTGGGTCGGCAACTGGTCCGATCCCGCCCAGGAAAGCCCCACCACCAGGATCCAGCTCGCCGAGTCCGACGTCATCTCCTTCCACAACTACGGCTGGCCCGAGGAGTTCGAGGCCCGCATCCAGGAGCTCCAGCCCAACCACCGGCCCATTCTCTGCACCGAATACATGGCCCGCGGAGCCGGCTCCACCTTCGACGGCTCTCTCCCCGTCGCGAAAAAATACAACGTCGCCGCCATCAACTGGGGCTTTGTCGCCGGCAAAACCCAGACCTACTTCCCCTGGGACTCCTGGGAGCACCCCTACGTCCGCGCCCAGCCCACCCTCTGGTTCCACGAGGTCTTCAAGCAGGACGACACCCCCTACCGCCAGCGCGAGGTGGACCTCATCCGCCAGCTTACCGGCCGCGGAACACCCGCGCCGTCCCCGCAGCACACCGGTCAGGAGTGACCGTTGCCCCATCCGGTTTACCCCTTTTAGGGAATGGCTCTTCCGCCAGCCTCGCGTACCATTCAAAGACGGGTCGGTTTATGTACGTGTGACCATCCACAAGGAGTGTTCACGAACATGGAAACCATTCAGGGTCAGACGATCCAGGGCATCTCGCTTGAGATCGACGGCAAGCACTTCATCGACTGCACCCTTATCGACTGCATCCTCGAGTACCGCGGCGACCCGGTCAACTTCGAACGCACCCTCATGCGCGGCTGCCGCCACGTCTTCTTCGGGCGCGCCCGCCGCACCCTCCACTACCTCCAGAACGTCGGCCTCATGCCCCACGATCCCACCGACTGGGCCGAGTTCTCGGAGACCGTGAACTAGCCCGCGCCTTGCCTCATTGCCCAGGCAGCAGCGGCCTAGGCCTAGGACGTCGAGCATTCACTGCTCCAGCGCACAGCCCCAAAAAGACTCGCTCGTCCAGGCGGCGCTGATATACTCCGGTGATATCAGAGGTCCACCCCTATGCGAACCCTGGTCGACATTCCCGAAGAAGACCTCACGTTGCTTAACCAATTGAGCAAGCAGGAAAACATCTCCCGCGCTGAACTGGTACGCCGCGCCATCAGCGCCTACCTTGCCCCCCGCAAGCGTAAAGGCTCAGGCCTCCGAGACGGGTTCGGTATCTGGGCCGATAGGAAAGAAGATGCGCTCGAATACCAGGAGCGTATGCGCCGTGAGTGGGACCGGTGACCACGGTCTTCGACGCGAACATCGTTATCGATCTGCTGAAGGGCGTTGAGCCCGCTCTACTCGAGGCGGAAAGTCACGACGACCGGGCTATCAGCATAGTGACCTGGATGGAGGTCATGGCTGGAGTCACACCGGAGTTGAAAGACGACGTACGCGGTGTCCTCTCGGAGTTCCGCCTGATCTCCCTAAGCGGTGCCATCGCGGAGCAGGCAGTCATCGAGCGTCGTCAACGCCGGATCAAGCTTCCCGATGCGATCACCATAGCAACCGCCGTCGTCGAACGCGGTGTCTTGGTAACGCGAAACACCAAAGACTTCCCCAGAAACGAACGTCATGTGCGTATCCCCTACCGCCTCCCGGTGCACTGACGTAGCCCGTCTAGGCAGTACACTACGGTTGACCCGCCCGGGCCGCCGCGCCATGTTGAAATCGCTCCTAGTTTCCCTCGCTCTCGTCACAGCCATCGTCGCCCAGCCGGCGAGCCAGGGCCAGAACCCAGGCCCCACCCAGCCCGGCAACTTCGTCGACACCGCCGCCAAAGCCGGCATCCACTTTACCGGCGTCGCCTCCCACACCCCCCACAAGTACCTCATCGAAACCATGGGCTCCGGCGTCGCCGCCTTCGACTTCGACAACGACGGCCTCCTCGACCTCTTCTTCGTCAACGGAGCCCCCCTCTCCAGCCCCACACCCAAGGGCGCCGTCCCCCAGAAGGCCGGCCCCGAAGACTGGAACCGCCTCTTCCACCAGAAAAAAGACGGCACCTTCGAGGACGTCACCGAAAAGGCCGGCCTCAAAGGCGTCGGCTACGGCATGGGCGTCGCCGTCGGAGACTTCGACAACGACGGCTTCGAAGATCTCTACGTCACCGCCTACGGCGGCAACAAGCTCTACCGCAACAACGGCAACGGCACCTTCACCGACGTCACCCAGCAGTCCGGCGCCGGCGGCCCCACCACCCCCGGCTTCACCTGGTCCACCTCCGCCGCCTGGGTCGACCTCGACAACGACGGCAACCTCGATCTCGTCGTCCTCCGTTACATGGAGTGGGACTTCAACGACGAGTTCTGCGGCGAACACCGCGAAGGCTACCGCGCCTACTGCCATCCTGACATCTACCCCGCCATCCCCGCCCTCGTCTACCACAACGACGGCAACGGCCACTTCACGGAGGTCGCCAAAAAAATGGGCCTCGACGTCCCCGGAAAGGGCCTCGGCATCGCCATCGCCGACTACGATCGCGACGGCAAGGTCGACCTCGCCGTCGCCAACGACTCCATGCTCGAGTTCCTCTATCGCAACCAGGGCGGCGGACACTTCGAGGAGACCGGCCTCACCGCCGAGGTTGCCGTCGACGGCGACGGCCGCACCTTCGCCGGCATGGGCATCGACTTCGCCGACTACAACAACGACGGCATCCCCGACCTCGTCATCACCAACCTCGCCAACCAGAAGTACGCCCTCTACCGCAACAACGGCGACGGCTCCTTTACCTACGACACCTACGTCTCCGGGCTCGCCCGCATGACGCTCCTCCACTCCGGTTGGGGCATCCGCTTCCTCGACTACGACAACGACGGCCTCAAGGACATCCTCATCGCCCAGGGCCACGACCTCGACACCGTCGAGCTCAACTACCCGCAGCTCCACTACAAGGAGCCCATGCTCCTCGCCCGCAACATCGGCAAGGGCGGCTTCGTCGACGTCTCCGCCCAGTCCGGCGCCGTCTTTCAGCAGCCCTGGGTCAGCCGCGGCCTCGCCATCGGCGACCTCGACAACGACGGCCGCCTCGACGCCATCGTCACCACCAACGGCGGCCCCGCCCACATCCTCCACAATGAGACCTCCACCCCCAACCACTGGCTCCTCCTCTCGCTCGTCGGCCATAAGTCCAACCGCGACGGCATCGGTGCCGAGATCAAGCTCACCACCAGCCACGGCCCGCAGTGGGCCACCGTCTCCACCGCCGGCAGCTATCTCTCGTCCAACGACAAGCGCGCCCACTTCGGCCTCGGCCCCGATACCTCCGCCCGGTCCATCGAGATCCGCTGGCCCAGCGGCATCGTCCAGAAACTCGAAAACGTCCCCGCCAACCAGGTCCTCAAGATCGACGAGCCCCCTCCTTCCACCCCCGCCAAGTGATCCGCCTCACCTCCCGTTCCCGCCCCCATGGACCTCTCCTCCCCTAGCGCCCCATTTGCCTCCTCTCGCACCCTCTGCGGTGAGCTTCTGCTGCTTCTCACGCTCACCACATCCGCCCAGACCTCAGCCCAGAGTCCCGACCCCCTCGCCCAGGCCAGATCCCTCATCCGCGGGAACCACCTCTCCG
>JAABUX010005424.1_pt1 | contig 15684 bp, 25 predicted proteins | sample 5561851 | NCBI WGS metagenome assembly JAABUX01 (sample SAMN10711883, study PRJNA513361) | rock metagenome | isolation source: Antarctica rocks | place: Antarctica: Victoria Land, Richard Nunatak red sandstone | collected 2016-01-03 | reverse complement strand
CAGCACGGCGGCCAGGGCGCCCGCGGCCGTGCGGCAGGCCAGCACGCCGGCGCGCAGCAGCAGCGGCGTGTGCCCGGCCGGCAGCGCCTGGCTGCCCACCATGCCCACGCCTGCAGCCAGGTCTGAAAGGTTACTATATGCGTCAGTCCATGTACATCTTGCCGCCAATCTGCATGTAATGCATGCCCGTTGCCAAAGGCAGCGCACCGCTTAGTCAGCGTTTCGGTAACCAAAAAAAAAAAAAACATTACACCATTCGACCTACGCTGCACATTCATGCCCCCCTTACAAGCATGGTCTGCGAAAGCATCCTCCTTTCAAGCAGAACTCCTGCATTGCCAGGCTCTTAGGTTAGCTGCTGTCCAGTGTATGCGCTCCAGCGTCTTGCATGGCACGCCAGGCGCGCGCACGCACGATCAGGCGCAAGCAGAGTGCCGTGCGCTAGGTGCAGCGGGCTCAGCGGGGGGTCGCCCGGGCCCACCTGGCCCGTCGAGGCCGACGGGCGCATAGACGAGCGTGTGCACGGAGAGCGCGGCTGCGGATGCCGGTGCGGGGCGGCCCGAGACGAGCGCTGCGCAGTTGCAGTCGGCGCCGTCCCACAGGGCCGCGATGAGGCCGCCCGCGGCCGGCGGGAGCGGCACGCGCAGCATGCGCCCGTCCAGCGCGCTGAACAGGTGCACCGCGCCGTGGCTGTCCTCGAACAGCGCCCTGCGGCCGCCGCCCCGCGCCTCGTCCCGGGCGGGAAGCGCCGCCTCGCGGCATTAAGACACGGCACAGCACTGGCCTCGCTCAGCACACGGTTCCAGGCAGCGACTGAGCCCGCCCCAGGATTCCCCCCGCTGCAATCGCAGGCACAGTGGTCTTCAAGCGGCTTGGACAGGCGAGCCTTCCGGACAGGCGAGCCTTCCAGACAGGCGAGCCTTGCTTTCGGGCTGGCAGGAATTGAGTGCCGGGCAGGGCGAGCGCACCTGACCCCGGCCGGCTGCGGCCACACGCGGCGCACGCCGCCGCCGGCGTGCCGCGCCTCGGCGACCGGCGCGCGCGGCGCGCACGCGAAGCACCACAGCCCGCCCGAGGCCGTGCCGGCCACCAGGAAGTGCGCGCTCAGCGCAAGGCAGGTGACGTCCGCGGGCGCGCCCGGCGGCGGCAGGGTCAGGGTCCTATCGAGGCCTGCCTGCGGCTCAGCTGCAGGCGCACCGGCGGCGGCAGGAGCCAGGTCATGGACCCAGATCCTGCCTGCGCGGAGCAGCCAAGGACCTGTGCATCATCCTGAAGCTTTCAATGCCGTGTCCATATAGGGTTCTGGACAGGCAGGTCCCTTTACACACTGCAAACATGCGGCTGGACGTCTGCTGACTGTCCACACGACCCTCGCCCCAAGACCTACGGTGTCAGCCCTGACGCTTTGGCGGACTTTACCCTTGCCAAGGCCGTCTTGCTGGAACTTGACAAGCACACTCAACAGCCCGCAGTATTGCCAGAGACAGCTAGAGCCGCTAGAGTGTGGCAGTGTGGGCCGCACCTTGGCACAGCACAGCAACATGGTCTGCATTAATGGCCAGCGCCTCCACTCGACCTGCGTGCCGCTGGCACACAGGCGCGCCCGCCGGCCCTGCCCCGCCCGGCAGCGTGAATATCCACGCCTGCGTCGCCGCGGGCTCCTGTCACCGCCTGGGGTGCAGGTTCATGGCTGGGCGGCACTGAGAGATTCTGCAGGCCATCCTATGCCACACAATGCAAAGCTATGCCAACACAATGGAAAGAAGTCAGTAATATCTCAATAGTTCCTTCGAGTATTGCGGTTACAGCCTGCATCCTAGTGACAACAAGGTAGGCTGCGTTTCACTTTACCAGCAACGATCAGCTATTAACAGCATTTGCAACAGCCTATTATCAGCTTCTAATAGCATCTGCAACACTGCGTGACAGCATGCACATGCTGACAGGGGCCGCGCCTGGTCGCCAGCAGCTGCCGCGAGGTGCGCCGGGCCCAGTGCCAGCAGCGCCGGCTCGGCGGGCAGGCCCACAGTAGCCAGAACCCTAACCCTAAAACCTACACCCCCACCGCCGTTGCCGCAACTGCGGGCCACCCCAACCCATGCATCAGCATCCCTCGCAGCGCTACCGGCCACGGCTGCCGCAGCGCCCGTTTCGGCGCTGCCGCCCAAGCAGCTGGCTGACATGTCGTCCTCGCCAGGAGCGGTCAGGCAACTGACGGTGACCTCGCGCAGCGCGCTCAGGCAGGCGACGCGGTCGCCGTGCGCAGCCGCCAGCGCCGGCAGCACGGCCAGGTATACACGCAGGCAGCCGTCCTGGGCGCACAGGAGGCTCAGGTTGACTTGACCAGCCTGGGGTATCGGAGTTCTGGCTCTGTTGCTGCCGTGGACACAATAATTTAAACATGTAAGGCCTGTGATGTGGTAGATGCGCAGCCGGGCTCTGCCCTAAGGGTCAAACCGAGCCTCGTTTCTGGCATGACCACACCGGGGCAGCGGCGAGCATGCAGGACCCAGTGCCCTGCCGTAGGGCAGCGCCTGCGCAGCGGGCGCCGCTCGGCACCTGCGTGGCCAGCGCGAGCAGGTGGCCGTCCGGCGACCAGGCGGCGCCCGCCGCGGCGGCGCCCGGCGGCAGCAGCAGCGCGCTGCCGCGCGGCTCACGCAGCTGCCCGCCGGGCTCCGCGAGCCGTAGGAAGCGCACCTCTGCGCCGCCCGCCAGCGCTGCGCGCCGCATGCGCCCTCTAATTTGCCAGGGTGTGAGGTAAAGGGTAGGGATTAGGGTAGTTGCCTCGGATTGCATCAAATGGTGCAGCGCCATGCAGGCGCCTTTGCCTGGGGCTGATCCAGCCCTGTGGCTCCGGTGGCGCAGGTGTCGGGCTAACACGGCCCTGCCCCGGGGCTGCCGCAGCCCCCCGCCTGGCGCCGCAGACTGCAGGGAGCGCACGCAGGAAGCGCACCCCGTGCCGCCCACCAGCGCTGGGCGATGCAAGCACCGTGTAGGGCATTACGCCCAGCACCATGCAAGCGCCTCGATCCGTGCTGGCCAGATGCAAGCATCACGGCCCAGTGCGGTCCATAAAGAGGTGTATGGAGCTCGTGGTGCCAAAGACATGACCTACCGCAGCCCTGGCTGCCATCTGGACCCCTAGTCAAGCTGCGGCTCAGCCCGAGATGACACACCAGGAGCAGCGCCAGGCAAGCGACTTGCGGGATGAGTGTGCGGCGTCACACGCAGTCGGCAGAGCGCACCCGCGAGCGAGCCGTCCGGGGAGAGCGCCATGTCCGCCATGCCCGCCTCCAGCAGCTTGTGCGCCGACAGCTCATGGCCTGGGACAGGGCCGCCGGCGGCGAGCAGCGTCACGCTCCCTGCATACAGGAGCCAACTCGCCAGCCTCTCTCTGCGAATACACCAACCCCTGGAGCGGTGGCTGGGGGAGGCCGCCACGCATATGACGCATCGGCTCGTCAGAGATGCGGCACAGCCAGGCTGAAGGGCGGCAGGGTGTCATGGCGAGCAGCCCCTGTTGCAATGGAGCTGGACAGGTCGTTGTTCTCATGTGCGCCTGATGCCTGCGCAGAGGCCTAGGAGCTGGGGTCCAGCTGCGGGCGCTGCGAGCCACGAGATCCGCTGCATGGGTGAAGGGCGCCCACCCGTGCTGAAGCCAACAAGCAGCCGCCCGCCGGGCAGCCAGGCATGGCGCGCCACCAGGCCGCGGCTGTCTGCGAAGCGCAGCTCCTGCGGCGCCGCCGCGTCGTCGACCGCCGCAGCCGCGCCGCGCGCCTCGCAGCCCAACTGCAACGCTGCGCGTTTTCTTCTTTGGGCGCATATCATTGTGCACATATGAAAGAATAAAAGAAAATGTGTGGACACCTGACCTTGGCATGCCTTGGCTGTGTACCGGGGCTTGTTGCGCCTTGCGCCGCGAGCCACGCTGCCCAGCTGCAGCAGCAGGATGATTCATCCCCGTGCATGCTCCCATGCACGCGTTGTCACACATGGATATGAATTGCTTGGTAATCTGCAGGTCTTACTGAGCCACATATAAGACATGCAGACACGAAACATATCAAGGGCGCGCGCCTCGAAAACCCAGATGCTGCGGCCGGCCACATTGACGGACACAGCGCCGGCGGCATCGCCGTCGCGCTCGCGGAAGGCCAGCTCGCGCGGCTCGCCGCGCACGTCCCAGGCGCGGTGCACGTCAGCCGCCCCGCCCTCGCTCACACTGACCTGCACCCAAGCAGACAACCAGGCTAGTGACCTTGACATGGTACAGTGACAGTCTGAAGGACGCCACTCATCCAATCAGCTGCACACATTCACAGTATCACAGTAGCTCCTGCCAGGTGCGGCACCATCGCAAAAGGAGTGGGATCAGCGTGTCCATGAACGTGCCGATCCGTCGGAGCAAACCAGCTTCGCTGACCGGCCAGCCTGCAGGCCGCTCATTGCCTTGGGTCCCAGGCCCCGTCCAGCTGATGTCACGAGCGGGGGCGCGCACCTGGCAGTCGCGGCCGCCCAGCGCCAGGCAGCCGCCCGCGCCCCAGCCCGCGCAGGTGACGCCGCGCGCGTGCCGGTCCAGCACCGCCAGGCGGCCGCCCGTGGCCGCGTCATGCAGCGCCAGGCCGCCGCGCGCGTCGCACAGCGCCAGCAGCGCGCCATCACGCGCCCAGGCCAGCCGCGCGGCCTCGCTGCCCTGCGCGTGGCGCAGCGTGGCGTCGCCTGGACCGCGCCTCCCGGCTTGAGAGCTTGCAGCATTGTATGGCAGCTATTTCACGCTCTGCGCGTGCTGGTCTGCCATGCAGAGTGCATAGCCACCGCAGAGAGTGGGGCGCACAGAGCGGCAGACAGGCAAGCGGCAGAGCTCGCGCTCCGCCGCGTCATAGACCAAGGCGAAGGCTTGTCCGCGCGGCAGGATCGCGAGGCGCTGCTCGTCTGGCGCCCACTGCGCGTTGCGGACACCCTGCCTGGCATCAAAGCTTGTCACCAAGCACCTTTACCACACAGCAAATGAAGGTGCTCCCTCTGGAGCGCCTGGCTGCGTGCGCCGCTAACAGGTCTCGCACCTCCCTCGACCCCAGCTGCCACAAGGAGTGCACACGGCTGCGGCAGCAGCTTGGGGCAGCAACCTCGCCGCCCCCAGCTGCTGAGGACACGCGACCCCTGTGCCCGCCCCTGGTGTGCCAGCTGCTGCTGGGACAGCCGGGGCCGAGCAGCGCAAGCGTGTCTGGATGTCCCCAGCTGGAAGGTCGGCCGCGGGGCTGGGCTGACAGGGAAACCGAACAGCAGCAGTGGGCAGGCTGCGGCAGCGCCTGCAGCTGGCGCGCGGACGGCAGCCTGTCGCTGAAGGGGAACTCGGGGCCGGGCAGCTCGAGCGTGTCCAGCAGGTCGCCGCCGCGCGCGAAGATCAGCACAGCGCGCGGCTGCCCGGCCCCTGCCAGCAGCTCGCCGCGGCCGCTCCAGGCGAACACGGGCGCGCCCGTGCCCAGGCCCTCGCCCAGCGTGAACAGGTGCTCCTGCGGCGGGTTGGCAGAGCATGCCGTGAAAGAAGTGAGCATGCATTAGTTGGGCGGCAAACGCCACACCAGTGAGTGCAGCCACCGCCGGCACTTCACATGCAGTGCTCCATGATTGCTCCATGCTTGGACGCTTTTCCTTGCAGGCGGAACGCAGTGACATCCCTAGCTGCACCGCACCATTGCTCTTGCATGCGCGCGGCGCTGGTTCGCAAGTGGTGCGCGGAGACAAGAGCAGTGCCTGTAGCCAGACACTATACAGAGATGAGAAGTCCTTGAGGCCGTCTTTCTACACCACACAAACTCAGCTGGACAGAGGACACGCTGCACCTGGCGCTAGCAAATTTGAGCGAACTAGCTTATGCACATTGCACTCAATGGCAGACGCGTCACCATGCATGTTCTTATAAGATGTGTAACGCACCCCTGACCTGAGGGCCTGCAGTCCCCTCAATTCTTTCCAGATGGAGTAGCTTCTGGCCATTTCATTCCAGCCATACCAGCTTTCCACCTTTTCAGCCAGAGTTCGCTGACAGCCGGCTGTAAGTCATTCATTCATTTCAGGCCACCTTCCAAAAATTGTAGTGCCTGCACTCCTATACAGAGCCGTGCTCAGGTACCTCGGCTCGCACACACGTTCACGCAGCATGATTGTACATTGGGGCACCATCAGCATACACCTGAAACACGCAATTTTCAAGTGTGAAAAGAATTGCTAAAACACAGCACGAATTGCATTTAACCAAAGCCCACAAGAGCGTTCTGCACGATCGTCAGCGCCTTGGCGATGGGGCCCACGCCAGCACTGAGAGCCATGTTTGCAGCCGTGCTGTCCTTCAGGAAGGGTACCACCGTCTGCAACACCTGCGTGTCAGCATCCACGCTTGAGAGCTCTGCCTGGCCTCATGCCAGCTTTCGGCCAAACAGTCTTTAGTGGCAGCTATTATATTGCCACGACTATCCGCTCGACTTCCAGTTCACAAGCAACATGCAGCCAATCAGCACACAGTCCGCGCTCTTGCTGCTCTGCGTTGGCATGGGCGCGCCTGCGACGCGGCCACGGCCCACGCGAGCGTGCTGAGCTGCGCAAACAGCTTGCCCAGGCCCTCCTCCTTGCTCAGGCCCTTCAGCAGGTTGGTGATGTTGTCGCCCGGCTCCGCCACCGCGCGGTCGAAGCGCTCGGACGCGCTAAAGATGAACGAGGCCATCAGGCCCTTGCTGATGCCGTTGTAACCCTGCGCGCGCGGCCGCCCGCTGTGCCGCGCAGCTGGTGGGAGGGCGGGCCGTGGATAGCCGCACGTTGTTGCAACACCAGCGCGTAAACGAACAAGCGCGTCAGGGCCGCTCAACAGCAATGCCAGGTGATTGGCGGTGCGCATAGCTAAGGCAAACACTGCGCGGCCTTGGTAAGGTGCAGTTTGAACTTGAGCGGAACTGACTGCTCTCCCGAGCTTCATGAGCGCCGCACCATGTTGAAGGCGTTGGTAACGCTGCCGTTGAGCCCATGCGCCAAACCTGCGCATGCCAAAACCGCTCAGCACACAGCACGGCCAGACCCATGGCCACACCCCGCCTGCCTATCTCAAGCCGGCTGTGCATCCCCACGTTAGCTTACATCCTGCTAGCGCGCATCCATCTGGCTCTTGGCAAGCTGCGCGTGAAGATTTTTTTTTTTTGGTATGTACACCTGACACTGCCTGGAGGCTTCCACTCTGCTGCAGCGCAGGCTGTTGCGCACCCAGCAGCCCCGTCGCCAGGCCCTGGATGGCCATAGCCAGCCCGCAGGTGTGCATGGCATCCACTGCGATGCGCAGCAGCTGCGCCTCCCCGCCTGCACCCCCACAAGCGGTAAACACAGAGATCTTCGATGTCTAGCACAGCGATGCAGATCATACACATGGACACGAGGCAATCAGAGTGAAGGACCATGCACGGCTTTGCGCATCCTGCACACACCATGTATCCAAGCATTCAGTTACAACGCGTCGTACGGCACCTGTAAACTCGTACTCCTCCGCCCCTTCAGCCTTGTCACCAGACGAGCTAGCCTCCTGGCCGGCGCCATTCTCGCTGCTGCTGCCATTCTGCACAACAACGCGTAATAAAGGCTTGATTTTTTGGGGGGGCACTTCTACAGCATGGCTTGCAACCGTGTGGTGAGTAACTGCGCCCGCGTGTGACACAGTGCAACCCCCAGGCCCTTGAGCGTGCACGAACAGTCATACAGACGGGCAGCACTCCTCGCCTACGTCTTGGCATGCAGCAAAGCAGCATACATCAACTGGCCGCATGGCCACCGCACCGCACCTGCTGCTTGCTGTCCTTCGGCGCGTCGAACGCCAGGATGTGGCCTGCATGACACAGCATCAGTGCCACTTGAGTATGACATAGCCTCCCGCCCAGGCACCTCCCAGCTGGCCAGTGTTACACAGCCAACACGGGCTGCATGCGTTGGATGAGGACCAATGTGCTCGCCATGCACTGGTGGCTCGCCACCTTGGCGCCTTGATGAGACAGCCAAAGTGTGGCACAGCAGTGGCAAGCTGGTGACCGCACCCAGCTGCATGCGCTCAGTGCTTGCAAGCAGCTGCCCGCTTCCGCACAGCCTCTTCCTGTCTTTGCACTCATGATAGCATAGCCCTGCCGGATTGCGCAAGAGGCAGGGCCGGGCCAGGTGCTCACCCAGGACCAGCTTCACGGCAAAGCGCTCCACGCGGTTTCCGCGGCCGGTCTTCACCATCTCGATCATGGCCGGCAGCTCGCCGTCGTCCATGTCGCCGCCGTGGCTGCGCACCAGCCATGCCAGCGCAAGCGCGCGCACTCCTGCGCAGGGCCGGCACTCGCACCAGGGCCTGGAACCAGGGTGCCAGGCTGGATGCGCAGGACGGGGGCGTACCGCCGATGAGGAAGAAGAGCCCGGAAGCCAGGCGGGTGATGGGCGGGTGCACGGAGGCGGCCTGGAGCGTGTGGATGGCGCCGATGCTCATGGCCGCGACCGCGAGCTGCTGGAACGACAGCGTGAGCCGGCCGATGCCCTGCAGGCGGGCACACATCATGGGCCGCATCTGCCAGCACCCTAACGCTGCCCTGTGTTTGTACACCGGTCCACACTTGCACACATCAAGGCAGTGCAGTCACGTTTCGCGTGACCAGTGACTCCCAATGCAAAAGAGTGTGCGTGGCTGCAGCACTCCACGCATGCGCACAGCAGCCGCGCTTTCAGGCACTGCTGCTGCTGCTTGCGCAACCCGGCTGGTCCAAGCTAGTGGGGCGTCACAGTAGAGCGACAGCGCACCTGAAATATCAGTGGTATCCTGTTTTTGCTCTCTTTCTTGGACACCTGACCGCGGCCCCGCCATAGTGAGGATGGCAGCTTGACGCAATGCATGCTCCTCCAGGCAGCCACTTAGCACTTGCGCTTGGGAAGGCACGAGTAAAAATTGCAGGTGCCGCAGTGTTGAAAAAGTCCTTCGGATGCAGGGTCACATAAGCGCTAAGCAACAGGCTGCCATTGAGTTCGACATGCACACCCACGTGATCAGGCTCGAGCGGCGACTCGGGCTGGTGCACAGTAGCTGTGCACCTCAACTAGCTCGGTGGTGGGGGGCGACCTGGTAGAACGCGCGGGCCCCATACTCGGCGAGGACGGCCACGAGCAGGCTGTCCAGCCAGAAAGCAAAGTTGCCAACCTAGGCGCCTCGGGACTCTTTAGTGCGCCGCAAGCAAGCAAGGCCACAAGCTTGCATACAGCAGATGAGAGCCAGATGAGCTGCAACGCCACAAGCTTGCTCAGAGCAGATGAGAGGCAGATAAGCGGCCCTTGAAAATTGAATCTTGATTTTGGCTGCAGCAGGTCAAGTCGACGGCTTCCCGCAGCGCTTGGTGGAGGTCAGCCAGCGAGGCGCACCGTGATACTCCCCAGCAGGGAGAACGGTCGCGTGAGCAGCTTGCCGCCAGACTGGCCCCACGCCCAATTTGTCAGCGGGGCAGGCCAGGCTTTTGTAATCAGAGCGTAACATGCGAAGTGCATGAGCTGCTCTCACCCCCCCGTAAGGTCCGCACCTCAGAGAAAGTGAGGATGAGGTTGGTGGCGGACACAGCGATGAAGGCCACGGAGGCCTGGTGCATCACCTGGGCAGGACTCCAGGTGATGTGTCAGTAGATGGGAGAGCGTGCAGTGACTTTGAGCAACACACTTGTACATGCAGTGATACACGCACACCTTGGAGAACTCAGAAAAGCTCTCCAGCTGCTCGTCTGCAATCGCCTTGTTGCCGCACAGGCCTGAGTAGAAGCCAAGGGACTTGCCGCCGCCGCTGCTGCTGTCCCCCTTTTCCCTGCAGTGTCCTCACAGTGTCAGCCACGCCCTGTAGCTTCGCTGAAAGGAAAGTGTCTCCCATTGCGCGCACAGAAGATGGCTGCGAAGCAAAGCAGCCTAGGGCTGAAGCTTGCTTGCATGCTGAGAGGCTCGCTGTTCCTCCTAGCTTCAAAGCCTCAGCCAGTGCAAGTGCAGAGCACCGCACATGACCATGCAACTCTGAGATTTAAGTACCTGGCGTCCTCGCTCGAGCTGTCTGCCGGCGCGTCAGCTGTTAGGCTGCCTGAGGCTCGAGCCCACACCGTCCTGCTCTGAGACGTCGCCCACACGCACGCGAGTGCCAGATCCTGCCTGGCGCACGTCCTGTTGCACCTTACCTGCCCAGTGCGGCGCTGCCAGCCCTGTGCTGAACGCTGGCAGTGCAAGCGCTGCGGCTGCTGAGTCGCATTCGCGCATGTTGCATGGTAGTGGCTGTGCTGTCGCAGCATGCTTGCCATACTGCAGACACCTCGGCTACCACGCCCACGTCCAGGCGGCGCAGTGCACTGTTACCACACCACCACCTTACTGCTGGCCAGAGCACAAGAGCCTGTTTTGGCCAGCATTCACATGCATGGAAAGCTGAAAAATGTCCGGACCAGGACTCCACCTCGTTGCCGCGCCTGGTGGCGGGCTGTAGCTGCGGCATCAGTCTGCAGGGCCAGGCAAATACCAAAGGATTAACATCATGTGCTAGCCTTTACAAGCCAGAAGTGCGCCAGGAGCCTACCGCTTGCGGGCGTGTGTGCGCACGTCACCGACCGCAGATGGCGGAGGTGATGTCAGTGCTTGAGCGCTTGGCGGACACGCCGCCGCGGGAGCTTGCCCGCGCCGGCGGCGACGGGAAGCGCGTGCTGCATACGCTCTTCCTGCAGGCACGTGCTGCCGCCTCTCAGTACTCTTTGTAGCTTGTGCTGCCAGTGCAAGTCAGGCAGGCCGCCAGCTTGGGCTGATGCTCAAGGCTCTGTAGTGGCATTGGCACTTCATGAGCAGCTGACCGACGCAGCCTCCTTTGCAGCTTTCTCAATTATGCTTTGGTACATTGTCTGAATCCGTAAGTGGGACCGTTTGCAAACGCAGTGCCGCGCGGCGGGCCTGACGGGAGCGGCAGCGGGCGATGACGCATCGCGCCTGCACGCCTTGTTTGATGTGGCGTTGAGCCACGGCCTGGGCAGCATTGTAGTCGACTATGTGTTTGAGGTCTGCTCTGACCGCTACTACACCTCCAGGTGCGCAGCTCTTCTGCCTTGTTGTTACTGTTTCAAGCAGCATGCACGTATCTCCCTCTCTGCGACGCTCGTAGTGTACTTCACCCAGTGTGTCAAGCAGCCTGGCGATTGGCCGCTGTCCCAGGCTGCTGAGTAGCACTGCGCCGCGTGCTTGACCAGAGCATATCAGCCTAAGGCTATGTGGCTACGCTCCACGGCGGCCGCTGTGGGTGCCTCTCTAAAAGCTCAGCCCGGTCTCTCGCTCGGCCCAGCTGGCCACTGACTGCAATGGGTAACCGGCAGCGATGCGCTGGAGGCGTACCTGCTGGACGGCGAGTGCGTGAAGAAGTGGTCCGCCGGCGCGCTGGCGCAGGTGCCCCGCTCCGCCCTGCAGGGCTCGCAGACCGTGCACCGTCAGACGCGCTGGGTGACAAGGTTGCTTTTCATGTATGACCCCTGCCGTGAACGCGCGTGTCCCATCACACCTTGAAAACTCAGACCATTTCAGGGCACCCTGTCTCTTGGCTGCTGTGGTGTACTGGCTTGGAGGAATCTGAAGGCAGCTGCCAGCTGCTAGGCATAGAGCGGGCCGGCGTGGCCCCACCCCATGGTTGCTTGGCACATGCACTCTGTAGGAACGCCTCACATGCGAGCGCCGTACGGCAGCAACTTGCCTGGATGCCACATGCCGCATGGACACACCATAGGCGTATTAACAAATGCGGACCTCGCCGGCTCTGGGTCGGGCAGGCGGCGGTGCGCTGTTTGGGGCGGGTCCAGGCGCGGGCTGGCGCAGCTCCAAGCACCCCCCCGCGCGCTCACCGGCAGGCTGCGTGCGAGCAGGTGCATGCCTGGCTGTCGCTGGCGCTGGCGAGCCCCGGGCCGGTCGACGCGGGCGCGCTGCGCGCGCAGCTGGGCCGCCTGAACGCGCTCGTGGCGGTACTGCGCGCGCTGCACGCGCCCGCCGGCGAGCGGCCGGGTGCCGCGGGCGGCGACGCCTGGCGCGGCCCCGGCGGCGCGCTGGGCGACGCGCTGCGCCTTCAGCAGTGCCTGCGGGTGCGCGCGGCAGCGCAGCCTTGTGTGCAGGCTCGCCACACCGTACCGTGTGCTGTGCAGAGTGCATCCAGTTGCTGCATCTAAGGCAACATGTACATGGCAGCCCAGCACTGGAGTGCGCGAGCGACGCTGGCGGAGGACGCGTTTCCGCCGCAGGTGCTGGACTGGTGCGCCGCGCACGGCCTGCACGACCGCTGGGGCGCGCGGCGCGCTGGCCGTCGGAGCAGGAGTGGCGCGCGGACGTGGGCAAGCGCCGCGCGGCCCTGCACCCGCTGCCCACGTTCCTGCACGCGCTGCTGCAGCGCCTGGGCCAGGCGCGCGCCGCCGCTCCCTGCAACGAGACGATGGCGACCCCCTGTCTTGGCGCTGCGCCGGACAGGCATGGTGAGGGCGGCGGCACCGACACTCCCGCCGGCCTCGCCGGCATGCAAGTAGCTGTAGCTGTGCGCGCGGTGCGTGTCCGAGGCTCGCAGTGCGATCGTAGCACCGCTGAGGCTGGGGGCGGCCGTTGCAGTGGAGAGGTGATGAGAAGGAGCGAGGCGGTGGCGCCGCTCTTGACATGTCTGCAAGCTTGCGTGCCAAGTCTGGCCGGCCCCCGCAGGCGGGCGGCGCGCCGCTCGCGTACCCGCCGCCCAGCCTGGAGCGCGGCGTGGCGGGCGCCTGCCTGGCCGGCGGCGCGGGCGAGGCCGCATGGCACGACAAGCTGGCGCTGCTGCTGTACCTGCTGATGGACGCCGACATCGCCGACCTGGAGGCCTTTCGGTGCTGGCCGGAGATGTGTGGGGTTTGCAAGGGTATTCTGTGCCGGCGAGGGCCCTGCCTGCCGGCGGACGCCGGCATTGGCGGACCTGGAGGCCCATTGGGGAAGACCTGTGATGGCTGGGATTGTGCAGGGGTCCAAGTTCTGGTAGGGATCTCAAGGCGTGAAGGGTTTGCTGATGTTTCGCATCTGGACGCCTTCCTGGACTGACCTGGGTTGCTAGCGGGCGATTCTAAGCCATCTTGGAGTTGCATAGAAAGTGGACAGGCCTGCTACTTTGCGGAGTCTTGTGACTGTGCCTGCTTCATACCCGGCAAGCTGGGCATTGCAGTGCCGCGGGCGCGCCTGGCGGAGCGGGCGGCGGCGCTGCCGCACGACCAGGCACTGCGTGTGCGAGGCGCCTGAGCGCGCCGCGGCCCCGCCGGCAGGGTGGGCTTTGCGGTGCCGCCGGCGCGCCTGGCGGAGTGGCATGCGGCGGCGCTGCTGGACCAGGCGGCGCTCGGGCCGCACAACGCCGCGCAGCTCGACCTGGCATGCCTGCTGCTGCCGGGTGCGCATGGCCGGCCCCTCCTTCCCCCTCCCTCCCTCCAACCCCCCCGCGCAGCTCGACCTGGCCTGCCTGCTGCTGCCTGGTGCGGCGCTTGGGCGGCGCCCCCCGGCGCTGCGGAGCTCCCTGCCGTGCGCGCGGTGCTCCCTGCGCAGACGCGCTCCTGCGGCTGGGGGGTTGCGCGGGAAGCCAGGACGGGGCGCCGCGTGCGAGCGGGAGGCTGCTGGGAGCCTGCGGCAGCAGACGCGTGCCTGCCCATGCTGCGCCAGCGACGGCCGGCTCCCCGAACAGTGCCTTCGGGCTGTCGCCGCCGCCCCTCTGACAACTTGACCCTGACTTGATATCTGCAGTGCTATCTTCAGAGTGCGGCTCGTGTGTTCATCAGGCGCGGCTACGCCGGCGACGCCCTTCCTGTTTGTCGAGGCGCTGGCGGCGCTCGGGCGGCCGGAGGCGGCGCTGTCGGTGCTGCGCGCACGCGGCGCGGGGCCGGCGGGCAGGGAAACGGGCCCCGGCGGCGGGGAGGCCGCCGGCGCGGGCGGCGCCCGGGGCGGCCCGGAGCCGCTGGCCGAGGCGGAGACCGCGCTGGCGATCCGGCTGTCGTGCGGGCTGGTGACGGAGGGCTTCCTTGAGGTGACCACCCCCAGGGGTGTGGGAGAGAAAGTGCAAGGATGCCCGTGTCAGCCTCATGTCAGCGCATTATGGCGTAACGGAGGCTGTCATCGATCATCATCCCACTGTAAGCACGCGCTTTGCTTTCCACTCAATTCTGGGTTGAGAATACTTAAACCTGTCGTCATGGAGGGGAGCGATCCTTTGCCGGTACGTTGCCGCGTTGCAGGCGGCAACGCTCCCCAGGGGCGAGGGCGCACAGCCACGTCTCGTCCGGCTGCGCGGCGGCGGTCGGCCATGGGCGGCTCGCCCCTGTGTTGCCAGTGGCTCCCTGGCGCTGGCGCGCTCTGCTGCGCGACCGCCGGGCGCGCCGCTCCGGGCTGAGGCGCGCACCGCGCCCGCGCAGGCCCGGCGGCACTGCGACGGCGCGCCGGCGGCAGAGCGCGCGCAGCGCGCGCGCGCGCTCGTGCGGCGCATGGGTGAGTGGGCGGCCGGCGCGCGCGCGGTCTTCGCGGTCATCCAGCTGCCGCTGAACGGTGTTGAGGAGCAGGTGCCCTCCCGCCTGCATATTAACCCACAGTCGGATCATTCTGGGTTTGTACATCTGTCGAGTGGTCATGCGGCCAATTGAGCTCAAGCTCATGTGACCGGAGTACGTAAACATGCTTTTAGACATGCACAAGACGGCGGGAACACAGACCACTTCAGGTTGTCGCCTGCCGCTGAGTGAGAGAATTGAATGGAGGCTCACTCTTAAGCAGGACCTCCCCGTGCCTGCGCAGGCGCTGTGCGCGTGGCTGGAGGAGCAGGCGGCAGCGGGCGGGCGCGCCGCGCAGGCGCTGCCGGTCTACTACCTGCTCCGCGGCCGCATAGCGGAGGGCCTGCACGCCAACGCGCGCCTGTCGCGGGAGCCGCCCAAGGACGGTGCGCATGTGCTGCTCTTTGAACTCTGGGCTCTACGAGATACGCTGCTACCTGGGCTGGCGGCACATGCCAGAAGGCCTGTGCGTGCTCCAGCGGAGGTTGGGAGTCAGCAGACCATCCTGAATTGAAGGGTGAGGGCCTGCTGCAGCGTGCTTTGTGATGGTCCGTGGCCGACACGCTCGGCTCTCGCTGGCAAGTCCAGCGCCCTCTCGCTGCTGTGCGCCGCAGTGCCCTTGCTTGGCCTGGCTGGCAGGCGCGCAGCTGCGCGCCGCCGCTCGCGCTTGCCGACTCATGCGCGCGCGGCGCGCAGGCGACCCCGAGGCCGCGCGCCTGGCCGAGGCGCGCGCGCAGCTGGTCGCCGCCGCCGTGCCGCTGCTGCCGCCCGTGCAGCGCGCGCTGGCGGTGGCGCCGGCGGCCGCGCCCGGAGCGCCCGCGCTGCAGCTGGCGCCCCGCGCGGCGGCGGGCGCGGAGGCCGGACCGCTCGATGCAGCCGCCGAGCACGGCCCCGCCGCGCCGGCGGACGCACGCGCCGCGCAGCCGCTGCTGGCGGGCCTGGCGGGCTTGGCGGGGCCGGCGGGGCCGGCGCTACTGACGCGCGCGGGCGCCCGCGGGCTGGGGCCCCCGCCGCTGCTGGGCGGAGTGCTGGCCGCCGCCGTCCAGGCCGGCGATCATGGTGCTGAGGCGGACGGCGCGGCGGGCGCCGCCGCCCG
>JAABUX010005423.1_pt1 | contig 15687 bp, 9 predicted proteins | sample 5561851 | NCBI WGS metagenome assembly JAABUX01 (sample SAMN10711883, study PRJNA513361) | rock metagenome | isolation source: Antarctica rocks | place: Antarctica: Victoria Land, Richard Nunatak red sandstone | collected 2016-01-03 | reverse complement strand
TGATGGGCGCCAGTTCCTCGCTAATGACCATCTTCTTGTCCCTGGAGTTGTTCTCGATCTGCCTCTACGTGCTGGCCGGTTTCGCGCGCACGCGGGCGCGGTCGCAGGAAGCGGGCATGAAGTATTTCCTGCTCAGCGCGTTTGCCTCGGGCTTCCTGCTCTACGGCATGGCGCTGACCTACGGTGAGACGGGCTCGACGCGCCTCTCGCTGATCAACAGCTTCCTGGCGCAGCACGTCGGCGCGGGCGACCCGGTGCTGCTGATCGGCATCGGGCTGATGCTGGTGGGACTGGCCTTCAAGATGGCGGCGGTGCCGTTCCACGTGTGGACGCCCGACGTCTACGAGGGCTCGCCCGGTCCCGTGGCCGCCTTTATGTCGGTGGGCACCAAGCTGGCCGCCTTCGCCGCCTTTGTGCGGCTCTTCGGCGCGGCGCTGCCGGCGGTAGTGACGCACTGGGAGGGCGCGGTCTGGTTCCTGGCCGTGGCCACGATGATCTTCGGCAACGTCGCGGCGGTGGTGCAGACGGACGTCAAGCGCATGCTCGGCTACTCCAGCATCGCGCACGCCGGCTACCTGCTGGTGGCCATCGCCTCGTTTGTGCTGCCGAACAACCAGCCGAACCCGGACGCGCTGCCCAGCCTGCTGTTCTACTTCGCCATCTACGCCTTCATTAACATCGGCCCCTTCATCGTGCTGATCGCCGTCTCGCAGCGCGGCGAGCGCTACGAGAGCCTATCCGACTTCAGCGGCCTGGCCGTGCGCAACCCCCTGCTGGCCGCGGCGATGGCCGTGTTTATGTTCTCGCTGGCGGGGTTCCCGCCGACCGGCGGCTTCCTGGCCAAGCTCTTCGTGTTCCGCGCCGCCGTGGCCTCCGGGCACAGCGAGTTGGCAGTGATCGGCGTACTCTGCTCGCTGGTCTCGGTGTTCTACTACCTGCGCGTGATCTTCTACATGTACATGCGCGAGCGCGCGGTCGGCGCGCCGCGGCCCGAGAGGCACGCGGCGTGGACGCTCGCGCTGATGCTGACCGTGGCCGGCTCGGTGCTGCTGGGCATCGTCGCGCAGCCCCTGCTGCACCTGGCGCAGCTGGCGCCGGTCTCGCTGCCGTAACTCCGCAATCCTCATCCTGAGCGAACAGGCCAGGCGGTTGGCGTTGTCAATCCATGGGGTAGGGGTTTCGTGTCGAAAAACAGGCGCCAATCGAGACCAATTGGCTAGTAGCAGGTTTTGGGGGTCGACAAATAGGGGCGCCGTAGTGTATCTTGCCTAGAGAAGAGGTTGACCGCGCGATACTGTTTTATAGACGTACTCGGGCGAGCGCGATATGGCGCTGATCCCTTCATAAGAGTGATGGGTCGCGCGGAATGCTCGTCCGCGTCGAGCCGCCAGTCAAGAGTGAAAGTTCGGTAGAGTCCCGATGCTGACCGATTTCAACGAGACACTCAAGAACGTCCTGGTGCAGCGCATGCCGCTCGACCCCAACGAGGTCGACGTCAGCTTCGAGTGCCCCAAGCGCGAGTGGTCAGCCAAAATCTTGAAGCCCACCATCAATCTGTACCTTTTCGACCTGCGCGAGAACGTCGAGCTGCGGCACGCGGGATGGGCGACGGAGACTGGGCTTGATGGACCCAGCGGCCTGCGGCGTCCGCGGGTCAACATCGACCTCTCCTACTTCGTGACGGCGTGGGCGCGCACCGTCATCGATGAGCACCAGTTGCTATGGCGCGTCATGGCGACCTTGATGCGCGAGTCGACTTACAGCCCGGAGTTGCTGGTGGGCGAGATGCAGCGGGCCGGGGCGCCGGTGAAGACGCTCACGGCGCACGCCGATGGCGTGGTGCGCAATCCCGGCGAGTTCTGGGGCGCGCTGGATAACGACCTCAAGCCGGCCGTCACCTACACCGCGACGCTGGCCGTGGACCTGGAGGTGCTTGTCGAGGCGCCGCTCGTCCTGACCAAGGTGATCGACCTTGGCGGCATGCTGGGGCTGCCGGGTCCCGTTCCTCAGCGCCTCACCGCCATCGGTGGCACGGTCTCCAGGCGCTCCGAGGAGGACGACCGGCGCCACGCGGTCGCCGAGGCCTGGGTTACATTCCCGGATCTAGGGATTACGGTGCGCAGTGACCAGTATGGACGCTATACTATAGCGCAGATCCCGGTGGGGCAGCACCGCGTCCGCGTGGTGACGCCCGATGGCCACGCTATTGACACCACGGTTGAGGTGAGCGTGCTGACGCCGGAGCCCTCCATCGCCGAGGCGCCGGCGGCGCGGCTGTTGGCTGGCAACGATGTCTATGATCTGGAGGTATAGACGGATGACGAGGATGGCTGGAAAGTTCATGCGCCGGCATCGGTCGCGCGCAGGTCCGGTCCCGAGCGCGCTCACCGCCCGCGGTCCTCGGACCACGCGGTGGTATCCTCCCGGCGCTCTTCCTAATGGCCACTGGCCACCCGACCGGTACGGAGTTTGACCGCACGAGGTAGAGGTATGACACGGGGATCCAGGAACTAGTGGGTCAACCTACAAATAAAGCGGGAATACTCTACCGGCCAAACAGGTGTGATCGGGGCGCTGGAAAGGCCGCATCAAATGCGACATGACCCACTAGCACAGCGCGAATGACTCGCTTACCAGGCCTTCTCACATTATGAAAGGATAAACGAGACACAATGGCAACAAGCTATCTGGCGCCAGGCGTCTACGTCGAGGAAGTATCCGGCGGCAGCCGGCCGATCGAGGGGGTCGGCACATCGGTGGCCGGCTTCATCGGTTTTGCCGAGAAGGGTCCGTACAATACGCCGACGTTGGTTACCAACTGGACCCAGTTCCGCTCGATGTTCGGCGACTTTATTGATGGGGCCTACCTCGCGCACAGCGTCTACGGCTATTTCAACAATGGCGGCGGCGTGTGTTACATCGTGCGCCTGGGCTCACCTGAAAGCGCCAAGGCAGCGCGGCAACCGGCGCAACGCGCCATCCCAAGCAGGGCTGGGATCGCCGGCGGTTCGCTGCAGGTCAGCGCGCTGCCCGAGGCGCCCGAGGGAGTGGTGGTGGAGATTGCGTCCAGCGCCATCGACCGCGCTACGCTGCCGCCCTCCGGCGACAAGGCCCCAGCCAAGAGGCCCGGCGGACCCGTGGCCTCCTCGGCGAAGGAGGGCGACGCTGCCGAGGGGGATGCTCCTGGCGCCCCCGGCGCTCCTGGGGTCCAGACGACGGAGGTCGACGACCGCTTTACCATGACCGTCCGCGCCGGCGCCACGCGCGAGGTGTTCGAGAACCTCTCGACGAAGCGGAGCGATCCGCGCTACGTGGAGACGATTGTCAACGAGGGCCGGAACAAATCCAGGCTGCTGCATGTGGAGTTGAAGACCGAATCGACCGCCGTGGAGCTGGCGCAGGGTAGCGCGTCCCTGCCGCTGGAATTGGGCCTGTTCAACCTTGAGCCCGCTCAGGCCAGCGTTGCGCTGACCAACGTTACCCCGGCGCAGTACGTGGGCGACACGGCCGAGCGCGTCGGCCTCGGCGGCTTCGACGCGATCGAGGAGTTGACCATCGTCAGCGCCCCCGACCTGATGAGCGCGTACGAGAAGGGCTGGATCGATGGCGAGGGCGTCCATGCCGTGCAGCAAGCTCTCATCGACCACTGCGAGCGCAACGGCGACCGCGTGGCTATTCTTGACCCGCTGCCCGGTATGAAGCCGCACAACGTCAAGGACTGGCGTATGAACGAGGTCGGCTATGACTCCTCGTACGCCACGATGTACTACCCCTGGATCCAGGTCAACGACCCGGTCACCAATAAGACTATTAACATCCCGCCGTCGGGCCATATTGCGGGCGTATGGGCGCGCGTGGACAGCGAGCGCGGTGTGCACAAGGCGCCGGCCAACGAGTCCATCCGCGGCTGCACCGGCATCGAGTTCCAGGTCACGACCGAGGAGCAGACGTTGCTCAACCCGGTCGGCATCAACTGCGTGCGCTCCTTCCCCGGCCGCGGCATCCGCATCTGGGGCGCGCGTACGCTCTCCAGCGATCCCGAGTGGCGCTATCTCAACGTGCGCCGCCTGTTCAACTTCGTGCGCGAGAGCATTACCCAGGGCACGCAGTGGGCCGTCTTCGAGCCTAACAACATTGACCTATGGCTCAAGATGAAGCGCGACGTGTCGTCGTTCCTCTCGCGCGTCTACATGACCGGCGCCCTCTTCGGCGCTACCGAGCGCGAGGCGTTCTACGTCAAGTGCGATAACGAGACCAACCCGCAGACGGTCATCGACGCCGGCCAGGTCATCTGCGAGGTCGGTATCTCGCCGACCAAGCCAGCCGAGTTCGTGATTTTCCGCGTTAGCCAGGCCAGCCCCGGCGCCGAGGCCTAGCCTGTCGCACGGGGCGACGGGAGGGCGGAGGTCTTTCTTTAGGGTCGCGAGTCCACCCACGGGTGGGTCAAGACGGCCCCTGCGCGTGCAGGGACCCGGTACAAACGGACGAGATGCATCGGGAAAAGGAGTTAGACAATGGCGGTAGGTCAGGATCCGATTGGCGCGTTCCACTTCAGCCTCGACGTGCAGGGCATCGAGATGGCCACGTTCACCGAGGCCAGCGGCTTCGAGAACACGAGCGAGGTCATCGAGTACCGCGATGTCGACAAGGACGGCAAGATCTATATCCGCAAGACCTTCGGTGGCGTCAAGTGGGGTGATCTGACGCTCAAGCGCGGCGCCACCTCGGACAACTCGCTGTTCGATTGGCGGCAGCACGTGCTCGACGGCAACTATGACGAGGCGCGCAAGGACGGCACCATCACCGGCCGCAGTGCGCAGGGGGCTCCGGTGATCCAGTACACGTTTACGCGCGGCTGGATCAGCAAGTACACCGGCCCGTCGTTCTCGGCCAAGGGCAACGAGACGGCGGTCGAGTCGATCGTGATCACGCACGAAGGGCTCAAGCGGACGCTGTGAAGTTGCAGACCGAGTTTCCGTTCAAGCTGCCCAAGGGGTATGTCGACCGGGAGGGTACCCTCCACCGCGAGGGCACGATGCGGCTGGCCACGGCCCTGGACGAGATCCTGCCGCTCCGTGACCCGCGGGTCAAGCAGAACGGCGCCTACCTGGTAATCATCCTGCTCTCGCGGGTGATTACCAGGTTGGGTACCATCGAGGAGATGACGCCCGCGATGATCGAGGGCCTCTTCTCCTCGGATCTGGCGTATCTACAGAATTTCTATCGTCGTATCAACCAGGACGGCAGCACCATCGCGCGGGTGGCCTGCCCCAACTGTGGAACGGAGGTGGAGATCGACGTCAGTGAGGTGGGGGGGTAGCGAGCTACCCCCTCGACCAGCTCAACGAGGAGGTAGCCTACATCGCCTACCACTTCCACTGGTCGCTGGACGAGATCATGGCGCTCGAGCATGACGACCGGCGGCGCTGGTTCGAGCAGATCGACCGTATCAACCGCCAGCGCAATGAGGAGGACGAGGCGCGCATTGCGTCCTTGACCGCCAGCGCGAGCGGCTTCGGTGGATAGGGACGAGGAGGGTTGCAGGGGGATACCATGGGCAAGTTTACCGACGAAGCGCTGATCACCTCGAAGTTCTGGGTGGAGATCGGGGGCGTAGCGGAGGGATTTTTCCGCGAGTGCACCGGGTTGCAGATCCAGACCGAGGTCTTCGAGTACAACGAAGGCGGGCGCAACAACTATACCTATAAGTTTCCGGTGCGCAGCAAGGCCAACAACGTGGTCCTCAAGCGTGGCCTCGTCGTGCCCGATGGCCTCTGGAGATGGTATCGCGACGTCATCGATGGCAAGGTGAAGCGCAGCTCGGTGACCATCCACGTGTATGAAAACCATGTCATGGCGCAGAGTAGCGGTCCCGCTACCAGTTGGCGCCTACAGGACGCGTTCCCGGTTCGCTGGACCGGGCCGGACTTCAACTCCAACGAGAACGCGACCGCGGTCGAACAGCTAGAGTTTACCTGCAGTTCTATTGCGAGGTATTAGGAACAGTGGCACAGCGGAGAGACACGGGGAGCAGCAAACGGGCGGCGTCCGGTGGTCAGGCGGCGCCCCATGGACAGCGCGGCCTGTCGCCCGCCGCTCGTGCGACGGCTCTGACCCTGGCGACGCGCAACGCGCGTTTCCTGGCGCACCTGCGTCCCTCGCCGCCCATTGGCAGCGCGACGCCGGCGTTCGCGGCCGGTGTGCAGCGCCATGCGACACCCCCCGCCCGTGCGACTCTGGAGCAGCCCGGCCATGGGCGCGACGCGGCCGCGTTCGCGGCCGGTGTGGAGCGTCGCTACGGCGCCTTGTCAGAGTCATTGTGGCCGCGCGAGGAGGGCGCCTTCGCCAGCGATTCCGACCTCGGTTTGACGGTGGCGCGCGTTACCTTGCGCGCGCGCCCCGTGCGACAGAGCGCGGGCGCGCCGTTGGACGGCGACGCGCTTGCTACTCCTTCCGCGTCCACCGTCGTCGGGACGCTTGCCGCCGAGCCACTGCCCTCGCCTTCCACTCCCCTCGCCGCCTCATCATTGGCCGATGAGACTGCGCCGGCTCCTCCGTCGCCGCGGCGTTCCCTATCGGCGGTCGACCCACGCCTGATCCGGCCGGTGACGACGCTGACGACGCTGGAGACAGCCGCGCGGCCCGTCCCCCGCTCCGCTGCCGGCGTGACGCTGCCCGACATGGTCGTGACTCGTCCCATGGATGACTGGCGCGCGCAAGAAGCAAACAGCGGCATTGCGCGACGCCAGCCGGCGCACGTGATGGCTGCCCTGGGCCGGCCGCTACCGCTGAGCGTGGTCAGGACGCCGCCGCGCGACGGCGAAGAGACCGATTGGAGCGTGACCGAGGGCCGCCAGACGGCCAGCAACGTCGCGCCGTTCACGTCGTTGCCAGGCATGTTCGATCTGGCAGCCAGCTTGCAGCGCAAGCCTGAGCCTGGAGCGCCATCCCCGAATACGGCGCAACGCGTCGGGGCGCTGCGTCAAGCTGCTCAAAGCACGGGACAGCCGTTGGACGCGGGGACGCGCCGCGCCATGCAGACGGCCCTCGGCGCCGAACTCCCCGATGTGCGCGTGCACGCGGATACGGCCGCGGCAGAGGCCGCGTCGGCGCTCGGCGCGCAGGCCTTTACTCTTGGCGACGCGGTCTACTTTGCCCAGGGCGCCTTCGCGCCTCACACGGCCAACGGGGCGGCGTTGCTGGGTCACGAGCTCGTACACACGCTCCAGCAGGCCGCGCCCGCGCCCGCTCCCCAACAGCAGCCTTTCCAGGCGCAGGGCCGCGACGCCGCTCGCCAGGCCGATCTCGAACAGGCGCGTGATGACAGCGTGGGCGCGACATCCAACCGGGACGCCGCGCGCCCGCCGATCGGCGACGTTTCGGCGCCCGGGGCGTCCGCGTGGTTGCCGTCGGCTGTCGATGCGGCCGTACCTATCGTGGACACGCCGGCGGCCATGGCACAGAGTACACCGCTCGATATGCCTCCCGGTTCGCGCGCCGGCATCATGTCAGGCGAGCACATCGCGCTATTCGCGCAAGATCCCGCGGGAATGGTCGCCGCCCAAGGCTCGATGGCGTATCGGGCGGCCGACCCTGGGAGCGCGGGCGTCTCGCCCGTCCCTGTCAGGTCTGGGCCGGACGAGCAGCGCGGTGAGCGCCACGCGCATCCGGATACCGGACAGACCGTAGCCGTGGGCCAGGATCGTGACGTTCTATCCAGCCTGATGGGGGGCGCCGCTGTCGTATCGAGAACAGGAGCCGGTCGTCGCGGCGCTGCGCGCACCGGTTCACCGGTCGGCGCCGATGGGGCCGGATGGGGCGCGGACTTCTGGCCGGTCGCTCCCGGTATGGGCCTGCTGCTCGATGGCGCCCCGGTCGGCGCCTCGCGGTCGGTCTATGCCGCGCTGGATATGGCGCGGGTCCTCAACGATGCGCCGGCCAGGATGGGCGTGTACGGCGCCCGCTCCGTGGATGCTGTGGATGCTGAGGGCGCGCGGGCAGGGCGTTCGTCTCCGGTTGGAACATCGCTTGACCGGCTCGCCTATGCCGCCACTGGCCGTTCGCTGCCCTTCGTGGGGATGTGGGGTCAAGTACAGCGTCCTGTATCCAACACGATGGGCGTCGGCGAGCAGCGTCACGCCGCTGGCGCAGGCAACGTCGATAGCCAACGGCAACTCGCCCCTGGCGCAGGCAACGTCGATAGCCAACGGCAACTGTCTGTCATGACGCCTCGATCTGTCGCAGGCGCCATGAGCGCCGCGGATGCCTTGCCTGGGGCGCTCAATCTTGCCGCTGCAATCGGACACAAGGCCGCGGTCGCCATGGATATGTCTGTTCTGCAGCAGTCGGAGCGACACGGCGCCGCGCCGGGACAGGAGCCTATCATCGTGGCGCGCGGACGCTTCCCCGGCGGCGCGGACGCTGGACCTGATGGTATGCGCGTGTCTTCCCTGGCGGGGACGCTGAACAGCGCATCGCGCGTTGCCCCTATTACCCGGACCGGCGACTCGGCGCCCCGATCGCCGCGCGAGGCACAGGCGCCAGATGCGCCAGGTGCACGGAGCGCGACGAACGGTCCACGCGGTACAGGTAGCGGGGACGCGGTTGGGGCGCCCCTGGACGGAACTCTTCTGGACAGGACTCTTCTGGACGGGCCTTCAGCGACGCCGATATCCTTTGGGGCGGCCACGCCGATGGCTCGGATGAGCGAGAGTGATCTGATCCGCTCGGCCGTCGATGGCGAGGCGATACGCCGCGCCGACGTTCTGACGTCCGGCATGACCGCTGGACGCGCCGACGTTTTTGCGCCCGGCATGACCGATGCGGCCGTGAGTGCGCGACCGGGCCTGGAGGCGCGCGGGGGAGACATGCGGGTTGCCGACGATGTGATGGCCGTCTCGACGATGTTCCCCTCGTTGGCCGGTCTGGCGGCATTGCAGTCCCACTTGCCCGCCGCCCTCGAGAGTGTTTCCACCTCTCGCGGTCAGTCCTACGCGGGCCAGCCCGACGGCTCTTTCTATCGTGGCTCGTGGCAACCGGTCTTCGTTGCGGCGCCTCCAGCATCACAGCGGGCAGCACGGAGCATGGCGGCGACCAGCGACGCCGCGACGGAGTTCACCGTGGATGCGTCAGCGTCGGGGAGCGCGAGTGCACAGGCGCTTACCACGACGAGTTCGACGATGACATCGGTTGGTTCCAGCGTGACGGGGCTAGACGTATCGACCGGAGTGGCTATGCCGGGTCTGGCGATGAGCACGGACGCCGACGCGGCGGGGTCGCCAGGTCAAATGTTGTACCACCCACTTCAGCAGACCGCCACGTTCCGGCGGGGGGTCGATCTCTCGCGGGGCATGAGTGCCTCTGCCGACCCCTTCGCCGAGTCGTTGGAGTTGGAGGATCAGGCGGCGCGCGCGGAGTCCGCCGTGCTGCGTCTGTTCTCGTCCACGCCCATGGCGCGCCCGGCCGTGTCGATGGCGACCCTCTCCCCCGCGACGATGGGCTCACGTATGGTCGCCTTGAGCGGGCCGGACAATGGCGGGCCTACGGTCGCGCGTCGCTCCGATGGGGCGTTCGTGTCGTCGATGCCCGCGCTGTCGCTGTCGTATGCCGCGCGCACGAGTGCGGGACCTTCCCTGACGGCCGGCGCCGGTACCGCGGACCCCGTACTCTTTACGGCGCCGACAGAGATGGCTGCCGTACAACGGGTAGCCGGTGGAGGCGCGGCTTCGCCGGCAGACAGGGCGAGCGACACCGTAGCTAGATTAGTCGAGGCGATTAGCACCGACGCAACTGTGTCCGATGTGCAACCAGGTCGCTTGGGAGATCAGTTCATCCCTGCGAGTAGTGAGCAGACCGGTGGCGCGCAGCGTGCGGGGCTGACGCCCTCGGCCGTACCGCTGCCTGATGCGGCCGGACAACGAGGGACGGGCGCCGCGCAGCGTGCGGGGCTGACGTCGTCGACCGCTGATGTGGCCGTCCCGGCAGTGCCCTCCGCGTCCACCGTCTCTATGTCCGCCGATCCATTTGGTCTGACGGCGCTCGATCTCGGTGCGCGCGCGCAGGCCGCCTGGCTTGGAGCGATGGGCATCCGTGGCCCTGTGCGCGCGTCCGCGGACCTCTTGGGTTTAGGGGAGACGCCGACTACACCCGAAGCCGCGATGCTGCCGGCGGGAGGGCAAGGACAGGGCCGGTTCGGCGGCGAGCAATCCCGATCAAGCGGCGCGCTGGCCGCGTCGGTCGCCGGCGCGCTGGCCGGGTCAACCATACTCCCCGGCATGGTCAGTCTGGCCGCTGGCGTGCAGCGCCAGGGCCACGTTGGAGCCAGCACGCCGGCGTTGCAGCGTCGATTAGAGGCTCTGGAGCAGGCATCCTCCGGCATGAGCGCGGAGCGGCGACCGGCGACCGCGGTACGGCGTGGCGTGGAGACGGCGCCTGGCGGCGATCTTTCGGTGGCGAGAGCGTACGCGGACACGGCGGTGTCGGGTGGGGCCTCGACGGCGGCGCCTGCCAGGGCATTCTCGTCGGGCGACGCGACTCCCGCCCTGGGACGTCTCTCTCCTGTCGTAGCCTCTGGAGCCGCTCCGTGGGAGCGTGAGCCCTTGCGCGCTGGACAGCAGGCGGCGGGCATCCCTGGCGTCACCGTAGCGGGGCAGAGCGTACAGTCAGGCGCTGGGGGCGGCGATGCGCTATCGTCGATGTCGGAGGCGGAGACATCGCGGATCGGGCCGTCGGCGTCACGCCAGTTGGCCCGAGCAACGTCAGGACGCATGGCGGATGCATCGCCGTTCGTAAGCCCATCCATGCTCACTCTGGCGGCGACGCCTTTGATTGGGCCAGAATCACCTATGATGCGGACGGCAACGGACATGCAGGGCGACACGATGACGCTGCCGCGCCGATCGGTCGGGGCCTTTGTCGGGGCGGCCGGGGGAACGCCGATCATGCGGCCAGTTGTTCTTGATCGGACCAGCAGCGTTACCTTTACCTCGGTGGCGCAACCATCCGAGTCCGGTGCTTCCGCGCGCGGTTCGCGGCAGTTCGAGCGTGCGATGGGACAGATCGTACAGCCAGGGCAACCCGATATGGCGGTGTATACGGGGTATAGCGGCAGTGGTACGGGCATGGTCGCATGGTTGCCCGATGGTGTCGGCGGCGACGGGCGTGTTGACCGCGCCGCGGCGGATAGATCAGGATCCGGTTCGTGGGATGGATCGACACTGGTGATCCGGACGCTGACGACCGGCGAGAGTGCCGCGCGGGAGGCGCAAGCGAATGGGTCAGGGCTCGATGTTGGCCGCGCGTCGGGAGCCTGGTGGTCCGGTTCCGCGGCGCCAGCGTTGGCGCGTCTGGCGCGGGTGCAGTCCCAGGCGGGGTACCTCGACGGGGTTGGCCTGTCCTCGGCCGTCGCGCGTTTGCTCAACGGAGGCGAGATGGTGCCGCCATCGGAAGCCAGGGGGCCGGGCGGAGATTCCGTGTCGCAACAACGATGGGCGGAATCGGGTCGGGATATAGCCGGCGACGTTTACCGTGCCCTCGACAGCGGCGAGGGGTTGGGGCAGCGGGCAACACCGCCCGATCCGGCTGCGCTGGTGATGGCTCACGCCCGGAACGGGGCGTGGGGGGGGCGAGCGGCCAACACTGGCGATGCGACCTTGTCGCGTCGCTCTGAAACTGCTGGTCGCGATAGTGGGACGAACGTGCCAGCCGCGTTGGCCGGCGCCATGGCGGCATCGGCAATGCTACCAGGGATGTTGAGCCTGGCGGCAAGCGTGCAGCGCAAGGCCGAGGCTGGAGCGGGTACTCCCAACCTGCAGCGCCGCCTGCAAGCCCTCGAACACGTCGCCGGCAGCACGGGGCGCCCGCTGGAGTCCGCGGTGCGCCGGGGCATGGAGACGGTGCTGGGCGGAGACCTTTCTGGCGTGCGCGTGCATGCTGATACGGCGGCGGCGAGCGCGGCATCCATGCTGGGCGCGCGCGCCTTTGCGTTGGGGAACGCGGTCTATTTCTCGCAGGGGGCTTTCGCACCGGGCACGGCGGCCGGCGCCGCGCTGTTGGCGCACGAGTTGGCGCACACGCGGCAGCAGGCCGCGGGCGCCCTGGATGCGCCGCAACGCAGCGCACTGCCGGGGCGTGAGGCCGGCGAGGGCGAGCCGCCGGAGTTGGAGGCGCACGCTCAGCGGACGGAGGCGTCCGTTCTGCGGCTCTTCTCCGATGCTCCTCTCGCGCGGCAGGCCGATGCGACGGGCGGAACGGGCGGCCTGGCCGACATGTTGAGCCGGCGGGCTGAAGGCGGCGCCCAGGAGGCGAGCGGCGGCTTCTCCGCCGCTGGCCCCGGCGCGATGCTGCGTCGGACCGGCATTGCGACCCCCAACGCGGGCGCCGTTGCGCGAACGGCCGCTGGCGCCGAGGCCGGTGGATCGGCGTCCTCCGGAGGGGCTCTGGCCGGCGGCATGACCGTGATTGGCTTCCCCAGCGCGGCGGGCGGCGCGGCGCAACGAACGGCGCAGCCCGACCCTGCTGGAGGCAACGCGGCCGTGTCGCGCCAGTCTGGTGAAGGGGTGACCGGGTCGCTGCCTCAGGCCGGCAACGTGGCGGGCCACGCCCTGTCCGGTGTCGACGACTTGGTCGGTCAGGTGCTCGACCGCGTGAGGCGACAGATTGCGCTCGATCACGAGCGAGCTGGTGGGTTCTTGTCAGATTTGATGCGGTAACAAACGACGCAAGCCAGGCGCCGGCGTGGTCGTGGCGAGCGTACGGAGTGCTCGGTTGCGTGCGGTGTGCGGGCCGGCATAGGGAGGGAGCGGTAACGATGTCTGGGGGTCATCTGGTCAAGGCGTATATCTACGACGAAGACCATCATAAGCCGGTGTTGCAGTGCCTCTTCAATCCACAGAGCTACAGCTTCAGTAAGACAAACTCGTGGCAAGTCAACCTGCTGCCCGGTCAGAACGTGGCGCAGGCCAGTTTCCAGGGCGGTCAGGCCATGACCATGTCCTTCCAGCTGTTCTTCGACACCTCTCTCGATAGCGGCGGTGAGGCCATCGAGATGCAGGTCCTGGAAATGGACGTGCGCGGCTACACCAACAAGCTGCTCGACCTGATGAAGATCGACCCCCAAATCAAAGATCAGGACACGAAATCCCAGAAGGGCCGCCCGCCGGTCGTCTCCTTCCATTGGGGCAACTACTGGAGCTTCAAGGGCGTCATCAATAGTGTCAACCTGCAGTTCACCATGTTCGACAGCGCCGGCACCCCGCTGCGCGCCACCGCCGATGTCCAGTTGCAGCAGGTCGAGGAGGACGGGCAGTACCCGCGCCAGAACCCGACCTCGGGCGGCGAAGGCGTGCGGGCCAGCCGCATCGTGCAGCCGGGCGACACCATCGACGGTATCGCCTACGAGGAGTATGGCGACCCGACCGTGTGGCGCCGGCTGGCCGACGTCAACGGCCTTGATAATCCGCGCGATCTACGCCCCGGCCAGCGACTCGTCGTCCCGTCGCTACTGTAATAGCCGTTAGCCATTAGCTATTAGCCTTTAGAAGGCATGAGGGTAGAGATATCACCGAACTGGTGTTATCATCAGTTGCTCAATATGATATGCGGCGGCAGGTCATCGAGAGTAGGGAGAAAGCGAGGGCGCCATGGCTACGATGCGCGACTTCTTCAGCGCCTTCTACGTTAAAGTCAATGGGCAGGATCTTCCCGAGTCGCAGATCAACAACATCACCGATCTGACGATCGAGCAGAACGTACATCTGCCCGACGCGACCACGCTGCACATCCGCGATGCCAGCACCTCGCCGGGCGGCTCGACGCCCCTGCACTTCGACCTGATCGATAAGGATACCATGCCCATCGGCGCGGAGCTTGAGATCTGGCTGGGGCGCAACAGCCAGCCCAAGAAGGTCTTCAACGGCGAGATCATCGCCCACCACGTCGAAACGTTGCCGGGCTCGCCGCCCATCCTTGTCATACGGGCGTTCGACCGTGCGCACCGCTTGCAACGCGGCCGCACCAGCACCACCTATTTGCAGATGACCGACAGCGACATCGCTTCCAAGGTGGCGCGCGCCGCCGGCCTGCAGCCCAAAGTCGACAAGACCGATCAGGTGTATGACCACGTGCTGCAGAACAACCAGACCAACTGGGAGTTCCTGCTGGAGCGGGCGGGCCGCATCGGCTTCGAAGTCTACGTCGAGGACAGGACGCTCTACTTCGCCAAGCCCAAGACGCAGGATAGCGCCGCGTTCAGCGCCGAACTGTGGAAAGACGTGCTGCGCACGAACATCCGCATGACCAGCACCGGTCAGGTCAACGACGTGATGGTGCAGGGGTGGGACCCCAAGACGAAAAAGGCCGTCATCGGGCGAGCCACCAACGGCACAGCCACGGCGCGCGGTGGTGGGATCCCGAGCGGCGCCGATTTGGCCAAGCCGTTCGGCAAGGCGACGATGACCCTGGCCAGCCAGCCCGTGTCGAGCCAGGCCGAGGCCGATAAGCTGGCCCAATCCGTGGCCGACGACGTGGCGGGCAACGCGGTGCACCTGGAGGCCGAGGTCACCGGCAACGCGGCGGTGAAGCCCGGCATCGTGCTGAACCTCACGCAGTTCGGCGAGCGCTTCTCGGGCCAGTACTACGTGACCGCGGCCAGGCACCACGTCAGCGCGCTCAAAGGCTACACGACGAGCTTCACCGTGAGCGGACGGCGCAGCGGCAGCATGGTGGAGTCGTTTGGCGCGGGCAAGGCTACCGGCCACGCCAACGGGGCCAGCGGGCACGGCGCGGGCAGCGCCATCGCCATCGGCGTCGTCACAAACAACAAGGACCCACAGAACAAGGGCCGCGTCAAGGTCAAGTTGCCCTGGCTCTCCGACGTGGAGACGGATTGGGCGCGCATCGTGACGCCGGGCGGCGGGAAGCAGCGCGGCGTGTATTGGTTGCCCGAGGTCAACGACGAGGTGCTGGTTGCCTTTGAGCAGGGCAACACGAGCCGGCCCTACGTGATCGGCGGCCTGTGGAACGACCAGGACCCGCCGCCGAAGGGCAACAGCGACGTGGTGGACGGCGGCGGCCAGGTCAATAAGCGCATCATCCAGTCGCGCAGTGGCCATACCGTGACGCTCGACGATACCAGCGGCCACGGCCAAATCACGATCGTGGACAGCTCGGGCAACAACACGATCACCATCGACACCAGCAACAATAAGATCACTATCTCGGCGCAGGGCGACCTTGAATTCAAGGCCGGCGGCGACGTCAAGGTCACCGGCAACAATGTCTCGCTCACGGCCCAGGCCAGCGCCAAGCTGAGCGGCGCGTCGACCTCCGTGGAAGCCCAGGGCACGGTCGACATCAAGGGCGCCACGGTCAACCTCAATTAGTGACTAGTGGCTAGTGGCTAGTGGCTAGTGATCAGTGGTGGGTGGACCTCACTCGTCACTAGCCACTAATCACTCGTCACTTCGTAGGAGAGCGGCATGGCCGTCAACGACGACATCATCGGCGCCGGTTGGAACTTTCCGCTTGACGTGGACGCGCGTGGCGGTATCCTCCTGGCGCGCGGCGGGGAGGACGTGGCGCAGGCCATGCGCCTGATCCTGGGGACGGCGCGCGGCGAGCGGCGCATGCGGCCCGAGTTCGGCTGCGGTATCCACGACTTTATGTTCGCGCCCATCGACGCCACGACAA
>JAABUX010005422.1_pt1 | contig 15689 bp, 15 predicted proteins | sample 5561851 | NCBI WGS metagenome assembly JAABUX01 (sample SAMN10711883, study PRJNA513361) | rock metagenome | isolation source: Antarctica rocks | place: Antarctica: Victoria Land, Richard Nunatak red sandstone | collected 2016-01-03 | reverse complement strand
AGACACTCGGCGAGAAGCTGGCCGATCCCATGCCGGTTGACCTCGCCGCCTGAGCCGGGCAACCATCATCACGCTGGAGACGAGCCAATCAGGCCATTTCCACACAATACGCGACACCACCGTGGTGCACGTCAGCCGGGCCTTCCTGCCGGCGATGATCGCCAAGGGCGGCGCGCGGCACCTGGTCAACGTCGCCTCTGCCGCCGGCCTCCACTCGGTGCCGAACCTCAGCGCCTACTCCGCCTCGAAGCATGCGGTGATCGGGCTTTCGGATGCGATCGCAATGGAGCTTGGGCAGTCGGAGGTGGGCGTGACGGTGGTGTGCCCGGGGATCATCAACACGCCCATCATCCGCAACCGCCGCGCGGTGGCGGCAAGCGTGCCCGCGTCGGCGCTGGACAGGCTCGCGCAGCAGTATCAGGCGAAAGGCGCGCATCCCTCGGTGGTCGGCGCGCGGATCGTGCGCGCGGTCAAGCGCGGCGAGGACATCGTGCTGGTGGGTCCGTCATCTGCCGTGGTGTTCCATGCGCGCCGGCTGTCGCGGCGGTTGCTGCGCAAGGCGGGCGTTTCTGGCGCGAGGGACCTCGGCTACGTCTGGTAGGTCCCGTGCTCCCAGTAGGCCCCGTGCTCCCGGTGAGGCCGCACTCGGGCTGATCCCCGAGCGGGGCGCCTTCAGGAGGCTGCGGGCTTCACCAGCGGCGCGCAGCAAGCGGCGACTGGTTCCCCTGGGGACGGCGGACTTCGCCCGCAATGGTGCCGTCCGGCTCAAGGTGGGCGACGCCTGATACCGGGGTCATCCCGTTGCTGCTCAGCGCCGCGTTCAACCACGGCGTCCCCACGCAGTCCGCGAACGGGACCGGCTCCCCTGGCGCACCGCCCTGACCCAGCCCAAGCCGCCAATACCCGATGTCATGCCACCCGCCGGCCTTGAACCCGGCGTCCACGTGCACACCGGCATGCTGGAACCCCATGGCCTCATGCAGGCGAACGCTGCCAGGGTTGGGCAGCACGATCTCCGCGAACGCCGACCGGAAGCCCTGCCGCCGCAGCACCGGCAGCAGCGCGCCATACAGCGCCCGCCCCACACCGGCCCGGCGCCGCCCGCCATCCACGTAAACCGCGACATCGACAGCCCAGCGGTAGGCCGCCCGCTCCCGGTGCCGCCCCGCATAGGCGTAGCCAATGACGACGCCGTCCTGCACCGCGACCAGCCAGGGATGCGTCGCCAGCGTCCGCCCGATCCGCCCCGCCATGGCGTCCGTATCCGGCGCTTCGGTTTCGAACGACACGCAGGTGTCCCGGACATATGGGGCATAGACCGCCGCGACCGCCGCCGCGTCCTCCACGTCGGCTACCCGAACTTCCAGGGGCATCAGGTCAGCCCGAGGCATCAGGTCGGTGGGCATCAGGTCAGCCCGGCGTCCAAGCGGTCATAGCCCTTGGCCTTGTAGATCACCGCCGACAGCACCCAGCTTGCCACGAAAACGCCGATGATCGCGAAACCCAGGCCACCGAAGTTATCGTTCAGCCCGCCGATGAACCCCCAGAATGGCCCCTCCAGCCCCAACCCGTCGCCGATCAGCCCCAGCGCCTCGATCCCGCCGATCAGCACCGCCACCACCACCGACATCAGCGTGATCGTCAGGTTGTACCAAAGCTTCCGCACCGGCCGCACGAACGCCCAGTCATAGGCGCCCAGCATCAGCACCCCATCCGTCGTGTCCACCAGCGCCATCCCGGCCGCGAACAGGGCAGGGAACACCAGGATGGACCACACCGGCAGGCCGCTTGCCGCCTGGGTGGCGCTGATGCCCAGCAGGCTGACCTCCGTCGCGGTGTCGAACCCCAGGCCGAACAGGAAGCCGACGGGGAACATGTGCCAGCTTGCCGACACCAGGCGGAACAGGGGGCGGAACATCCGGGCCAGCAGGCCGCGGCCGGACAGCAGCAGGTTCAGGTCCTCCTCGGCATAGCCGCCGCCCGCCCGCACCTGCCGGAAGGTGCGCCACACCCCGCGCAGGATGGCCAGGTTCATCGCCGCCACCAGCAGCAGGAACGCCGCCGACACGCCGGTGCCGATCAGGCCGCCGATGCCCTTCATCGCCTCGAACTGTCCCTGCAGCGCCGTCGCCGTGGCCGCCACCAGCGCCGCGACCAGCAGCACGACCGTCGAGTGGCCGAGCGCGAAGAACAACCCGACCGCGACCGGCCGGCGGCCCTCCTGCATCAGCTTGCGCGTGACGTTGTCGATGGCGGCGATGTGGTCGGCGTCCACCGCATGGCGCAGTCCGAAGCCGTAGGCCAGCAGCCCCGTGCTGAGCAGCAAGGGCTGGCCGTGGAAGGCGGCGAACGCCCACGCCCACGCGCCGAGGTTGAGAGCAGCGAGTAGGCCATAGATGCCTACGATGCGGCGGCGCAGGCCGGCCCTTGGGGCAGCGGTCACGAGGGTTGCTGGCATGAAGGTCCCTTCCTCACCGTTCGGGCCGGCAGCCTACCTATGGTGGTGTCTGGCCGGCAACCCTGCCCGGCGGCGCCCCACTACTCCGCAGCAACCGGCATCGCGTCCACCGTCAGGTCCACCTGCACGTCGCCGGCCAGCACGCGCCGGGCCAGCGGCACGTCCAGGTCGTGCTCCCACGCACCGATCACCACCGTCGCTACGCAGTTGCCGATCAGGTTGCCCAACGCGCGGGCCATGCCGATAAACCAGTCGATGGACAGCACCAGCACCAGCCCGATGGCCGGGATCGCCGGCACTGCGTTGAGCGTCGCCGCCAGGATGACGATGGCCGAGCCGAGCACGCCGTGCGCGCCCTTGCTGGTGACCAAGCTGATGCCCAGCACCAGCAGCAGGTCGCCGAACGACAGCGGCGTGTTGGTCGCCTGCGCGATGAACACCGTCGCTAAGGTCAGATAGATCGAGAATGCATCCAGGTTGAACGAGTATCCCGTGGGCACCACCAGCCCGACCACGGACGGCTTCACGCCCATGCGCTCCAGCTTGCGCATGATCTGCGGCAGCACGGCGTCGGACGAGGCGGTGGCGAGCACGATGGTCAGCTTCATCCGGTGCGCGGGCCTGCCGACCCGGCGCGAAGCGGCTTGGCCGCGGCTGGCCCGCCCTGTCTTGACGGGCTTGTCTTGGCGGGCTGCTGCTGGCGTGCTGTCCTTCTCGTCTTACCCGCACCAGCCTCGCAACAAACAAGGCAACCTCGATGCCAGACCTCGCCCTGCCTTCCTCCCCCGATCTGCCGACGCTCGAGGACCCCGACAACGACCCCTGGCTGTGGCTGGAGGAGGTGGACGGCCCGCAGGCCCTCGCCTGGGCGGACGCGCAATCTGCCGCCACCCTGGCCCGGCTGGACGGCCCGGCCTTCCGTGCCGACCGCGACACCCTGCGCCTCCTGCTGGACCGCCCGGACAACCTGCCCGTGCCCACCCGCCGCGGCGGCCTGCTGTACAACTTCTGGAGGGACGCCGCCCATCCCCGCGGCCTGTGGCGCCGCACGACGCTGGACGGCTACCGCACCGATGCCCCGCAATGGGAGGTGCTGCTGGACCTCGACGCCCTGGCCCTGCGGGAGGGCGAGGACTGGGTGTGGGCCGGCGCTGCCACCCTGCCGCCCCTGCATGAGCGCGCCCTGCTGCGCCTGTCCCGCGGCGGCGGCGACGCGGCCGTGCTGCGCGAGTACGACCTGCCCACCCGCAGCTTTCCTACGGACGGCTTTCACGCGCCTGAGGCCAAGGGCGGTGCCACTTGGCTGGACGCGGACACCCTGCTGTTGTCCAGCGCCCTGGGCGGCGTGACGAGCAGCGGCTATGCCAGCACCGTCCGCCTGTGGTCGCGCGGCGGCGATCCGGCTGCCTCACCCGTGCTGTTCCAGGTCGGGCCAGGCAGCATGGCCGCCAGCGGGCAGTACGAGCGGGATACGGACCGGCTGCTGTTCGTTGACCAAATCGGCTTCTTTGACGCCGAGATCCACCTTGGCACCCGCGCCGGTCCCACCCAGCGCCTGGACCGGCCCACCGACGCCGTAGTGACGACGCAGGGTGACTGGATGGCCGTCCGCCCGCGCAAGCCCTGGACGGTCGGCGGCACGACCTATGCGGCGGATGCCGTGCTGGGCATCGGGTTCGATGCCTTCCTAGCCGGAAGCCGGGACTTCACCACCCTCTTCTCCCCAGAGCCGCGCCGCGCCCTGCAAGGCTTCTACTGGTCCCAGGGCAAGCTGGTGCTGAGCACCCTCGATAACCTGCGCCCGGCGTTTGAGGTCGTCACCCCCGGCCCCTGGACCAGCGCGCCCCTGACCGGCTTGCCCCCGATCGGAACGGCCGGCGCCTGGCCGCTGGACGCCGTGGAGGAGGAGCAGGACGGCACCCTGCTCGCCACCGTGCAGGACCCGCTGACCCCCACCCGCCTGCTGATGCTGCGCGACGGCGCCGCCGAGCCGCTGAAGCAGGCCCCCACGTCGTTCGACGCTGCCGGGCTGGTCACCACCCGGCACGAGGCCGTGTCCGCCGACGGTACCCGCGTTCCCTATATCCAGGTCGGCCCGCCGGGCGTCACGGGCGACGCCCCGGTGCACATGACGGCGTATGGCGGCTTCGGCATTTCCCTGCTGCCCAGCTACCGTGGCGCGCTGGGCCGGCTGTGGCTGCAGCCCGGCGGCACCGTGGTCGTCGCCAACCTGCGCGGCGGCGGCGAGTTCGGCACCGCCTGGCACGACGCCGGCCGGCGCGAGGGCAAGGCGCGCAGCCACGACGACTTTGCCGCCGTCGCCGCCGACCTAGTGGCCCGCGGCGTCACCCGGCCCGGCCGCATCGCCGCCGAGGGCGGGTCCAATGGCGGCCTGCTGATCGCCAACATGCTGACCCGCTACCCCGAGCGGTTCGGCGCGCTGTTCTGCACGATCCCGCTGATCGATATGCGCCGGTACTCGAGGCTGCTGGCCGGCGCGAGCTGGGTTGCCGAGTACGGGGATCCCGACGTGCCGGAGGACTGGGCGTTCCTGCAGGCGGTGTCCGCGTATCATGCCGCGGCGCCGGGCCAGGCCTATCCGCTGATCCTGCTGGCGACCAGCCGCCGCGACGACCGCGTGCACCCCGGCCACGCCCGCAAGATGGCTGCCAAGCTGCTGGCGATGGGCTATAGCGCCAGCTTCTACGAACCCCCGGACGGCGGCCACGGCTACGGCAAGGACAATGCGGGCGCGGCCACCTTCATGGCGCTCGGGATCACGTTCCTGCGGCGGGGCATTGGGTGGGCACCGCCGGATGAAGGCTGATCTTCGCCGCCAGCGATGCGGAGCGGTCGCGAGCCGGTCGATCCGGCGTCGCTGAGTGCTATTCGGGGCCGAGAACCGGTAATAGCCCTGGTCGAGTCCTAGCGTACCGCCAACCCGTCCCGCACCGGTTGGCGCAAGCGGCCCGTCATTACCGCTGCGGCGACGCCGGTCAGCACCAGGGCAGCGGTCCAGCGAACGTTGGGCACGCCGGACCCGCCGGCCAGCGCCAGGAACAGCAAGCTGACCACCAGCAGCGACCCGAAGCTGCTGCCGCCGCGCCGGGCCACCGCAAAGCCCAGCACGACGAAGGTGACGTAGAGACCGATCGATAGCGCCCGCACCACGTCCAGCGCCACGGCGGTCAAGTCGTCGATGACCTCGGCCAGGCGCCAGCCTAGGACATGCAGGGTGTCCAGCACGCGGAACAGGAAGCGGTCGGGGCCGACCAGGTAAACCAGGGCCGCGAGTGCGAGGCCGAGGCCCCAGGCCAGCAAAATGGGATCGCGTCGCATGGGCGTGGCCTCCAAGGGGAACGGCAGCGATATGTGCGCGGCGAGGGGCGGTTCCAAGCGGGGACCCTGCCTGCTCCCTCTCGCTCCGGCCTTGCCGCAGCGCGGACCTAGGCCGGGGTGACGGAAGCCGCGGGAACACGCTTTCACCACCCTGGGAGCAGGTTCGGCTCGCTTATGCCAGGTCAGGCATAGCCAGGTCAGGTCCTGTCCGCCTCCCTCACCCCGGGCTTGGCCCGCGCTGCGGCCCAAGCCCGGGGTAAGAGGGAGAAGAGGTGGCCCAGTCGCCCGTGCCACGCTATGCCCGGCCGCATGGACACACCCCCCTTCGACCCAGCCCTCCACGGCTGGCGTCCGCTCCCCACCGATGGCTTCCCCGCGCTGGTCGGCCCCCTTTGGTACCGCAAAGACGATGAGGCCCAGGGCGGCGGGACCCAAGGCGGCGCCCTGCCGCGCTTCGCCATGCTGGCCGACGCCCGGCACCGCAACATCCATGGCATCGTGCACGGCGGCATGGTGATGACGTTTGCCGACACCGGGCTGGGCATCACCGTCGCCGAGGCGATGGGCCGCCCCTGCGTCACCATCCAGTTCGCCTGCCAGTTCCTGGACGCCACCCGCCCCGGCGACTTCGTGGAGCTGGATGCCGAAATCCTGCGGCGGTCCAGCACCGTCGTCTTCATGCGCGGCACGTTGCGGGTGGGCCGGCGGGTGACAGGGGCGGTGGACGGGGTGTGGAAGGTGATCCGCGGCGGGTAGGCCTGCTCGCAAGCCGCAAGGGTCGCCTGAAAAACCGGCGCGAGAATAGCGGCCAACTGGGCGCGTATGCCCGGCAAGCCTCGACAAGGCTCCAGTTGTCCCGACTAGGACAGCCCCAGAACAGCAAGGGCGGCGGCAGGCCCCCAGCCCGCCGCCTTAGCTAAACCCGCACGGACCAGGCCCGCGTGGATCAGGCCCGGCGCGTCACCACCGCCATCTCCCGCGGCGCCCCGATGCCGCCGCCGATCCAGGCCGCGATGGCACCCAGGGCGAGCGCGATGAAGCCCAGGATGCCGGCGCCGGCCAGGCCCTTGCGGGTCGCCTCGGCCGCCTGCTGCGCCTTGTCCTTTACCTGGTCGGCCGCTTGACGGGCCTGCGTCTCGGCCTGCTGCAGCCGGGCGCGGGCGTCGTCCGGGCTGATGTTGGCGGTGCGCGCCAGGCTGTCCACCGCGCGGTCACGGGCCGCGTCCGCCGCCGCCTTGTCGCCGCTCACCGATGCGCGGATGTAGGTGGCGATGTTGTCCTGCGCCGTCTGCGCATCGTTCGGGTTCACCATCCGCTGCACCTGCACCTTCAGGGCATCGCCGTCCGTGCTGCCCGCCACGCCCGACACCGCCGACGCCGCACCCTTCCCGACCGCACCGACGGTGCCGCCCAGCGCACTCGCCGCACCGCCGATCACCCCGCCGACGGCCGTGCTCAGCAAGTAGAACACGCACAGCGTCGCCACGCACCAGCTCAGGAAGCCGTGCCACCGCGCCGTGTTCGCGTCAGCCGATCCGCTCAGCCGCCCGGCCGCGATGCCGCCCACCAGGGACGCCACGATCCCCGACCCCACGATCCACACAGCCGTGACGGTGGACGCGCCGCCCGCCGAGGGGTTGCTCGCCGTGTCCGCCGCCGTCACCGACGATGCGCCCAGGCCGATACCCAGGATGTTCAGCAGGAGCTGCACCACCAGCGCCGCCACGACGCCGGCCAGGATGGCGCCCCAGCTTGCCCGGTTGCGCAGGCTGGTGCGGTGATCGTCCGGCACGACCGCCGTGACGGTGGATGAGTGTATCCCGCCTGCAGGCACCCCGCCCGCAGGCAGGGGGGAGCCGGTGGTGACGCCTTGGGTGGTGCCCGGTGACATGGCCATAGTGAAAACCCTTGTTGCAGGGGGCCAGGACATCCAGCCTCCATGTAAGGGCCGCTAACACTGAGCCGCGGCCAGGGTTCCCGGGACGATTGCGTCCCAACAGGTTCGTGTTAACGCCCGCCGCCCACCGGCACCACGGCCCCGGTGATGTAAGACGCCCCTGCGCCCATCAGCCACAGAACTGCCGCCGCCGCCTCCTCCGGCGTGCCGGCGCGGCCCATGGGCACGGTGGGCGCCATCCGCGCCACCCGGTCCGGCGCGCCGGCTGCCGCGTGCAGGCCGGTGTCCACCAGGCCGGGGGCGACGGCGTTCACCCGGATGCCTTCCGCTGCCACCTCCCGCGCCAGGCCAACGGTGACCGTGTCCAGCGCGCCCTTGCTGGCGGCGTAGTGCACCCACTCCCCGCCGCTGCCCAGGCGGGCGGCGATGCTGGACACGTTCACGATGCTGCCGCCCTGGCCGCCATGGCGCGTGCTCATGCGCCGCACCGCCTCCCTGGCGCACAACAGGGCGCCCTCGACGTTCACGGCCAGCACGCGGCGCAGCACCTGGGCGTCCAGCGCGTCCACCCGGGCGAAGCCGCCGGTAACCCCGGCATTGTTCACCAGCCCGGCCAACGGCGCACCCATGGCGTCCGCGGCGGCGAACAGGCGTAGCACCCCGGCCTCCTCCCCCACGTCCGCCTGCACCGCCTCCGCCCGGCTGCCGCGTGCGAGGATGCCCTGCACCACCATCCGCGCGGCGGCGTGGTCCCCGGCGTAGTTGACCAGCACGGGATGGCCGTGTGCCGCGACGGCCCCCGCCACCGCCGCCCCGATGCCGCGCCCGCCGCCAGTGACGACGACCAGGCCCCCAGGCGGTCCATCCAGGGGCGCGCAAGCCGGGAGCAGGGAGGCCGGATCGAGCATGGCGGAGGGTCCTTGGCGCACGGGGGCTGCATCATGCCGGGCTGCCGAGCCCCGGCCAAGCCGCCGGCGATGGATGCGCCGCCGTTGCGAGCCGGCTTCGGCGCGTCAATCCAGCCTGCCACCAGGGCTGTGGATGCGGCGTGAACGGCTTGTTATTGCAGGCCTGCAGGGACCCGATTACCGTCGGCTCCGCACCGGCCGGCAACTCCGGCCCGTGCTGAACGAAAAAATCGCGGGAGGATTGCAAATGACCAACGCCTCAATCCTGACAACCAAGCGCCGGCTCCTGGCAGGCGCGGCGGCGGGCGCGGCGGCGCTCGCCCTGCCCAGGCCCGGCCTGGCCAAGATGCCGCTGGGCCAGCCGCAAGTGCCCACCTTCTACCGGTTCAAGCTTGGTAGCGCCGAGTGCACCGTCGTCACCGACGGGCAACTGCCGCTCGGCGACCCCAACGCCTCGTTTGTGAACATAACGCACGAAGAGATCGCCCGCGAGCTGACCGACAACTTCCTGCCCACCCAGAACGCCGTGCTGGAGCAGAATATCCTGGTCGCGAACTTCGGCGACCGCGTCGTGCTGTTCGACACCGGCATGGGCGCCGACCACCTGTTCGGTTCGACGACGGGGAAGCTGCTCCCGACCCTGCGCCAGGCCGGCATCGACCCGGCCAACGTGGATGCCGTGGTGATGAGCCACGCGCACATCGACCACTGCGGCGGCCTGGTCGGGGACAACGCCGCCCTCAACTTCCCGAACGCGCAATACTTCATCGGCCAGGCGGACTTCGACTACTGGACCGACGACGCGAAAATTCCGGCCAACTACCCGGCGCGTGCCAACTTCCTCGCGCAGGCCCGCAAGAACCTGCTGCCGGTCAGGGAGCGTATCCACTTCTACCGGGATGGCGAGGAGATCCTGCCGGGCGTGACGGCGCTGGCGGCGCCGGGCCATACCGTCAGCCACTCGATCTTCATGATCAACTCCGGCGGCCAGCAGCTCTGCTACATCGGCGACCTCGCCCACCATCCGGTCCTGCTGCTGGAGCACCCGCGGACCCAGTTCGCCTACGACACCGACCCGGTGCAGTCGGCGGAGAGCCGGGTGCGGATGCTGGGCATGCTGTCGGCGAACCGCGTTCCGGTGCTGGCCTACCACTTCGCCTGGCCCGGCATCGGCCACGTCGCGGCGGCGGGCGACGGGTTCCGCTACTTCCCGGTCCTGCCGCAGATGGGAGCGGTCACGGGCCTGTAGTCATGCGCCTGTAGGCACAGGGCCAGTAGGCATGGGGCCTACAGGACTACGCCAAGCCTGCCGAAGGGCGGCGCCGGTGAACGCGAGCACGCCGGCTGCCGCCCTGATCACGCCGCCCATGGTCACCATGCCATGCGTCTGATTGCTGAGATGGAGGGCGACCGGCGCCCCCTTGCGCTATGGCCGGTGGGCGTAGGCGCGGACCTCGTCGCAGAGCGGGTCGTGGCCGCAGGTCAGCACAAGGGCTGGCGGCGTGCCGTGCAGGTTGGCGGCCCGCAGCGATGATCCAGTTGGGGTGGTCCAGTGGGTAAGAACTGCGCCCACCTGCCCGGGTCGCCACGCCGCAAGCGCGGCCCGCAACGGCGGCTGTCCCATCGCTGGCCAGGCTCCTGGGCCTTCGACATCACCAACCGGGGACGAAGCCTGTGTACCCGTCAACGGTGGTGAAGCCCGTGACGCGAGTGCATCCCTGGTTCCCGGACCTGTGATGCCAACTCTCGTTACACCCGCAGTAGCGTTTATCAAAACGGGGAGACATCCATGATCAAGCTGCGGGTGAATGGCCAAGACCAAACCTGGGATGGCGACCCATCCCTGCCCCTGCTTTGGTACCTGCGCGATGAGGCCGGGATGACCGGCACCAAGTTCGGCTGCGGCCAGGCCCTGTGCGGCGCCTGCACCGTGCATGTCGATGGCCAGGCCGCCCGGTCCTGCATCACCGGCATGGCCGATGTGGACGGCCGCGCCATCACCACCATCGAGGGCCTGCACCCCACCGGGGACCACCCGGTGCAGAAGGCATGGCGCGAGGTGGGCGTGCCGCAGTGCGGCTTCTGCCAGGCCGGGCAGATCATGCAGGCCTCCGCCCTGCTGAACGAAACGCCGCATCCGTCTGACGGCGAAATCCGCGACACGATGTCCGGCAATATCTGCCGTTGCGGCTGCTACCAGCGCATCGAGGCTGCCATCCGCCTCGCCGCCACGGGGACATAGCCATGATCAGGAACGTATCCCGCCGGACCCTGCTGCGCGGCGCCGCGGCGGCCGGGTCCCTGGTGCTGGCTGCCCCCCTGCTGCCGCGCCGTGCCGGGGCCGCACCCTATGCGTCTGGCGCATCCTCGATGCCGCACGGCACCGTCAACGACCCGCGCGTCTTCGTCGCCATCGCCCCGGACGGGTCCGTGACCATCGTCGCGCACCGGGCCGAGATGGGCACCGGCGTGCACACCAGCCTGCCGATGATCGTCGCCGACGAGATGGAGGCCGACTGGGCGCGCGTCCGCATCCAGCAGGCGCCCGGCGACGAGGCCAAGTACGGCAACCAGGACACCGACGGCTCCCGCAGCACCCGGCATTACCTGCAGCCGATGCGCGAGGTCGGCGCCGCCGCCCGCACCATGCTGGAGGCCGCTGCCGCCAAGCGCTGGAACGTGCCCGTGGGCGAGGTCCGCGCCGCGAACCACCAGGTCGTGCACACCCCGACCGGCCGCCGCCTGGGCTACGGCGAGCTGGCGACCGACGCTGCCGCGCAGCCGGTGCCGGACACCGCCACCCTGCGCCTGAAGGACCCCAAGGACTTCCGCTACATCGGCCGCGGCCGCATCGGCATCACCGACCTTCGCGACATCACCATGGGCCGCGCGACCTACGGCGCCGACGTGCGCCTGCCCGGCATGAAGTATGCGGTGATCGCCCGCCCGCCGGTGACCGGCGGCAAGCTGGTCAGCTTCGACGCCAAGGACGCCCTGGCGGTCCCGGGTGTCGAGCAGGTGCTGGAGGCGCAGGGCTGGCCCTGGCCGTCCAAGTTCCAGCCGCTGGGCGGCGTGGCCGTGATCGCCCGCAACACCGGCGCCGCCATCAAGGGCCGCGATGCGCTCAAGGTCGTGTGGGACGACGGCGCCAACGCGCACTACGACAGCGTGGCCTACCGCACCGAACTGGAGGCCGCCGCCCGCCAGCCCGGCCTGGTCGTGCGCAACACCGGGGACGCCGACGCCGGCCTGAAAGGGGCCGCCGCCACCCTGGTCGGCGAGTACTACCTGCCGCACCTGGCCCACGTCAGCATGGAGCCGCCGGTCGCCACCGCCCACGTGCAGGGCGGCAAGGTCGAGGTCTGGGCGCCCGTGCAAAGCCCCGGCGGCACCCGGGAGGACCTGGCCAAGACCATGGAGGTCCCCATCGAGGACGTGACGGTCCATGTCACGCTGCTGGGCGGCGGCTTTGGCCGGAAATCCAAGTGCGACTACGCGCTGGAGGCCGCGCTGCTGTCGCGCAAGCTCGGCGCGCCGGTCCGCGTGCAGTGGACGCGGGAGGACGACGTGCGGCACGACTTCCTGCACACCGTCAGCGCCGAGCGGATCGAGGCCGGGCTGGACGCCGGCGGCAAGGTGGTTGCCTGGCGGCACCGCAGCGCTGCTCCCAGCATCGGATCGACCTTCAAGGCCGACACCCTGCACCCGCTGCCGTTCGAGCTGGGCATGGGCCTGTCCGACCTGCCGTTCGACATCGCCAACATCCGCGCCGAAAGCCCGGAGGCGGCGGCGCACACCCGGATCGGCTGGTTCCGCTCGGTGTCCAACATCCCGCATGTGTTCGCCGTGCAGTCCATGGTGGGGGAGATCGCGGCGCGTACCGGGCGGGACCCGAAGGACCTGTTGCTCGAGCTGATCGGCCCGGCCCGCATCGTCGATCTCAGCGGGTCGGTGAAGGACCTATGGAACTATGGGGAGCCGTTCAGCAGCTACCCGATCGACGCCGGCCGCCTGCGCCGGGTGGTGGAGCTGGCGGCGGCGCAGGGCGAGTGGGGCCGCAAGCTGCCGCCGGGCCATGGCATCGGCATCGCGGCGCACCGCAGCTTCGCCAGCTATATCGCGACGGTGGTAGAGGTGGCGGTGGACAGCAAGGGCGTGCTGACGGTGCCGCGCGTCGATACGGCGGTCGATTGCGGCGTGGTGGTGAACCCCGAGCGCATCGCCTCGCAGATGGAGGGTGCGGCGGTCATGGGGCTGAGCCTGGCCAAGCATGGCGCGATCACCTTCAGGGATGGCCGGGTCGAGCAGGCCAACTACGACGACTACCCCGTGGTCCGCATCGACGAGGCGCCGGTGGTCACCAACACGCACATCGTCCCCTCCGACTGGAACCTGGCCCCGGGCGGCATCGGCGAGCCGGGGGTGCCGCCGTTCGCCCCGGCGCTGTGCAATGCCATCTTCGCCGCCACCGGCAAGCGCATCCGCGCCCTGCCGATCGGCAAGCAGCTCGAAGCATGAGCCGGCTGCTGCTGGCGGTTCTGCTCCTGGCGGCCCTGCTGCTGGCGCCTGGGTTGGCGGCGCAGGCGCAGACCGGGGCGCCGCAAGCCGCCACGCCGGTGCGCCCGCACGGCGGGCCTTCGTCAGAAAACTCCTTACCCAGCGCCGCCCCGCCCGCCAGCACGACGCAGACCACAGGGTCTACGGATCAGAACCCGGTGGTGAAGGGGATGAACGACGCGGAAAAGGCCAAGGTGGAGGCGAAGGGCAAGTAGCCCTGCCGTGTCGCCCGGACCTCACCCCCTGACCTCACCATCGAGGTGGCTGCTGCCTCGTTGGGTCCACCCTCCACAGCGTCTGGCTGCGGCCTATGAGGGAGCATCCCGCCGCAAGCCGAACCCGCCCAGGTCTGAGGCGGAACAAGCGGCGTAACCCTATATCAGCCCTCCGCAAGACTGGGATCCCGCCACGCCCTCTCGAACGGCAACCGCCAGGCGTGCGGGGCCACGAGCTGGTGGATCGACTTCGGCCCCCATGATGCCGGGGAATAGAGCCGGACCGGTGGGGGGGCCTCCAGCAACGGCGTTGACAGCTCCCACAGCCGCTCAATGCCCTCGGCGGTTGTGAACAGGGTATGGTCGCCCCGCATGGCGTCGAGGATCAGGCGCTCATAGGCCTCGAGCACGTCGGCGATCCGTCCGGTGTCGTTCATCGCAAACTGCAGGCTCAGCTTGTCCAGCCGCATCCCGGGGCCGGGGCGCTTGCCGTAGAACGACAGCGACATCTTCGAGGCGTCGGCGAGGTCAAACGTCAGGTGGTCCGGGCCTTGCGCGCCGACGCCGGAACCGGCCGGGAACATGCTCTTCGGCGGCTCGCGGAAGGCGATGGAGATGATCCGCTGCCCCTCCGCCAGCCGCTTTCCCGTGCGCAGGAAGAACGGCACGCCCGCCCAACGCCAGTTGTCGATCAGGCACTTCAACGCGATGAAGGTTTCGGTCTCTGATTCCGGGTCGACGCCCTCCTCGGCCCGGTATCCGACGTACTGCCCGCGCACGACGTCCTTCGGATCGAGCGGCAGCATGCTGCGGAACACCTTGTTCTTCTCTTCGCTGATCGACGCCGGCTCCAGGGCGGTCGGCGGCTCCATGCACATGAAGGCGAGGATCTGGAACAGGTGCGTCACCACCATGTCGCGGAACGCCCCGGTCGCCTCGTAGAACCCGGTGCGCTTGCCCAGGCCCAGCGTCTCCGGCACGTCGATCTGCACGTGGTCGATGAAGTTGCGGTTCCAGATCGGCTCGAACAGGCCGTTGGCGAAGCGGAACGCCAGGATGTTCTGCGCAGGCTCCTTGCCGAGGAAGTGGTCGATGCGGAAGATCTGCTCCTCGGCGAACACCTCGTGCAGCTTGGCGTTCAGCGACACCGCGCTGGCCAGGTCGGTGCCGAACGGTTTTTCCATGATGATGCGGGACCGCTCGACCAAGCCGGCCTCCCCTAGCATGCGCACGGCGGCCAGCGCGGCGCTGGGCGGCACGCTGAGATAGTGGATGCGCTGTGCCTCGCCGCCCAGGGCATGCTCCGCCGCCTCCACCGCCGCCTTGAGGGCGTGGGCGCCGGCGCCCAGGGGCACGTAGTCGAGCGCCTCGGCAAAGGCGGCCCAATCGGCCTCGTTCAGCTTGCGGGTGGAGAACTGGTCGAGCGCCTCACGGGCGAAGGTGCGGAAGCCCGCCGGGTCGAGGTCGTCGAGCGACACGCCGATGATCCGGCAGCCCGGGATGAAGCCGCCGCGCACCAGGTGGAACAGGCCCGGCAGCAGCTTGCGCCGCGACAGGTCGCCGGTCGCGCCGACGAGGGTCACAACCTGCGGGTATCGCGGACCCACGCCGGGGGGAACTTTTCTCATGCGTCCGTCCTGTCTTGTGGCGTCTGGTCATGTGGAGCCTGGGACCAGCCGCGTCGATCTTGCGCAACAGCGTGGCATCGGCATTGCCGCCTGGGCAGGGTGGCCACGGGCGCAACGGCACCGCGCCGCAGCCAGTTCCGTCATGCAGGCAAACTTGTCCCTTTTCGTTGCACTGCACAACGGCCATTCTGCAAGCTGCCGCATCGCCTGCCGCACCGCACCTCAAGGAGGGCCGCAATGCCTGATCCGTTGTTCGACACCGTCGAGGGCCGGCGCCTGCTGGCCGCCGAGCGCGGCGAGGACTGGCGGCGCTGGGGACCCTACCTCAGCGAGCGCCAATGGGGCACGGTGCGCGAGGACTACAGCGCCAACGGCACCGCCTGGGACTATTTCCCGCACGACCAGGCCCGCAGCCGCGCCTACCGCTGGGGCGAGGATGGGCTGGCCGGGTTCGCCGACGACAAGCTGCTGTGGTGCCTCGGCCTGGCGCTATGGAATGGCCAGGACGCGATCCTCAAGGAGCGACTGTTCGGCCTGACCAACGCCCAGGGCAACCACGGCGAGATGGTCTGTATGCAAACGACAAGTTCTGCCTGACACGGTGGGGGCAGCTATCGCTGTCCTGGCGCCGTGGGCCGCGTCGGGCTGAGCACCTGGCGTTTGAGGCTGGTGACGCCGTTTCGGAAG
>JAABUX010005419.1_pt1 | contig 15695 bp, 10 predicted proteins | sample 5561851 | NCBI WGS metagenome assembly JAABUX01 (sample SAMN10711883, study PRJNA513361) | rock metagenome | isolation source: Antarctica rocks | place: Antarctica: Victoria Land, Richard Nunatak red sandstone | collected 2016-01-03 | reverse complement strand
CGGCAGCGCGGCTGGAGTTGGGGCCGCTGACGGCGGCGGACACGGCACGCCTGGTCGCGGCGCTCGCCGCGCCCTCCGTCACCGTTGCCGACCCGGAGGACGGCGCGGACGGCGCGGCGGCACGCCGCGTCGGGGCGTGGCTGTACGCGGAGACGGGCGGTTATCCCTTCTTCCTGGTCCAGACGCTGCAGGCACTGCTGGAGGAGGGCGCGCTGGCCCTGCGGCGCGGGCTGCACGGCGCGTGGGGCCTCGACGTGGCGGCGTTCGCGCGCGACCCCGCCGGTCCGCGTCCGCCCCACCCGCGGCCGGTGCGCGACATGGTCCTGGCGCGGTTGGGGCAGCTCACCCCCGAAGCGACGAGCCTGCTTATGGCCGGCGCGGTGCTGGGCCGGCGCTTCCCCTTCGAGCGGGCGCGCCGGGTGGCGGAGTTGCCGGAGACCGCGGGGCTGGCGGCGCTGGAGGAGGCGACCCGCCGACGCCTGCTGCACGAGTGCGACACGGACGGCGACGACGCGTACGCGTTCGCACACGACACGATCCGCGCGGTGGTGTACGAGGCGGTGGGGGCGGCGCGGCGCCGGGCGTTCCACCGGCGGGCGTTGGATCTGCTAGGGGGCGACGGCGCGGCGCCAGGGGAACTGACCCACCACGCCCAGGCGGCGGGCCTCTGGGGACCGGCGGCGCGCTATGGGCTGGAGGCGGGCGAGGGAGCGCTAGGCCTGCTGGCCGTCCGCGACGCCGTCGCCCATCTAGAGCGGGTGGAGCGCATCGACCAGGACCACGACGCGCTCGCGGGGACCGACCGGCTCCGTCTCTATGCCTTACAGGGACGGGCGTACGAACTGCTTGCCGCCTGGGAGCGCGCGCGGGAGAGCTACGAATCCCTCGCGCGGCTGGCACGCGCTGCGTCGGACGCGCGGGCGGAGCGCATGGCGCTCCTGGGCCTGGCGAGCGTCGACCTCTATCACAACCCTGACCTGGCAGCGGTCCAGGCGTCGCTGGCCCGTGCGTTGGCGCTGCCACTGCCGCCGGCCGACGCCGACGCCGACGCCGACGCCGACGCCGACACGGGGCGCAATCGTCCGGCGGGGGCGTGACCCGCGGCCCGCGCCCGTGCTGGTCCCCGGATTTGACCCGGACGACCGGGAAGAGCCTGTCTCCGCGCTGAGAGACCTGGACCCGAGCATCCCTCTCCACGTGGAGGTTGTGTCGCTCTTCAGCGACGCGACAGGGCCTTTGCCGCACATCGGTACGCGCCGCTCTATGAGTGGATCGGGGCGCGGGCAGAGACGGCGCGCGCGCGCTACGCGGCGATGGGCAACCGCCCGATGGAGGTGATGACACTGGGCTTCCTGGCCGGTGCCCAGGTCAACGCGGGACTCCCGCGGCGCGCGATCGCGACGGCGCGCCACGCCGACGCGCTCGCCGCGGACGACCCCCACGGCTTCCCGCGCTTGGTGAGCATCTTCTATCTGTCCCTGTCCCTGGCCGAGACCGGCGCCTACGCGGAAGCGATCGCGACGGCGCGCGAGGGGCTGGCCCTGAACGCCGTCGCGGCGAACCCGCTCGTGGCGCACACGCTCAACACGGCGCTGGGCGTGGCGTACCAGGGGTTGCTGCGCCCGGACGAGGCGCAGGCCGCATATCGGGAAGCGGCCACTGCTAGCACCGCCCTCCCCGGCGACCCCTACGCCGACCTGGTCGAGACGCGGTTCTGCGCGGTCGACGCCCTTATTGGCGCGTGGGCGTCGGCGTACACCCGCGCCCGCGCCGCCCTGGCGCGGCGGGACTATCGTATCCAGTCGGTGGCGCACTTCGCGCGCTGCGAGGAGACGGAGGCGCCGGCGCGCGGCGGGGACGCGGACCTAGCGGAGGAGGACCTGCGGCGCTACGACGAGCGCACCGGCGCCAACCGCCGCCACCGCGTGTCCTACCTGCGCGCCAGCGCAGCGGTGGCGCTGTAGCGGAGCGAGGCAGGGGCTGCGCTCGCCTGTCTCGGCGAGGCGCGGACCCTCGCGACGGACTTGGGGCTGCCAGGCGAGTTGTGGCGCATCGAGGCGGCGCTGGCCGCAGCCTATCTGTCTCAGGGCGACGGCGCGACGGCGCGACGGGCGGGTGAGCGGGCCGCCGCCATCGTGCGCTCGTTAGCCGCGCGGGTCGCCGACGAGCGGGAACGCGCGGACTTCGTCGCCGCCGCGGCGGCCCTGATCCCGCGCCCCTGGCGCGCCGAGTCGCGCTGACGTCTAGCAGGCGGCAGTCCCCGACAACCATCTACGCTCACGCGCCGCTTTTTACGCTCACGCGCCGCTTTTTACGCTCACGCGCCGCTTTTTACGCTCAGCGCACGCCCCCCTGTTATCGTGATCCCTAGGTGAAACGACACTCTAGCTGTCGAGCTGGCTACACTGTTTGGCGGTTAGTCAAAATAAGATGGAGGGAACACACAGATGAACACCGTTCTTGTTACAGGTGCCGGTACCGGTTTCGGGCAGGAGGTTTCCTTCAGGCTCGCGGAAAAAGGCTTCAAGGTCATCGCAGCCGTGGAAATCTATGCCCAGGTCCAGACGCTGAAGCGTGAAGCTGCGGCGCGTGGAGTGAGCATCCAGGTCGAGAAGCTTGATGTTACCAACGAGGGCGACCGCAAGAAGGCGATGGCGTGGAACGTGGAGATCCTGGTCAACAACGCCGGGGTGCTGGAAGGTGGATCGGTCATGGATATACCTGGTTCGAACATGCGTCACGAGTTCGAAGTCAATGTTATCGGGCCGCTTCTGCTGACGCAGGGCATTGCAAAGCAGATGGTCAAGCGGGGCAAAGGGCGGGTTGTCTGGGTGTCTTCCCGGGAAGGCCTGAACGTTAACCTATTCACCGGGATCTACTCTGCGTCCAAGCATGCCATCGAAGCGATCGCGCAAACCATGAGCCTGGAGCTGCAGGAATTCGGGATAGAGGTGGCGACCGTCAATCCCGGCCCCTTCCTGACCGGCTTCAACGATCGCGGCTTCCAGACATGGGCGAGCTGGGAGGACGATCCTTCCGAGCGGCTGTACGACTACGCCAAGCTCGCCTTTCCCAGAGCGCAATTCGATCCGGAGCCGGTCTATGCCACGATGACGGCCGTGGCCGCAGGCGAGATAGATACGTTCCGGAACCTCGAGCCTACGTCGATGATCGAGGAAACGAAGCACAATATGGACGCTGTCTGGGACAAGAAGATCAAGGATGGCCTGGGCACCCGCCCGGAGGCGATCACACACTCCATGGAGATGAAACCGGAGACCCCTGTAACTGAGTGATGGCGAGGGCAGCCGGGTGTCCAGGTCCTACCTGCCTGGAAACTCGTGTTCGCGCTTTCTTTCTAGACGACCGGTCTGTTCAAAGGCCAATCAACCTCTTAACCCACTCGCAGGAGCAGCAACATGAAAATCTTGATGGTTTTGACCTCGCACGACGAACTGGGCAACACCGGTCGCAAGACGGGCTTCTGGCTCGAAGAGCTGGCCGCGCCCTACTACGCGTTCAGGGACGCAGGCGCAGAAATCGTGCTGGCCTCGCCCAAAGGCGGGCAGGCGCCGCTCGATCCGAAGAGCAATGAGCTGGCTTTCCAGACCGATCATACCCGCCGCTTCAAGTCTGATGAGACAGCGAAAGCGCAACTCGCCGCCACGGTGCGCCTGGACAGCGTCTCTCAGGCGGATTTCGACACGGTCTTTTATACGGGCGGTCACGGGCCGCTGTGGGATCTCGCCGAAGACAAGGACTCGATTGCACTGATCCAGTCCTTCCTCACGGCAGACAAGCCCATCGCGCTGGTCTGCCACGCGCCGGGCGTACTTCGTCACGCCAAGACACCGGATGGCAAGCCGCTGGTCGAGGGCAAGAGAGTTACGGGGTTTGCCAACACCGAGGAAGCCGGCATGGGGCTGACGGATGTGGTGCCGTTCCTGGTCGAAGACGAACTTAAGGCCAAGGGTGGTATCTATTCTAAGAACGATGATTCAGCGCCCTACGTGGTCAGCGACGGCCTCTTGATCACCGGCCAGAACCCTGCGTCCTCAGCATCCGCCGCTTCCGTCCTCCTCAAGCAGCTTGCTGCGTAGCGATCGCAAGGCGCGAAAGCGCTTATTGGCGCGGTCGGTCATTCACGCAATCGACGGACCAACCGCGTCGAGGCGTAACAACGAACCGTCGAACCAGAAAGGGTAATTGCGAATGCCGGGGTGTATAGAGTCCTCCGGGTGGATGCGGCAAAGAAAACTTCATCAATGGCGAATGGGTCGCCGCTGATGATGGCCGCTCCCGTGTCGTGAAAGATCTTTAGAGGTCGTCAGGAAATAACCCTCCCCTATCGGTCGGCGTGAGGAAGGATGGTGTAATTCCACTCACCGTGGAACGCGTCGCGCTCAATGCGGAGGGAGGCCAGCTCCTCATCGGTCACCTTGACGCCCACGGGGTAGCTGACGGTATCCAAGACGCTCTCGACGGTCAGGCCGGCGGTGGTGGTCGTCGCCGCGATGAGGCTGAGGATGATGGCATAGCTGACCAGCGGCTGGCCGCGCCAGTTCTGGTGTATTTGGCAAATACATTCAGCCGTATACATCTGGGTGATGAAGGAGAACAGGCGGTGCTCGATCTTGTTCCGCTTGCTCGTGCCCGGTGGGAAGTGGGAGACGGTGATCGCCAGGCCGGTCTCGTCGGCCAGACGCTGCAGTTCCCACTTCCAGAGACGGTGCCGCGCGCCGATACTGCCCCCGCCGTCCGCAGTGATCAGCAGCCGCTGCGTGTTGGGATAGCGTGCGCGTCCGGCCCCCTCCCACCAGCGCCGGATGCTCTCGACGGCGAACGCCGCCGTATCGTGGTCGAGGCCCACGTTGACCCACCCCGCGTTGGCGGCGACATCGTAGACGCCGTAGGGCGTCGCGCGCCCCAACTCCGGGATTCTTGAAGTCGTACACCCGCACCTCCTCCGGTTGGCCCTGCGGTCGCCACTCGCGCCCGCCGTTCTTGAAGTCGCCGACCAACTCCTTCTTCTTGGCATCCACCGAGATCACCGGGTCTCCCGCTGCCAGGTACTCCTCCGCCGCCCGGTTGAGGTGCGCGAACTGCGCGTCGCGGTCGGGCTGGTCGCCGCCCTCGCGCGTCTTGCGGTTGCCTTGCAGGCTGTAGCGCAGCCCGCGCAGTGCCTCCGCCACCCACTGGTGGCTGACCCGATGCCCTTGGGCTTGCAACTCGGCCGCCAGCTCGCGCACGCTCTTGCACGTCCAGCGCAACGGCGACTCTGAGTCCCCCCCGCGTCGTCGGCTCCACCAGTCGCTCCAGGCCCACTACAACGATTGGCTCCAAAATGGGCCATATCGCGTCAACAGATCAGGTACCTGTCGTTAGCTGCATTTTAGCTGCGGGCTCACCAGGGAGCTGCGCCGGTCATCACTCTTACCGGCGCAGTTCCCTGCATCAATGACCCTGTTACCGGTCCAGTCGAGCCTCTTATCGCGCTAAAAGGTGGTCCGGTAAGACAACTGAGCCGGTAACAAGCCAAATGGCCCATTTTTACATCAATCGTTGTAGTGGGCCAACCAGGTATCAACCGTAGAAATTGGCGCTCTACGTACATGGCGTGCCACAAGCGGCTGTTCTACGCAGCTTTCGTTGTCCAACCTCCTGTTGTCCAACCTCCTATAGATGTCAGCCATGCGCGGACCATCCGCAGCGAGCAGATCGCTAGCCTCGACCGTCTGAGGGATGCCACTCCGTCAGCCAAACCCCCTCCTACACTTGACGACACTCCGTGTCGTCAAGTAGGATGAAGATATGAGTCGATGGCAGCCAAACGCGCGTGACCGGTTGGAGCGCGCCGCCGTCGAACTGTTCATCGAACAGGGCTTCGCGGAGACGACCGTCCCGCAGATCACGGCGCGCGCCGGCCTCACGACGCGCACGTTCTTCCGTCACTTCGCCGACAAGCGCGAGGTGCTCTTCGCGCGCGACGAAGAACTCCCCGCGTTTGTCGCACGACTCGCGGCCGACGCCTCGGCGTCGCTTAGCCCGATGATGCTGATCGCCTACGCACTCGAGACGGTCGCGGCGACCCGCCTCGAAGGCCAGCGCGCGTACCTAAGGACACGCCGCGCCGTCATTCAGGCGGACGAGGGCCTGCGTGAGCGCGAGCTGCGGAAACTCTCCGCGCTGTCGGACGCCATCAACCAGGGGTTCCGGGATCGCGGCGTCGACGAGTTGACCGCGCTTCTCGCCGCCCAGCTCGCGGTGACCGTCTTCAGCGTCACGATCAGCCGGTGGCTCGACCAAGACGAAGACGGCGAGCAACCACTGTCCGACCTCGTTCACGACACGCTGCGTGCCCTCCGCTCAGTCACCGCGGATCCCCCCGAGCACCCGCACAGCGCGTAGCCCAGCGTCCCGACCACGCCCGGCCCGTCTCATCACGGACTCCACCGCCACTTGACTGGATACGGGGACGTATCGCCGGCGCAGGATGCTGACAACAGATCTTGGTCGTTCTGTTCCACAAAATCGAGATGTCCCGCAACGGTCATCGTCCGAATAAGCGGAGGGTTGCGGGGCTTCGCCATCAGCATCTTTTTGTTGCTGGCTCAATGTTCATCGGCGCGCGGGGTACACTGTAGGAGCGGCGCATCGAGCGCCGGATATCCGCGACGGCGATCCCGTTGCTCCCCTGCTCCCCAAGGAGGACCGCATGGCGGGCGGCAAATCGGCTATCCTGGCCGAGGGCTTGCACAAGAGGTTCGGCGAGACGCAGGCCCTGCGCGGCCTCGACCTGGAGGCCGAGGAGGGGACCGTGCTCGGCGTGCTCGGGCCTAACGGCGCGGGTAAGACCACGGCCGTACGCATTCTGACCACGCTGCTCCGCCCGGACGCCGGGCACGCGGAGGTGGCGGGCCTCGACGTGGTGCGGCAGGCCGGTCAGTTGCGCGCCTGCATCGGGCTAACCGGCCAGTACGCCGCGGTCGACGAGTATCTGACCGGGCGGGAAAACATCGAGATGGTCGGGAGGCTCTACCACCTGCCCAGGGTCCAGGCGCGGCGGCGGGCCGACGAGTTGCTCGAGCGCTTCGACCTGGTCGACGCCGCCTCGCGCCCCGTCAAGACCTACTCTGGCGGCATGCGCCGCCGCCTCGACCTCGCCGCCAGCCTCGTCGTCTCGCCGCCGGTGCTCTTCCTCGACGAGCCCACGACGGGCCTCGACCCGCGCAGCCGCCTGGGCATGTGGGACATCATCGCGGGCCTGGTCTCCGGCGGGACGACGGTGCTCCTGACCACGCAATATCTCGAAGAGGCCGACCAACTGGCCAGCCAGATCGCGGTCGTGGACAACGGCAAGGTCATCGCCAGGGGCACGTCGGACGAGCTCAAGGCGCAGGTGGGCGGTGAGCGCCTGGAGGTCACCGCGGCCCGCGGCGGCGATCTGGCCGCCGCTGTCACCGCGCTGCGGCCTTATAGTGACGGGGAGGTGCGCGTCGACGCCGACCGCCGCCAGCTCGTCGTGCCGGTGGTCGACGGTGCGCGGCTGCTGGCCGACGTGGTGCGCGACCTCGATAAAGCCGGCGTGGGGCTCGACGACCTTGCCCTGCGCCGGCCGACCCTGGACGACGTGTTCCTGACCCTCACCGGCCATGCCGTCGACGACGCGACGAGCCCTGATACGGCGACGGCCGGCGATGGGCGGCGCGGCCGTCGTGGCCGTGCAAAGGAGTCCGTATGAGCGTCACGACGCGTCAGACCGTCGAGCGCGAGGCCAGCGCCGTGCAGCCGCTCCGCCGCGGCCCGCTCTATTGGGCGGTGGCCGACGCGCTCGTGCTGGCCAAGCGCAATCTGATCCAGATCCCGCGCAACCCTGAGCTGGTCGTCTTTGCCACGATCCAGCCGGTCATGTTCGTGCTCTTGTTCCGCTACGTCTTCGGCGGCGCCATCAACGTGGGCGCCACGTCGTACGTCAACTACCTCATGGCCGGCATCTTCGTGCAGACGGTGGCCTTTGGCTCGGTGACCACAGGGATCGGTCTGGCCGAGGACCTGCACCGCGGGCTGATCGACCGCTTCCGTTCGCTGCCCATGTCCCGCTCCGCCGTGCTGACCGGCCGCACCCTCGCCGACCTGGTGCGCAACCTCTTCGTCGTCCTGGTGATGCTCGCCGTGGGCCTGCTGGTCGGCTTCCGGCCGCAGGGCAGTGCCGTCGGCTGGGTAGCGGGGTTCGGGTTGCTTTTGCTGTTCAGCTTCGCGATCTCCTGGATCGCGGCGACCATCGGGTTGCTGGTGCGCAGCGTGGAGGCCGCGCAGTCGGCCGGTTTTATCTGGTTGTTCCCGCTGACCTTCGCCAGCAGCGCCTTTGTGCAGACCCGCACCATGCCTGGCTGGCTGCGGGCCTTCGCCGACAATCAGCCGGTGACCGTGATCGTCGACGCGGTGCGCGGCTTCCTGTTGGGAACCGACGCCGGCGCGCATAGCTGGCTGGCATTCGTATGGTGCGCGGGCATCCTGGTCGTTTTCGTCCCGCTCTCCGTCTCCTTATATCGTCGTACCACCACGCGCTAACCCAAAATATGTGAGTTTTACATCATGCGTCCCCGGCAGGAGTGATGCTACGATACAACCAGATGAGGGCAGTCGAGCCGTTTTGGGGACGCCGGTTCGACCAGCCCTCTTCTTTTTTTTATCTCCTCAACGAGCATGCTACCTTTGCTCCTTATAGCGTCCCGTTTTCTTCCACCACCCCACTTTACCTTCCTCCCACCCGTTGACGATCTATAACCCTCGGGTTATAGTAGAGCTATGTGGGAGGTCGAAGGGACCGACGAGTTTGCGGAGTGGTAGCGCGCACTCTCCGACGAGGAGCGGGAGGCGATCAACGAGGCCGTTGCGAAGCTGGAGGAGCATGGTCCGTCGCTGGGCCGTCCCTTGGTAGATACGCTGTCACATACGCGACTGCCGAACTTAAAGGAGTTGCGCCCGTCAGGCACTTTCATCCGCATCCTTTTCGCCTTTGATCCCCGACGCGTGGCCATCTTACTGATTGGCGGCGATAAGCAGGGTCGGTGGAGCGCGTGGTATCGCGCATACATTCCGCTTGCGGAGCGGCTGTACGAGGACTATCTGGACCAGTTGAGGCGGGAGGGACGGTTATCGTGAGCGGACACAGGAAGTGGAACGAGATTCGTACCGGGGCGCTCCGGGAGAACCACGAGCCGTTGCGAACGCTGAGCGAGTTGCGCCGCGAGAGCGGCCTCAGCCAGCAAGACATGGCGGAGGAGCTGGGCGTGTCGCAGGTGAGTGTCTCAAAGATCGAGCGCCAGGACGACCCGCGGGTGTCCACATTGGTGCGCTACCTCGACGCGCTCGGGGCGAACCTGGAGTTGCGGGTGGTCTTCCCCGACCGGTCGGCGCGCTTATGCTTGCTTGCGGATGAGGAGCCCACCATCGAGGGTCCTAGTGACGGCCGTGAACAGGCGAGTATCGCTACAGCGGCTGAGCCGGCTAGTATCTACAACGCCACGCGGAGCGAATGACCGGCCGGCCAGCCGTGGATATGACGCGCTTCCCTGATCGAGGGCGACACGTATGCGCGGCGCGGATGGCGCTGTCGAAGCCGCACGAACAACGCCATCCTGTCATTCTCTTTGGTCGTCCAGCGCCTCGCGCTCCTCGTCCAGGGCCTCGCGGTGTTCTTGCCGCTCCTCCCGCTCGTCCCTGTCCCGGATGTTCCTGTCCGGCGGGGTGGCGCCGCGCAGGTCATGTTCGCGCCGGTGCTCCTTGCCCGCTTCGCGTCCCACCCCCGGTACGGGCGTCGAGGGCGCCTGATGGGCTCGATCCGGCTCGCCCGGCGCCTCCAGGTTCTCGATGCCATACTCCTCCGGCCTGGTGAACACCGGATCATCCTGATTTTGTTGCGCCATCTGATTCTCCTTTGCTTTCCCCATCGCATCGAGTTCCGAGGCTTACATGTCGTCGAAGGAGCGTAGGAACCCTTCGTCACCCGCGAATCGAGTGATATGGCCTTCCTTGCCCAGGTCCGCTTCGCGTTCTTTGACCTGCCAAGCGCGTGTCCAGAACCATGCTTGATCGGGATGCTCGGCCCGCAACCGGACTAGTTCGTCGTCGGACAGTGGCTGCCGCTCTAGCCAGGCACGGCGTTCCTCGGCGACGCGATGGACATAGGCGTCATCCAGGGTGAGGGTGTCGCCCGTGAATTCGTTGTAGATCGTGGGCGGTTTGGCCCGTACCTCATGTTGTTCGTGCGCATCCTGCTCGGATCGAGGGGAACGTTCGATTGCCACTTGTACCCTCCCAATGCCGCCTGCCACCAATCAGTTGAACTATGGACTATTGTAACGACCTCATCTATCCTGCCTGCGTTATTATTGCACAAACATGTTACGGCAAGTCACGACAGTAAGGGCAATGATACAGACGCCCTTGTCCAAAGGGACGACATTGGCAAGGGGCCAGGCACGATGAGTTTCAACCTCACCGTGCCCGGCCTTTTGTGATGTATGCCCGGAGTTACTGCTGCTGGTCGAGCGCCGCGAACTCCTCGTCGGTCAGCTTAATCGCCGCCGCGGCCACGTTCTCGTCGAGGTGCGCGACGCTCGACGTGCCGGGGATGGGCAGCATCACCGGCGAGCGGTGCAGCAGCCAGGCCAGCGCGATCTGGCTCTGCGTGACGCCGTGGCGTGAGGCGGCCTGGTCGAGCGGGCCGCCCGGCCGGGCCAGGTTGCCCGAGGCCACCGGCGCCCAGGGCAAGAAGGCCAGCCCATCGCGCGTGCAGGTCTCCAGCACGTCCTCGTCCTGGCGGTCGGATGCGTTGTAGCGGTTCTGTACCGAGACGACCGTGGCAATCTTGCGCGCTTGCGCCAGCTGCTCGCTGTTGAAGTTGGACACTCCGATGTGCCGGATCTTGCCCTGTTGCTGCAGTTCGACCAGCGTGCCGATTGCATCCTCGATCGGCACCTTCGGGTCGGGCCGGTGGTACTGGTAGAGGTCGATGCGGTCGAGCTTGAGGCGCTGCAGGCTGCCTTCCAGGGCCTCGCGCAAGTGCTCCGGCCGGCCGTCCTGTGGCCACTGGCCGGGGCCGGTGCGGATCAGGCCGCCTTTGGTGGCGATCACAAGGCCGGCGGGATAGGGGTGCAGCGCCTCGGCAATCAGGTCCTCGGACACGTTGGGGCCGTAGGCGTCGGCCGTGTCGATAAAGTTCACGCCAAGCTCCAGTGCGCGCCGCAACACGCGAATGGACTCGTCGTGATCCTTGGGCGGTCCCCAGATGCCCTCGCCCGTGATGCGCATGGCGCCGAAGCCCATGCGGTTGACGGTCAGGTCGCCGCCAATAGTGACCGTCCCGGCGGCGAAGGCCTGGATAGGTGTCTGGCTCGTGGTCATCGTGTTACTCCTCCATACGATAGTGTCTCCTGCTCCCGATTCGCTATCATGATCGAGCAGGCCCCTCTCAGTATGCTCCCCTCTTGATCGGGTGGTGTCAGGACAGCTGCCTGTGACATAAATGTATGTGCGAACGACGCTGGCGATGCGCTATAATAACACCTGCCCCATCATAGTGCTCGAGGAGGAGCTCATGCATCGTCGATCCCTGCCGCCACGTCACGCGTCGGTTTTTTCTTCCCTACCGCTTGGCATTGCCCTGGTCATCGCCGGCGCCGTCCAGCTGGCTGGCCTCGGGACCGTCTCCGCTCGCCCCCTCGCTCGTTCCCTTGCCGCGGCGGCCGCAGCCCATACGACCATGCCCACCCTGCTCTCGTCCGCGCCTTCTCATGCGTTGCGGGGCACGAGCGCGATAGGACGCCCCGCCGCGATGAGCGGCGCGGCGCTGACGGCCGGCGCGGCGGCGCCGCATACCGTCGGCTGGGACCGCTACTCGCTGATGATCGACGGCCAGCGCGTCTACATCCGCTCGGGCGACTTCCACTACTGGCGCCTGCCCAGCCCCGACCTCTGGCGCGACATCCTGGAGAAAATGAAGGCTACCGGCTATAACACGGTGCAGATCTACTTTGACTGGGCCTTCCACTCGCCCAAACAGGGCGTCTACGATTTCACCGGCGTGCGCGACGTGGAGCGGCTGCTCCAGATGACCGAACAGGTGGGCCTCTACGTCATCGCGCGGCCCGGACCCTACATTAACGCCGAGACCGACTCGGGCGGCTTCCCCGGTTGGATCGAGACGCAGGCCGGGCAGGCGCGCACCAGCGCCGCCGACTACACCGCCGCCTACATGGAATGGCTCAGCCAGATCGACCCTATCCTGGCGCGGCACCAGATCACGCGCATCGACCCGGTCACCGGTCTGGCCGGCAGCGTCATCATCTACCAGGTCGAGAACGAATATTCGGTCGGCAAGCTCGACCCCATCTATATGGAGGACATCGAGGCCAAGGCCCACGCCGACGGCATCAATGTTCCCACCGACCACAACGACTTCAGCCCCTCCGAGGGCGTGTGGGGCGAGGGTCCCGGCGCGGTCGACCTCTACGCCTTCGACAGCTATCCGCTGCTCTTCGACTGCTCGCATCCCCAAAACTGGATGGGCAGCGTGCTGTACGAGGAACCCGAAGCGTTCGAGGCTGGCAGCCGCAAGGCCAACCCGCTTGACCCCATCTTTATCGCCGAGTACCAGGCCGGCTCGTTCGACCCCTGGGGCGGATCCGGCTATGCGGCCTGCCGCCAGCTGACCGATACCTCGTTCCTGAAGGTCTACTATAAGTCGGCCCTGGCGCAGGGCGTGACGCTGCTCAACTCCTACATGGGCTACGGTGGTACCACGTGGGGCTGGCTGCCCTTCCCCGGCGTCTACACCTCCTACGACTACGGCGTGGCCATCGACGAGGCGCGCCAGCTCAACGTCAAGTCCGATGAGATCAAGCGGCTCAACTACCTGCTGCAGTCGGTCGCGCCGCTACGCCACACCGATCCGCTGCCCATGGCCGCCGGGAGCAACCCCCAGATCGACTACCGCGAGCGCGTCGACACGGGGAGCGGCACGCAATTCTACGTCCTGCGCCAGACGCCCATCGACTCCGAGTCCGACATGTCCACCACCATCGTGGTCACGGGCACGCTCGGCGTCCCCGTGACCGTGCCGCAACAGCCCGGCACGGCCATCCGCCTGCAAGGCCGCGACAGCAAGATCATCATCGCCGGCTACGACATGGACGCCGAGCGCCTGGTCTACTCCACGTCGGAGTTGATGACACACGGGACGGTCGCCGGGCGCGACGTGGCGCTGTTCTACGGCCGGCCCGGCGAGGCCGGCGAGACGGTGCTCAATTATGCGCCCGCCCCGGCCCCGGCGCCCACGGTAACGGTCCTGGCGGGCGCGGTCATGTCGACCTTTAATAGCGTCACCGGCGATCTGCGCCTCAACTACACGCACAACGGCCTGGCGCGCGTGTTGATCCACCAGGGAGCCCGCACGCTGCTGTTGCTGCTGGGGACCGATGACGAGGCGGCGCGCTTCTGGCGGCAGGATGCCGCGGCCGGCCCGATCCTGGAGCGCGGCCCCTATCTCGTCCGCTCGGCCGAGGTCGACGGCAACGTGCTGGCCCTGCGCGGTGACACCAATGGCCTCGGTGACCTGGAGGTATTTGCACCCGCTGGCGTCACGTCCGTGACCTGGAACGGCGTCCCGGTCGGTATGGCTCCCACGTCCTCGGGCAGCTTGCTCGGCGCGCTGGGCGGGCCGCCGGCGGTCACGCTGCCCGCCCTCAGCGGCTGGCGCTTCCACGCCGAGTCGCCCGAGGCGCAGCCCGGCTTTGACGATTCCAGCTGGACGCTGGCCGACCATATGACGACCAACAATCCCAACGCGCCGACCACGCTGCCCGTCCTGTACGTCGACGACTACAAGTACCACTACGGTGACGTGTGGTTTCGCGGCCACTTTACGGCCACGGGCAGCGAGACGGGTATCGCCCTCGACGGCGAGGGCGGGGCCAACAGCGTCTACTCGGTCTGGCTCAACGGAACGTTTATCGAGAGCATCACCGGCACGGCAACTATTCCCTTCCCGGCGGGCACGCTACGTACGGGCGCCGACAACGTGGTGTCGGTGCTGCTGGAGAACATGGGGCACGAGGAGGATGGTACCGTCAACGATGGCCACAAGGCGGTGCGCGGCCTGCGCCAGACGCAACTACAGGGCTCTTCGGCCGCGCTGACCTGGCGCATCCAGGGCGCCCTTGGCGGCGAGGATCTGCAGGACCCCGTGCGCGGCCCCTTCAACAACGGCGGCCTCTACGGCGAACGCAACGGCTGGCATCTGCCGGGCTATCCCGACGCGGACTGGACGCCGGTCACGCTGCCCGACCATTGGGCGGCCGACGGCGTGCCGCCGGGCGTGGGCTGGTACCGCACCGGCTTCGACCTCAACCTGCCGCCCGGCACGGACGTGCCGATCGGCCTGCGCATCACCGACGACAAGGCGCGCCACTATCGTGCCCTGATCTACCTTAACGGCTGGCTGCTGGGCCGCTACATCAACGACCTGGGGCCGCAGACGCTGTTCTCTCTGCCCGCGGGCATCCTTCATCCGAACGGCCACAACCAACTGGCTATCGCCTCCTGGGGCCTTGACCGGACCACCGGCGGCCTGGGCCAGGTCAGCCTCGAGGCCTACGGTGTCTACGCCAGCCCGCTGACCGTCGGCCTTGTCAACAGCCCCGGCTATGTCGCGGGTGCCACGTCGAGTCCGACCGCGACCGCGTCGCCGACCGGGACGCCCTCGTCCCAGGACACGCCGACCGCCACCATGATGACGCCGAGCACGCCGACCACGGCGCCGACTCTTGCCCCGGCGAACACGCCAACCATCGCGCCGGCGACCACGCCGACCACCGCATCGGCGACCACGCCGACCACGCCGACTACGCCCGGCACTCGCACGGCTAGCACGACCGCGATCGCGATCGCCACGGTGGCGCCTGTCGGCACGGCGGTCCCGGCGGCACTGGCCGCCGCTGGCGCGACTGGTACGGGTATGAGGACGGCAACCGCCGGTGCCACGGTCATCCCGAACATGGGCGCCCCGGCCTCGGCCAGCACGACGGCGCCCACGCGCTTGCCCTCGCTGTCGCCAACGGCGCAAGCGGCCTTGCCGCTGCCGCCTATCCGCACGGTGCTGTCCGGTGGGCGGACCGCGCCGCGCATCATGGTCAGCCCGGCCACCGTGCGTCCGGGCGCCACCGTCCGCGTCAGCGGCGCCGGCTTCGGCGCCAGGGAGACCGTGACGCTGGCGCTCACTGGCGCCGCGCTGCCGACGACGCCATTGGTGGTGACCACGGACGGCGACGGCGCGTTCAGCGCGTCCGTTGTCGCGCCGGACACCCTGCTGAACGGCGCCAACATGCTGACGGCTATTGGAACGGCAAGTCTCCGCGTGGCGCAGAGCGCGTTGTCCGGCCTGCGCGACGTGGCCACGCGCTACTACTTTGCCGGTGGCGTTTCTCTGCCCGGTGAGCGGTCCGCGCTGGCGCTGCTCGATCCGGGGCGCCGCGCCGCCCACCTGCGCCTGATGGCCTACTTCACCGACGGCGCGACCCTGACGCGCGCCGTGACGGCGCCGGCCATGGCGGGACAAACCGTGCCCATCGAGCGCCTGCTTGGTCGCGCCGGCCGTTTTGGCCTGGCTCTAACGGCCGACCAACCGCTTGGCG
>JAABUX010005418.1_pt1 | contig 15697 bp, 36 predicted proteins | sample 5561851 | NCBI WGS metagenome assembly JAABUX01 (sample SAMN10711883, study PRJNA513361) | rock metagenome | isolation source: Antarctica rocks | place: Antarctica: Victoria Land, Richard Nunatak red sandstone | collected 2016-01-03 | reverse complement strand
GGCGGCTGGCCGGGCCGGCGTGGCCGCCGCATGGCCGCCCTGCGGCGGGCTGCTGTACGCCGGAGGCCTGTGGCAGCCCGGCACCAAGCTATGAGTTGGCAACAACACGTGGACTATGACACTTTGTTCACCACAACGGAACAGCACTGCGACAGGACACAGTGCAACCCTTGTGACAATATGAAGGCCCGTGCCCACAACACATCTCAGAGCGATTAATGTCTGCATCGTTGCTGACCCACAGATGCGAAGAGGCCCTGCATATGGTGCTGCGCGGACAGCTACTGCGCAGTCGGCGCACCCGGCACCGTACTGGGGCTGGTACGGGACTGCGCTGGGGGGCGGCAGCAGCTGGCTGGGCGCCGCGTACGGCGGGTCGCGGTAGTCGGCCTCCGGCGCTGCATACCTGCAGTGTGCGACGACGCTGCTCAGGTGTGGCAGCAATTTGGTATAGGTGCTTCCGCTTTGGAACTCTGCGGCGCTGCGGAGCGTGCTGGTGTCTCTCGGCCTGAGAGCTGCGCCCCGCACTCCATCTATAGTTTGTACGTGCAAGTGGCCCTGGATCACGCCAAGTGCGACCCCGCGGTGCAAGAAGCACTGCAATGCTTGCACACCCGGCGTCTGCGGCGTAGCCGTTGTCCTGCGGGTACCCGCCGCCGTCCTGCGACGCATACCCGTTGCCGGCCCCGCCGGCGCGCTCCAGTCGGCGGTACCCTATGTCCAGGCCCTGGCCCGCGGCTTGCCGCTCCGCCGCCTTGAACCGCTCCTCCAGCAGGCTGCGCTGCTGGTCCGACAGCTTCCCCAGCACCTGCGCGCATGCGGCCGCGTCTATGGGTACTGACAGCACAGCAATTTGCAACTCAATCTATTTGTGAGGTCATGTCATTGGCTGTTTGATGGTAACGTCTGGTTCGGCAGCACCACAGGGTGGCAGATGCCCACACGTGCAAGTACACAAGCAAAGCGTACACTCCCGTCGCGGAGAGCGACGGGCACAGCTGCTCGCACCCGCCAGACCGGTGGGCCTTCCATGGTGTACGCCGTCGCCAGCATGCCGAGCGCCGCCGAGCGGGTCAGCTTGTCGCGATCCGCCACCAACTGCAGACACAGCAACAGCTGTGGTCAGGTTCTGATTTCGGAGCACGAATATAGCGATGCAGGACACAGGATCTGTGACATGGAACAACAGTATGCAAGCGTTGCAGCGCGCCTGGGCAATGGCTGGCAGTGGCTTGTATCGTGCGCCGTTGAAGATGGTAGCGCCCTCCTGCTCCATGATCTCGCCGAGTACCTGCATCAATTCAAGCTAGCAACCAATCAAACCTCTGTTTGCATACCGCAGGCGAGAAACGCAGCATTGGCGACCGCGGCTTGCGGGATTAGCCTCAGTGTATTAGTTCATGACGACAGCACCATCACATGACATCGACCAAGACTGCGTCCGTACCTCGATGCACTCCACGCGCGTCTTGCTGTTGCGGGACGCCAACCCCGTGACCATGAACTCGCACATGCGCGCCATGGGCACGACGCCGCACGCCTGCTTCATCAGCTCCCGATGCAGCGCGCGGATGCGATCCTGCACCATGTGACGATCAGGGTACAGATTATTTCACTGTCCGATTGGCGGGTCTCTGGCAAGCATACTTATCAGGATTCGCAACACAATCCCCCGTGATGCCGGCCACGCTCAAGCCATGGTGCTGCTGCATAATGTGATATGCCAGCAGCATGCGTGCCTGGTTGTGGCCGGAATGCTCGACGATGGCCGGCAGGAACACCTGACCCTCGTACTCGCTCAGCTGGTATCCCTGCGGGAGGACACCCATAATGATCAGTAGGTGACACAGGGACTCCAGGCCGTGCCGGCTGCTTCCATTAGTGCTGTACTATGGAAGGGAATAAATTTGTCCTCATGTTTTCCTTTCACATGCCTGCACTCAATCATCTTTCGTATAATGTCTGATTTCATGAGAAAAACTTATTGCATGAGTATTTGAACCAGAAACCCTGTCCCAGCTGGCAATAAACGAAATAAAGGCGCCTCACCTGGTCGTAGAGGCTGTCCAGGAGGCGGCTGGCCAGCTCCAGGATGCGCAGCAGGCACTGTGTGTTGCCCTCGCACACGCGCAGCACGACCCAGCGCAGCAGCAGGTCCAGCGCCCCCAGCACCGCCTCGCTCAGCTGCGGACCAGCAAGTTCGGCAGCAGTGTCAGCTGTGTGCTCTCATGCATTTTTCTGTTGCATCACTACTGCGACCAGATTTGAGAACAGGTTTGTTACAGCAAGCCAGGCTCTACACAAAAGCCAGCATACTGCTGCTCGCATGTCAGCTGCGGTGACATTCCCAGGCATGGGCAGCAAGAGCACATGACGTGTTCACAGACACCAGCAAAGGACATGAACTCTTCAACAGCGGCGTGTGATCGTGCGCTGCAACACCGCAGGCTCACCTGCGGCAGCGCAGCCTCCAGCATTGCTGCACCCTCCATGTGTGCCCTGAAGTCCCGCCCAAACAGCAGACGCCTGCACAAACACCGAACCGATGATACACGTGTACTGAGAGCGCTATACAGCATAAATTCTGCTTTAGACATGGGGCACAGTGGGCTACTTGCACCATAGTCTGCATGGCAAATGTGCCACACAGGCGTGCATACGGCGGAAAGGTATCAGGCAGTCAGCGGGCGCGCACCCGAGCTGTGGGGCACACAGCGGCATCAACTCGTGCTTCAGGTGCTCCTCCTCGTCAGCCCGCAAGCCGTCAAACTTGCCGGGCTTGAAGTTGGCCTGTAAACACATCACTCGGGAGTTACGTGCGGTTGAAAAGATGCTTACCACAAGATATGCTGAAGAGTGAAACTGAACAGTTCGCAGGCGTCAGCTTCACAGCCACAATGGTCAGGTTTGTTTCAGCACGCAGTGCAGCGACCTGACCTGGCGAGCACGGGACTCCTTCTTCATGCTGATGGCCAAAAATGGCGCAGGCTCATCGTCCACTGCTACTGCGGCACCTGCCGCTGCGGCGACGGAGCCGCCGCTCGTCCGCAGGGTGTCCTCACGTGAAAGCGGTCGCCCGGGCCTTGCCGGGCTGGCCACGCAATCCGCCTCTGCACGGCGGCGATGGTGAATTTAGCATCAGTGACTCGCACACGTCTGTCAGACGACGTTGGTGGCGTGATGAGATGTGCTTGAAATGTCTGCAGTAGCATGGGCTGGGCTGACATGCCCTGTGCAGCACTGCTTCATATGGCTGCGTTGCCAGTGAGCATAGCACTGCCAACATTCATGGTTGTAACCCAGCATAGATGTTATACAGGATTGCACTTCTCACTGCAACAACCATCAGAAGGCACCACGCACCCACGCTCAGCGCTGCCGATGCCAGCACCGCCGCAGACGCCTTGTCGGCAGGCCGTGCTGCTGCCGCATTGACGTTCACGCCGAGCTTGGCGAGCAGCTCGAGGCCGACGGAGCGGTGCTTGCTGTCCACAGCCTTCGCTGCCGTCACGACCTCAGCATGTCCGCACGCCTGCAGTCGCAGTCATCTTGGCTTCAGCATTTGTGTCCAACATATGTCACATAGCTGCTATCCTCTGCATGTGCTGATGCATGCCTTGCGACAGTGGAGGTCTTCTCAGCCAAAGAGCTAGCATCACGGCGAGAGAATGCTGATATGAACATGTCCAAGTCCTCCGGACAGGGCTAAATGTCAATAACTTGTTGGGGGCGCTTTTGCATGTACGTCTCTCAGCAGCCTTGCCAGTGGCATTGCAACGCTCCTATTAGACATGAACTCTGATCAAACAGGCCCCGGCTGAAAGGACTTCAACTTGGCGCGGACCTCGAGCAGCTGCTTGGCGAGCGCCACGCCGCCCTCCCTGACCTCCGCGGCCTTGTCGGCGGCGCCCAGTACTGCCGCGCGGACCGCCGCAGCCACGCAGCCCGCCTTCACCTTGCCGGCGGCCGCCGCAGCCCGCAGCCACTCCATCGCCAGCACCTGCCACAGATGCACACCGCATATGTTGACCTTCGACCGCAACCACACCTGTTGGGTCCGTGTCAGCAGGCCTGAATCTCACGCTCTGCACTGAGGACTGATGCCTGTGCACGATGTCGGACGCATGTCAAGGTGCTTGCGTGCAGAGAGACCAGGCCATGAACATTTGTGACGACAACAGACCTTGGCGTCTGGGCTGGCTTTCGGTCCCGCAAGCGTCGCGTCCACCAGCGGCCCCGCCAGCTTCTCCGCGGCTACCCGTCCCTTCTCGCCGGTCCACGCATCCAGCATCGCTATGACCGCGTCCCGCACCTGACGGCCACCACCAGATAGGTCGGCATCTTGACGGGTTACAGGGCCATTGTTGACCGCTGCGTAACTTACCTTACTAGGGCCCCACCTTTGCACGCGAATTGGCCACCCCTAGGTGCCTATTCATATGATGGTCAGCGGCCAAGGCAAGCTTGTGCCAGGTCATCACTACAACTGCTGGTCTGACCGCACCTGCTTTTTCTTGTCGGAGAGGCAGGCGAGGGCCGGCGCCAGCACCGGGCGCGCGACGCGCTCGATGGGCGGCCCCATTGCGGCGCCCAGCTCGGCCAGCAGCAGGAGCGCCCGCGCGGCGAGGTTCCTGTTGCTGTCGCCCAGCCGGTGCTGCGTGTTGACCGGAATGTCGTCAGTGGCCAGCCAACGCACCGCCATGTGATGCTGGCTTGCATGTATGGTTGCTTGACCATGCTGTGCGCAGGTGTACTTGCAGATGGCAAGTATCTTTGCTAGTCAGCCGCAGCGACCGCCATAACACTGCAGACGAGCTTCTGCTCGGGGTCGTAACTTGTCATGAGGTGTTTCCACGCCCATATGTGGACTGCCTGCTTCTCCATCAAGACCTGCGACCTGCATGAGTGCCTCTGCTACCTGCTGATCATCGAGTGACTGTGCGCACTTTCAGAGCCGGCATGACCTCGCCGAGGCTGGGCGTGATGCGGCCGCCGGCGGCCTTCACCATCTCCTCCATCGCCTCTAGCGCCGCATTGCGCTCCTTCCAGTTTGCGTGGTCTAACCTCTTTGCAAGCGCCTGCAGACACATCAGATGTGTTGGAAGCATATGACTTGGCGATTCATTCTGATTAGGTTGTGACAGACATGATAGCTGATCCATGCAGTCCTGTTCTAAGATCGTTTCCCTTCGTGCTGCTCGCATATGCTTTGCAGACCAGGCGATGACTCCATGCAACAGATGTCGGAAGATGTGACTGAATGCTGACTGACCTCATTGAGCTGCGGGCTGACGTCGGTCCTCGGCAAGAGAGCATCCGGATCGAAAGGTGCCTCGGGAGCATCCTCAGCAACTTCGCCTGATGCTGCGCCTTGCTGCGCTGATGCGGGCCTTGCTGGTTTGCTGCCTCGCACCCGCCTAGTTGCGACAACCTGCGCAGCGAGCGCACGTTGAACAGTCGACACAGGTGCAGGTCATGGAATCCCTTTCGCACGCAAGCACACTCATATGGTAAGCAGCTCACATTGACAGCCAGCGAGTCACATGATCGGGCTGTCACTAGGCTGTACAATAACTGGCTCATGGTGCATTCCAGCCTTGATCGACTTTCCTTGGATCAAATCACGGGCTCAAGGGTGGCCATGCCTGTGCTGTGGCCGGTACGGAGTGCCAGGGTGTGCGCAGGAGGATCACCTCCTGCTGCGGGTGCTTGGCGAAGGCGTCGTCCAGGGCGCTCATCAGCGCCGGCTTCACGTGCGGGCGCAGCATCTCGCCCAGCCCCGCGCCCAGCTGCCGGTGCGCCGCGCCCGCCAGGCCGATCGCCGCGTTGCGCACCGCGGCGTTGCTGGACGCCAGGTCGGCCTTCAGCCACTCGCCCAGCGCCCTCACGCCGCCGAACGCCGCGAGCGTAAACTCCTCCACCGCCCTCGCCATCCAGCCCAGGCTCTCACTGAGCACCTGCGCAAGCGTTTTTGGCGGGGTCGAGCTGCCCGCAAGCTGGCTCAGCGAGCTGGAACGGCGTGTGTGAGCCACCCACTTTAGGTCCGGGCAGGTGCCAATGGCCTGTGCTGCCTTAGTGGACGCATGCTACATCTGGGATGCCGCAGGTCACTGGTCTTGCGTCTGGCTGTGCTGACAAGGCAGCATCGACTTGTCGTGTCCCATTCGGCGGGCCAACCTACTTTGGCAGGACCCGCATGCAAGCACGCGGCAGGAGCCGCATCATGGAAAATAAATTGCAGCAGGTAGATATGCTGCCTGCTGACCTTGGGGTTCTTGTGACCGGCGGCTTTCTTGTGCAGCTGGGTGCACACGAACTGCGGGCCGCACGCCTCCGACATGGCAGTCAGCGCGTCGCCGGCGGGACCCTTGAGCTTCATGTCGGCCATCTTGTCAGCTAGCCCCGGCAGGGCGACGAACGCGTCCCGCTTGCTGACCGGCCAAGTGGCCGCGACCACCGCCATGGTGTCGAATGCTCGCGCAGACACCTGCGCTGGGAACGAAGGTGTGAACATTTGGAGACATGCAAGCTGCGCTACTGTGGATATCAAGCTCACATGCACTGCTGCCATCAGCAGAAGCCGCACCTGGAAGTTCTTCTCGCCGTTGCCGGGCAGGTAGACCAGGCCCTGCACGACCGCTCCAGCATGGGGCGCAATCCCCTTGTCGCCAGCCTCTTGCAGTGCTTTTACCTGCGGCAAGGGCAGCGACCAGTCACGGTTGGTGAATGTGCCTATACCAGCCAAGGCAGCACGTGTCCTTGCAAGCATCGTCCGTGCATGGGCTATTGCCTGCCAGTGGGGGCTGTCGCCTGCTGCACAGCGCAGCGAAAGTCAGTCTCCGTCGTGTGAGGGCCGGAGACATGCTCAACGACTCCCTGACAAGCTCTTGAGAAGCATGCCCACCTTTGCGAGGATTGTGTCCATGGCTTCCAGACGCTCCTTCCACTTGTCCGACCGCAGCGCCACGACTGCCCCTTCGCCGAACAGCTCCCCCAGGCGCCCCTCCGCCTCCTCGCGGCTCAGACTGCCCATAGACAGCGCCGAGTCGTCGTCGTCCGCGGGGCCGGCCGGCTCCGCGGCCGCCGCCGCAGACGCCGCCGGTCGCGCCCGCTTGGCCGGCGGCGCTGCCGGCGCGCTGCCGGCAGCCGTTTTGCCAACCGCTGCTGATGCTGTTGAGGAGCCCCTGCATTCAGCCCCAGTCATGCCACACTCAGCGGTAAGGGCCTGTGCACACCCTATCAGTGTGTCAATTCTGGTGGGCCACTGGTTGGGTTCCATAGAACAGCCACGAGCCCGAGCCTCAGACATTCCCATAAAACCTCACCTAGACAGAGCGCCGCCGGTGGCCTGGACCGCATTGCCGCCGGCGATGAGCTCGGCGAGCTTCTTGCGGCCCCTGTCGTCCAGTAGCTTGTCAGTGACCTTCGTTACGTCCGCCGCGCCCAGCTTACGGCCCAGCGCCGCCAGCACCTGCTCGCAGATGATGAGCATCAGCCAAGTCGCTGCTTCACAGCAAGCCAGCCGTGATCCTGCCATGACGCCGGCGGCTGGGCACAGAAAACCCCTGAGCATCTTGGCCGGCGTCTGCAAGGGAAGCATCTGCATCAGATGACATTGTGATGTCATCTGGACTCGAGCTTTTCATGATCATGACACTGCCACAGCGCAGTGCGAACAGTGGCAGGGATTTGGACTGCATGCTGGGTACACACCTGCAGCGCCGCCTCGCGGATGTCAGGCGCAGGCTCGCCAGCAACCTTCGCCAGCGTCTGCATAAGCGCGGCAGCAGCCTTGGCCGCGTCCTTCTTCGGTGACGTCCCCACGACATCGCGCAGCAGGCGCAGCGTCTCCAGCTTCTGCTTAGGGTTCTTCTGGGTCACGGACGATATGTAGTCGTCCGCCACGTCTGCTGCGGACATGCAGTACCTGCCAAGAACATAGTAGTCGAATGGAGCTTGGTTTCGGTCAGCATCATGTGAGGCCAAGCACCCTCGCTTTTCCCTAGCATAGCCCGAACCTGTGACATGCACCGACAATGAAAGCGCCGGCTGCATGTCGATAGCACATATAGTGGGCACGCACTGCTGCCCACAGCAGTCTGTGAAGGTGCAGAAGGTACGGTATGAGCGGACCTGTGCATGGTTGTGAGGGCGTTGGTCACTGCCACTGTCAGGCCCGTGTTCTTCACCTGATACCTGCATGACAGACAATGCAAACATCAGCACGACTTTTGTCAGGACAATACCTTGCCAGAAAGCCATGCCATCAGTAATGCATGATGCAAGAGCCAGTATCCATCATGCCCCATGGACAGATCAGCAGTACTGCGTGGCTGTACCTCGTGGCAACGCACTGCAAGTCTGGTTAGCCATGTCGCTGCTGTTAGATAGCTTGCCGTCGAAGAGCCCACTTGCTAGCACGTACGAGCGAGGCCAAACAGAAAGCTGTTAATGAGCCAGAATATTGCACCTGTCCAGCAGCACCGGCGTCAGGCCCCTGGCCTGGCTGGCGAAGTTGTCGCGCAGGCCCTTGGCCAGGGCGCCGCAGCAGGCGACCGCCTCGATGACGCACGCCACGTTGCTGTCCTTGGAGATGACGATCTTCAGGCGCCGCAGCACGTCGCCGTAGTCGCCAGGCGCCAGCCGTGGCGTCTGCGGATAGTCCACAGGGCTCAGAGAATCTTCAACGCTGACCGCCATAGCCACTGAAAGATCAGAGCTCTCGGTGATTGCCCGCAAGGCGTGGCCTTGCCCTGCGCTGCAGAGAAGTCAAGAACACCGTATTCCGCTGCACGGCGCTAACGCCTTCACTGACGTGTCTATCTCCCTTGTTGGTGTGGCGCGCCTTGGCCAGGGTTTTGAGGCGGGTCAGCACGGCCTTCCGCAGCGCCCACTTCTCCGTCTTGGCGACCTCCTCGTCAAACTTGGCCAGGTCCTTCAGGATGTCCACCGGATCCGACATGTCGTACGCGTCAATGCCCTGCACGGCATGGCTCTGATTGCTGCGATTTGGACGCCGAGCGATCATTGATTTTGTACAGCACGCCGCGACTCGAACGAGGTTGTGCTGCTCTTGATGCGGCATGGACCGGAGGTGATTTGGCCGCAGGCAAAACCATCTTGTAGGCACAAGACACTGCTGCATATTTCGCATAGTTTTACACTCTTTGTGCTAGCAGAGTCACAGACTGCAAGCGCACGTCGTCCTCGTCGTCCGCTTCCTCCTCGGCGGCTGCTGCGGACGGCAGCCCGCCCTCTGGGTACTCGGTCGGCATCGATGACGCGTTAGCGGCAGCGGGCACCGTCGCTGCTGCCTGCACCAGCATTGAGATAGGTTCAACACAAATGTACGAGAATCAGGGCATTCCACGGGGCGCTGCGCCAGCGCTCACAGCAATGGGCTACTCTGGACAGCTCAAGCATTGAATCCGGACCCTGAATCTCAGTATGCATCATGAACCTTGATGCGACCAGGCGCTGTGCAACAGTCCATATTACGACCGGATCGACCATACCTTGGCGGCCCGCTTGGCGGCCTCCTTGCGCGTGCACCGCGGCGGCTTGGGGCGGTCCGGCGCCGCGGCGACCGCCTTCTCCACGTCCTTGCGCATCGCGTCGGGCATCTTGTCCAGCAGCGTGCCCTGCACGGCCTCCGAGCCCAACCACTGGCAGGCCGCCACCTGCGGTTGGCGGCAGGCTCTATTGTGCTGCGCCTTGAGGAGTTCCCACAGAAGGCTGCTTAGCGAGTTGAGCAGTAATACATCGAACGCCCGATTCCTAACCCACAGGAAATGAGCAGGAATACGGGACACTGCTACAAACAGGCTCGCTGCGCTTGACCGTGTCAGTCGCACCGAAAGAATCTTTGCAGCGTCACGAGTCTGCGCCTGCTTCGCATTGAACATGTCTGGTAGCGCTGCAATGACCGCTTTTGCCGGCACGACCTTGAGGCCGAACGCGCTGCGCACAGGCCAAAGTCAGCGCATGTGGGCCCGTGCTAGCATAGGAGACGTATCAGAGCAAACGCTCACACAGGTTGTAGCATGGAAACACGCCGGTCAAGATGTGAAACGTCAATGTTTGGGGCGGGCGCGGCGGTGATTCGGAGGCTGTGATGGTACGATTGGAAGACGCACTCGACGACCTTCACCAGCGTACCCGCTGCCGCTGCGACAGCTTTGGGCACCTTGTCCTTCAACCCCTTCGCCAGGGCGTCCTGCGGCATCATGACTCAAGTTTCTCTCAGCTCGACCGTTACAGGGTAACCTCGGATCTTAGGGCATGCAGAGTTTGTCATTTGCCCATGAGGCAGGCTGCCATGACGCCTCGATGTCATGGCGCAGTTTTGCCTTGAGTATGTTGGGCTTTGGATACGGTCCAATGTCGAGTGAATACGAGCTGCCGCCGGGCGTGCATCAGGGGTCAGGGTCGACAATGAGCTCAGCGCTAGGCTCGGATCAGTGTCACGCCAAAGTTGCCCGCACCACGACGTCGCCGGCCTGCTCCAGCTCCACGAGGGCAAGGCAGACCTCGGCGCCGCGCTGCACCGTCGCCGGGCGCTGCTTCAGCACCTTCGCCGCGATCGTGCCGGTCGCCGTGTCGGCGATCCTAAAGCAAGGCAACCAGCATCAGCAGCATCGCATATCCAGAAAACAAGGCGACCAGGCTGCGTGCACTTTCCACAGTGCGCGCATGCATCACTACCGCATCATGAGAGGGCTCGTGGACGCTGCCACCCCTCAGGCTATGCCGGGCGCGCAGTTATAGCGTCGCCGACGACCGTCTGCAATGCTGCGGGCTGCTTGGTGGTCTGCCAAGCAAGCAGACAAAGGTGTCGCGAGTAGTGCAGACCCAGCAGGGGCGCACCCGGCTGCCGTGCGCTCGTCGCCGGCCGCCAGCAGCGCCAGCAGCGCGTCCAGGGCCGCGTCCTGCGCGGCGGCGTTGCCGTCGCCGGCGCCCTTGGCGAGGTTGTAACCTGCGGGACACGGCCGGCTTGGCAAAGGCGGGTGCTCTGATCGTCAGGGCACATGGTGCCATGAAGCAGCGTCATGCTTGCGGCTTACGGTGGCATGGGAGGCTCACGACGCAGCGCGTGTTGTCCAGACAGAGAGTAGAAGACAGCTGATCCTGCGCCTGAGCCAGGCTGCAGCATCGCTTGTGGGGACATGCAGGGCAGGGTATCACGAAAGGGAGGGGGGGTTGTGCAGGCCCATTGGGCAATCACCACGACACTTGCGAACACGCAGGAGCGTACAGATGTGCGGAGGGCGTACCGTATTCATCGAGCGCAGGATCGCGAGCGTCTGTGACGCGCTCGCAGGCTGCCTTGGCATCGTCGAACGCTGCCTTCCTGATCTTCCAGTTCTTATGCGCTACTCGGTCGGGGAAAGGCCAGCCCTGGCTGTCACGGAGCGCCTTATCCTCCTCTGCAGCTGCTGCCCCACCATCATCCTCCATGCTGGCGTCTCAGCTGTCGGCACAGCAGTGCGTGCGGAGGAAGGGGTGGGGCTGGTCTCAAGCGTGATCATGTGCCACCGCTATGCAATGGACTGTCTGCAGTACGCCCGACCACCGCTGCTTGACGTTTGAAGAACACCCTGAGGGCGTGGGAAATGGTGAATGCATACCGAGCTAGGAGCATTTGTGGCTTGTCGTCAGGGAGACAGCGCACCTGCAGGTGCCGCAAGACATCAGCGTTCGTAGCCAAAAGGGCTGAAAGCACTTGAAGGTTGCCTTCCAGCAGTTCTCTGCTGAGAACGTACAAGCCATCAGTACCATCCGCCTCCCCGCCCCCCCCCTTCATGAGTGGGTGACGCTCTCTATTGGCGGCTGTCAAGCGCGCTCTGCGTGCCTCTTGATTGGAGGGCGCGCAGCTCTTTTCGGCGAGCGTGTAGCAGCGCTCACGCCGTTAGCGGATCGTCGACAGGCAGCGCGACGGCGCGTGCAGCGCAGCAGCACGCCATTGTCTGACTGACACCGAGCCAGAAGGCGCAGAGCGACATGGCCAGCTACAGCTACGATGATTTTGGGGACGACGAGGACTTCGGGCTCGGCGATGGCGTCGGTGTGTTGCTGACCGCTGCCCTGGTGTGGTCGCTCCTACCTGTGCACAGAGCCATATCACTCGACATCATCATTTGACCACACAGCTCATGTTGGAACAGTGTCGTGATGACATCGTGGGTGCAGTCGGCCTCAAGCCAGCGAAAGCTCAGAGGATAAGATGCGGGCAGGTCGTCTTTGTCACTGTGCGCGCAAGCAATCTGCAGGCGATGCTGACGAGGGTCAGCTGCCGGACGAGGCAGTGCCATCTGCCGAGCCCGCCCAGCCCGCGGGTCCCAGCGCCGCTGACGATCAGGGCGCCGCGCCGCAGACGGCGCCGGACGGCGGCGCCAACGGGCACGCGCAGCAGCTGCACCCGCCGCAGGCCTCGGGGCACGGCGGGGCGGCTGACGAAGACCCGGACGAGCTGGACCTGTATGGGGACATGGCCGGTGCGGCTACAAGACCAACGGCCGGTACAGCTGAATGTACTAGTGCCGTGGTCACGTATGACGACCCCACCGAGCCCTGCCTCAACGTTACTGCGTTGTGTGCCCACAGACAGCCCTGCCCCATTTCTCCTGCATCCAGCGCAACCACGTGTATGCCCAACCTGTGGTCTGGGGTGGTTAACTCGTGACGCCAATATCCTTGCATGAATTCGACCTATTACGTGAGCTCGTGCGCAGCTGCGGCGCAACCAGCGGCGGGCATGCAGCGCCAGCCCTCAGCAGCGGAGACATTGAAGCAGGACGCAGCGGCAGGTGTCACGGCATCGCCAGCCTCGGTCCCCGCAGGATCGGCCTCTGGGCAGCTGCCTGCCGGTGTGCACGTGCTTCGATATATTACTGTCGTGTGGCAAACCTCCGTTGTGCCAGGCCGCCGCTTGAGTCAGCGCGTGGCCTGCTGGCGCAGCGGCGTCACAGGAACGAGCGCAGTGCAGTATGCTGCTCGTGCAGCTGTTTGGCTATGTTTTGGAAGCACCACGGCTGTAACACTTCGGACGATGCAGCAGCTCGCCCCGCTGAAGCTGAGAAGTCGGCACGCAGGGTCAGCGGGCGGCGTCCCGGGACCAGCCCCACCGCCGGGGCCCCCGCCGGGCTCCAAAGTCTACATCGGCAACCTGCAGTGGTGGACGACCGACGCCCAGCTAGAGGTGTGCTTTTCGAGCTTGAGCCTCGACTCATTACAGCTCATGGTGAGGCATGCCTCTCCTTACCCATGCATCTGCTGATGTACTGCTGAGAGGCGGTACACTCTACCTCCATGAACACAGGGTTTGGCACGCGACTTCGGCACCGTGAACAGCGTGAAGATCTTCGAGGACGCGAACAACGGCAAGTCGAAGGGCGCCGCGGAGATCGAATTCGCCGAACCAGCCGCCGCCGCCAAGTGCAAAGCCGCGCTGCACGGGTGCGATTCAGGACCCACATTGCATTCGGCCACATGATCAAAATGCGTGGCTGCTCACTGCATTGCACGACAGTTTTCATGTCACCCGCTATGGTAGCAAAGTCTGCGAGACGGTTGCTGGACCATGTGGCAATCCTGACGCCTGAATAACCTCTTTGCGTGCACTGACGCCCTGCACGCTGGGGCCTTGCAGGAAGGACATCGACGGCAAGGCCTGCGTCGTGACCCTGCCGCGGACGGGCGTGAAGTTGAAAGTGCGCGCTGGCCGACGATGCCCTCCACACGTTGGTCCGCCGGCGACTGTTCCCTGTCAGTCATGGTAGTGAATTTGTCCCGACGTAACAAGGCTTATGTGAGGGTGCTGTGGATGCAGGCCCCAGCGGCTGGCCCCATGCCGGGCCGAGGACCGGGTCCGCGGCCGCCAGGGGCGCCCTTCATGGGGCCCAGCAGACCGCCGGTAAGCAATCGACCGGTGTGGACTTGACCCCGTTGACGACATGCACGCAGGGCGCATGCATCATCAGCCAAGGATCAACTGCTGCAGTCTGGACAAGGGTGTGACGTGCCGTTCAAGCTGTCAGGCTGCAGGTCTGCATCGCCCGACAGCCTGGACGATGAGCTGTCTCTGCAGGCGTTCAACGGACGGGGCGGCCCGTTCCTGCCCACCCCCATGATTGGCGGCTTCCAGCGGCCGATGCAGATGGGTGGACCGGGGAGGGGCATGCCGGGCATGGGCGCAATGCCCGGCCGCGGCATGAACGGCATGATGGCGGGGCGCGGGATGAATGGCATGGCCGGCATGCCTGGCTTCGGCATGGGAGGTGGGCTTCGGAGGCCAAGTGATGTATATGTGCAAGATGAGCACACATCTCATTGTGTTCAGAACAGCGCCACGGACTCGAGGTGTCACTGCGATCGGTGGCGCGGATGGCGGTCGCGCCGCGTCATCTGCAAGTGAGTGCCACTAAGCAGCACGACGGCGTCTGCACGCAGGTGGCATGGCGTTTCCCGGCATGCGGCAGGGAGGCCAGTTCGGCGGTGACGATGCTGGCCGCGGCGCCAGGAGTCAAGACGAGATGGCTGCGAAGCGACAGCGGTCATCGTGACGCAAGTGTCGTGCTAGCTTACAAGTTCTGCCTGGTTCGGTTCCCACAGGCGCCCTGACTTGAGCTTGAAGCTATGCTCAGTTGCTGTGTCACGATTTTGTACATGCTGCCTCTGCTATCCCATCCTGGCAGGTTGGCTTGCATCAGTCTGACGTTGTCAGTAATGTCATTGCTGTGTAGTAGTGCGGAAACATCACGAGTCAGCCCTGGCCGGCGCCCTTGCAGCCTCCAGAATCACCACTGCATTAGTGAAAGTGAAAGTGACAAAGCCACCGAGGGCGTAATTTGGAAGGCGCGAGATTATGCAAACGATTCTCACATCACTGATGCCTCATTTGTCAGTATGCGGCTGCGGGAAGCAGATGTTGCAGCGCCACACGCCGTGCTGGCATTCCTTGCCGGTCGCTTTGTGAGCCTCCCGCCGGGCCGCCTGCAACATGTCTCGGATGTTATGCTGAGATGCGAAATTACCATCTCAAAGCAGCGTGAATGGTGCACACTGCAATGCTTTGCATGGGGCGCTTCTCCCCGCTGCATTCCCTATACACAGGTATGCATCGCATGCCACCCGGCTGGCAGAGCCTGCAGCTTCACGCATGCGAAAGTACCTCCTTGACCTCCTTCAGGTGTCGCTTGGAGTTGCCGTGGTACGCCCGATGGTCACGCGCAGTGGCAGCTTCCGACAGACGCTGGGCCTCGCGCTTGTTCTTGGCGGCCTGGTGCTCGCGCTGCACCGCCTGCCGCGCTTCTCGCTCCGCACGCTTCGCCTCCGCGAGCTTGTCTGCCAGCGCCACCATGCTGCTCATGATCGGTGCCTCTGTGCGTGATGTGCCTGCTGAGCGTGATCGAGCAATTGCACATGAATGTCACCTTTGGTTGAAGCTGGCGCGGACTGATGTCGCGTCACGAGCAAGCTGTGAAATTGGTCGACCGCTGCGCACATGGAGTACTTCCGAGATATCTGGAAGTGGCAAACGCAGCCAGTCTACGTTCATGTTGGACAACCTTTGAGATCTGATGTTTGCTGACTCTCGGCACCCGATCACCGAAAGTGCCACGGCGGATGTTTTTGGAGCACGACGGCCCCCGGCGGGGGCGGACGCATACATCATAACACGCACCTTGATGATAGATGA
>JAABUX010005417.1_pt1 | contig 15698 bp, 12 predicted proteins | sample 5561851 | NCBI WGS metagenome assembly JAABUX01 (sample SAMN10711883, study PRJNA513361) | rock metagenome | isolation source: Antarctica rocks | place: Antarctica: Victoria Land, Richard Nunatak red sandstone | collected 2016-01-03 | reverse complement strand
GAGTATGGATGAGTATGCAACGCACCGCATGGACATGCATGAATAGCTCGCGTAGGGTGGCGTCGGACTGGGCTGCACGCCGCTCCACCGATGATAGAGCAGGGGCGTCTGCGATGCGCGCATATCTCGTTTTTGCACCGCCTTCTGGACGCCATTCCGAGAGTTGGCGAGCCGTATTATACGCGGGGATGTGCTTTTCGGCCAGGACAGCTCATGTGATGGTACCGAGGACGGGCGATTATCCAGGGATGACGCATACAGTCGTGGTCCCACCTACCTCGACGTGGGCCGAAGCGCGCCCTCCTGGTGACCTGTCCACGTCTACATGAGCAGACTCACCGACTGGAGTGAATCCCTGGCGCGCGTGCGGCATGCATATTTATGGAGCCACCGACATGGGGCTCGGGCGAGCGCCACGTCTGCCAATGGGCGTGACCGCATCACAGGAGCTGATGCGTGGCATGCGAGATCCTCCAACGGGCACCGGTCAAGGAATTATGGCCGCGCGTGTAACAGGGGCGTGGGCTGGCCTGGCTGCGCTACGATCGCGCGATACGCCCTCGGGCCTCCTCAGCGCGCGGCGGCGGGAGCCAGGCCGGCGAGACCCTGGCCACGGCGGAAGGCCACGGCCGCGAACGAGAGGATGTAGGCGGCAATGACGAGCACTAGCAACTGGTGGTAGCCGAGTTGCAGCGAGGCGTACTCCAGCGCGCCGCCCAGGAAGGCCCCCAGCAGGTTGGAGGCCAGCGCGATGTCGGGCGACACCGTGTCGCCGAACAGGCGCCCGAAGATCAGGTTGGCCATCAGAATCGGCGAGAACAGCACCGCGCAGCCCAGCGCGTAGCGCAGCGCCAGGTTCGGGACCAGCAGCGTATGGAACGGCAGCAGCAGGTTGAGCGCCAGCGTCGCGGCCAGCCCGACGTAGAGCCAGCGGATGTCCAGCCGCAAGTGCGAGCGCGCGTTGACCCAGTTGGCCAGCAACACCGTGAGCAGAATGCCGATGATCACCAGCGCGTTGACGAGCCAGGTGACGCCGAAGAGCAGCGAGAAATTGACGATGCTCTTGGATTCGAGCAATAGGAAGGCCAGCCCCGTGAAGAACAGGGCCGGGTCGAAGCGCCGCAGCGCGCGCCGTCCCGTGCTCAGGAACACGGCCACGATCGCGATGAGCAGCGTGACGGCCACGCCCTGCAGGTAGATCGTGGGGACGCCGCGCTCCTTGAGGTAAAGGAACGGCCAGTCGTCGGTGGCGTTCTCGATACCGGCCTGGCGTGTAACCGTGTGCGCCCGATACAGCGCTGGCGATAGCGCGCGCAAGCGCGGCCCGTCCATCAGCACGGCGGCCGACGCATTCGAGTAGAATCGTCCATAGGGGGCCTGACCGCCAAAGGCGTCGGTGAGCATGCCCGCGATCTTGTGCACGATCCAGGGCTGGCGGTAGTAGTTGTAGAGCACCAGCACGCCGTTGGCGCTGAGGTGGCGGCGCGCGGTGGCGAACGACTCCTGGGTGAACAAGTAGCTCTCCAGGCGCAGATTGGCGAAGCTGGAGGTCAGGGCCAGCGAGTCGGGCAGGGCGAAGACGATCAGGTCATAAGTAGCGTGGGTGCGTTCCAGAAAAGCGCGGCCGTCGTCGAGCACGACGTGGACGCGCGGATTCTGGTAGACATGGTCGGGGTGGAAGTCGCGGCCCAGGCCGTAGATGGTGGGGTCGAGTTCCACGCCCGTGACGCTGCCAACGCCGTTGTGCACGGCCATATCGGCGTCGGTACCCGAGCCAGCTCCGATGATCAGTTCACGCGTGGACGACGGGAAATGGAACGTCTGGAACGGCGCGAGGTAAAACGGGCTGCGTGCGCGCGCCGCATAGGGACCCATCGCCTGGTGGCCGATGTTGTTGACGAAGATGACGCGACCGCCGTCGGCGAACTTTTGGACGTCGATGCGGTAGTAGGGCGACCACAGCGAGGAGCTACCCAACTGCGTGGTCCACACGACCACGCCAAGCAGGATGGCGGCGTTGGCCACGCGGACGGCACCGCGCCGCTGTGGCAACGCTAGCGCCGCCAGGGCCGCGACGGTGAACCAGACGCCGGGCGGGGCGCTCAGGAAGGAGATGAGCGCGAAGAGGGCCGAACCGGCGATGGAACCGGCCACGTCGAGCGTGTAGGCCGTCAAGGGTGGGCGCACCCGCGTGAGCAGGCGTCCCAGGTTCTGACCAAGCAAGGTGAAGACCGCCCCCACGAGGACGAAGACGAGCGGGACGAGGAAGAACGCCTCGGTCCCCTGCGCCTTGATGGCCCCATCCTTGAAGAACACCTCTTGTGTGGAGCTGGCATTGAGTTGCAGCTTGAACGTAGCGACGATGGCGACGAGGATGGCCAGCGCGACCGGGAAGAACGTTTGCAGGTCGACGCGCCGGCGCGCCTGCAGGATGCCGAGCCCGATGCCCAGGAACGAGGCCAGCAGCACGAAGTTGGTGAAGTAGCCCAGGTAGCGAACATAGGACGGTATCCAGCGGATCAGAGCGAGCTCGACGAACAGGATGGTGAACGAGCACAGGAACAGGTTGAAGCGGTCCCGACCGGTATCCATCATATCATCCCCTTCTGACAACGGGCGCCGTCTAGCAACGGGCGCCGGCGGCTTGGCATCTGGCATGATACCAGGTACCCGGTCATATCGTGCGCCACATGTACCTGCGCTCAGGGCTCGTGACGTATCGGCGCGAGAGCCTGTTGGAATGGAGGAGGCGGAGGGCTTTGCTCGGATGGGCGGAGGGGTGGCGGCGGTAGGCGCTGAGCGCCGTATCGCCGGCACGACGGATGAGCGTGGACGCGGGGTCTGTATCGGCCGAAAAGGACATCCGTGCACTCTAAACTGTCGCCACCCATGAGGTGTCAACTGACTGTGCTGGCCGAGAAGTCCGTCCGCACATGATTCAGCCGATAGGGTCAACGTTTACGCTCACAGAAACCATACATACAATGAGCATAAGCATCATGCATGATATCGGCGCCCCTCGTGCGTTAGAGGGTGCTATATGCTGCTGCGAGGGAATGGGGGGAGCGTTGGTCGGGTGCGGAAGACGCTGCATAGATATTCGTTCGTATGTGAATGGATTTTGCGACCGAAATGAGCCAGGTCGGTCGGCATCAGGAGAGTCGGGGGTTCCTTGTCGGAAGGGGCGGTAGGCGCGCATATCACGCATCATGCGATGTTCAAACCTCTTTGTGATGCGTCGAGGGGTGCTATGTCTAGCAAGGATGGACGTGCCAGCTAGGACAGGTGGGCTATGTCTCAAACCATCCCGTCAAGGACGACCGCAACATCGTCTCACAGCGCACGCCGCCGGACGGAGGCGCGCTCGATCAGGTCGCAGGTGAAGACAACGCGCCGCGCCTCCGTCCGCCCCGTCTCGATCCGCTCCAGCAACAACTCGACGACGCACTCCGCCATGCGGCGCACCGGTTGCGCGAGGACGGTCAGAGGCGGCTCGACAATCTCGGCCCAAAAGGGGTCGTCGATCGCGACCACCGACATCCGTTCGGGCACGCGCAACCCACGCGCCCGCAGGACGCGCAACGCGCCGATGGCCATGAGGTTGTTCGCGACGACCAAGGCCGTCAGCGCCTCGTCGCGCACGACCTCGTCCGCCGCTTCCGCGCCGCCCGCGATGCGCGACCGCCCGTCCGTCACCCGCGCTGGTAGGCCCGCCACACGCATCACCTCCTCATACCCGGCCTGGCGCGCCAGGCACGTCTCGACCCCCGGGTCGCCGATGAAACCGATGCGCGCATGGCCCGCCGCGCGGAGATAGTCCGTCGCCCGGCGGCCCGCGTCACGGTTGTCGGCGACGACGGCGTCGGCCCGTGGGTCGTCGACCGGGCGATCGAAGGCAATCACCGGGATGCCCAGGTCGAGCGCCGTCTCGATCTCCTTGCCGGAGGGGTCCGACGGCGCCAGGATGACGCCCAGCGCGCGTTCCGCAGCCAGCATCTCCACGTAGGCGCGCTGCTTCTCCGCGCTCTCGTCGGTGTTCCCCAGGAGCACACGATAACCCAAGCGGTATGTGGCGTCCTCCACCGCCCGCACTATCGCCGCGAAGTGGGGGTTCTCGATGTCGGACACGAGCACCCCGATCATCCCCGCTTTCTGCCGGCGCAGGTTGCGCGCCAGCAGGTTGGGCCGGTAGTCCAGCTCCTCGATCGCCCGGAGCACGCGCTCGCGATGCGGCGCCTTGACGCCGCGCGACCCGTTGAAGACGCGCGAGACCGTCGCCGGCGATACTTGCGCCCGTCGGGCCACATCGACAATCCGGGCCGCGACCCCCACCGCGGGGCGGTGGCCGTCCCCAAGTGGGGCGGCATCTGTCAGCCCTGCCTGCATCTCGTCGGGCATCGCGGTTCACGCTCCTTTCCCTCGATCGACCCTATTGACAACGCCTCACCGTCATGTTACCATACTAGAAATCGATTACGAAATCGGTTTCTACAGGGGGACGCCGTGTGGCGCCCCGCCCGCGCCACTGGTGGCGCAAGAGGAGGAGACAGGGATGGTCACGCGCTTCGCATTTCGTCGCCGGTCGCATCGTGCGGCCCTCGTCGCCGCCGCGGCGGCTGTGTTGACAGCCACCGCCGGCGTCGGGAGTTCGCACGCCTCGACCGCGGCGCACGCACCGACGGCCGCGCCACAGGCCGGCAAGATCCTGGTTGGACTTATCACGAAAACCGACACGAATCCCTTCTTCGTCAAGATGCGCGAGGGCGCCAAGAAAGAGGCCGCGGCCAAGGGCGTCCAGTTGATGACCGCGGCCGGCCAGTTCGACGGCGATAACGCCAGCCAGGTCACCGCGCATTGAGAACATGGTCACCGCCGGCGTCAAGGGCATCCTGCTCGTCCCCAGCAGCACCACCGCGATCGTGCCCACCGTCGCGATGGCGCGCAAGAAAGGCGTGGTTGTCATCGCGCTCGACACGCCGACCAACCCGCAGAGCGCCGTCGACGCCCTGTTCGCCACGAATAACTTCAAGGCGGGCACGCTCATCGGCAAATACGCCAAAGCGGTCGAGGGCGCCAAGTCGGTCAAGATCGCGACGATGGACCTCGCCCCGGGCATCACCGTCGGCGACCTACGCCACAACGGCTTCCTGCAAGGCTTCGGCACCCGGAACGGCGATCCGCGCGTCGTGTGCAGCCAGTACACGCAGGGCGACCAGGCCAAGGGGCAGACGGCGATGGAGACCTGTCTGCAGAAAGACCCCACCATCAACCTCGTCTACACCATCAACGAGCCGGCCGCCTTTGGCGCGTACCGCGCGCTCTCGTCGGCGGGTAAAGCCAAGCAGGCCCTCATCGTGTCGGTCGACGGCGGCTGCACGGGCGTGCGCGGCATCCAGTCCGGCCAGATCGCTGCGACCTCACAGCAGTACCCGCTCAAGATGGCGAGCCTGGGCATCGACGCCCTCGTCACCTACGCCAAGACCGGCAAGAAGCCGAGCGGCTACACCGACACGGGCGTCACCCTCATCACCAACAAGCCGGTGGCCGGCGTCCCGTCGCAAAACGTCGCGTACGGCCTCGCCCACTGCTGGGGCTAGCCCCGCGCCCACTGCTGGGGCTAGCCCCGCGCCCACTGCTGGGGCTAGCCCCGCGCCCATTGCTAGGGCTAGCCCCGCGCCCATTGCTAGGGCTAGCCCCGCCCCGCGTCGTCTGTCACGGCGACGATAGAGAGCCCAGGCGCGTCCCCACGGAGGCCGCCGAGGGGCCGGCGATCCGGTCGCGGACGACGCGCGACCCGGTCGCTCGATCAGGCACCGGTCGTTTGACAGACGGCGCGCCCTCAGGCGGGGCGGTGGGTCCACCCGCCGCCCCGCCTCCACCGTCGCGCGCGCCAAAGGATCCCCGATGAGCAAATTAATTAACCACGAACGGCTCGAGGTCGAGGTGGGACGCGGCGACCGCGCCCGCGCCCTCCCCGCCCTCGGACCCGCCCTGTCCGCCCTCGCGCCACTGGCGGCATTGCTGGTGGCGTGCCTCTTCTTCGCGATCGAGTCACCCCGCTTCCTGACCGGGGGTAACCTCTCGCTGATCGTCCAACAGGTCATGGTCGTCGGCGCCCTGGGCGTCGGACAGACGCTCGTCATCCTCACCGCCGGGATCGACCTCTCCTGCGGCGCCGTGATGGCGCTCGGCTCGATCGTCATGACCGACCTCGCCGTCAACCGCGGGGTCAACCCCCTCCTGGCGATCCTGCTGGGCATCCTGGTTTGCGGCGCCTTCGGGGCGCTCAACGGCTCCCTGGTCACCCGCCTCAAACTGCCCCCGTTCATCGTCACGCTCGGCACCCTGAACATCGCGTTCGCGCTCACGCACATCTACTCGGGCGAGCAGACCATCAACAACCTGCCGGCGCCCCTTGTCTTCTTCGGCAATACGTTCCCGATTGGCCACACCGACGTCACCTATGGCTCGGTGCTGCTGCTGGCGCTCTTCCTCGCGACCTGGTACGTGCTGCGGCAGACCGCCGCCGGCCGCCACGTCTACGCCGTCGGCAACAACCCCGAGGCCGCCCGGCTGGTCGGCATCCCCACGCAGCGACTGCTGCTCGGCGTGTACGCCATCGCCGGCCTGATCTACGGCGTCGCGGCCCTCCTGCTCGTCGCGCGCACCCAGGTCGGTGACCCGCAGGCGGGGCAGACGGACAACCTCGACAGCATCACGGCGGTCGTGATCGGCGGCACCAGCCTCTTCGGCGGGCGCGGCAGCGTCTTGGGCACGCTCATCGGCGCGCTCATCGTGGGCGTCTTCCGCAATGGACTGCAACTCATCGGCGTCGCCGCGATCTACCAAGTGCTCATCACGGGCATCCTGGTCATCCTCGCCGTCGCCGTCGACCAACTCGCGCGCGGGAGGCGACGATGACAGCGATCGACAATCAACCGTTAGCGGACGCGGCCAGCAATCGGCCAACCCCCGTCCTCGCGGCGCGCGGCCTGGTCAAGCGCTATGGCGGGGTAACCGCCATGGACGGGGCCGACTTCGAGCTGCTCCCCGGCGAGATCCTCGCCGTTATCGGTGACAACGGCGCTGGCAAGTCCACGCTCATCAAGGCGCTCTCGGGCGCGATTATTCCCGACGAGGGCGAGATCCTGCTCGACGGCAAGCTGGTGCGCTTCAACAGTCCGCTCGACGCGCGCCGCGCCGGCATCGAGACCGTCTATCAGGACCTGGCCGTGGCGCCCGCGCTCGACATCGCCGACAACCTGTTCCTGGGACGCGAGTTGCGCCGACCGGGCATCCTGGGCTCGGTGTTCCGCATGATCGACAAGCCGCGCATGGTCGCCGAGTCTCGCATGTCCATGCAGGACCTCAAGGTCGGCATCCGCTCGATGCGCCAGGCGGTCGAGACGCTCTCGGGCGGCCAGCGGCAGGGCGTCGCGGTCGCGCGCAGCGCCACCTTCGCGCGGCACGTCGTGATCATGGATGAGCCGACCGCGGCGCTGGGAGTCAAGGAGACGCACATGGTGCTCGACCTGATCCTGCGGGTGCGCGAGCGTGGTCTGCCGGTCATCCTGATCAGCCACAACATGCCCAACGTGTTCGAGGTGGCCGACCGCGTGCACATCCACCGCCTGGGGCGGCGGGTCGCGGTGATCGACCCGCACAGCTTCAGCATGTCGGACGCCGTGGCGATCATGACCGGCGCTATGGCCGGCGAGGAGGTCATCCCCCAGTGAGCGACACGCAGGGCGTGCTGATAGGGCTGCACGCATCCTCTTGTACCGCGAGTACCGGAAGGGCAGCGACCCGGCACGCCTCCCGCCAATCGACGGCCTAGAGCGCGGCGACACGCCCACAGGCCTCTGAGCATGGTTTCGGGCGACGGGCGGAGTGATCGCGCCAGCGGGGGGGCCGGTTTTCTGTCAAGAGGCCAGCGCGAGCGATCTAATCGCTCGCGCTGGCCTCCGCTCACGGAGGTGGAGATAAACGAGGTAACCTCTACATCAGGATGTCACGCGACAGCTTTCATTTGCGCATTTAACGTGGCACTGACCGCTATGCGAGTGTGCGTCATTGACATTGATGCTCTGTCAGATCGCCTTGACAGCACCACGCAGTGGTTGGCATTGACCCTTGTCCTGGCGTGGTAACGCGCCTCAACAGTGGCTGTCCTGGCCGATAAGTAGATCCGCCCCTTTTCGGCGTTACCCGGCCAGCCCGTTGGCTACATCTAATTGTCATATGCGATGACAATTTGTTAGCAGCAGTATTGTGCATGATATCGGCGCATCGCTCCTGTGTCGCGGCGCTAATAGATGCCGGCGAGTGGACCAAGCGCCGCCACATAGGCTACGTGCGGGTCGCCACCTTGCTGCATAACCATTCATTCACGTTGCCACACCCTTCGGTGATCTCGGCACCGATCAGCATGCATCATGCAATAGGCTAATCACGCTGGGAAGATTAGCTCGCATGCTGGAGTGGGCCGCGGCATGATATAAGACACCGTTCGTATCGCCCGAATCACGGCGAAAGGGTTTCGCCGCATCCTTTCGCCGCGCCTTTGAGGTACTTCGGCGCAACCCTTTCATGACTCGTAAGGCGCACCATGAACGGATCAGCAAGCGTTCGCTAATTCGCTGGCATAGGGGAAGAGCTACCGCCGGGTGAGCGACATCGTCGCGTCTGCCCACGACAGAGGTATTAGCGGATGCAAGCCCGCCGCACGATCATCACGCGGACACGGACCAGCGACGAAATCGTCGGCGAGGCTTACAACGCCGATTCCGCCGAGGAGCAGGGGGAAGTGCTCCGCACAGGGGTCTACCTTGGTCCGACGCGAAGCGTCGCCTCCATGCTTGCCTCACTCGGCCCACGGCATGCCCGCAGACGATTGCAGGCCGCCCTCAATCCACAGGAACTGGCCGTTGATCGTGGCGGCCACGTCGCTCACCAGATAGAGCGCCAGGTCGGCCGACTTCTCCGGCGGGTCGCCGCCCGTCCGCTCGACCCAGTCCGCCCACGTCGTTAGCGCCGCGCCCGCCGGCCCCAGCGTGGCCGCGCGGTCCTTAATCTCCCGCCACATCTCCGTCTTGACGTCCCCGGGATGGATCATGTTGGCCGTCACGCCCGTCCCGTCCAATTCGGCCGCGAGTCCACGCGTCAGCGCGTTGAGCGCGACCTTGCTCGTCACGTAAGCGCTTGTGAGCGGTCCAGGTGGGTGCTCCGCGGCTGCGGAGGTGATGTTGATGATGCGGCCCCAGCCCGCCGCGACCATCCCGTCGACAAAGGCGCGGCAACATAGATACGTCCCGACCGTATTCACCATAAGCGTGCCGACCCATTCGGCGGGGTCGCCATCCTTGAGCAGCGCGACGGGACCATACATGCCGGCTCCGTTGACCAGGATCCGTGGCAGGCCCAACGCATCTTCGACGGCCGGCTTCAGGTGATCGAATACGTCTGTCTGGCGAGTCGTGTCGATGGCGAACGCCCGTGCCTCGCCGCCCTCGGCCGCGATCAGCGCCCTCGTTTCCTCCAATTGCGCCGCACTACGCGCCACCAGCGCCACCCGCGCGCCATGCGCGGCCAGCGCCAGACTGATCGCGCGCCCGATGCCGCGACCAGCCCCAGTGACGACCGCAACCCGGCCCACTAGGTTGGGCGCCTGCGTCATCGCTTCCTCCTTATGAGCCGTCAGCCGGCGGCTATCTACGTATCCAGATGGAAGACCTCGTTCATCGGCTTGGAGTCGACGATGCCGTCGTCGCGGATCGCCATCAACGGGTCCATAACCTTGCCCCAGCGCATGTGCACGTCCGAGTGCCACAGCCGATCCCAGGCGTCGTCGCTCTCGACCTCCGAGAAGAGCACGAGCATATCGCCGTCCTGGACGGTCGTCATGCTCTTGATGCCGCAGGCCCTGATCTCGTCAACTAGCTCGGGCCAGATCTCGTCGTGTTGTCGCTTATACTCGGCCAGAGCGCCGGGTTTGAGCCGCATCATAAAGGTAACGCGCATCGTCTGATCCTCCACTACCCACTATCCCCTGCGTGTACGCAGCGTGCCGGCCCAGCGGTCCAATGCCACGGCAGCGATGGTTACGATGCCGACGGCGATGAGCTGCACGAAGGGGTCGACCATGTTAAGATCGAGGCCGTTGGCCAGCGTGCCCAGCAGCAACGCGCCGGCTAGCGTTCCGATCACCGTGCCCCGGCCGCCGCTCAGGCTCGCCCCCCCGATGATCACGGCGGCAAACGTGGGGAAGGTGATGTTGTTGATGCCCGCGTTGGGCGAGGTCGAGCTAATGAACGAGAAATCCAGGATGCCCCCGATGGCCGCGCACAGTCCGCTGATGGCGAACACCCAGAACTTGTACCTCCTGACTGGCAAGCCCACCAGCCGGGCGGCCTCGGGGTTGCCCCCGAGCGCGGTGAGGCGGAAGCCGAACAAGGAGCGGTGGAGCAGCAGGCCGATGATCACGGCGGCCACGGCCAGCCACAGGATCTGCACCGGGATGTTGAAAGGGAGCGTCGCGCCGGCCAGGCCGTGGAAGAAGGCGAACTGCGTCGCGTTGACCGGCGGGTTGGCGAACTGGGGGTTGATACTCTGGGAGCCGCTGATCAGGTACGTCAGCCCCTGTGCGAGGCTGAACATGCCCAGCGTCACGATGAACGAGGGGATGCGTACAACGACGGTGAAGAACGCGTTGATGACGCCGATCAGAGCGCCGATGGCCAGGGCGGCGGGTAAGGCCACGTAGATCGAGAGCCCATGGATCCACATCTCGCCCAAGGCCATGGCGCAGAACCCGTAGACCGCGCCTACCGACAGGTCGATCTCGGCTGCGATGATAACCAGCGTCTCACCCAGGGCGACGATACCCAGGGTGCTCATCGCGCGTACCAGTTCGAGCATATTGTTACCCGTCAGGAAGAAGGAGTTCTGGGTCTGGAACACGATCATGATGATCACGATCGCCGCCAGCAAACCTCCCACGCGCAGCAATGACGGCGGCAGACCGATGACGCGCGGGCGGCCGGTCGGTCCGGCGACGCGTACGTCGGGTTCAACCGCCGCAGCCTGCTGTGGGGCAAGTGATCCTTTGGGCATCCCTGGCTCCTCCTCCATCTAATCTAGCTCATAGGTCGCCGGCCCACGCGTGCGCGCTAAACACATGACCATAAGTTTGGCACGGTTTTCGGCTGTCTCCAGGCGTGAAAACGCTCAGAAGACTTCTGGGCACCTGCTTAGCGTCAGGTGCCCCGACGCTGGCGCGTGTGGCTTTCCAGTCGCGTGATGTCCGCCGCCAGCGCCTCGACTTTGTCATATGACCCTACGTCGAGTGATGGAGAGAGACGTCCATCCTCCACGACGATCACCCGATCGGCCATATCGAACACCTCGGATACTTCGGTACAGAACGCCAGGACGGCCTTCCCCTCGCGCGTAAAGGTCTGGAGCACCTGGTAGATCTCGGTCTTGGTACCTACGTCTACCCCACGGGTCGGCTCCTCGAGCGCCAACAGTTGCGGGCGCCGCGCGATCGACGCGGCGAGGGCGACTTTTTGCTGGTTGCCGCCGCTCAACGAGCGGATCGGCTGGGCGGCCGAACGCGTGCGGACGCGATACGTGACGATCAGATCACGGGCGAGTCGGACCAACGCGCGCGGCCGCAGCAGGCCGTAGGGCGACGCGATATCCGGCGCGCCGAGGCGCGACACCAGGTTCTCACCGACCGAGAAATTGGAGAAGAGGCTGATGCCGCGGTCGGCCGCCAGGTAGGTGACGAGGGCGCGCGCGGCCCGCCGGCCCGTGAACCCCGTGACCGCGATCTCGCCGCGCGCCGGCTCCAGCCCCGCCACCGAGCGGAGCAACTCGCGCGCGCCGGACCCTTCCACACCCACCAGCGCGACGATCTCGCCCGCGTTGATCTGTAGCGCCGCGCTGTCGAACGCGCCATGCGCGTGGGTCCAGCCGGACAAACGGACGATCGGGCGGTCCGCCTCGACCGTCGCGCGCGGCGCCTGCGCGCGCTCTTCCCGCGCGCGTTCGCCGACGACGAGTTGCGCGGCGACGGCCTCCTGGGTCAGGTCCGCGCCAAGTAGCGTGGCGGTACAACGGCCCTCGCGGATGATGGCCACGCGATCGGCGTGCGCAACGATCTCGCCGAGGCGGTGTGTCACCAGGAGGACGATGTGGCCGTCATCCTTGAGCGCATGCATGTACCCGAAGAGGCGGTCCGACTCCTCCTCGGTCAGCGCGGAGTTCGGCTCGTCGAACAGGAAGATGCGCGCGTCGTGGATCAGGGCACGCCCAATTTCGGTGAGCTGGCGGGTCACCAGTGAGCAGGCGTCCAGCGGCATGTCGCGAAACGGGGCGATGCGCAGCCCGGACAGAACCGCGGTCTCACGCGGCGAGGCTTTGGGGCGCGCCGCGCGCCGCCCCTCGCGGCCGACCAGCAGGTTCTCGGCGACCGTCATCGTCGGAAAGAGCTGCGGCTCCTGATGCACGACGGCGATCCGGCGCCCCTGCTCTCCGGACGACCACTCCTGTCCGTCGATCAGGATCTGGCCGGCGTCGACGGTCTCTTCGCCGGCCAGGACGCGGATCATGGTGCTCTTGCCGGCCCCGTTCGGGCCGGCGACGGCCAGGATCTCACCGGAGGCCGCGGTGAGATCCAGACCCTGCAACGCCTGTGTCTGGCCGTACCTCTTGGTCAAGCCGCGCAGCTCAAGCAGCATAGATACCTCGTTTCATTGATAGCGCCCCTGGGATCCGGGGCCCGTGTGCGCCACCGAATTATCCCTTGATCAGGAGATGGAAGAGCTTGCGGTAGGCCACGACGTTGTCGTGCGTGACCATGAAGGGGTTGACGTACGAGACCGGGTACGACGGGAGCTTGTGCGCGTAGAGATAATTGGCGCAGCCCTGCACGAAGCCCTCGGACTGGTTATCGTAGCGCTGGTCCAGCGTGCCGATAATGCTGCCGTTCTGGACCTCGTTCAGAATGGCGTCGTCGACGTTGTACCCGACCGCGAAGACCTTGTTCGTGAGTCTCAAGTCCGAGATAGCCTGCGGCATGTACTGGATGCCCCAGTCCGTGTGGAAGAGCAGGTTCACGGCGGGGTGCCCCGTCAGGACCGCGCGCACCTTGGAATAGGTCACGGGTCCCGTGTAATTATCGCTCGGGGCCGTGGTCGGGGTACCGTAGACCTTCAGGTGCGGATACGCGGCCTTCATGACATCCAGCCAGCCTGTCATACGGCCCTGCGCCCAGGGCGCGGTCGTGTCACCGGTGAACAGCGCCGCGTCCCTCGGGGTGATATGGTGTTGCGTGAGCCAGGTGATCGTGGACCGGCCGACCAACCGGCCCCCCGCGACCTCATCGATGCCGTAGTAGCTAAAGCGGTGCGCCTTGGGCGCGTCGGTGTTCACCGCGAAGACCGGCACACCCGCCTTGAAGGCGACGTCGAAGATGTCGGCGAAGGCATCCGGAGTCACCGGCTCGATGGCCAGGCAGTCGACCTGCCCGGAGTTGATCAGCGTCCTGATCTGTGAGATCTGCGCGTTGGGATCGGTGTTGACCGGACCCACGACCTTCGTGTTGATGGTCACGCCGTAGTGCGCTTTGGCGGCCGTGGCGGCGCGCTGCATGCCCGCGTTCATCTCCGGCACGGCAAAGGGCACACCCAGCGCCTGGAACGATACGACCGCGTTGAGCGGTTGGTGGGCGGCGACCTTGGCCGCGATGCGGCTGTTCAAGGTAAACGTGCCCCACGGGAAGCGTGCTGTTGTCGACCCGTTCGCCGCGCGCGCCGCGCTGTGTACGTCGGACGCGCCGAGTAACACGACGACCGTGATGAGTGCCATGGCCAGACTACCCTTGCCCCGACTGCCCCTAGTGAACATGTGACCCTCCTTGCATGTATCGGTATGATGACTATCCGCGAAAATTGGGATCGTTTCCAGTTACGATACACGAAACAATTCTATTATGCGCACGCGCGGCCCCGCTGTCAAGCGCCGCCGCTTCGCGGGCAAGGCCGCGGATCACAACTCGGCGTCGATCCGAGCGACGGCGTAGGGTGGCAACGCGAGGGTTAGCGTGCGGTCGCGGATCTCATGGGGCGCGCCTGCCGCGCGGAAGCGGTTCGGATCGGCCATGGCTAGCGGCGCGCTGTCTTCGTCGAGCAGCCGCACCCGCACGCGGGCGCCGTCAAATGGGCCGACCGTGACCGTCCGAGGGCTGTCGCCCAGGTTGGCGACGAGTGCGTGCAGCACCCCGTCGACACACAGGGCCAGTCCATCCACGGCCAGCGGATTGCTCGCCCGCAGCCCTACCAACTCACCGCCTTTCCACTCCGCAAGGTCCGCGAAGACGTGGTAGAGCGGGAACACGGCACCCGGACGCGAGGGAAAACGGCCCGGCAGGGGCAAACCCGCGTCCCGCTCGATCAGGCCCAGCCAGCCGGTCGTTTCGTAGTAGGTCAGCGCGGCCACACCGCTCTCGGCCAGGTACTTGACGCTCCCCGCTGTCCAGCCCGCGCCAAACAGCGAGGCCTGGCGCACGTCGACGTTGCCGGGGAGCCCGCCAGGCTCGGGCGGCCCCGCCGCGTAAGGGCCCGCGCGGCCGATAAACGTGACCGGACTGATGACGATGGGGCGGCCGCCACAGAAGGTGCGCGCCATCGCGACGGTGTCAGCCTGCGCGGCCAGATTTTCGACCAGGGAGATGTCGTCGCAGGCATGCGCCTGCGGATTGATCGAGTAGACAACCGCGTCCATCGCCGCAATATCCGGTCGATCGCGGTTGAGTTCAGCGAAGAACAGGATGGTCCCGCCGACCAGGGGCACGGTCGGGGCAGCCTCCCGCAGCGCCGCCCGCGCGCGGCGCATCAGATCCGCCGAGGTCGATCCGGCCGTGGCACTGCGTCCCGTGGCGTCGGCGAAGACGAGTACACGTGTCAGTGGGACAGGGAGTGACCGGAGGAGGGCGGCAAACGCCGTCAGCGTGGTGTCTCCCGCGGCATCGTCGCGGACCAAGAGGGCCGCCTCGAGTGCTGTGCCGAGAGCCGCGGCTGCGGTTGCCGCACGGACGAGCGTCTCGCGGTAAGCGGGATCAGCCAGGCGCAGGTCGACGCGCAGGTGGTCGAGGCGGAGCGGACGCAAGAGGTCGACCTCGCGCGCGGATAGGGCGCCGCCATGGCTGGCCGTCATGGCGCCGATAGGCGGCAGCACACGGCCCAGCGGGCGTCCGATCTCGACGCGGGATTCACGCGTGGATAATGCCACAGCCTGGGAAGCCTCTGAGAGTGAAATCTCCGACATCTGCCGCTCGCCCGCCCGCTGCCCCGCGCCGGCGACGGATATGGTCACCGTTTGACGTAACGCCTGCCCATCGCGCGCGTGGAGAGGCATGGGGATTGACATGGGTGTCCCATAGGTCTTAAAGTTGGCGTCGGTCCAGTTACGGTGGTCCTGCATCTCGAAGAGGTCGCCATCGAACGCGAAGCGCACCGTCACGTCGTCCTCCATGTCGATAGCGAGCGCGTCATAGGCGGGGAACAGGGGGTTTCGTTGGGGCGTGCTGAGGTGCGGTATGCTGTAGCCTGACGACGGGACAAAGGGGGAGCGGCATGCAGTGTCAGCAGTGCGAGGAAAACCAGTTCACGAAGGCCGGGCACGATCGGGTCGGC
>JAABUX010005416.1_pt1 | contig 15700 bp, 14 predicted proteins | sample 5561851 | NCBI WGS metagenome assembly JAABUX01 (sample SAMN10711883, study PRJNA513361) | rock metagenome | isolation source: Antarctica rocks | place: Antarctica: Victoria Land, Richard Nunatak red sandstone | collected 2016-01-03 | reverse complement strand
GTGAAGAAGACGCTGCGGCCGGGGTTGGTGTAATATAACCCCCGCTCCCGCCGCGGTCGTCCCGGTCACGTTCGTCAGGCCATGGTCGTCGAACAAGTTGCTGGTATTGATGCGGGCGTCGATCTTGCGGCCGTTTAGCATCGGCACGGTGGTGCCGATCGCGACATCGACGTCGCAATACGACTTGATCGGCAGCGTGTTCCGCAGCTGGCCCGCCAAGGTGTCCAGCCCATATTGCCAGGGCTGTTCAACGCTGTTGTTTTGCCGTCACTGAGTCCGCCTTGCAACACCTGAGGGGTGAAGTGCGTCGGTTGATCGCAAGGGGGATTCCCGAGCCGGCCATTGTCTGACCCTTGGGGCGGCAACTGGGTCGGAGGTTGCTGTGGCTGTGTTTTCACCGTTGTTGGATGTGCTGGCGGACGTTCCCGACCCACGCAGGGCGCAGGGACAACTCTACAAGCTGCCCTACGTGCTGCTGTTCGCCATCCTCGCCATCGTGACCGGCTGCAACTCGTATCGCGGCATCGTCACCTTCATCGCTGTCCATCGCCGCAGGCTGAACGCGACCTTCGGCCTGAAGTGGCGTCGAGCGCCCGCGCACACCGCGGTCCGCTACATCCTCCAAGGGCTCGATCCGGTCGCGGTGGAGGCGGCTTTCCGCCGCCATGCCGCGCTGCTGCAGACGACGCGTGCCACGACTGGGCAGGGCAGCATCGCACTGGATGGCAAGACGCTGCGCGGCAGCTTTGATAAGTTCAACGATCGTGCCGCGGCGCAGGTACTGAGCGCGTTTGCCACCGACACCGCGCTCGTGCTCGCTCACATGGACATCGCCGAAAGGTCCAACGAGATCCCGGCGGCGCAGACGCTGCTGGCCGAACTCGGCGTTGGCGATGGCGCCATCGTCACGCTTGACGCGCTGCATTGCCAAAAAAACTAGGGGGGCAAAGTTAGCTGGCATGCTTGCTGTTCCAGAGCAGCGAGGTAGCCGTCTGGGTTGCGGCGGAACCGGGTGCGTAGGTGTAGCGGCGCGCAATGATGTACGGCCAGACGCGCAATAGAGCGCCTGATCTGACGCAGATTAGGGCTCTTGGCCACTCTCGATGATCAGGATGCGAGCAGGAACCTTCGGCCGAGCAGGTCGAGGTTGGCCCGACCATACATCTGGCGCTTGAGGGTTTTCAGCCGGTTGACCTGTCCCTCGGTCTGGCCGTTGCTCCAGGCCAGCGCCACGCCGGAACGCACGGCATTGTAGTCGGCCCGCAGGCGTTTGGCGAAGCGCTGCAACTGCTGGACGGCGCTGCCCGCTGCACGTTTCAGCCAAGGATCAAGGCGGTCGGGGGCACGGTCGCGTACCAAGGCCGTGAACGCCTCGGCAAGCTCGACTGCTGCTTCCAGGTTGGGCGCCTGCCGCCGCATGCAGGCCAGCAACGCGTGATCGTCAGCGCTGCGCTTCTCTGCCCGGCGCAGCACAAGCCAGGCGGCGGTGCGCGGCGTCAGCACGCGCCGGGGCGCCGCAACCAGCACCGGCCGGGGCTGCTTGGCCGGCTTGCGAGCCAGCACAACTCCTTGTGCCGCGCGCAGGCGCTGAAGGTAGCGCGCCAGCGTGGGATAGCTGCCTCGGTAGCCGTTCTGCTGCAAAGTGCGGAACATCTGGCGGCCGTGACGGCGGCCAATGTTCCAGTGCTCGAACACGACGTGCTGCCAGGGATCAAGCAGGCTGTGCCCGGCGTCGGCGCGGTCCTTGCGCTCGGGAAAGGTCTCGCTGTGCAGGTGGCGGAACACGGTCGAGCGGCTGATGCCGAGGTGGCGGGCGATCGCCTGCCCTGAGTAGCCTTGGCCGCGCAGCTCCCACACTCGCTCATGTGCAGCCAGGCGCGGCTCCCGGCGCGCGGCGGCTAGGACCTGGGCTTTGGCCTGCGGCTCGGGCGGCGGGATGGGCACCCTGCCGTGCTCAGCGGTCCCGGCCTCCCGGCACCCCTGCTCGGCCGCGCGCAGGTCCTTGGCATGGGCGGTGAACACCATCTCCAGCGTCTCGGCCAGGTTCTGCAGCAGGTGGAAGCGGTCGGCGACCTGGACCGCCCCGGGCGCACCGTTGCGGGCGCCCTTGGCATAGGCGCCGGCGCGGTCGCGCGAGATCACCTCGACGCCGGGATGGTCGCGCAGCCATGTTGCCAACGTGTCCGCCTCGCGGCCGGGCAGCAGCGCCACCGGGCGGCGTTGGTCGAGGTCCACCAGCACGGTGCCGTAGGTGTGCCGCTTGCGCAGCGCCCAGTCGTCCACGCCAAGGGCGGACGGTGTTGCGGTGTCGGGCACTGGCGCTCGCCGGATGAGGCGCAGCAGGGTGTTGCGGCTGGCGTTCAGCCCGAGCTTGCGGCCAAGGCGCACGCCGGCCGCACCGCCGAGCGCCAGGCCCACGGCCGTGAGCCGCCCAGCAAGGCGCGTCGTCTTGCGCGCCCAGGGCACTGCGACATCGGGCAGGCGTTCAGCAAACAGGCGCCGCTCGCATTTCTTGTCGTCGCAGAACAGGCGGCGCACGTTCAGCCGGACCGTGACGGCATACTCGCCCCAGGGCAGGTCGGCGAGCGTCCGCTCGTAGCGGCTGTGGACGCGCTTGGACCGTCTGGCGCACAGCGGGCAACGTGCCGTCACCTGGCGCGCGCGGAGGTTGATGGTGATGGCGGATTGGGCGGGCTCAAGCGTCCAGGTTTCGAGCCGGACGTGGGTCGCGTCCGGCAACAAGCATGAAAGTAGGTTCACCCATCCTATATAGGAACGGCCCAAACTCGATCATCGAGAGTTATGTGGACGGCCCTGGAGAGGCAACGCTTGTTTGTCCCGCCACTGAATGATTTTGCGTCGCATCTGTCGGCTGGTCGACAATGGAGACTTCCTAGCATGGGGCGTTTCCCGTTACGTAACGCAATACAATGGACCGGCACCATGCGGTGTCACCCGTGGTCGGCGGCGTTGGCGTGGCGTCTGCAAGGGCTCGACCATGTCGGGGCAGGAGTTGCACTGCGTCGCATCGACCGGCGCCTTGCGATTACTGGGGCATTTGCGCGTTCCTTTACGAACTGCCGCCGATCAACGTTGGAGGAAGTCCGGTCAGTTGCGCCCTTATGTCCGGCCTGTCGCGCGGCGCATGCCGCTGGCCATCATGGGTGTGCGCTTCCGTGTCAGGCACCAATCTGGCCAGCGTGCTCAAGGCACAACTTTCGATTCGGTATCGCCTGAGCTGCCTTGACCACAGCTTCTCCCATCACGCCGATCAGCGCCTCCTGCCGGACTAGCCGGGCTTGCGCCCGTCGCCTACCATGTGCGCCGGACCGTCACGCCATAGCTTCCGCTGCGGCCGCGATCCGTCCTTTCGCATGGTAGACTTCCTTGCGCGTCATCACCGCCCAGGCGATGCGCGCCATCTTGTTCGCCAGCGCCACGGTCACCAGCCGAACCGGACGGCGCTCCAGGACGCCTCTGGTCCACGCTCCGGCAGCGCTGTTCCACCCTGGTGCTCGGTGAACCATCGAGGTGGCCCCCAGCACAAGCAATCGGCGTATCTCCCGATTGCCCGCCTTGGTGATGCGACCAAGGCGGGTTTTCCCGCCGGTCGAATGCTGCCGCGGCACCAGGCCCAGCCAGGCGGCGAAGTGTCGCGCGCTTTGGAACACGCCGATGTCGGCGACCGTCGCCGCGATCAGGGACGAGGTGATCGGGCCGATGCCGGGGATTGTCGCCAAACGGCGTGCGGTGTCGTCGTGCCGGGCGTGGGCCACGATCTCCGCCTCAAGTGCCTCGGTGCTTTCATCCAGCGCGCGGCATTGGTCGAACAAGGCGCTCAGCACCTGCCGGGCTTTCTCCGGAACGGCCTCATCTGCATCGACGAGCGCCATGAGCTCTCTGAGCTTGCCCATGCCCAATGGAACGGTCAGGCCGAACTCTGCGGCCAGGCCGCGGATGGCGTTGGCCAGCATCGTCTGCTGCTTGACCAGCAAGGACCGGGCTGAATGCAAAGCCAGGATGCCCTGCTGCTCCAGGATCTTGATGGGAACGAACCTTACGCCCGGCCGGGATGCGGCCTCGCAGATGGCTGCAGCATCGGCAGCGTCGTTTTTCTTGCCCTTCTTCACGAAAGGCCTGACCGCCTCGGGCGCAATCAGCTTCACCTCGTGTCCAAGACCGGTCAGCACGCGCGCCCAGTGATGCGCCGCACCGCACGCCTCCATGACCACCGTGCACACCGCCTGCTTCTCGAAAAATGCGGTCAGCTCATTTCGTCGCAGCTTGCGTCGGGTCACCACCTGCCCGGCACCATCCACCCCGTGCACCTGGAAAACAGCCTTGGCCGTGTCGAGGCCGATTATGGTAATGCTCATCGCGGGCGGCTCCCTTTCTGCCGGTTCTCACGACCCGCATCTTGGCACATCGATGCCGTTGCGGGCCGTCCACCCCATCTGGCCAAGAGCCTGATCGTGCGTCCAATCTCCATTAGCGTGCGTCGGACAACCGCTTCAGTCTCAGCTAACGTGCGCCGGAAAACAGCCCTGATTGCGCGTCGAGCCGTTCATCATTGCGCGCCGGTACACGTAGCGCGCGGCCTGCCTCGTAAGCGGCCTCCGGGTCGGACAGGGCGGGGAGGCGCTCTATGGTTTCGAAATGGCGCTCGTTCGGACCTTGGGGCGCGTCCGTCATCACGGGGAGGTCGAAGGCGGGATCGGGATGCTCGGTGTATCGCATCCCCTTTACGCCGGCGCGGAAGGCCGCTCGGGTCGCGTCGGGCTCGCGCGTGATGGGCTGCTCAACCATGAGGCGGCCTCACACGGCGTGTTGGCCGGCCCGGCCAACATGGCCGCCTACTCCAGGCCATAGTGTTCCGACACGAACTTGATGATGGCTGTCCCCTCGTCAGCCGTGAGTGTCAGCTTGGCGCCCGAATGGGTGATCACGAAGTTGCCCTCATGGGAAAAGAAGCCGCCGTTGACGTCTTCCATTGCGTTGCGGCCAAAGTCTCTGACGTAGGCTTTCACGTCCTCAAGGCGCACATTAACCGTCCAGCCGTGAACAACCACAATGCCGCTGTCGTAAGCTGCGACAATCAGCTCGCTTGTCGGCTTATCAAAAATGATCTGATTGTTGCGGTAGGTCGGCACGTTGCTGCTTATACTGTAACGTCGCGGTAGCCGGTCGTTGTCATCCAGCGTGCGCGAGCAAGATGGCTGTCATAGATGCGCTGGGTGCGGGCTTGGCAGACCCTGGGCGAGAAGCTCGCCGCTTCTGTCCCTGTTGACCTCGCCGCCTAAGCTAACCAGCTATCATCCTGCCAGAGACACGCCGCTCAAGCAATTTCCACACAAATCGCTACGGCACCGTCTCAAGCGCTGACTGCCACGAGTGAGGCCGAACTCGACCGCTTGCTTGATCGAGTTGATGGTGTCGCCGCCGGCGTTCACAAGCCCGATCGCCTGTGCCCCCGATGCCTGCGCCTGCAGCGGCCTGTGCGGCTGAGTGGAACAGAAAAGTAGCATAAGGCGGGTTACGGCTAAAAGGCCGTAGTATTATATAATTAAATTATTCTGTGATGGTACGTAGCGCAATCTTATGTCGTCCGGTCTCTTCGCAAAAGTCCTAGCAAAACAGGGATTTTCGCACATGAGTTTTGCGAAGTCTAAATCCCTTATGTGTAATGGACTTCGCATAACTAGGGACTTTCGCATATCTGCGTATTTTGCATTGCCTTATGCTACTTTTCTGTTCCACTCAGCCGCACAGGCCAGGTGGTGGGGCCGTCGCAAAATTGGGGGTGCGACGGCCAACGTCGCCGCCTGAGGCCATGTCCCGCTTGAGGGAGAGCACTTTCCGCCATGCACTCGGCTTCCGTCAGAACGTGCGTCCGGGCGGCGGCGGCGTCCTTCTCGTCGTCCGCCGCCAAATGGGAAGCAAGGGGCGAGGCCGACACCAGTTGAGCGATTAACTGCGTGATCGTATCGAGGGCGGGGCCCGTCTCGACTGCTAACCGCCTCCAGCCAAATTCCAGGCGTATTACTATACCCTATGGTCCAGTTTATCATTGACGCGGCCATGGGAAGATGAAAGGTTGCTGCAAGCTTCGACAAGAGATCGGACAAGAGGGGTGGGGCAGTGACTGAACCAAGCGGCCTTACCAGACCGGCGCCGTTCCTTGCGGAGTTCGCGTCATACCCAGCTGCGTTACGTGTGCTCCTGTTGTGCTCCTTGGTCGTTTTCGTCGATGGTTTCGACACCCAGCTGATCGCGAGTCTTGCCTCCCTGCTCGCTAAGTCGGTCAAGACCGACGTGGCGGCATTCGGTCCGGTCTTCTCGGTTGGTTTGTTGGGGATGATGATTGGGTCGATACTGTTCGGTGTCGCCGCAGACCGGTTCGGTCGGAAGCGAATGATCATCGCCTCGGTGATCCTGTTCACAGCTTTCACGCTCTGCACCGTCCTTGTCTCGACATTAAACCAATTGCTGCTCGTGCGGTTCCTGACTGGCCTTGGCATGGGCGGGGCGCTCCCGAACGTGCTTGCCCTGTCGGCGGAATACGCGCCGCCGCGTTCCCGCTCCTTGATGATGAATCTGATGTATTGTGGGTATCCGCTAGGTGGAATCGCGGTCGGGGTGATCAGCTCGGCCTTGATAGATACGATGGACTGGCAGGACATCTACCTCATCGGAGGGCTGACGCCACTTGTCCTGATCGTTGCGCTAATTTTCCTTCTTCCGGAATCGCGCGAAGTCCGCGTCCGCCCCGATCCCGCTGGTGTCCTCGTCAAATCCCAGCCAGACCCATCGCCCGTCTCTCGCCTGTTCACGTCCGGCCAAGCGCCGATGACGCTGGTCTTGTGGACGGCGATGTTCATGAGCCTGTTGGTGATTATGTTCATGGTCAGTTGGCTGACCGCCGTCTTGGCCCGGTCTGGCATACCCGTGAACCGCGCGGTGCTCTTCCCGTCGATCTTCTCCCTCGGCGGCATCGTCGGATCGATCCTGATGGGGTTTCTGATGGATCGGAACCATCCGTTGCGGGCCTTGGCGTTCGCATTTCTTGCCGGTGGCGGCGCCCTGGCTCTCTTCGCCGTCGTCTCGATCTCGGACTTCTGGCTGCTTGGTTTGATCACCTGTCTGGCCGGACTCTTGATTATCGGCGGACAAACGGGACTCCAGGCCTTTGCCGCCACCGTCTATCCCCCGGAGGCTCGCGCGACTGGCGTAGGATGCGCGATCGGCGTCGGACGGGTTGGCTCCATCGTCGGACCGTTGGTCGGCGGCAGCATGCTCCGCTCGGGCTGGGCTGCGAACAACGTATTCGCCGCCATCGCCATCCCCGCCGTGCTGGCTGCTACGGCCGTTGCTGCGCTCGCGTCCTTCCACGGACGCACCCGCAAGATCGTCGTTTAACCGCCAAGAAGGAGAATGCCATGGCGACCGAGAACCAGAACACGCCGAGGATCCGCCGGGTCGTCACTGGCCACGATGCCGACGGCAAGGCCGTCGTGTGGAAGGACGACATCGCGAGCAATCACAAGTTCCCGAACGAGTTCGCCTGCGCGACGACGATCTGGACGACCGAGGATGCGCCGGCTGATTACCTCCGGGAAGAGGATGGCAGCGCGCGGATCATCGGATCGGCGCCGCCGGAAAAGGGGACGAGGTTCAGTCACCTCGTCCTCCAGCCGGGCGCCGAGCCGAGGCACGTCCATCGCACCGACACGCTGGACTACAACATCGTCATGAAGGGGAGCCCCACGATGTACCTGGATGACGGGGTCCGGGTCGAGCTCAACGAAGGCGACGTCGTCGTGCAGCGTGGAACGAACCATAGCTGGGCCAACCACAGTGCCGGCGTGGTGCACCTGCTCGGGGTCCTTGTCGACGGCTCGCCGAAACGGGAAGGATCGGTGGCCGGCCTCAAGACCGCCGACGCGCCCGATCCGGCGGCACCCCGCTAGACGGGCTTGCAACGGCCGGATCGCGAATTCTGCAGACCGCTAAGGCGGCGGAGTTCGTGGATCTGGACTCTTCGCTCCTCGGCGAACCAGCGAACCAAGCTACCGCCCTGGCGGCGAGCTGAACCTCGCTCACGACCTCGGAGCCGATCATCACCGGACTTAGCAAAGGGACTGCGCCCATGACACGTGTAGCTGCACTGGTATTCGAAGATCTCGATACTGGTCGAAAGGACATCTACAAGGCGATCTCTGGGCAGCGCGGCGGCGTCGTAGACGGACCCTTTCGAGCCTGGCTTCGCGCCAACCCGGAGCTGGCCTCCCGCATCAACGATGTGGCCGGTGTATTGCGGACGAATGGCAAGCTCGACAAACGGCTGTTCGAGGTTGCGGTGCTTTGCGTCGCTAGGTTCTGGAAGTCGGACTATCAGTGGTCCGCACACGGTCCACTCGCACTTCAGGCTGGCCTCACTCCGGATGTCATCGAGGCAATCGGTGGTGGACACAGCCCCAGCTTCGCAAGAGGCGAAGAGCAACTGACATACGACTTCACGATGGCGCTGCTGACCGATAGGGCGGTGCCGCAGACACTCTACGATCAGGTCCTGGAACTGCTCGGTTTCGAGCAGATGGTTGAGCTCGTGACGACAGTTGGCTGGTACGGCATGGCCGCAACGGTCCTCAACGGGTTCGCGATAGAGCCGCTCGCAGGTGGTCCGCAGCTACCGCACTAGCGCCGGTGTCGCTGCAGTGCCCGTTGCTCGTACGGCGATCGGCGGGTCCTGCAAGCGTCTGGCGCGGCATGTCCAATCAAACAAACAAGAAGCCGCTTAGGGGAGAGCGTGGACGCCATGGACAGCCTAGCAGAGAGCATTAGCTCCATGAATATTGCGTATGCAACTGGTGACCGTCGCCCGGTCAGGCGAGGTCGGTTGATGGCGGCCGCCGTTCTTTGGCTCGCCGCTCCGACTTGGTGCGGCTTGAGTTCGGCGACAGCTGCAGAGGGGGCAGTTTTTGGGGGGCCAACGGGGGGAACAGATATACGGAATGCCTACACTCCGCCGGTAAGCGGCTTCTACGGCAATTTCGTCGCGCTCTATGCGGGCGCTACGGATACCCATGGCGATACCGGTCAGACCGTCCCGGTGCACGTCAATACCAACCTGGGTGCCGGCGCTGCTGGGCTTCTGTATGTCTACCCGTTTAAGGTCTTCGGCGGGGCGTTGGACTCCTTCGTCCAGGAGGCGATTTCCTACGGGAAGGGGACCATCGGTTCACGCGGCGGATACGCATCGGGATTCAGCGATACCTACTTGGAGCTCCTTGGTTGGAGCCGGTACATCGGGCCGATCTTCGGGGAAGGTCACACCCCCTCGGATCAAGGTTCCAACAAACCTAGGTTGCCATATGGTCTGACGCTGAAGGTCGCCTACTCGATGATCCTCCCGACGGGTGACTACAACAGGAACTATCTCCTCCCCCAGGGCCACAATGACTTCTTCTTCATACCCAACATTGCGGCAACCTATCTCACTCAGCCGAACTTTCTCGGGGACGGTATCGAATTCAGCGTTCACGTCTTCGCGGATCTCGCCGCTCGGAACCGCAAGACCGATTACTTCACCGGTCCGGTAATCGACACGGACTTCGCTATCAGCGACCGGCTTGGGCGTTACCAGTTTGGTCTGACGGGCTTCTTCGCCCAGCAAGTCCAACGTGACAAGGCAGGTGGGCGTGAGGTGCAACCGAACGGCAAGAGACTGGTCTCATTCGATCTCGGTCCAGTCCTGGCATATGACATCCCCGAATGGCAATCAACCGTGAAGATAAAGTACCAAGCGCCGATCGACTACCATAACTCACTGGGCGTCCAAAGGCTGGTGATCAGCTACTCCGTCAAGTTCTGAGGCTACTCACCACACCGCACCAACCTAGATGAGGGCTGCGCGCCCTGAAGCATCGAGAGAGGGACTTTGTCCATGAAGACGTTGATGTCTGCCGTGCTTGTGGGTGTGATTTGCACCACGGGGACGTCAGTCTGGGCGCAAGCCATCGGTGGAGACGCAACCGTGACGACGCCGTCCTCGCCGACGCCCGGGACGGCGCTTCCCCACGCGGACGAGAAGATGCCGTCGGCAGCGTCGAGCGGCAGCAAATCCCAGCTTCCCGAGTACAGCACCCTTGCGGCAGGCCGGGTCGCGTGTGGTCAAGACACCGTCGTCTGGGTAACTCCAGTCACACGGACCTTCGTCGGTTCGCGTGTGGGCTCCTTTGGCAAGACGGCTCGGGGTTTCTATGCCTGCCGCTCGAAGGCCATGGCGGCGGGCCTCACCCAGGGCGCCCAATGAGCCCGTGCCCATGACGAAGCCGGCACATGCGGCATGGTCGCCGAACGGACGTTGGCGGATCTTTTCGATCGCCTGCTTATGTGTCGGCGACGACTCCTCCAGCGTGGCGTGGCCTGGAAGCCGATGGCACGGGATGGCCGCCCCTGTCGACCCGCTAGACGGATTCCGTGCCGGTTGCGTAAGCGCGCAAGAACAGCTCCGTGCCGCGGCGGACGCGACGGCGTATCTCCTTCGGCGCAACAGGCGTGGGGATCCCGAACGAGAGCTCGGTTGGCAAGCTCCCGCTCCAGAGGCTGATGATGTCCTCCGCTGCCGACTTGGCGTGATCAACCTGTAACTCCCCTCGAGCCGCCGCCGCCTTGATGATGGCGGTTAGCGCCGCCCTTACCCGGCCGGGACCGGCATCATAGAAGCGGGGACCCAACGTTTGGTCCCCGTGCACCGCCATGCGAAGGGCTCGGGCCATGCTCGCGACCTCGTCGCTCAGGACGACCGTCAAGAACTCGATGCCGATCATGCTGAGCCTTTCCGAGAGCGAACCTCCGCCGCTCACAATCTCCGGAAAGACTGCGAGATAGCGATCGGACACCGACAGGACAATGGTTTCGAACAGGCTCCCCTTGTCACTAAAGTGGCTGTAGACGGTCATCTTGGAGACGCCGGCCTGGATAGCGACGGCCTCCATCGTCACGAAGTCGTACGTTTGTTGGCCGAAGAGTTTGATGCCGGCGGCGATGATGGCGTCACGCTTGGCCAAGTCCTTCGGACGGCCCTGACGGGACCGCGCCTTCTCTACGAGCACGCGATTTTTGCTCCTTAAATGCACCGAACGGCCGTGTCGACGAACACATACTGGCCTGAGTGGTATAGCGATCCGATGGTGGCCACAACAGGCTTGACGGCGTCTTCGCCCGGCCCAAACAGCCTGTAAGCCGATGTCGCTTCCGGGGTCGCATCCACGATCGCCGCCCCAGGCACCACGCGCGCAAGGGCCGCCCGAGCTTTGGAGCCATTATCAGACCTGCCGCGACATCTCAGCCCGATAGGCACCCGTCCCGCGCGCTATTCTCGTCAGCCCATGCTTCGCCCGAGAGCCGGCCGACTGTAGCGGTGCCGCGAACGCGCCGCGGTCTGGCCTGACCACCGGGTGCGGCGCTCTCTAACCGGGATGATGCGGGCTCAGGCACCCGGCTGGAGCGACCGGTCCATCAACTCCCTCGTGCCGCGGCTCCGGCGGGACGCCAGCAAGGCCGCGATCACTCCGAGCAGCGGGACGGCGGACGCATCCAGGATCTGTGTCGTCGTCCATCCTAATGCCACCATGCCCCCGCCGAGCAAGGGGCCGAGCGCACCACCCAGCCTGCCGACCGAACTGGACCAGCCTATCCCGGTGGAGCGGATGGGGGTCGGATAGACCGCCGCGTTGATCGCATGTGTGACACCCTGGGGCCCGCTGCCGACACCCGCAATGAACACCGCCACGACCAGGAGCGGGAAAGAGGACGTGAGATGGCCAATGCCGACCAGCGCAGCCGCATAGGCTGCCACGAACGCCGCCAGCAGGAGTGCCGCCCGGCTGCCCTTCAGTCTTCCAGACAGCCATAGCGATGAGAGCAATGACCCGAGTGGGAACGCGGTCGCTGCGAGGATCGATTGACTCAGCCCGACGCCCGATTGCTGGAACAGGACTGCGAGCCAGCTGAACAGGATGTAATTGACGCACCCTATCAGGAAGACCACGGTCCACAGTATGACTGTGTATCCGGCTCGACCGTCCCGGAACAGCGCGGAGAGCGAGCGGTCACCCCGGTCTTCGTCCAGGCAGGAGAAGTCCTTGCCTTTCAGGTCTGACAGAGCGGGATCCAGTCTGGCCATGACCGTCACGATGCGTCGCCCGGGCGCGGCGCCTGGCCTCGAGAGCAGGAAGCGTGCCGATTCTGGCACCCAGACCATGGCACTCAAGCCGACCGCGATCGCGAAGGCGCCGCCGATGAAGAAGACCGCGGCCCAGCCGATGGCGTGCAGGACGCTTGCCGCGACGATCCCGCCGAGCGTCGCTCCCACGAGATAGCCCATGGCAACGGTGGTGATGGCCCTGCTCCGGTTCTGCGTGGGCATATACTCCGACATGAGTGCGAGGGCGGCCGGTGGTGCTCCGCCGATGCCGAGGCCCGCGATGAATTGGTAGGACATCAATTCGGATCGTCCGCTCGCGAACCCCTTTGCGATCGTGCAGATGCCGAACAGGAACATGGAGAAGCAGAAGACCGACTTACGGCCGATCCGATCCGACAGGTAGCTCAGTACGAAGCCACCCACGGCAAGGCCGATCAAGCTGGCCGTGAAGAGTGGTCCGAGCTCGTAGCGTTCCAGTCCGAGATCGCCCGCCAGGAGGGGCGCGACATACGCCAGGGCCTGCGCGTCGAAGCCATCGGCGATGAAGGCCAATCCAAACACGACGAGGATGGTCCTCTGCAAGCGCCCTATGCCGCTGCGGTCGACGACGTCCGAGACGAGCATCGTTCGGGTCCTAGGCGGTTCTAAGGGGCGGATTTACGGACCGCGACGTCGCGCACCATCGGGAGCAGCAGGTGCGACTGGTGTCGTCCTCCTGACCAGACTACGTGGGTTCCCTTGTTCTCGGTGTCGTGCCGGAGTTCCGGCGCTCCCGTCCCAAAGTGGTAGATGTCCGTGCCGGAGACGATCAGGCGCAGCGTCTCGCCTTCCCTGAACAGTGTCGATGATGGCCAGATCTCCACTTGGACCTCCACGACCTGCCCCGGCGCAAGCATGTCACGCTGCTTGTGCTTGTGGACCGGCCGCAACGGCAACGATCTGTCTGCGTCGAGCGCACGATGGCTCGCGCGGAGCCACCCCAACGCCACGGGCCCTTCGTCGAAGGTCGAGAAGTAGCGGAAGCCGACCTCCAGTCCGTCGCGATCGAGTTTCTTGAGTGCGACGAAGAGGTCCATCTCCCCGCCGAACTCGGCGCTGACCCACAACGCGAGCTTCGCGCTGCCCGTCAGCTCGGTATCCTGACCGAACGTGAAATCGAACCCCAGGTGCCGGGCTGGAGTCTCGCTATCATAGGTGGCCTTGCTCTCATCCGGAGGTGGCGAGATGTTGAGTGTCCCGTCCGCACAGTCCAGGTACAGGGGCGTGGCATCGGTGGCGCCGATCGGCCAGGACTCGTCGTCGCGGACGAACAGCGCCGAATTGCTCTCGCGGACATCGATCGTCATGCGAGGCCAGTCCATGATCCCGGTCTCCCGGCCTGCCAGGAAATGGTCGAAGAATGCCGTTTGTCTCGCCACTGACCGTGGATCGTAGAAGTGGCGCCACTTCTTCCTGCCGTGCACCTCAAGCCACTTGTGTTTGGACGCGATCAACTGGAACCCCTCGATGGTCCCCCTCGTGTGCAGGCCGTGGTCGCCCCAGCTCGCTACCACGAGCGCCGGAACCTCGATCGACGCCAAGTCGAAGGTCTTGTCGTCCCAGTACCAATCGATCAGCGGGTGCGCGGCGTTCATCTGCAGCACGTCCTCCGCCGGTGACAGGGAGAAACGGGATTTCGGTTGCCACCAGTTCAGGAAGCCCACCTCCGGGATTCCACCATGGAAGTAGGCCTCCCGGTAGAGGTCGCTGACGCCTTCCCAAGGGCAGATCGCTGCCAGCGAGGGAGGGCGCGTCGCGGCGATCGACCACTGTGATATCGCGAGATAGGACACGCCGAGCATCCCGACCTTGCCATTGCTCCATGGCTGCTGCGCGATCCAATCGATGAGATCGTGGCCGTCCTCGGCTTCCTGCTTGCTGAAGAAGGTCAGCGTCCCCTCCGAGCTCCAAGCTCCGCGCGGGTCGGGTGAAACGATCGTGTATCCCCTCGGACACCAGTATTCGGGATCGGGGCCTTCCCAGATCACGTGCTTCGACACCCAGCCAGCGTCCACGTCCGCGCCCGGCATCATCGCCAGCGACTTCAGGCCGTGCTTTCCGTAAGGGCTCCAGGCAACGAGCGCCGGCGTGGCCTGGGCTTGCCTCGGGCTATATAGATCGACGTACATCTTCGTCCCGTCGCGGAGCGTCACCGCGACATCCCGCTGCTTCCTGAATGTGTCGAACACCTCGTCCTTGTAGCCGAAGCCCGGGTAGCGTCCGTTCTCAAGTGAATCCGTCCTGGAAAGAATTAGGTCATTTTGACGCCGCATCATCGTTCCTCCGTCTTGGCCGCGCTCGGAAGCGCTAGTATCTCTGCAATGTGATTATGACGCTTTGGCGGTATCGGGATAGGCGCGAGCGAGCTTGTTGCGCGGCTTTTGGGTGGTGGAACTGAGGTGGCCCCATGGGGCCACCTCACCCAGGACCGGCCCCACGATGGAGCCGATCCGGCCAACGCCAAGCGCCCAGCCGACGCCCGTGGACCGAATGGCGGTGGGATAGAACTCCGCGACCAGGGCGTTCAGCCCCGCTTGCGCCCCCTGCACCAGAATCCCCAGTAAGAATGCGACGGCCATGATCAGGCCAAAGGAGGGCGGCAACACGCCGAGCGAGCCGATAAGCAGGACGGAAAGTCCGAATTCGGCGGCCAGAAGGCGGTTTGCTCCCACTTTCTGCATCGAGACGCCCTGGAGGAGCGACCCGGCGATACCGCCCAAGCTGAACAGCGAGATCGCGGTCACGCCAGCAGAGATCGGCATGCTGGCCCCACGCAGCACGGCGGGAAGCCAGCTGATGACGAAGTAGATGATCAGCAGGTTCATGAAATAGGGGATCCAGAGGAGCACTGTCCCGAGCACTCGTCCCTTCCGTAAAGAGATGCTTGACCGAGAAACCCTTGAGCGGCGCCGCTCCAGGCACGAAGCGCACGCTGCCGAAACCGGGAGACCCCGGGGCGACCCGCATTATGATGGCGGCGACACGCTCGGTTTTGGCGCCATGGACGATCAAGTATCGGGCTGACTCAGGCAGCTTGGCGATGAGGATGATAACCATCGCGAGCGGCAAGAGCCCGCCGACGTAGAACACCGACTGCCACCCCCAGAGCGGGAGCAGAGCGGAGGCGACCAGCCCTCCGAGCACCGCGCCGAGCGGCATGCCGGTGAACAGCATGGACACAAATATGGTCTGGAGGCGCTTCGGCGAGTACTCCGCCGTCAGGGCGACCACGTTCGGCATAGCCCCACCGAGCCCGATCCCCGTGATAAAGCGAAATAGCAGCAGCTCGTTGAACGACGTGGCGTAGGCCGTCAAGAACGAGAACAGGCCATCAAGTGCCGAGCAGGCTGGGGACGAATACCTCCTCAATGGCGAACCGCTTCCTCGTCAAGCCCTGCTTGTGGTGGTAGCGCAGGACGGCATCGATGGCGGCGCGGTTGTGCTCGATGCCGT
>JAABUX010005413.1_pt1 | contig 15703 bp, 17 predicted proteins | sample 5561851 | NCBI WGS metagenome assembly JAABUX01 (sample SAMN10711883, study PRJNA513361) | rock metagenome | isolation source: Antarctica rocks | place: Antarctica: Victoria Land, Richard Nunatak red sandstone | collected 2016-01-03 | reverse complement strand
GTTATCTGCGGCCGTGTCCTGCTTGCGGCCACGCGTGATCAACGCGTGGCCCCAGATCGTGCGCCTCACCGGACAGCGGCACCCCGTCGCACACGCCGCAGCGTCGTTCTCTCCGACAAGCTGCTAGAGTGAATCTTACTATCTCTCACTCTCTCTCCGCAGCTTGCCAGAAACGCCACCCTACTGCAACATGTTCTTGCCTACAACAGGGTTATGCAAAACCCCCCAAGTTGGCATTGTCGTACGGGTGAGCGAAGGGGTACCAGACAGGTTTCGTGGCGTGCCTCCACGGGTAAAAAGTCCTGGTCCACCAAGAAACCTACCCATGTAAGAGACTGCTGAAAAAGTGGGTCGCAACCACAATATCTAGGGTTATGTCGGCTTTCTATAGCCCTATATGTAGTCGTGTTGGCAGGTTCTTCAGCAGTCTCTGTAAGGGGGGGCTGCGGTGGTCAGCGGCTCAGAGGCCAGCGTCGGCCGCCGCGTTCTGGGCAAAGAGCGAGCCGTCGCGGATATATTTGCGCACCATGGGCAGGCTCTTGTGCCCGGTCTGCGCCATGATGACGCGCTCGGACGTGCCGGCGGCGGCGGCCGACGTCGCGAGGCCGGCGCGCAGCGAATGCCCGGCGTAGCGCGCGGGGTCGAGGCCGGCCGCCGCCGCCGCCCGTTTGACGACGCGGGCGACGGTCCGGTCGGAGAGCCGGGTGGGCGCGATCCGGTCGTCCTTGTCGACGCCGCGGAAGAGCGGGCCCGCCGCGATGCCGCTCACTGTGAGCCAGTCCTGAACGGCGCGCACGGGGCAGGTCGCCGCGATGCCGCTCACTGTGAGCCAGTCCTGAACGGCGCGCACGGGGCAGGTCGCCGCGTCGCGGCCGTAGGGGAGGCCGAGGCGGCGCCCTGCCCCGGCCTGATCGGTCTTGGCGCGGCGCAGGGTGATGACCAAGCCGTCCGGCTGCACGCGCAGGTCAGCGACGTCGAGCCCGACGAGCTCGGAGCGCCGGAAGGCGCCGGCGAAGCCCTGTGCTGGCTACTACTCTCATCCCCGCCCACCAACTCTGTGGAGTGGCGATCAGGATTGATGCGCAAGCTAGCCGAGCGGGTCTGCAAACACGTCGGCGACGCGGTACGTGAAGCCAGGCACGATGTCCTCTCCGTCGAGCACGTTATCGATGTGGAGAGTCGTGGCCGCCCGGTCGACGCTTGCGGCGCGCCACACGTCGACCTCCTGCCGCTCCGGCCAGACGACCCACACCAGATGCGTGCCCCCCTGGAGGTACCGGCGCGCCTTCGCGGCCATCTCGTCACTCCCCAGCTTCTGTGACGGTGAGGCGACCTCGATCGCCAGATCGGGGGCGAAGGGGATAGGCTTCGTCCGGTCGATCGCGGGGACCTTGGCCGCCTCGACAAAGCCCACATCCGGGAGGAGCCCCGTCTCCGCGCCGGGGAATTTGTACACCCCGTCGGCCCCGGTGACGACGCCCAAGCGACGCGGCCGCGCGAAGGCTCGTAGGTCGGCCCCCAGGTTGAACGCGATCGTCGTCGCGTCGAATGAACTCCCTGCCATACGGACGAGCACCCCCTCCACCACTTCGTAGCGCCAGCCATCGTCCGGCAATGTGAGCAGATCATCAACGGCGGTGCGCCCGTGGCGCGGGACGATTTCCGCCCATGGGGCTAGTGTATCCGATGAAACCACGCGTACTTCGGCCATATCTGTCTCTCTCCTCATTGTCGCCGCCCACGGCACGATCACGCGACACGGCGGTAGTCATGGTGCAGACTCCCCAAGATCGGGACGGGGACGATCGTGCCCTGTACCTCGTCTGATGCCCGTGCTCGCGCGGGGCGATCCCCGGCTGGAATGTGTTGTCCGATCCCTTGATGCGGTCGTGCAGTGTTGAAGTAGGTGACGTACGCCTGGAGGACGCGCGACAGGTGCCGCTCATGTAGGACCAGCAGATGATCGAGACACGCGCGCCGGACGCTGCCGATAAATCGCTCGCAGAGGGCATTGGCGCGAGGAGCGTGATAAGGCGTCGTAAGGACCTCGATGCCACTGATCGCGGCGACACGGGCGAGGGCTGCTCCGTACTTGCTGTCGTTGTCGCACAGTAAGAAGGGCGGATGTTCTCCGAACGGGGTCGCTTCACGCAGCTGTTGGGCCATCCACGCGTCGGTCGGATGCCGCGTCACGCCAACATGGATCACCCGCCGTGAGGCGTGCTCGACGATGAAGAAGGCGAACAGGGAGCGGAAGCAGAGGTCGGTCACCTGCACGACATCGCACGCCCAGACATCTGGGGCGTGATTGCGCAGGAAGGTGGCCCAGGTCTGGCCAGGCATGCGACGCGGGCGGGCGTACCGCATATATTTCTGGACGGTGCGCTTGCTAACACGGATGCCGAGTTTGAGCAGTTCCCCTCTGATGCGCTCCGCGCCCCAGAGCCGGTTGTCCGCCGCCATACTTCGGATCAACGCGATTGTCTCGGCGGGGATCTTCGGCACCTGCGATGAGACGCCGGACTTGGCCCGCCAGACAAGGCGGAACCCGGCGCGATGCCAGCGCAAGAGCGTGTCCGGCTGGACGATGAGGAGCGCATCTTTCCAGGCCTGCACGCACCGGGCCAACACCACCAGGAGCAGTCGGTCTGTTGACGTGACGCGCGGTCGCTTCACCTGACGGCGTAGGACGACGAGCTGCTGGCGCAACAAGGCATTCTCGGCGATCAGGTCCGCTTTCGAGCGTGTCGCGTCGCCCAGCGCACCCCGCAGGAGACCGGGCGACAGCGGTCGTGACCATCGCACGTATCGTTGACCAACGCTCTTGGCACATGAGGAGCCCCACTGCTTCAGACGCCCAACAATCCTGGCCCACATCGCCGGTTCGCCCCCTACTCCTCACGCCCACCTCTGTCCTCATTATCCATCATTGCGAGAGCCCGTGCAGGCATGGGGACATTCAACTCCATGGCCGGATGGTGCTCGTAGCCATCACAGGGGGAACGACGGGCTGTCCCAGGAGCCGGATGGCATATTTAGGCCTGGAATAAGCGTAGCTGTCACCAAGTGCAAGGTATGTTGATAGATAGGCACGCAAGGTCAGCCGAAGCGGGCATGACTAGTGCCGACTTTTACCAAGAGTCGGCTCTTATTGGGGATAAGGGATGGGCGATAATAGCTCTGCACCGCGTTAATGACCGTCACAAGACTCCAAGTGCCACGTCCAGCGCCATAATCGGTACTTTAATCAACACCTTGAGTGGCCATCGATAAAGTTACCTTGCCCCTGATGACAGCTACGCTTATTCCAGGCCATTTACGGGCATGGCCGGTCGCGGCGACGAACTCATCGAGGATGGCGCGCTTCTGTTGTGGCGGTACCGCGGCCCCGTCTGCGCCAACAACTCCCGCTTGGCCTGAAAACTCATGCTGGATCTCACTCTTCTGCCCCCTCCGCTCTGCCATCGGCATGATTGCTTCGGGTTACATTATTCGTGAGGCAACAGCTCTCCCCGGGTTACTTCTCCCGTGAGGCAATGCGACTCTTTTTTAAGTTCAACAAAGTACCCCGTTAGAGGAAACTGCGCGTGCCCGTCAATCCATCACCCGGTGGGAAGACGCTCACCTCTCCAATAATTAAATGAGGGTACTGCTGGATGACAAACGCGATGACTGTAGCTACATCAGCTGCGCTCAATGCACCTAGCCGATCCCCCGGGCTGTGTTCGCGAAAATAGGTGTCGGTCTTCCCAGCATAGATCATACACGCATGGATCCCCTCCCCACCGACCTCTGCTCGTAACGAAGCGGTTAGGCCGACCAAACCAAACTTTGATGCGTTATATGCGGCCCGACGTGGCATGCCGACAAGGGAGCTATCGGATCCCACATTCACGTACAATCCGTGGCCTTGCCGCCGGAAGTACGGGAGCGTTTCCCGGATGATGAGAAACGGCCCCCGTAAGTTCGTGTCCAATTGAGCATTCCAGGCTTCGAGTGATGTTTGGTCGATAGTGCTCCATTGGCCAACACCCGCGTTGTTCACCACGGCATGCAGCATGGGTAGGTCACCGAGAGTCTGTTGGATTTGGGCAACTTGCCCTTCGTCTCTCACATCCAGAATGACGCTTTGTGTCGGGACGTGTAAGGCACACAGGTGATGCGTTTCATGGAGGGAGTGGGCGGTCTTGGAGACGAGTAAGAGAGGATATCCGGCTATGGCCAGTGCTTTGGCTGTGGCCTGGCCAATGCCTCGCCCCGCGCCCGTAACAAGAACAGTTCCTTTGCCGTTGTCAAACATCAATTGATTCGCCACGATCAAACTGCTCCACTACCGCAAGGGCTTGCTCGGTGGCTAACTTATTGCCAAGTGGGTTTTTGAAGTAGTACGACAGCGGCACATAGCCACTTAGCTGTCGGTCGCGTGCCCCACGCGCCAGACGGACCAGGTCTACAGTAACCCCTATCGCGTTGCTTGAGTCCTGCACCTTGAGTTTCAGGTCGATGGTGACGGGCATATTCAGCCATCCGCGACCTCCGATGACCATGTACCCAACCTTATTGTCACCGAGTCCGCTGATGAACCCTCCCGAAGGGAGGATGTCTATCCGGTCGGCCAAGCCGACTGTACTAATCGCTTTTTGCTTCGAACGCTTTTTCGCCTCAGAACGATGCGAAAGGTTCTTGAAGTCCGCGTTGCCTCCGAGATTGATTTGGTAGGAATGCACGATTTCGAGCCCTCGTTCCTGCAGAGCGTTCAACAGCGTGCGATGGAGGAGCGAGGAGCCGAATTGACTTTCCAGGTCGTCACCCAGGAGGGGCAACCGCACTTTCTCGAACAATTTGAGGATCTCGGGAGAGTGAGCCGCAGGTGACGGCGTACAGTTGACGTATGCAGCTCCACCATGGGCGGCTACGCGGGCAAAGAACTCAGTAGCTTGATCACTGCCGCTCGGCAAGAAATTGACCAGCACTTCAGTGTTGCTCTCACGAACAGACCGTACACAGGTATCGAACAGGTCAGCAGCCTGTCCAACTGATGACTCGGCCGCCACTTCCACCATCTCTGCCAGAAAGATGGGTACACCGTCGAGCACCGGTGCCCCTTGCACCACCACACCGGTCAGGGGAGCGTCGGCGAGCACATGTGGGTAGCGGTTCGGCTCACTGAATATGGCTTGTCCTAGGTCAAGACCAACCTTCCGTGCGTCGACATCAAAGGCGGAGCTGAACTCAATGTCGCTAATCTTGTATCCACACAGTGCAGGGAAACGGATGCCCTCGCGCCCGTTTGCAGCCGCGTCCGCACCATCTGCATCACTATAGTAATAGACGCCTTGCACCATCGCCGATGCGTTATTCCCAACTCCTACCAGCCCAACGCGGATCTTGCTTGTCATGTAACTCCCCTTTCCAATTAATTGAAGCTTGTCGTTTCGTCACACGCGGGTGCCACCCATTTAGAAGATGCTGCTGGTGAACCTCACTAGAGTCTCGTCGGCAGGTCGATGGCACGCGTGAACACACATGGCTTGACGTGCCCGAAACTCGTTACGCGGGGTTTGCCAACAGCATCTTTAGAACAGGGAATTCCGTTGCGCTACTATCCCATTATCCTCATCCTCGGTTGTTTCCACATCGACAGCTATGCTGACGACACCGCGCCCTGTTTGACACGCTATGTTTGGGAGATGAGGAGAGTTTACGGCATTGCAGCACTCGTGAGGCCGCTACCGAGATGCAGCATCTCATCCTAACCTATTTATTCCTAACGCTACTCGAACTGCCAGCTTGCGCCTACTTCCTTGTACTACGTAGGACTATCGATCACCTGGAAGATAAACAGAGTCCCCGCGCATCTACCTCGGCTGCCACCAACTTACCCCAACGTTTTCCCGATCACAACAATTCAGGGTCCCGCTCCCCCCGCGTTGTCGGCGTTCGCACGCCACTCCAACGGTAGATGCGCGACATCAGCGAGTTGCATAAGCATGGGACCGGTATGGGAAAAGCATATCGAGGTCATCGATCCTACCGGGCACGCGATTCGATCTTTGAACCAGCGGGTTTCAATCCCCAGGTAATGGCAAACCAGGATGCGGATGGTTGCTTTGTGCGTAACCACCAGCACATCATCCTCCGGATAACGCCGGCGGATTTGTTCAAGCGAAGTAGAGGCGCGACGTGCTACGGCTTCCGCTGTTTCTCCACCAGGTGGCGCAAACGCGGCAGGATTAGCGCGCCACGCAACATACTCTGGCGTGTCGACGACCACCGTTTGACGTAGGTGATCCCATCGTCCGTAATCAAGCTCGAGGAGACCATCGTCGACTATCATAGGACAGTGACATCGCCCCGCGATGATTTCGCCAGTTTGATATGCACGGCGCAGTGGACTGACATAGATCGCGTGCCAGGGCGGCTCTGCATAATGCTCTGCGAGGGCATGAGCCATGGACATGCCTGTAGTATTGAGCGGAGGATCATGTCGACCACAGAAACGTATCTCCTGGGTACAATCGGTCTGACCATGGCGTAGCAAATATAGTGTTGCCATTTAGATGATGATGTACTCCTCTACAACGAACGCTACCCTGGACCCGATGAGTTCGCGATCCTCGCGGGCGCACGCCTCCCCTAAGGGGGAGGCGAATGCCAACTCCATGGCCGCGACGCTGTCGAACCAGAGTTCCGCGACCCCATCATACGGGACCGTATCGCTGGAGTGCAAATGTGTCACGCCAATGCTGTAGCGCCGAAGTTCAGGTAAACGCGACGCCACTGCGGCATGGTGCGTCAACCACCACTCGATGAAAACCTCGCGTGGTACGTCCTGCGGCCGCGTAATCAAACAGACAAGTTTTATCATACCTCGTTGTACCTTCACCCATGTTGGCCAGCGCAATTTCTCCATTGTGGTCGTGGCGAAGCTGTCTGCAGGACGCAACGTCCGTAGGTGTCGAGTGGCGATGCGCACCTCTTGGCGCGACGCGCACCAAGTTCACAAGATCGTCCCGCCGTCTAGGACGAGATGTGTGCCAGTCGCGAAGTAAGCAAACGCTAAATAAGCGACCGCCTCAGCGACCTCTTCCGGTTCCCCAAGCCGTCCCAGCGGGATACGAGAGGCCAGGTCGGCCTCGATGGCTGGAATCCTATCTTCGGGCGCAACCGTCGCAATGATCGGCGTCTTCGTTGGCCCCGGGCTTACTGTGTTGACCCGAATCTGTCGGGGTGCCAGTTCTCGGGCTAGAGCGGTTCCAAGATGGACAACAGCAGCCTTCGTCGCTGCGTACAAGCTTTGCTGCTCAAGTGGTCGAACCGCGGACATTGAGGCGATGTTGACAATACAGGACCCCGCAGCCATCCACCGTAGCGCCGCACGCGTGGTATACACGACCCCCTTGATGTTGTTATCGATTAAGTCGTCGACCACCTGGTCGGGCAACTCAGTGAAAGGTCCCTCGCGATATATACCTGCGCAATTTACTAACACATCAATAGATCCCAGCCACTTAGCAGCGGAATCGACGGCCAGGGTCGCCTCTTGTGCCCGGTGTAAGTCGGCCGGATACGCACGACATTGGCCACCCACCGCCTCGATGCGCCGCACGGTCGCGGCCAGCTTGTCGATTGAACGTCCAACTACCGCCACATGCCCCCCACGACCGGCCAATACTTCTGCCGTTGCTGCACCTATCCCACTCCCCCCTCCTGTCACCACGGCCGTGAACCGTGCGCGCGCGCTGGTGGTGCTCATCGAGCTACTCGTGCATTTGTAAGGGCGGTGCGACAGGAGCAGCCATCGGTTGCGGGAATCGCCCCCACGAGGGTTTTGATGACCTGCTCAATGTTCGCCCCATTGAGGCTGAATTCACGAATGACAAGCGCATGCGAGACAGCGTCGGCCGTTTCATCGACCACAATCTCCTTGGCGGCCACGTCATAGTCAGTGACATACGACAAGTTCATATAGCACATCTCGAACTCTCGTGCCAGTGCCACCTCAGGGTACTGTGTCATGTTGATCACGTCCCAGCCCATGCTTGTGTACCATTTGCTCTCGGCATACGTCGAGAAGCGTGGGCCCTGGATCACAACTACTGTTCCTCGATGGTGAAAGCGTTGGGGCAAGACACCGACAGCCTTCGTAGCCGCGTCACGCATGGACGGGCAGTATGGATGTGCAGTGCTGATGTGAGCCCCGTCCGACCCCGTAAAAATCGAATCCGCGCGCCCATTAGTGCGATCAATGAACTGATCACAGAAGACGAAGTCGCCGCGCCGAACATCCGGCTGGAGGCTTCCTACCGTGTTGAACCCGATCACCTGCCGCACCCCAAGGGAACGTAGTGCCCACAGATTGGCCATGTACGGCACTGCGGGCGGCAGAAATTGGTGCTCTCGCCCATGGCGCGGGATGAAGGCGACGGAACGACCATCAACAGTCGCGATGCTAACAGACGCACTAGGGATTCCATATGGGGTCTCCACGTCGATATCCTGTGCCCCAGTGAAAAAATGGTAGAAGCCTGTCCCTCCGATAATCCCGATCTCGGCGTTCATTGTCCCTCCCTACACAACTGAACGAGCGCGGCCTCCACCGCTGTTGCTTGCTCCAATGTCGCCATCTCCATACACACTCGGATGCCTTTTTCAGTCGAGGCTGCGCGCACAAGTAGCCACGCTGTATCGCCCAGGTACACTTTGACCCCGTCGACGCGGCTCACGTCGGTTACAGAATCGGCCAGCCCGGCCGCGCGTATGGCCTCTAAGGCTAGCCACTCCATGGGCACCTCCGCAGGCTTCGCAACCTGCAGCGTCGTTTCACAAAAGACTGCACTGCCGTACGTCGCATGGAGTTGCTCTATTATAGCATGCACCGGCTGCTGCGCCCGCGCTACTATTTGTAGCAGCAGCAGAGCGGCCAGGAACGGATTGCGATCATAGCTGTCAACCCCAAAGCCAATGTCACCGACGCCTCCTCCCCCCATCATTACTTCCTGGCGATACAGCAACGGAGCTATGTGCTTGAAGCCAACCGCCGTTTCAACGGTAGTGTAGCCCATGACGTGAGCCACCCGGCGAACAATGGAGCCCGTGGCCACGGTTGTGGCCACCGCTCCTAAACGCAGAGTGAGCATCTGCACGTGTTGTACCAAAAGCGCCAGGATGTCGTGGGGCCAAACGAACGCCCCATGGAGATCGAGGACACCTAAGCGATCACCATCGCCGTCGACTAAGAGGCCGAGATCAGCCCGCTCACGCCGAACAGTTTCAGCTAGCCGTCTCCGCGATGCTGCGTGCATCGGATCGGGGACCAAGCCGCCGAAGAAGGGGTCCGTATCTGCTCCAATGATGATGACGTAGCAGCCTACGGATTCGAGCAATTGGCCAAGTAACGGCCCAGCGATACCATGCAAACCATCCACGGCGACGCGAAGGCCAGCACGTCTGATCCCATCGACATCGACCTGTTGCAGCATCGCCGCCACAAAGTCTTGGCAGAGCGCCTCTGACGATGTCCTCTGGTACTCAGGCGATGCACAGCACGACGCGGACAACTGAGCCCGTCGCCGCTCGATCGCTGATTCCAACTCCCGATCTGGCGGCATTCCTGGGGCAATCTTGAGCTTGACGCCGTTCCAGTAGAACGGATTGTGGCTGGCTGTGATAAGTATCGCCGCAGCAAACCGCTGCTCGTGAACAGCGAAGGTAGCCACCGGAGTAGGGAGCATGCTCCCATTGACAACTTGCAGGCCGGCTACGCTGAGCAACATGCTCGCTTGGTGCGCTGCGTCAGCAGATTGGTGCCGCCCGTCATGTGCGACCAAAACCGGGCTCTCACCCACCCGTAGCCGCAATTCCACCCCAATGGCCTGTATAAGATTGCTCACATTCTCAAGCGAGAAACTTTCTCCGAGGACACCGCGCCAACCATCGGCACCTCGGGCAAGGCTAGGTAATGTCCTAGGCACCGAGGCCAAGTGCTGTACGATAGTGACTCCGGTCGATGCGGGTGGCACCGCTTGGACCGTCCGGCGCCCCTCGCGGAGGATCTCGTCGACCTCTGCACGGACAGGTAGTACTGATCGTGCGCCAAGGGCACGGGTGGCAAGTGCCCCTGCGGCACACCCATCACGAACGGCATCATGAGGATGAACACCGCGTAGGAGCGCCGCAACAAATCCCGCTATGAAGGCATCACCCGCACCGGTCGCATCAACCACATCAACCACAAAACTTGCGCAATGCGTTGTCTTCCCCGACGGATCGGCGATCCAGCAACCCTGCGCCCCGATCGTCACGACGGCATGGAGGTCCCAGGTGCGGGCCAAAAAGAGTGCAGCTTCGTGCGGAAGCATGCCGCCTGCCAGTACTTGGCTCTCGGGATGGTTGACTACCAGAAACTGGACCGCGTGGAGCAGAGGCGCTAGCGTCTCGATCGGTGCTGCGGATACCAAGCCTCCGGGTGCAAATAGTCCGAGCCGTGGTCGCGCTAATGCAGCTATTTGTGGGAAGAGCGCGTAGGGTGGATCGAAGATAACGATCACGTCGCACCCTTCGGCGGCTCGCTCGACACTTAGCGGAGATAACAGTTCGTTGGCCCCACGGGCTACGTAAAACGTCTTATCTCCATCGGGCAGCACCGGAATGAAAACTATGCCGGTCGGTACCTGAGCCGCGCGCTCGACAAAAGCGGTATCGATGCCAATTTCCTTGAGTATATTGAGAGCGAATGATCCCATTGGATCATTGCCAACACTTGCCGCAAGTCGCACCCGTGCTTCCAGCCGCGTTAGCCCAGTGGCACAATTACCGGCATGGCCGCCGGGCGCAACCATCCAATGTGATAGTTCGACCGCTTCATCCCGCTGACCAAACCGATCCACATGACCCAACAGGTCGACGTTCAGTGCTCCAATTACCAGGCAGTGATCGTTGGAAATCATTTTTTATTCTCACAGGCGTTGTGCGGGGAATGAGCGTAGGTTTCGCAACTCTATTACAAAGGCGCTAAACAATACGGTCGAAAGAGCGTCTCTATCTGAGAATCCGAGTCGTCCCACCGTTGACTGGTACATCCGTATCATTGTTACCCTCCGATAGAAGTATTACGTCACAAGGTTGTAGGTTCGCGCCATCGTCGATGCTTAGTCCTAACTCGCTGCCTTCGTGCACTTCCGTAGCCGCTACCTGTCTTGGACATCGCCGTGCACTTATCTCAACTGTCATCCAGTCGTTCCACCATGCCACGAAGTGAACATAGACACAACTCTGGAACATGACCGCTACCGTGTTCACGATTCCCTACAGGTAGGGACGTAAGTTCGAACTAACGTCCCTACATCTGCAAAGATGTGAGAATGCTGTGTTAGGGAGCGCAATTGGTCTTTGCTTGTTGGCAGACCAAATCATGTATTTCGCCGTGGGCACGAATCCAGCGGAGATTTTCAACGCGTCGGGAACTCTCCTGCAAGAGCGCTGTCGCCTCCCTTCCCTATACCTGGGTAAATGGATACTAACACCATGCGCCATGGTGGCACGTCTACCATCCGAATGAACGGGTCACCCAGCAGAGGTAGATCTGGAGATAACGCATCACTCCAATGGTCTCATTGCGCAGTTGAGTCGTCGAGCACTCCTCCACAGGACGGGCTGCTAACCATCACCCCAGCAAAAGATTTGTGTACTTATTCCAATTCCAACATGGAAAGGGCTGGCTTAAACCCGCCGCTATCTCCACTGATGCTCAAGCTGCAGGTTAACCCCCGTTACTTTTCGAGGAATGTGCCCTTACGATGGTGTGGACATATAATACCGAAAATGAGCGGCAAGTGCAGACTCTAGGCGGGCACGATCAGAGCGCAATGCCTCTATCCATGCTACCCGATCTGTGCCACACCGTGCATCGGTCTCGATGACGATACGTGTAGGGAGCATAGGCAACCGTTGGAGCCCAATTGTAAACGAGCCGGATGCCGTACCGTGGCCGAGGCTGAGATGCAAGTCATTGACTCCGTCGTTATCATGTACGTCCACCGACGCTATCCGACCTGTGAGCGCAGAAAAGTCGCTATTTATGTGTCCAGATGAGGTTAGATGGCCGAGGTCTAGGGATACACGTAGTGCAGGGGCAGCCTCAAGGAGCCGCTCGATCTCATGTGGGTCGGCAAACCTTTCGGATAGGTGCCCGTTGTTTTCCACCAGCACTGCTACCCCTGCCGATCGTAGGATTTGGCACAGTTCTCCCCACACATCCGATGCTACCGGCGTATCCCGTGCATCCCCAAGAATAAGGGAGAGGGCTGGGACATCGAGTTTCTCGGCCAACGCAAGCCACGAATTTAATAGTGTTGACGATTCATTCACAAGGCCAAGCAGTTTAGGTGAAGCCAGCGCGACGACGCGCAATCCAAGCTGTCGACAGAGCATGACGCCGGAAAGGTATTCTCCACCTTCGCCTGCCCATACAACCACGTTAGAAAAGCCTGCCTCTGCAACAACAGCCAATCCTTCTACAAGGCCGAGGGCTGCGAGACAGGCTTTTGTATGCACTACCACGTCGATTGGCTGCTGCATTATGTCCACCTATTAAGCCACACCTGGATTAGTCTCCCTATGTGATATCGCTTTGATCGGCTGTGTTGGCACAAGATTATTGCGTGTGATGTCGTGCTGAGGAGTTGTATGACTAGTGGGGCAACATGGAAGAATTGTGCTATCGAACTTGAAGACAATATATCAACAATATAGTACCAGGTGCAAGTGCGTAATGGGGTGGACACAGGGTCTGTGAAAAGTCCTGGGACCGCAGGCGTCTCGCCCGTCCCCGCCGACACTGGGAGCGCGAACGTCTCGTCCGCCCCACTGTCTAGCGGGATGAGCGCCTGACGGGCGGCGACGCACCGGCCCTGCGGGGATGGCTGACCCACGCGTACGGACGCCGGGGCAGACGAGACGTCCGCGCTCCCAGTGGACGTTGCCGACTTTTCACAGACCCTGTGGGTGGACAACTCACCCGTGCATTTGACAAGCACACAAATTAATTGTCTAATTAACGAAAGGCTAGCCTTCCGATCTCTCGGTTCGCCCATTCTCATGTTTAGTTCAAGAATTTGCCGCCCACTATATGTGGCATCAGTTTTCGGTGATATACCACATGTTGAAATACATCGTAGGTGACATGATAACGCTGACAAGGCAAACTTACTCGTGAGGGCTAACACCCGGATATAGTGCCAAATCTTGGAACCATCCCGGAAAATGAGCGAACCGAGAGGTCCGAGAGGCCAGCAACAACTATTTGGAGTACAAGTCGTAGGAGATACAACTGATGGAAGCGTTATTAAAGGACAAGAGTCTAGCGCCGGAAGGGCGACTAAAAATCGACTTTGCAGGCCAGAGCATGCCGGTATTACGGGCGATCCGGGAAGAAGTGGAGCAGACCAAGCCGCTGCAGGGTGTACGCATCGCAGGCTGTCTCCATGTCACCACGGAAACAGCTAACCTATGCAGCACCCTCATCGGTGCAGGCGCAGAGATGGCGTTATGCGCCTCGAATCCACTCTCAACTAAAGACGATGTGGCGGCAGCTATCCATGTCGATTTTGGTGCCCAGGTGTTCGCGATCCGCGGGTGTGACCGCGAGACGTATTATCGGCAAGTCGAGGGAGCCCTCGCTATCAAGCCCACGGTCATTATAGATGACGGAGCGGATTTGACTACGACGATCCATACGAAGCGAACCGACTTGCTTAACGACATCATTGGCGGCACGGAGGTGACCAGTACGGGAGTACTGCGGATACGCAACATGGCCCGCGACGGGGCACTGCAGTACCCTATGTTCGCGGTTAACGACGCCGACACCAAGCATCTATTCGACAATCGCTACGGCACAGGTCAGAACACTATTGACGGTATTTTACGTGCCACAAATGTCCTACTTGCCGGCTCAGTATTTGTCGTCGTTGGCTACGGTTGGTGTGGCCGAGGCGTGGCAATGCGTGCGCGGGGTATGGGCGCATGTGTGATCGTCGCTGAGGTTGATCCGATTCGGGCCTTGGAGGCCGTCATGGACGGCTACCAAGTGCTGCCAATGGATGAGGCCGCTACGCTAGGTAATATTTTTGTCACTGTGACGGGCAACCGTGACGCCATTACGATGCAGCATTTCAATGTTATGAAACCTGGGGCGATCGTCTGTAACTCCGGCCACTTCGACCTCGAGATCGACGTTGCGGCCCTGCGGGAGAACGCGACGGAGTCCAAGGATGTACGCCCCAACGTTGTCGAATATACGCTGCCTGGTGGCAAGCGCATCGCCGTGCTAGCCGAAGGGCGGCTCGTGGGACAAAGCTGTGCCGAGGCGCATCCGGCTGCGGTGATGGACATGAGTTTTTCCACACAAGCGCTCACGATCTTGCATCTAGTCCAACGGCACAAGGAACTGGAGCCCGGTGTCTACCGCGTTCCCACCGAGATCGATGAGCGGGTGGCTCGCCACAAGCTGAGTACTCTTGGTGTGCGTCTCGATAACTTGACGCCAGCCCAGCGTCACTACCAGAACTCTTGGGAGTTGGGGACATAACAGTCCGAGTTGCACGCAATGAGCGTAATGACTTGCTCAGGATCCTGTGATACGTGTGCGGGCGATAGTAGCCGTGGTACATGCTACCCTCGGTTTCGCTGGGTCCTGCTGACTTGACATTGCTACCTACCGCATCTTGGAAGGTATCGTTGGGGGCTGCTAAGATAGGGTATGCTCTGGCCTGACGAGGGCAGAGAGGGAGAGCGGCATGCGGTGTCGGCGGTGCGCGGGGGAGCAGTTCGTCAAGGCCGGGCGCGACCGCGCGGGCCAGCAGATCTTAGGGACGCCGAAATACTAATCCATCCCGCGAGCGCGCTGTTTGATCCGGCAACCCGACTGCATCTCTTGCCGCAGAGGAAGCATCTGGGATATGCAGGTATTTCGGCGTCCCTTATCAGTGCGCGATGTGCGGGCGGCGTCACACCGACCGCTCCACCTCGGCCTTCCGCGGCTACCGCTTCCCCGACGACATCATCGCGTTCGCCGTGCGCTAGTATCTGCGGTTCCGGTTGCCCTACGCCGTTATATGGACATTTGTAGAGACGACTAGCCCAAGCCGTGATACAAGACGCGGCAAGGAGGTCATCCTATGCATGTCTACCGCGCTTGCCGTGATGGGGGGATGGACGTCGCGCTCATCGATGATGCCGGTGAGCCCATCCCCGTCGTCTCCGCCTTCCTGCGCCACCTAGCGGCGCGGGACTGCTCACCGAACACGTAACTCGCGTACGCCTACGACCTGCTCTATTTCTTCCGCTTCCTCGCCCGGCATGACCTCGCCTATCACGACGTCACGCCGCCGCACACGCTGGCCCTGCTCGACTACCTCCGGGCCGTGCCCAGCCGGCGTCCCTGTATGGTGCGTAAAGTCCATCCAGCAACAATCAGGCGTTCGAGTGCCGATGGTATCCTTTCCTCGATACCTATTGCCCCTCCCAAAGGAGACTCTGTCCATGTTCTCGTTCTTGCTCGCGCGCCTGTTTATGGTGGACCCATTTGTCAAGACACAGGGGAGGGGCACTTTAAGGTGGAGACTTCTCCTTTCTCCCGCCGACTGGCGGGGCTGTGTGGGTCGTCGTTGACGCGCGGGGCCGCAGCCGGGGCGACGTAGAC
>JAABUX010005411.1_pt1 | contig 15704 bp, 9 predicted proteins | sample 5561851 | NCBI WGS metagenome assembly JAABUX01 (sample SAMN10711883, study PRJNA513361) | rock metagenome | isolation source: Antarctica rocks | place: Antarctica: Victoria Land, Richard Nunatak red sandstone | collected 2016-01-03 | reverse complement strand
GGTGCTGGTCGCTTTGCTGCTGACCTCGGCCACGGCACGCTCGCGGCTGCGGAGTTTGGTCGTAGACCATTTCTTTACTTTTCGGTACGATTATCGTCGGGAATGGATGCGCTGCGTCAAAACCCTTTCCGGCTCGGAGCCTGGCGAACCGCTGCATGCTCGGGTGATTCGCGCCGTGGCTGAGGTGGTGGACAGCCCGGGCGGCAGCCTCTTTCTGCGTGAGGGTGCCGCCGGACCGTTTCGCTGGCAAGGCTCGTGGAACATGCCCGCGGTGACCCTGCCGGTGTCGCCGGAGCACCCCGCTCTCGCCGGACTTGGCGAACCGCAAGGTGTCGTGCTGCTCAGCTCGCTCGCGCCACCTCTCAACGTGCTCGACCGCGCTTGGCTGGCCGTGCCGTTGTTGCAGGGCGGGATTGAGGACGCGAGTTTGCGGGGCTTTGTCGTGCTGGCGACGCCTCGTGCCGTGTTCCGGTTAGACGCCGAGGTATTTGCGCTGCTGCGCACGGTCGGCCGCGAAGTCGCCACGTTCGTGGCCGAGCAGCGTGCTGCGCAGATCATGGTGCAGACGCAGCAGTTGCATGATTATGGCAGGCGCTTCGCGTTTGTGGCGCACGACATCAAAAACATCTCGAGCCAGCTTACGTTGCTGCTCGCCAATGCGGAGCATCACTTGGCCAACCCGGAGTTCCAGCAAGACATGCTCGGCACCATCCGCGCGAGCGTCGACAAAATCAGCAATCTGTTGCGTCGGTTACAGACGCCCGATGCCGACGGTGCCCAAGCGTTCGAGCCGTTACCTCGACTTGAGGCGCTGTCCGCGACGTATCAGCGGCTCCGCGGTGCGCGCCTCCGGGTCGAGCATGATGGCTCGACGGGTACTGTGCCGATGGCGGCCGAGGCGTTCGACACGGCGGTGACCCATCTGCTCAACAATGCGGTGGAGGCGGGCGGCCCGGCGCCGGTCACCATGCTGGTTCGCCACGAGGCCGGGCAGGTGATCGTCGAGATCGCCGATCGGGGGCGCGGCATGTCTCCGGAGTTCGTCCAAGAATCGCTGTTCCAGCCTTTCCGCACCAGTAAGCCCGGCGGTAGCGGCATCGGCGCCTTTCAGGCCCGTGAGTTGCTACGCGAAGCGGGCGGTGATCTCCTGGTCGAGAGCCGGGAAGGGCAGGGGACGACCATGCGCCTGATCTTGCCGCGCGTCGACGCTCGCGTCGGCAGCCTTGAGGATGTGAGCGGATGAATAAGCCTGCGCTGCTAATCGTTGAAGACGATATCGGCCTTTGCGGCCAATACCGCTGGGCCTTTCCGGGCTATGCCGTCCATCTTGCCCATACACGCGAGCAGGCGCTGGCGCTCGCTGCGCGCGAGCATCCCGCTGCCGTGGTGCTTGATCTCGGCCTCCCGCCCGACCCGGACGGCGTGAGCGAGGGCTTCGCCACCATCGCCGCGCTGACCCGGCTCGAGCCGGCCACCAAAGTTATCGTTGCCACCAGTCATAACGATCGCGCGCATGCGCTCCGTGCCATTGCGGCCGGAGCCTACGATTTCTGCGAGAAGCCGCTCGAAATCGACGTGTTGTGCGCCATAGTCGAGCGCGCTATTCGGCTGCACGCACTGGAGGCCGAGATACGGCGCCTGGCGGACGTGCCAGCGAGCCCGATCAGCGGTCTCGTTACGGCGAGCGACGCCATGCTGAAAGTGTGCCGCGACGTGGAGCGGCTTGCGAGCGCGCACGTCACGGTGCTGCTGCTCGGCGAAAGCGGGACTGGCAAAGAGGCATTGGCCCGGGCTCTCCACGCGCTCGGCCCTCGCGCGCGTGGGCCATTCATTGCGCTGAACTGCGGCGCCATCCCCGAAACGCTGCTCGAGAGCGAGCTATTCGGCCACGAGCGCGGCGCGTTCACGGGCGCGGTGAAGCAGACGATCGGCAAGATCGAGCAAGCGCATCGCGGCACTCTCTTTCTCGACGAGATCGGGGACTTGCCGCACCAGCTCCAGGTCAAGCTGCTGCGCTTCCTGCAGGAGCAAACGATAGAGCGGATCGGCGGGCGCGCGCCCATCGCTGTCGATGTCCGGGTTGTTTCGGCCACGAATGCCGATCTTGAAGCCGGCATGGGCGCCGGGCGGTTCCGGGCGGACCTGTTCTATAGGCTCAACCCCGTGACGGTGCGTATCCCGCCGCTTCGGGAGCGGCCCGGTGATGCCGTGCTACTGGCACGGTTTTTCCTCTCCAGATTTAGCCGTGAGTTTAGCCGCCCCGTGCGCGGGCTTGCCGATGATGCCGTAGCCGCGATCGAGGCTCATTCCTGGCCGGGGAACGTCCGTGAGCTCGAGAATCGCGTGAAGCGCGCCGTGATCATGGCGGATAGCCGGTTGCTTACCGCGGCCGACCTCGAACTTGCCTCCCACGGCGACGAACCGGTCGATCTCGATTTGCGTGCTGCCCGCGGTCGCGCCGAGCGGGAGGCGCTGCAGCGCGCCCTGGCCCGCTCCGGCGGCCGCCTCGCCCCTGCTGCGAAGTTGCTGGGCATTAGCCGCCCGACGCTGTATTCATTGCTAGAAACGCATGGCTTGGCGCATGGCACCGAGTTGGAGCCTGTTACCACGACCGAAGCGGTCCAGCCTTAGGAACACGCCAGCATGAACAAGAAACTCCTTATTGGACTGGTTGCCGTGCTCGTCTTGGTGGCTGGCGCAGGCGGCGCTTGGATCATGCTGCGGCATCAGGATTCTATGGCGCGCGCGCGCGCCATGCTCGCCAAAGGCGACCTCCGCTCTGCGGGCATCGAGCTGCGCAACGCCGTGCGTGACCAGCCCACGAACGCGGACGCGCATTTCCGCCTTGCCCGGCTCGATCTTGCCACTGGCGACCCGGTCGCGGCCGGGCGTGAGGCCCGGCTTGCCCGCCGCAACGGCTACAAGCCGCCCGAGGCCGCCGACCTAGTGGCTGCCCAGTCGCTGCTGCAGCAAGGCAAGTTCAAGGACCTGCTCGCCGAGTTCAAGGCGGATGGCCTGCCCCCGCCCGAAGCTTCGTTCATGCTGACATTGCGGGCGCTTGCCAGCGCCGGGCTGGGAGACCTCGCCGGGGCCCACACGCTCGTCGACCAAGCCGAGAAGCTCGCGCCCACTAGCGCGGACGCGACCCTTGCCGCCGCTCGGATCGCCTTTGCACAACGAGACTACGTGCGCGCCGAGCACGATGCCGACCGCACGCTCGCGCTCGACGGTAAGCGGGTCGACGCCCTGATCCTCAAGGGTCAGCTCGAAAATGCTAAGGGTAGCCGCACCGGCGCGCTCACCGCCCTTGATCAAGCAGTCTCGCTCGCTCCGGACAACCTCTCGGCCCGGCTTGAGCGCGCCAACGTGCTGATGCTGAGCAGCCAGGATACGAAAGCGATGACCGATGTGGACACGGTGCTCGCGCATGCGCCGCGGGCCGTTGGCGCGATCTTCCTCAAAGCGGTGCTGTTGACGCGCAAGCACGATTGGCACGGCGCCGACGGCGAGCTGCAAAAAGTGTCGACTTTGCTGCCTCGTTTGCCCCGCGGCGACTACTTTCTAGCGATGACGAAGGCCGCGCTCGGCCAGAGCGCTCAAGCCGCCGATGCCGCCGAACGCTATGCTGCGCGCAACCCGAACGATTTGGACGGCCTCAAGCTGCTCGCTCAAATCGACCTTTCCACGAACAGCCCGGACCCGGTGATACGCTTGCTGGGCCAGGCTGCGGACACCGGGGTTGCGGACGCGGGCGTGCTCGACCTGCTTGGCCGCGCTTACGCGATGAAGGGGCAGCCTGCGCAGGCCGTACAGACGCTCACCCAGGCGAGCGACCTCGCGCCCAACAATGCTTCGATCCTGACACACCTCGCCTCGAGCCGGATGCAGCTTGGGGACGCGGCCGGCGCTGCCGGCACGCTCGAGCGCTCGCTGCAGCGGCAGCCGAACCAGGTCAACGCCGAAGAGGCGCTGGTGATCGCTGCCGTGTCCGCGGGCGACATCTCGCGTGCGCAGTCAACGCTCGACACGCTGCGCGGGCAGGTCGGCGAGACCGAGACGGTCGGCAACCTGACCGGGCTCATCAAGCTTGCGCAGTTCGATCTCGCGGGAGCTCGAAGTCAGTTCGAGGCGGTGATCAAGGCTTTTCCGCAATCCATTCCGGCAAAGCTCAACCTTGCCCATGTGGAGCAGTTGCAAGGCAAGCTGGAGGATGCCGAACGAAACCTGAGTGACGCGCTCAAGCAGGATCCGACCAACGAAGCGGCGTTGGGGGCGATGACTGGGCTGCTCCTGCAGACCAACCGGGTCGCGCGCGCCGTTGCCGTGCTGGAGACGGCGCACAAGGCCGCACCGGCGAATGAGGCTTTCACCGCCGCGCTGTCGGATCTTGAAGTTCGGGCAGGAGATCCAAAGAAAGCGCTTGCCATGCTCGACGAGGCGACTGGCGGCGGTACGCCGTCGCCGCAACTGCTGGCTGCACGGGCTCGGGCACAAGTGGCGATGAGCGACATAGCTGGCGCACAACAGAGCTGGCGCAGCATCCTTGCTGCGGACCCAAAGAACGTCACGATTCGCCGCTTCCTTGCCGCGTCGCTTGCACAGCAGAAAGATTATGCGGCCGCCCAGACGGTCCTGCACGATGGCTTGGTCCAAGACCCGGGAAACTCAGGGTTGCTGATCGCGACCGTGGCACTCGAGCAGGCGTCCAAAGGCGTCCCGGCAGCCATCGCGCTGGCCGATACGCTTCGCAAAGACCCCGCGAACATGCCGGCCGTGGCGCTCCTGAAGGGTGACCTTCTCATGACCAACCACCAGTTCGGGGACGCCGCGTCCGCCTATCAGGCGGAGTACAAACTTGCTCCTTCCTCCATCCTCGCCAACCACGCCGCGCTTGCACTTGCTGCCGCTGGCGCGCCTGCTGCGGCCCGCACTCAACTCGATGATTGGTTGAAGCGCAGCCCGAACGATCCGGATACCCTGCGCGAGCTCGCCAGCCTCGATATTACGGACCGTCGGTTTCCAGAGGCCGCTGCGAGGCTCAAGCAGGTGCTTGCCGCCCGCCCCAATGACGGGGTGGCGCTCAACAATCTCGCTTGGGTACTGCAGCAGCAGGGCGATCCTGGTGCGCTCTCCGCGGCGCGCCGGGCTTTCCTGCTTGCGCCAAGCGCCAGCGTTGCCGACACGCTCGGTTGGATTCTGGCCAGTCAGGGAAAAGCCGCCGAGGCGCTTCCTCTATTGCGCCAAGCTGCCGCGGCGCAGCCAGCGGATCCCAGCGTTCAATACCATCTGGCCCTCGCGCTTAGTGATACGGATCACAAAGACGAGGCTGTGCGGGTTCTAACGGAGATCGTCGGCCGCCCGGGGACGTTCGAGGACAAGGCAAACGCCCAAAAACTGCTCGCCAAGCTACGATCTCCCTAACGCGACCTACAACGCCTTGCACTGCGGTAGAATCCTACCTTAAGGTCCGCCGCAATCGTTTTCGTTCGACGAACCCATCTCGCAGGCCGAGATTTGCGCCAACACAGCAAGCCGGTCGGCATTCGCCAATTTGCGGAATGCAGTTAGTAGCATCACCTCCTGCTGTGAGGGCGCGTCTCCATCGAGAAGCGCGCCGATCGGCACGTCGAGGGCCTGCGCGAGCTGGACTAGCCGGGCTGTTTCCGGAAAGCACGAGCCGCGCACCCAGGCATGCACTGCCACTCGCGACACGGTGAGCTCGCGGGCGAGCCCTGCCTGCGTTTTCCCGCGATCGCTCATGATGCGCGCCAGGTTTTCACGAAATCGCTGCCGGGCTTCGGCGCTGAGCGGGTCTGTCAGTACAGGCAACGAGTGCAGAGACACAGCAAGGTCCTATTTACGTCAGCCCAATTGGGAAGCTACTGACGCCAGTGGGACGCTGTTGTCGAGCACCGTTTGCTCAAAAGAAGGCTTACGGGCCAGATTTTAGCAACAAGTCCAAAAATTGTTGCAGTTTATGCTGCTATGTATTTACGGCAGAGTGGTACTTTCGGCCAATCAGCCAACGGGCGCCGCGCCCAGAAGCTCAGCCCAGGCCGCCACCATGTTGGCTTCGCCGTAGACCGATTCTGCCCGTGCCCGGTTAGCATTGCCTACGCTCGCCCGGATCGGGGCACTCTCGAGCAGCGAGGTGAGCGCCCTTGCCATCGCTCCATCGTCGCGCGCCACAATGAATGGCCGATTCTCGGGCGCTACCATCTCACGGACGTCGCCGACGGCCGTCGCGGCGATCGGCTTGGCCGCCGCCATGGCTTCGAGCACCGAAAGCGGCATCTGCTCGGTATCCGAGGTGAGCGCGAATAGGTCGAGCGCCGCCACCAGCCCCTGCGGCTGCGCCACATGCCCGGCAAAACGCACCCGCCCGGCCAACCCCAGCTCCTGAACGAGGCGCTCCAGCATGTCCCGTTCCGGCCCATCTCCCACCACCAGCAGTCGCATGGGCAATTGAACGAGCCGCATCGCCCGCAGCAATCGGGCAAGGTTCTTTTCTGCCCGCAGCGCTGCTACCGTGCCTACGAGCGGGCCGGCGCCTCCGCCGGGCCAGGCGTCCGCGGCGGGCAGGACCGGGTTCAAGTCGACCCCGTTCGCCATGTAGCGCACCCGCGACGGCGGCAGCCGCCAAACATTGCGCGCGAGCCCCTCCAGCACCCGGGACGGCACCACGGTCAAGCTCCGCCGCAACACCACTCGCCGGGTCCAGACCCGGCGGGCGATCTGCCGGTCCCGCTCCTCCGGCCCGAACCCGTCCTCCGTGTGCAGGTGGCGTACCGGCCGAGGTGGCACCGCAGCGGCCATCGCCCACTCGATGCTGCCCCAATTGCTGGTGACGAGCAGGTCCGGCTGCCAGGCCCGCAACGCCGCGCGGAACCGGCGCAGATTGCCGGGCGTGTCGCCGGGCCGGGTCTCGACGGCCGGAAAGCTGACGTCGAGCGACGGCGCCAGGCGCTCGCGGCAGGCGGTCCGCCTGTCCATGGCGACCACCAAATGCCGCAGCCGCGGCCCGAGCCGGTTGGCGAGCGTCGCGAACCGCGCCTGCGCGCCGCCCACCACGAAGCTCGGAAAAACGTGCAGGACGAGCGGCGCCCGCCCCGGCCCATCCGTCACGCAGGTTTTCCCATTAGCGGGGCGTGGCGAGCTGCCCGGCCCTCGCCGCCTCCAGCCCAATCCCCGCTTCGATCGCCAGGAAGCCCTCGAACACCAGGAGCTGCCAGACCGCCGTGCTGTGGTCCGCCCAACCCGATTCGTGCTCGTCGACGAGCCTGGCGACCGCGCGCGCGTCGAACATGCCGCTCTCGGCGAACGGCCCTTCCAGTAGCCGCCCGCGCACCCGGTCCGCCCCCGCCCGGAACTGCCCGGCAAGCGGCGTCGTGAACCCCTGCTTGGCCCGGTAGAGGATGTGGCGCGGCAGCATCGGCTCGAGCGCCCGCTTCAGCACCCACTTGCCCTCGCGCCCCCGCAGCTTCAGCGCGCTCGGCAGTTGCAACCCCCACTCCACCATCGCGTGGTCGAGGAACGGCGACCGCACCTCGAGCGAGTTCGCCATGCTGGCGCGATCGACCTTGGTCAGGATGTCGCCCACCAGCCAGGTCTGCAGATCGACCAACTGCGCCTGCAGCAGCGGGTCCGCGGCGCCGTTCGCCTCCATGAGGTCGGCGAAGCGGTCGGACGGGTCGTGGCCGTCGATCTGCGAGCGCAGCAGCGGCGAGAACAGGCTGCGGCGCTGCTTGTCCTGCATGCGGGCCACGGTCCGGTAATAGCCGAGCGCGCTGTCGAGGCTCATCTCGGTCAAGGTGCTCTTCGCGCGCAGCCAGCGGGGCGCCCAGTCCATCCTCGGATAGAGCCGCGCCGCCTGGCCCAGCACCTGGCGGCGCAAGGTCCGCGGCACGTGCCGGCGCACCGCGCTGGTGAGCAGGTGCCAGCGGTAGCGCCGATAGCCGGCGAATACCTCGTCGCCGCCGTCGCCGGAGATCGCGACCGTCACGTGCTGGCGCGCGAGCTTGCAGACGGCGAAGGTCGGCACGCTCGACGGGTCGCCGAACGGCTCGCCATAGATCGCGGCCTGGCCGCGCGCCGCCTCGATCGCGTCCACGTGCTCGGCCCGCTCGACGTGCTGGGCCGCGCCGTAGCGCTGGGCGACCTCGCGGGCGAGCGGGGTCTCGTCCTCGGCGCCGCCGAAGCCCACCGTGAACGTCTCGAGCGGCGAGGTCTTGAGCCCGGCCGCCGTCGCCACCACGGCGCCGCTATCGACGCCGCCCGAGAGGAAGGCCCCGAGCGGCACGTCGGCGATCAGCCGTTCCTGCGTCGCGTGGCGCAAATGCTGGAGCAGCAGCGGCTTCGCGTCCGCCTCGCTGATCGGCTGGGTGCTGGCGGGGGGCGACCAATAGCGCCGCGGCATCGCGTCCGGCCGGTCCGCGTCGAGCAGCAGGTAATGCGCCGCGGGCAGCTTGCGCACGCCCTCCCAGATGGTGTCGGGGTCCGGGATGTAGCCCAGCGCGAAGTAGTTATCGACCGCCACGGAGCTGATCCGCCGCGACACGCCCGGCACCAGCGCCATCGCGCAAAGCTCGGAGGCGAACACCAGGTCGCCGCCCGGCAGCCGCGCCCAATGCAGCGGCTTCTTGCCGAGGCGGTCGCGCGCCAGGAGGAGCTGCCGGCGGCGCCGGTCCCACAGCGCGATCGCGAACTGCCCGCCGATGCGGTCCAGCACGCCCAGGCCCCACGCCTCCCAGCCATGGATGACGACCTCCGTGTCCGACCGCGTGGCGAACACGTGCCCGAGCGCCTCGAGCTCTGGGCGCAGGTCGCCGAAATTGTAGATCTCGCCGTTGAACACGACGACGACCGAGCCGTCCTCGTTGAACATCGGCTGGTCGCCGCCGGCCACGTCGATGATCGCCAGGCGCCGGTGCCCGAGCCCTACGCCGGGCTCGACGTGGAAGCCGTCGCCATCCGGCCCGCGATGCGCGAGCGCCGTGGTCATCCGCGTGAGCAGGTCCCGGTCCACCGGCGCCCCCCGCGGGCGGAGGATGCCTGCTAGCCCGCACATACGCGCTCTCCTCTAAAACCGTCCAACCGCCGCACGTTACACCACGGCGAGGGCGCGGGTGAAGCCGCTCGTGCGCACGGGCAGAAGGTCGAGCGGATTGCCGGGCAGCACGCCGACCTCCTCGAACAGCGTGCGGAACACGGTGTCGAGCGAGGCGAGGAACGCGTCCGCGTCCGCGGCGTTGCGCACGTACGGCGTATGGCCCGGCGCCAGCGACGGGCTATGGAACGTCAGCACCAGACTGCGGTACCCGCGGTCGAGCATCGCCCGTGCCAGCGCTATCTGCTCCGCGGACGTCACCCCTTCCGGCGTGAGGTTCGAGCGGTCGAGCAGGCCGGAGCGCCGCAGCATCCCCGGCCCGTGCAGCCAGTGGAGCCGCCGCCCGGAGAACGCCCGGTCGAGCCCTGGCCCGGCCGCGTGCAAGGCGCCCAGGTATCCGCGCGTGAGCGGCAGGGTCAGGATGCCCGACGGTTCGGCGACATAGGGCCGCGCCTTGAACCGGCTGAAATCCGGCCCGCCCATCGCGCTGAGGTCAAGGCCCGGCACCACGCTGAAATCGACCATGATCCCGTGCCGCGCCAAGGTCTCGATCGTGTGCGGGCCGAGGCCGTAGCGCCCGGCCTTGTAGAAGCGGGGCGTGACGCCGAGGTTGCGCTCGATGGCTGCGAGCAGGGTCGCGATCTTGCGCGCTTCGAGCGCGGGCGGAAGATTGGTCGCGAAGGTGTTGCGCGCCGTCACCGCCTCCTCGTGGGGCGGCGTCGTCCAGGGCTGCAGATGGGCGCCGATGGCGCAGCCGTCCCGCTCGAGAATCGGGCGCAGCATCTCGTAGCCGGCCGGCTGGGAGGCGACGGGGTAGTCGATCAGGTAGACCGGCCGCAGCCCGTAACGGTCGAAGACCGCCTGCGCGCGGCCGATCGCCGCCATGGCGGACACGTCGGTCTGGTCGCGCGCGAAGGGGCCGTCCCAGTCGAACTCGGCCTCGGTATCGACCACGACGTAGAGCGCGGGCGGGCGGTCCGCGTCGAACAAGGCGGGCCGGTAGGCCACGCCGTTCAGGCGGATGCCCGGCTCCTGGAGGGCGCTGCGCTGGGGCGTATCGGGCGACTGCGCCGCCCGCCGCCGCCGGACGAAGGCGCGCAGGCTCTCCGGCGCCGCGGCGTTGGCCCGCGCCACCGCGAGCGCCGGCCAACGCGCGCCGCCGGCTTCGTCGCCCAGCGCCCGGCAGAACGCCTGGAACGAACGATACGCGTGCCAGGCATGGACATTCCCTTTGACGATGCCCATGCTCACCGGCCACCAGACGCGGTTTTCCGTGTGCCGGGCCATCGCCTGGCGCATTGCCGGCGGTGGGTCGTGCCGGGCGACGAACGCCTCGAACAGGCTCGCGAGGAAGCCCTGCACCGTTTCCTGTTCCGAAAGCCCGCCGAACCCGTGCCGCGACATCAGGTGCCGCGCCACCAGCGCTGCCACGTGGGGCGGCCGTGAGGGCAGCAGCTCGGCATAGCTGCGCGACAGCACCGCAGCGGTCGCCGCCATCATCCGCTCCCCGTGCAAGGCGGAGGTGTTCGACGCGTGCCGGCGATAGACGGTCAGCGGCGTCGCCAGGCAATCGAGCCGCCCCAGCCTGCTGATCCGGTGCTGCAGCTCGAAATCCTCGGCATACTCGTAGGCGTCGAGCAGGAACGCGCCGAGCGCCTCGATGCACCGCTTGCGGAACATCGTGGACGAGAAGGCGATCGGGTTCTCGATCAGCATCAGCCAGGCGAGCGGCACCGTCGCGGGTGCGGCGGGCGAGCGGTCGCCCCCGAGCCGGCCGGCGTCCCACACGCGGAGCGCGGTGCCGACCATGCTGCATTCCGGCGTCGCGTCCAGGTGGGCCACCTGCCGGGCGAAGCGCGTCGGGAAGCTCAGGTCGTCCGAATCCAGGATCGCCACGTACTCCCCGCGCGCGAGCTCCATCGCCCGGTTGCGGGTGCGCACGACGCCCAGGTTTTCCGCGTTGCGGAGGGTGCGGATGCGGGGGTCGGCGTAGCGCGCGACCGCTTGCGCGGTGCCGTCGGTCGAGCCGTCGTCGACGATGATCAGCTCGAAGGATTTGAAGGTCTGCCCGAGCAGGCTCTCGATGCTCTGGCCGATGACCCGGGCGGCGTTGTAGGCCGCCATGATGACGCTGACGCGCGGCGCCCCGGTCAATGGGCGACGAGCTCGGCGGGCGCGTGCAGCCGCTGGACGAGCCGCAGCTTCTCCTGCATCTGGTCGAACGCCCGCCCGATCGCCTGATCCTCGCTGAGCTGGGGCGTGGCCGCCGCGGCATGCTGCAAGGCGCGCACCACAGGCCCGCGCAGCAGCGGCGCCCCGATGCCCGTGAACCGCCGCCCGTGCCAGCGCAGCGCGCGCGATGCCCGGCTGTGGCGCTGCAGGGCGATCAGCGCCGCCTCGACCGGGCCGGATGGCGGCATCGGCCGGAAGGCGATCCCCAGGCCGAGCGAATCTCCCCAATCGGCCCATTTCGGGATGTTGTTGCGGAATAGCGGGCGCATCGCGACCCATGGCACGCGCAGCGCGTCGGCGACGATGACGCCGTGCATGGCTTCGCTCACCACCACGGTGGCGGCCAGGATTTCCTCGAGTATCTCGTCCACCGGCCGCCGCGGATCGACGTAGCGCAGCCCCGCCGCCGCCGCCGCCGGCGCCCACTCCCCGTAGATCGCGCTCGTGACGTGCGGGATGAAGATCGGCCCGCGCGGGGCCACCGCCCGCTGCAGGCCGAGGGCGCGCAGCAGGACCGCGGAATCGCCGATGCCGGCCGCCGGGTCGAGCCCGAGGATTTGCGCCGTCCGCGGCCCGCGCACGAAATGCACCTGCCAGCGGTGGTCGAGCTTCGGCGCCGCGGTATAGCCGCCGCAGCCGCTCCCGAACACGATCTTCAGCGGCTCCGCCGGATGATAGTCGAACAGGATCGACCCGATGCCCAGGAACAGCTTGCCCGCGTCGTCGTCGAAGAACCCCGGCAGCAGCTTCGGCAGCAGCCAATGGTTGAGTTCGTCTCCGAAATTCGGCGCTTCGCCCCGGAAGGCGTACAGGATCATCGGCCAGTATTCCCTGAACCATCGCCGAAACAATGCGTATATACATACGGCCATGCGGCGGGGAGGGGAAGGGGAATCGATCATTGCCCGCGCGTTATCAGGCTTGCGGGAGCCAAACGCTGAAGGTGCTGCCCCGTCCGGCCTCGCTCGCGATGGCCAGCCGGCCGCGGTGGCGGTTGACGATGTGCTTCACAATGGCCAGCCCCAGCCCGGTCCCGCCCACCGCGCGCGAGCGTCCCTTGTCGACCCGGTAGAACCGCTCGGTGAGCCGCGGCAGGTGCTCGCGCGCGATCCCCGTGCCGTCGTCGGCCACCTCGATCAGCACGCCGGGCCGCGCCGGCCATGGCCCGCCGCCCTCGGAACGCCCCGCGCCGAGCCGCACGACGCCGCCGTCCCGGCCATATTTCACGGCGTTGTCGAGCAGGTTCTGCAACACCTGCTCGAGCTGGTCCGCGTCGCCCCGCACCGGCGGCAGCGCTTCCGGCACGGTCAAATCGAGGCGCATCGACCGCGCCTCGAGCCGCGGCTCGAACAGCGCCGCGAGCCGGCGGAGGAGCGGCGCGAGCGCCACCTCGTCCTCGGGCGGGCGGTGTTCGCCGACCTCGATCCGCGACAGGCTGAGCAGGTCGTCGATCAGCCGGTTCATGCGCGCCGCCTGCTCGGCCATGATGGCGAGGAAGCGCGCCTGCGCCGGCGCATCCTCGCGCGCCGGGCCTTGCAGCGTCTCGATGAAGCCGATCAGGCTGGCCAGCGGCGTGCGCAGCTCGTGGCTGGCGTTGGCCACGAAATCCGCCCGCATCCGCTCGACGGCGCGCTCGCGCGTGCGGTCCGACAACACCACGGCCAGCCGCCCGCCGCCCGCCAGCGGCGCCTCCAGCGGGATCACCGTCGCATGCACCTCGCGCGGCATCGGGGCCGCCAGCATGAGCTCCGCGGTGCGCGCCCCGCCGTGGCCGAGGGCGGCGTCGAGGGCGGCGCGCAGGTCCGGGTGGCGGAGCACCGCCGCAGTCTCCCCGCCGAGCAGGCGCCGCGCCGCCGCGTTCGTGCGCTGCAGGCCGCGATCCGCCCCCAGCACGAGCAGCGGGTCCGGCAGGCGCTCCACGATGCCGGCCTCCGCCCGCAGCAGCGCCTCGGCGGCGGTCATTTGCCGCACAGATCGATGGGCCAGCGCCGTTGCCTCCCGCACCGCCTCCGCGGCGGCCGGCAACCACGGCGCCCGCCTGCCCGGACGCGGCGTCCCGGCCCGGCGCAGCGCCTCGATCACCAAAGCCAGGTCCTGCTGCCACCGGAACGCCACGCCGGCCGCGCCCGCCGCCATGATTGCCGCCGCGGCGAGCGCCGGCCCGGGCGGCAAGGCGCCTGCGAGCACCAGGCCGGCGAGCGTCGCGAGCGGCACCGTCGCGAGCGCCGCGGCCGTGCGCAACAGCCCGCGCGGCAACGCCTACACGCCGGGCGCTGCCAGCGTCTGCGGCGCCGGCTCCACGACGTGCGAGCGGCCCGCATCGACCTGGAAGATCGCCAGCCCCCGCCGGACATGCCCGTCCGGCGTCAGCGCCAGCACGCCGTCCGCCCCGGCGAACCCCTCCGGCCGCACCAGGCTGCCCATTTCGAACCCGGCCGGCCCCGCTGCGGCGCGCGCAAGCCCGGCCGCGTCATACGCAAGGCTCGCCAGCGGCCGCGGCGGCGCGCCGTATTTCGCAGTAAAGGCGTCGATGAAGGGCTGCCTCGTCGCCGGGTCGGGCGCCGCGAACCAGGCACCCGCAAGCGGCGGCAGCCGCGCTGCGTCGCGCTCCCACAATGCCGGGCCCATGATGCGCAGTTGGTCCGGACGGATATCATACGCCGTGAGCAGCGGCGCCACCTCGACGAGCTGGTCGCCGACGGTGCCCAGCAGCAGCGCGTCGAACGGGGGGGGCGGCGGCGCCTCCTGTCCGATCTGCGCCGCGGCGCGCCGGCCTTCGGGGTCGTTGGAGGCCCGCGCCGCCTGCTGCCGGGCCTCGATCGCGCCCCGCCGGTTCGCGTAATCGGCCACGTCCTTCATCGCCGCATCGAGGCTCGCGAAATCGGCCGGCGCATAGCGGCGCACCTGGGCCTCGCCCGCCGCCTGCGCGAGCCCGTTGGCGAGCGCGTCCCCGAAGGCATTCTGCGGCAGCACGGCGGCGATCCGCGTCTTGCCCTCCGCCTGCACCGCGCCGACCAGCCGCCGGACCTGCTGCTCCGGCGTGACGCCGAGCGGCCAGACGCCGGGCCGCGCTTGCGCGCTGTCGCTCGTGAACGCCAGCACCGGCACCGCGGCCGCCTGCGCGATCGGCGCCACGGCTGCGGTCTCGGCCGCGGTGAGCGGCCCGAGGATCAGCCCGTCCCCGCCGGCGAGGGCCGCCCGCGCCGCGCTGGCCGCACCCGCCGCGGTCCCACCCGTGTCGCGCACGTCGAGCGGCGGCGAGCCCGGCTGCGCGAGCACCAACTGGATCGCCTGCTGCATCGCCTGCCCGACGCTCGCGTTCTGGCCGGTCAACGGCAGCAGCGCCGCGACGCTCCGCCCGGTCCCGGGCGGCGTTCCGAGAACCGGCGCGGGCAGCATGGAGGCGGGGCGGTTCATGGCGTATGGATCGGCCGCGACGCAGGCGGCGAGCGGCGCCGCGGCAAATAGGAGCAGGAATGCCCGACGAAGCATGGGATGCGTCCTCCGACGTGGTCACCTCGACCTCCCCTATACCACCCGGCCTCGTCCTTGTGGCAACGCCGATCGGCAACCTCGGCGATCTGTCGCCGCGCGCCGTCGAGGCGCTCCGAGCCGCGGACCTGGTGCTGTGCGAGGACACCCGCCTCACCGCCCGGCTGCTGGCCCATGCCGGCATCCGCGCCCGCACCGAGCCGCTGCACGAGCACAACGAGACGGCGCGCGTCCCGGCCTTGCTCGACCAGCTCCGCGCCGGGCGCCGCATCGCGCTCGTGAGCGACGCCGGCACGCCGCTCGTGTCCGACCCCGGCTATCGCCTGGTGCGCGCCGCGATCGAGGCTGGCCTGCCGGTCGGCGCCATCCCCGGCCCGAACGCCGCCCTCCTCGCGCTCACGCTCTCCGGATTGCCGCCGCACCCGTTCCTGTTCCTCGGCTTCCTGCCGCCACGCCAGGCCGCGCGGCGCGCCGCCATCGCCGGGCTGCGCGGGGCCGAGCGCGCCGGCTTATCGGCCACCCTCATCTGGCACGAAGCCCCCCACCGCCTGGCGGATGCGCTCGCCGACCTCGCCGACCTGCTCGGCCCGCGCCCCGCCGCGGTCGCGCGCGAACTCACCAAGCGCTTCGAGGAAATCCGCCGCGCCACGCTGCCCGAACTCGCCGCCCACTACGCCGTCCACGCCCCCCGCGGCGAGGTCACGCTCCTCGCCGGCCCTGCTCCGGCCGAGGCGCGCGACCCCGAGGCGCTCGACGCCCGCCTGGCCGAAACCCTCGCCAGCCACAGCGTGAAGGACGCCGCCGCCCTCGTCGCCGCGGCGACCGGGCTGCCCCGCAAGCTCGTCTATGCCCGCGCGCTGGAGCTTGGCGCGAA
>JAABUX010005409.1_pt1 | contig 15705 bp, 14 predicted proteins | sample 5561851 | NCBI WGS metagenome assembly JAABUX01 (sample SAMN10711883, study PRJNA513361) | rock metagenome | isolation source: Antarctica rocks | place: Antarctica: Victoria Land, Richard Nunatak red sandstone | collected 2016-01-03 | reverse complement strand
GTCCGACGAAGAGATGGACGCGCTGAACATCCACCGCGACCCGTTCCATGGAGAGTGGAACTACACCATCAAGCCACGAAAACTCACAGACAGCGTGGTTATTTTATGACGCATCCTAACCTCAACCCGGACGCATTCGCCCGCGGGCCGCTGTCCCGGGACGAGGTGATGGGCGCCCGCATGGTCAGCGACCCGCTGACGACCCGGGACTGCTGCCTCGTGACGGACGGCGGCGGCGCCTGCGTGATGGTGCGCGCCGACCGTGCCCGCGACCTCCCGCACCGTCCGGCCTACCTGCTCGGCGCCGCGGGCGCGCAATGGCATCGCTCGATAGCCTCCATGCCGGACCTGACCGTCACTGCCGCGAGCGAGAGCGGGCCGCGCGCCTTCGCCATGGCCGGACTGGCGCAGGCTGACGTGGACCTGCTAATGCTGTACGACGCATTCACGATCAACACGATCCTGTTCCTTGAGGACCTCGGGTGGTGCCCCAAGGGCGAGGGCGGCCGGTTCGTGGCCGACGGGCGAATCGCGCCAGGCGGGCCGCTGGCGGTCAACACCAACGGCGGCGGCCTGTCCTGCGTGCATCCCGGCATGTACGGAATGTTTCTCATCATCGAGGCCGTGACCCAGTTGCGCGGCCACGCTGGCGCCCGCCAGCTTCCCCGCTGCGACGTGGCGCTGTGCCACGGCAACGGCGGTACCCTGGCCAGCCAGGTCACCGCCATCCTCGGCAACCCGGCGGCGCTCTGATGGCCCTGGACCCCGCACGCCTGCTCGCCTTCCCGATCCCGCCTGTGCGCCAGCGGGTCACGCCGCGCGACGCCGTGCTGTATGCGCTCAGCGTCGGCCTCGGCGCGGACCCGGTGGACGCGCGGCAGCTTGACTACGTGGACGCCCACCGAGGACTGCGTGCGATGCCCTCGATGGCGGTCGTGCTCGGCCACCCCGGCTTCTGGCTGGCGGACCCGCACACCGGGGTGGACGCGGTGCGGCTGGTGCATGGCGAGCAGTGGGTCGAGTGGCATGCCCTGCTGCCGACGGACGGCGAGGTCGTGGGCCATACGCGCGTGACCGGCCTCGTTGACAAGGGCGCGGGCCGCGGGGCGCTGCTGTTCAGCGAGAAGCGGCTGACCGACGCCGCTACCGGCGCGCTGCTGCCGACGACCGAGGCCACGACGTTCCTGCGCGGCGACGGCGGCTTCGGCGCCCCCCCCGGCCCCGTGCCGCCGCGGCGCCCGATGCCGGCCGGTGCGCCCGAAACCACGGTCGAGTTGCCGACCCGGCCCGAGCAGGCCCTGCTGTATCGCCTCAACGGCGACGACAATCCGCTCCATGCCGACCCGGCGGTAGCGGCACGGGCCGGCTTCCCGCGGCCGATCCTGCATGGGTTGTGCATGCTGGGCGTCGTCACCCACGCCCTGTTGCGCGCCCGCGGCTACGGCGCCGCGCCGCGACGGTTGCAACTGCGCTTTTCCGCCCCGGTCTTCCCCGGCGAGGCCATCCGCACCGAGATCTGGCCCGACGGCTCGTTCCGTGCCCGTGTGGCCGAGCGGGACGTGGTGGTGATCGACCATGGCCTGATCGCCTGGGAGACAAGCCGATGACGCTGGAGCAGGCCGAGAACGTCCGCATGCTGCGCGACAGCGCCGCCGCCGTCGTGCCGGACGGCAGCCTGGCCCGCATCCGCGCCTTGCGGTTCGGGCTATCGGGCATTGACCGCGGCACCTGGCGGCAGATGGCCGCAATGGGCTGGCTGGGCCTGCTGGTGCCTGAGGACCGGGACGGCGCCGGCCTGGGCATGACGGAGGGGTGCGCGCTGGCCGAGGTGCTGGCCGAGGGACTCGTGCCGGAACCGCTGACCCTGTGCACGAGCATCGCCCCACTGCTCCCCCAAGACGTGCTTGACCGGGTCCTGGCCGGAGACTGCATCGCGTTGCCGGCTTGGCAGGAGGGCGCGGACACGGTGCTGCCAGGAAACGGTGCCACGGTCGTTGGCGCACGTGTGTCGGGCCGCAAGGTCTTCATCCCGATGGCCGCGGCGGCTGACCTGTTCCTCGTCGCCGCTGGCCCGGCGCTGGTGCTGGTCGAGGCCCACGCACCGGGCGCCATGCTGGAAACGGCGCAAACGCAGGATGGCGGCCACCTGGGCACCCTGACGCTGGAGGGGGCGCCGTGCCGCCCTGTCGAGGGCGGCATCGCGGATGCGATCGAGACGGCGACGCTGCTGACAGCGGCCGGGCTGCTGGGCGTCATGGAGCGCAGCTTCGCGCTCACGCTCGACTACCTGCGGACCCGGAAGCAGTTCGGCCGGGCCATCGGCAGCTTCCAGGCGCTGCAGCACCGTGCGGCCGACCTCAAGCTTCAAATCGCGCTGACCCGCGCCAGCGTCGAGGGCGCCGCGGCCCTGCTGGACCGGGACGCCGACCCGGCCCGCCGCCTGGCCGCCGTCTCCCGCGCCAAGGCCCGTGCGGCGACCGCTGCGATCCTGGTGACGCGGGAGGCGATCCAGATGCACGGCGGCATCGGCTACACCGACGAGTGCGACGTCGGGCTGTACCTCCGCCGGGCGATGGTGATGGCCAACCAGTTCGGCTCGGCCCGGCTGCACCGCGCCCGCTGCGCCGCAACGATGCCGGAGGTGTCCGATGACTGACGCAGGCGACCTGGAGAGCATGGACGAGGCCACGTTCCGCCGCACCGTGCGGAGCTGGCTGCAGGCGCACTACCCGGCGGCCCTCCATAACCCCGCCAAGCGGCTGCACTGGCGTGACAACAAGCCGGCCTACATGGCGTTGTCCCGCAAGGGTTGGATCGCGCCAGGCTGGCCGCGCGAGCACGGCGGCCTCGGCCTGTCCGGCGCCCGGCAGCTGATGATGACCGAGGAGTTCGAGCGGTTCGGGGCGGCCCGGATGAACGACCATGGGATCGTGATGCTCGGCCCGCTGCTGATCCGCTACGGCACCACGGCGCAGAAAGCTCGCTTCCTGCCGCGCATCCTGGCCGGGGAGGACGTGTGGTGCCAGGGCTACAGCGAGCCGAACGCCGGGTCGGACCTGGCCAGTCTGTCCACGACGGCGGCGCTTCAGGACGGGCATTGGGTTATGAACGGCCAGAAGACGTGGACGACGCTCGCCAACGACGCGAACTGGATCTTCGTCCTGGCCCGCACCGACCGCGCCGCGAAGAAGCAGGAGGGCATCAGCTTCCTGCTCGTGCCGATGGATGCGCCGGGCATCACCGTCCGTCCCATCGTCAACCTCGATATGCACGACGAGTTCTGCGAGGTGTTCTTCGACGACGTGCGGGTGCCGGCCGACCATTTGGTGGGCGAAGCCAACCAGGGCTGGACGATGGCCAAGGCGCTGCTGGGGTTCGAGCGCTTGATGATCGGATCGCCCAAGCAGTCCGCCTACGCGCTCGACCGGCTGCGACAATTGGCGCAGCACATGGACGCGTGGGAGGACGGCGCGTTCCAGGACCACTACGTCCGGCTGCGGCTGGACCTGCTGGACCACACCTCGCTGTATGAGACCTACGTGGACCGGCTGCGCCGCGGCGAGCTGCTGGGCGCCGACGTTTCGATGCTGAAGCTGAACCAGAGCGAGCTGTACCAGCGCATCACCGAGGCGATGCTGGACATCGCGGGCGAGAACGCCGGGCTGCTGCACCCGGTTGGCGGCAACCGCGAGCTGAACCCGGCCGGCCAGTTCATCCAGGCCCGCCCCGTAACGATCTACGGCGGGTCCAACGAGATACAGCGCAACATCCTGGCGAAGTCTGTCTTGGATTTGCCGAGTTAGTGGAGAAGGGCCGATGAGCGGGATGATGGAGGGCAAAGTCGCGGTCGTGACCGGCGCGGGCGGCGGCATCGGCCGCGAAATTGCGCTGGCCATGGCACTCGAAGGCGCGGCGGTAGTGGTCAACGACATCGGCGCAAGCCTGGGTGGCGAAGGCGTGTCCGCCACGCCGGGCCAGCAGACCGTGCAGATCATCGAGCAGCGTGGCGGCCGCGCAGTCGCCAACACGGATAGCGTGGCGGGCTGGGACAGCGCGCGGCGGATCGTGCAGTGCGCCCTGGACAGCTTCGGCCGGCTGGACGCTGTGGTGAACAACGCCGGCATCCTGCGCGACGCCATCTTCCATAAGATGACCGAGCAGGAGTGGCTGAGCGTGGTGGGCGTCCACCTCAATGGCACCTTCTACGTCAGCCGCGCCGCCGCCGAGCCGTTCCGCGCGCAGGGATCGGGCGCATACGTCCATATGACCAGCACCTCGGGCCTGGTCGGCAACACCGGCCAGGCCAACTACTCCGCCGCGAAGCTGGGCATCGCGGCGCTGTCGAAGTCCATTGCGCTGGACATGCAGCGCTTCGGCGTGCGCTCCAACTGCATCGCCCCCTTTGCCTGGTCCCGCATGACCAGCAGCATCCCGGCCGAGACGCCCGAGCAGAAGGCGCGAGTGGCGAAGCTGGAGCAGATGACGCCTGACAAGAATGCGCCGCTCGCGGTGTTCCTGGCCAGCGACGCGGCACGGGACGTGACGGGCCAGGTGTTCGCCGCCCGGCACAACGAGATATTCCTCATGTCCCAGAGCCGCCCCGTCCGCAGCGTCCACCGCGCCGAAGGCTGGACCCCCGCGCTGGTCGCGGAACACGCCGCGCCGGCGCTGCGCGCCAGCTTGCTCCCGCTCGACCGAAGCCCCGATGTGTTCAGCTGGGACCCGATTTGACCGCCGCACGAAAGGACCACCATGGACGTCGCCCTCATCCGCCCTGATGACCACGCCGAGATCCGCGAGGAGGTGCGCAAGCTTTGCGGCCGCTTCCCCGGCGAGTACTGGCGCAAGCTGGACGAGGTCCGGGGCTACCCGACCGAATTCGTGACCGCCCTGACCGAGAGCGGCTACCTTTCCGTGCTGATCCCGGAGGAGTACGGCGGCTCCGGCCTTGGCATCTCCGCCGCCGCGGCAATCCTGGAAACCGTGCAGGCCGAGGGCTGCAACGGCGGCGCCTGCCATGCCCAGATGTACACGATGGGAACGATCCTGCGCCACGGCTCGGCGGAGCAGAAGCGGCGCTACCTGCCCAAGATCGCCAGCGGCGAGCTGCGCTTGCAGGCGTTCGGCGTCACCGAACCCGGCAGCGGCACCGACACCACGGCGCTGCGGACGACCGCTGTCCGCACGAATGACGGCTATGTCGTCAACGGCCAGAAGATCTGGACCAGCCGCGCCGAGCACTCCGACCTCATGCTGCTGCTGGCCCGCACGATGCCGCAGGACCAGGTGGCAAAGAAAACGGAAGGCCTGAGCACCTTCATCGTGGACATGAAGGCCGTGCAGGGCCTGACCATCAGGCCGATCCGCACGATGATGAACCACAATTCCTGCGAGGTGTTCTTCGACGCCATGCACATCCCCGCCGATGCGCTGCTGGGCGAAGAGGGGCGCGGCTTCCGCTACATCCTGGACGGCATGAACGCCGAGCGCCTGCTGATTGCCGCGGAGTGCATCGGCGACGCCAAGTGGTTCACCGCGAAGTCCGTCGCCTACGCGAACGACCGCAAGGTGTTCGGCCGGCCCATCGGCCAGAACCAGGGCGTCCAGTTCCCCATCGCCCGCGCCTACGCGCAAATGCGCGCGGCCGAATTGCTGGTGCGCGACGGGCTGGAGCGGTTCGAGGCCGGGCTGCCCTGCGGGGAGCAGGCGAATATGGCCAAGATGCTGGCCGCCGAGGCGAGCTGGGCCGCGGGCGAGGCCTGCATCCAGACCCATGGCGGCTTCGGCTTCGCCGAGGAGTACGACATCGAGCGCAAGTTCCGCGAAACCCGGCTGTACCAGGTCGCGCCGATCAGCACGAACCTAGTGCTGTCCTACGTGGCCGAGCACGTGCTCGGGATGCCCCGCTCCTACTGATGGGCGCGCTCGACGGCATCCTGGTGGTCACGCTCGAGCAGGCGGTGGCTGCCCCCTACTGCTCCAGCCGGCTGGCCGACGCGGGCGCGCGGGTCATCAAGATCGAGCGGCCGGAGGGGGACTTCGCGCGGGGCTACGACGCCGCGGTGCACGGGTTGTCCAGCTACTTCGTCTGGCTGAACCGCGGCAAGGAGAGCCTGGTGGCCGACATCAAGCACCCGGAGGATGCGGCGCTGCTCGCGCGGCTGCTGGTCCGGGCGGACGTGTTCATCCAGAACCTGGCCCCGGGAGCCGCTACCCGTGCCGGCTTCGGCTCGGACGCGCTGCGGGCGCGGCACCCCAGGTTAATCACCGTTGACATCAGCGGCTATGGCGAGGGGCATTCCTACGCCGGCATGAAGGCGTACGACCTGCTGGTGCAGGCGGAAAGCGGGCTGGCGGGCGTCACGGGGCACCCGGCGGGGCCGGGGCGGGTGGGCGTGTCGGCCTGCGACATCGCATGTGGCATGGCAGGCCACGCAGGAGTGCTGGAGGCGCTGATCGCGCGGGGCCGCACCGGCCAGGGCCAGGCGCTGCGCGTCAGCCTGTTCGACGGCATGGCGGACTGGATGAACGTGCCGCTGCTGTGCTTCGAGGGCAGCGGGCGGGCGCCGGCGCGCATGGGCCTGGCGCACCCCTCGATCTGTCCTTACGGCGCGTTCCCGACGGCGGACGGGACGGAGGTGCTGATCTCGATCCAGAATGAGCGGGAATGGCGGTCGTTCTGCGCCGGGGTGCTGGACGAGCCTGACCTGGCGGCAGCGCCTGGGTTCAACAGCAACACCGCGCGGGTAGCGAACCGGGCGGCGGTGGACGGGCGAGTTGCGGCGGCGCTGGGCGTGCTGTCGCGACACGAGGCAGCAGCCCGGCTGCGCGCGGCGGGCACTGCGTTCGGTTTCGTAAACGACATGGCCGGGCTGGCCGCACATCCAGCGCTGCGCCGCGTCACGGTCCAGACCCCGGGCGGCCCGGCGTCTGTCGTGGCGCCGCCCGTGCTGCGCGAAGGACCGCAGGTTCTCGGCGCCGTGCCCGCCACCGGCGAACACTCGGACGCCATCCGGGCCGAGTTCATAGCGGAATAGGATTGCAGGAATGACACAGGACCTTCTGACTCCCTACCGCCTCGGCTCATTGGAACTGCCGAACCGAGTCGTCATGGCACCCATGACGCGCAACCGGGGCGACAACCCGGAGAACAAGGCGACCGACCTGGTAGCGGCCTACTACGCCCAGCGCGCCTCTGCCGGCCTGATCATCTCCGAGGGGACCTACGTCAGCCGCCAGGGCATCGGCTTCGTCAACGTGCCGGGAATGTACACGGATGCCCAGGCCGAGGGCTGGCGCAAGGTCACGGATGCGGTTCATGCCGCGGGGGGCCGCATCTTCGCGCAGCTTTGGCACGTCGGCTCCATCTCGCACCCCGACCTGCAGGAGGGCGGCATCCTGCCTGTGGCGCCCTCGGCGGTGAACCCGATGACGAACGCCTTCACCAGCGCCGGCTTCAAGCCGACGGTTATGCCCCGCGCGCTGGAAACGGAGGAAGTGGCTGCCGTCGTGCAGGACTTCGGCCGGGCTGCCGCCCGGGCGGCAGCGGCCGGGTTCGACGGAGTGGAGCTGCACGGCGCCAACGGCTACCTCATTCACCAGTTCTTCACGCGCAGCACGAATCGGCGCACGGACCGTTACGGCGGCCCGGTCGAGAACCGTGCCCGGTTCCTGTTCGAGATCGTTGACGCCGTGAAGCAGACCTTCCCGGCGGACCGTATCGGCGTACGCCTGAACCCGGCCGTGCACAACCTGTCCGGGATTATGTTCGACGAGAAAACACTGCCGCTGTTCGCTCACGTTATCGAGCGCGTCAACGCCGACCCGCTCGCCTACCTGCACATCATGGAGCCGATTGGCGACCTGGACGGCCTGCCCGCCGACCTGATCCACCCGTCAGTTGCGGCCTACTTCCGCAAGAGCTACCGCGGGACGCTGATCGGCGCCGTTGACTACACGTTCGACAGCGCCAACGAGGCACTGCGGCGCGGCTGGGTGGACCTTGTCGCTTTCGGCCGCGCGTTCATCGCCAACCCGGATCTCGTCGCCCGCTTCAAGGCCGGAGCACCGCTTGCGATGCCGCGCCGGGACACGTTCTACTCAGGGGGCGAGAAGGGATACACCGACTACCCCGTGCTGGCCGACGCCGCGCAGCCCGCCAGCGATACTATGCTGGTCGCACACGGGGAGCGCTATGCGGAAACCCGCGCCCAGTCGCGCACCTCCGTCGAGGAGTGAGCGGCTAGCTGCCAAGCGGCGCGTCGGCCCCTCAGCGTGCCAACGGGCATGCGCTTTCCACCAGAGGCCTGAACGCCTCCGCAGCCGGGATCGTCCTGATAATCCTCATGTCGTCCCACGGCTCGGACTGCTCGGAGCTTGCCTTGACCTGGACGAGATAAAGGTCATGCACGTGCGCGCCGTTAAGCCGCACCGTCCCGCCTCGGTCAAACTGGTCGTCCACGGGCATCTCGTGCAGCTTCTTCATTACGGCGTCGGCTTCGCGTGAGCCTGCTGCCCGCACGGCCTTGAGATACTGCAGTACAGCCGAGTAAACGGACGCCTGAAAGTCCGACGGCATCGCCCGGTGCCGCGCGAAGAAGCGCCTCGACCACGCCCGGGTCTCGTCGTTGCGGTTCCATACGTAGGCGGTCGTGAACACCAGGCCCTTGAACGTGTCCGGCCCGGCAGCATGGATCTGCGGCGCCGACATGAAGAACACCGCGAGCCGCTGTCCACCGGCGGTAATCCCGAACTCCTGCGCCTGCTTAAGCGTGTTGACGGTGTCAGCGGAAAAGTTGGCGACGCCGATAATGTCGGCGCCGCTGGCCTGCGCCTGAAGCAGGTACGAGGAATAGTCGGTCGTGCAGACCGGGTGACGCGTGCGCCCGACCACCTCGCCGCCGGCGGCCTTCAGGAACTTTTCCAGCTCCGCCTCGACCGAAAGGCCGCCCGCGTAATCGGAGGTGATCATGAACCACCTCCTCGCCCCCGTGCTGACCAGCGTCGACGCGACCCCCTTCGCCAGCGCGTATCCGTCATAGGTCCACTGCGCCCCATATGGCGAGCAGGCGTCCTCGACGAGGCGGGAGGTCGAGCTTCCCGAGTTGATGACAATCCTCCGAGCCTGGCGCGCGGCTTCCTGGACCGCCAGTCCGACCGACGAAACCGGAACATCGACGATCAGTTCCACCCCCTCAGTGTCATACCAACGGCGGGCGATGGCCGATCCTACGTCTGGCTTGTTCTGGTGGTCGGCCGACACGATCCGGATCTTCTCGCCCAGGACCGCCCCGCCGAAGTCCTCGGCGGCCATCTCGGCTGCGACGACCGAGCCTTTGCCGCCGAAGGACGAGTTGTCGCCCGACATGTCGGTCAGCACACCGACGGTCAAAGGTTCAGCAGAAGCGAGCGCGGGCACCCCCACTCCAAAAGCAAGCGCCAGTGCGGCGCGGCAGGCAACCTTGCTCATGTGTTCCCCCACTTGGTCCCGCGGCTTCTCCGCATGGCGGCCGCAACGTCCGGGCCGAGGCACGGCATGTCCGAGGTGTTACGGCCAGCCAAGCACGACCGCATGTTTCCGTAACATAGCACGCCATTCATTATCTGGAAAGTACTAGTCGCTGGTGATTGCCGTTGCCGCCGCCTGGCTCGTGTAGCCAGGCCTGACCCCGGATTCCACCAAAGGCCAGCTATCGTTGTTGACTTTGAAGCGGCCCTAAGAAGTAAGCACATGAAGCAGGCTTCAGTGGCAGGTCTGCCGAGTGGGAGAACGAGCCACCTGACACTGGGTCTTATCCTGTGTCCGGGATACTTTTCCATATCTGGAAAAATCATGTTGGCGTGACTGCCCGGCGTCTCCTAATGTGACGCACGGCCAGGGTGCAACCAGACGGGGAGGACGGCGTGTCGGCAGAGGCAGTCATGGATACGGACGTGCTTGTCGTCGGAGGCACGGCGGCGGGCTGCTCGGCCGCAATCGCCGCGGCGCGCGGCGGGTCGTCGGTGGTCGTGCTTGAGCCGACAGCTTCCATCGGCGGGATCACGGCCAACGGCGTCCACTGCTTCGACACGGGCAGCCTGCAGGCCCTGAGCGGGACCGCCGAGGAGTTTGTCTGTCGGGTCCTTGAGCACTATGGCAGCCTTGGTGTTGACCATCCTATGCTGCGGAGCAAGTCGGACGTCCCCTGGGAGTTCCACGTCGCGGCACGCATCTGGCGGGGGATGATCGCCAAGTTCGAGGCGATCCGGTTCGTCAACGGCGCCGTTCCGGTCGGCGTGGGGATGGACGGCCGGCGCGTCGCCGAGGTGCATTGGGAACCGGCAGTCGACGCGTTCGGCAATCCCGCCCAGGCAGCCATGCCGCAGCCGAATCGCGTGCGCGCCAAGGTCATCATCGACGCGACGCATGAGGGCGACGTCGCCGCCTGGGCAGGAGCGCCGTTCGACCTCGGACGGGAAGCACGGTCCCGCCTGGAGCCGCACGCCGGCGTCATCCACACCCACACGCTCGGGCGCCAGGTTGACGGCAACGGCTTCCTGCCGGCGACGGTGCTGCCGGGCAGCACCGGCGCCGCCGACGACGCGATCATGGCCTTCACCTGCCGCCTGAGCGTCCGCTACCGGGAAACCGGCTTCGAGCGCAGCCTCCTGCAGCAACAGCCGGACGGCTACGACCCTCGCAAGTACTCCTGGAAACCGGCTGCCGTGTCGCCGGCGGGGAATTCGATCTTCGGGTCCGAGCTGATTCCGTCCCTCAACGGGAAGATGCTGTTCAACCAGCGCTACCAAGGAGACGACTCGCTTGCCGGGACGCGCGACTTCATCCTTGCCCACCCGCGTGATCGGACCGCGATCCGCAAACGGTTCTACGACCACGTGCTCGGTTTTCTGTACTTTATCCAGAACGAGGGCGGGATGCCGCAACTGGGGCTGGCCGAGGACGAGTACGTCGAGAACGGCCACATCCCGCACATCCTGTACGTCCGCGAAGGCCGTCGCTTCCATGCACGGGAGCGGATGACCGAGGCCGACGTCAACCCGTATGTCACGGGTCCGGGACCGCGCCCGCCGTGGCGCCCCGACTCCATCGCCATCGGCGACTGGGCCATCGAAAGCCGGCGGTGCTCGGACGAGGTTGATCCCGCAACTGGCACCTATGAGGGTTCCATGTTTCCCCGTGCACTCCGCGCGCCCTACCAAGTGCCCTATGGCTGCCTCGTCCCTAACGGCGTCGATAATCTCCTGGTCACAACCACAGTCTCTGCAACTCACGTCGCTTTCTGCGCCTTGCGTGTGGAGGCGGTCTGGACGGAAACGGGCACCGCCCCGGGGATCGCCGCGACCCTGGCCGTGCAGACGGGGGACCGGGTCGCAGATCTGCCGGTCGAGGCGATCCAGGACACGATGCTCCGCCACGACTGCAAGCTGACCTACTTCTCCGACGTAGGGACAGGGCATCCCCACTTCGCCGCGATCCAGCGGCTCGCCTTGCGCGGCGCCGTCCCCGGCGACGATCAGTTCCGCTTTTTCCCGGACGCGACCGCGACCTGGGGTGACATGATCGAGGCCGCAGTTCTCGCATTCGACCTCCCGATGAGCGTGACGGGCCTTCACTTCGAGGGCCTCGACCCGGGGCACCGCACATTCCGTTATGCCGAAACGCTGTATGACGTCGCGAGCAGGGCCGGGGTGCCGCTGTTCCCGAACATGCGCAACCCGGCTATCGACGCGCCAGCCGACTACCTGCGGGCCGAACCGCGCAGCCGGTGGCTTGTCCTGGCGGTTGACGACGGTGTGACTGCGGACGCGGCGGTAGCCTTCCTGGGCCGCCTCACCGAAGCGCTGCACCATCCCGGCCTTCCAGTGGGCATTTCATCGTCGGACGGAAGGCCGATCACCCGCGGCGAGCTTGCAAGCCTAGTCGTCAACGCAAGCGCCAAACCCGCCACAGCTCTGGTCCCCCTCGCAGCATAGGGTCCGAGTCACCCGCGCGAGACAACCCAGGGCGGAGCTTCGCGACCGTCACCGCCGGGGCGGTCCGGCCGGGGCCGGACGTCGCAGGCGACCCGCAACCCTGCACGGGGGACGAAGGGCAGCTGCGGCGGGGCTGGGCCGGCCAGCATCCTGACCAGCCCGCACTTCTGCCAGACCATGCGGCCGTGCTCGGCGATATGCTGGAGATGTCGGTCCCGCTGCGTGGGCGCGGTCTCGGCCGTGTCGCTCGGCACCGCGGTCGCGCGCGGCGGGACGACGACGGCCGCTTCGGGGTAGCGCTCGGCAACACCGGCGTAGACACGGTCCTGGTCGTACCCGCCGTCGGCGGTGAACGAGGACACCGCGCCCGTGACCTGGTCGAGCAAGGGGCCGACCTCGGCGCCGTCGTCGACTCCCTTGGCCGTGAGCGAGGCTGCGACGATCTGGCCGCTGCCAGCATCCACACCGATATACAGCTTTCTCCAGGACCGTCGCGTCCTGGTGCCGTGCTTCTCCAGCAGCCACTCGCCCGCGCCGCACAGGCGCAAGCCCGTGCTGTCGACCAAAAGATGCAGGGGCTCGCCGCTCCGGTGCGGCTGCGGGCGCGGCACCACCAGCGTCTTGGTCCGGCGGCTCAAGGTGGAATGGTCGGGCACGCGCAGGTCCAGCCCGAGCAGGCCGACAATGGAGCCGATCAGGCCCTCGGTCTGGCGCAGCGCCAAGCGGAACATCGCGCGCAAGGTGAGCGCCGTCAGAATGGCGAGGGGCGAGTAGCAGGGCTGACCGCCTGGCGTGATGCGCGGCTCTGCCCGCCAGTCCTCAATCGCCTCGTCCGTGAACCACACCGTGAGGCTCCCGCGCTGGCGCAAAGCAGCGTCGTAGGATGCCGAGTTGATGACCCTGTGCTTCTGCCGTGGGATGTGGTGGCGGCGGTCGTGGTTCAGCTTGAAGGGCAAGGTGGGCTTCCAGGGTCAGAGGCAAGCTTCTTACGTCAGCCCACCCTGCAGGGCCACAGGCCACCTCCGTGCAACATGCTGACACACGCTATCTCGAACGGGCGCTGACCGAAATGAGCACACCAGACGACATCGCGCGCCATATCGCACCGCTCGGCGGGGAGCACATCTCGCTCACCGGGGACTACAGCTGGGAGCGGGACGATCGGCCGGGGCCGGATCAGCTGAGGCCGCTCCGCACCTCGCTGTCATTGCTGGCTGCGTGATATATCCCCGGCTGGAATCGACCAAAGCCGGTCGATGAACGCACCCGGTGATTACGCCAAAAGCAGCCGAAGCCGCTCCGTCACATAATGCGAGAAGACCCGCATCTTGAGAGCCGAATGGTGGCTGGACGGCCAGATCAGCGTCAGCGGCACCGTTGCGCTGACACTCGGGAGAACTCGTACCAGCCGGCCCGTTTGCAGATGGTCGGCGAGTGCAAAGCTAGGAAGCAGTGCGATCCCCGCCCCTGCCACCGCGAACGCCACGCGGGCTTTAAGGTCGTTGGAGATAATGGCGTAGCGCAGCTTCGGATCGCCCTCACCGTCGAGCGGCCATGATCCGAGCCGTCCGTCGTGCGCGAAGCGGAAGCCGATACACCGATGGGCGGTAAGCGCCCCGACATGCTCCGGCGTCCCTGATGCGGTCAGGTAGGCGGGCGAGGCGGCCATCTCCATGCGAAAGCTGCCGAGCGCCGTCGCCATCAAGCGTGCGTCGCGCACCGTGCCGCTCCGGATCGCAGCATCGAATCCTTCTCCGATCAAGTCCACTTGGCGATCAGAGAAATCGAGATCGAGATCGATGGCTGGATACGCCATTGAGAAGGAGGCCAGCAGCTCCAAGAATGGCTCGCCAACCAGCGGGATACTCAACCGCAGCCGGCCGGAAGGTGTGGCGGTTCGGCCGGACAGTTCCTCTTGTAGCGCCTCCGCTTCCGCCAGAATGCGTCGTGCCCTCGCCAGCACGGCCGCTCCCTCCCCGGTCAGGGCCAAGCTGCGCGTGCTGCGATGAAAGAGGCGCACGCCGAGCCGCGCTTCCAATCGCGTCAGCGTCTTGCCGATAGCCGAAGCGGAAAGACCAACGATCCTTCCTGCGGCAGCGAGACTGCCTTCATCGGCAATCCGCGCGAGAGTGCGGAAGCTGGCCAGATCGGGTAATTCGCCATCAGTCATGCGCCGTTCTAGTCCGGACAGTTTGGTCCGCAAAGCACGGACAGTCCGGCCATCTAAAGCGTCACCGATGAAGAGCCTATCTCCTGATCCAACACAGGAGATATCGACCAAATGCCCCCTACGGACCATCGTAGTCCCATGCTCGTGATCGGCACAGGCGAACTCGGCCATGCGGTCCTGCATGCGATGCTGCCGCGAGCAGCCAATGTCGGCGTCCGCGTTGACATACTGGTCCGGTCCGAGCGTGACGCCGGCACCGACTTCATCCGTGCCGGCGGCCATCCGGTCGAGTGCGACATAGCCGCCGCATCCGAGGGCGAGCTGGCCGATCTTTTCGGCCGCTACGACACGGTTGTGAGCTGCATCGGGTTTGCGGCCGGGGTCGGGACGCAGCTCAAGCTCGCGCGTGCCGCACTTGCTTCCGGGATAAGGCGCTACTTTCCTTGGCAGTTCGGCGCAGACTACGACGTGCTTGGGCGTGGCAGTCCTCAGCCGCTGTTCGATGAGCAGCTTGACGTACGCCACCTGCTGCGCGGGCAGACCACCATGCGCTGGGTGATTGTGTCGGTCGGCATGTTCACCAGCTTCCTTTTTGAGCCGTCATTCGGCGTCGTGGACCTTGAGCGGGGCGTGGTGCGCGCGCTCGGCGGCTGGGACAATGCGGTGACGGTCACGACGCCCGAAGACATTGGCCGCCTGACGACGGAAATCGTTTTCACCGAGCCCGAGTTCGCTGACGAAGTGGTCCATCTCGCGGGCGACACGATCACCTACGGCCGGCTTGCCAATGTCGTGGAACATGCGCTTGGGCATCCAATCGAGCGGAAGGTGCTGTCCGTCCCGGACCTGATGGCCGACCTCTCGCAGGCGCCCGACGACACCATGCGTCGTTACCGGGCCGTGTTCGCAATCGGGCGAGGCATGTGGTGGAACAAGGACCAGACCTTCAACGCACGCCGAGGCATCGCCGTGACCGATGCGGAAAGCTGGCTGCACGCTCACCTTGCCGGCAAGCAGGGGGAAGGCGCGGCATGACGATCGTTCGGATCGAAGAAAGCGAGCGGATGAGCCAGGCCGTGATCCACGGAGATACCGTGTATTTGGCGGGGCAGATCGGCACGCCGGGCGACAGCGTGGAAACGCAGACGAGACAGGTACTCGCAAAGATCGATGACCTGTTGCACCATGCGGGCAGCGGACGCGCCCAACTGCTCCGGGCGAGCATCCTGCTTGCCGACATGGCGGACTACAACGCTATGAACCTGGTATGGGACGCATGGGTCGCGGAAGTCGGAAAGCCCGTTCGGGCCACCTACGGGGTAGGTCCGGCAACCCCCCGGCATGCTGTCGAGATCATCGTCACAGCGGCTCGCGTGAGTAGCTGAACGGGCATCTACCTCGTGATCGAAGGTCAGCTATCCGGCAAGCGCACCTCGTAATACCAAACGCCATTTGCTCTGACTCAAACGTGAGTAGGGTCGGCTCGACGGGGTGTGGTTCGGTTTGCTTCCATGATGATGGGGGCTGACATGACGGTTGCGATCACGCGGACGGAGCACACG
>JAABUX010005406.1_pt1 | contig 15708 bp, 19 predicted proteins | sample 5561851 | NCBI WGS metagenome assembly JAABUX01 (sample SAMN10711883, study PRJNA513361) | rock metagenome | isolation source: Antarctica rocks | place: Antarctica: Victoria Land, Richard Nunatak red sandstone | collected 2016-01-03 | reverse complement strand
GCAACCCAGCGAGGGCAGCTTTGCGGTCGCCATCGTGGTGGACGCGACGGGCGCGGGGCCTTTCGTTCCGCCGCCGCGGTAGCTGCGCCGCTGCATGCGCCGGCGCTCTGCTGTGGAGCCGCGAGCCAGCACGCGAGCCGCTTGGGTGTGCCGCGGCTGATGCCCGGCAGGGAGCGGGGCTGGGCTCTTGCCGAAGTATGTACAGAAGTATGGCGCTCGTTTGCGCATCGTCGCGGCACTGCACCTGTGTGCTAGCAGAGCTTGCTGGCACGCGCCTGCTACACAGGGGCGCATTGCCACTGCATGCTTGCAGCACCTGGAAACAACCACGTCTCTGGCGCCAGGCATCAAACCCAGGCAAAAAGCCTTTCACACACACATTTACATACACCCAGACGGACACGGACGGAGCAGCCCAGGCCCAGATGAACACGGCCGAATCAGCCAAGGCCCTGGCCGGCGCGCGTCGCTCGGCGTCACAGCTTGGCAAAGCGCGGCTGCTCGCGCCGGGCGACCGCCCGGAACACCGCCTGCAGGTCAGCGGAGGGCAGCTGCGCGCTGTTGAGCGCCGCCACAAACTCCAGGCCGTCCGCCACGGAGCGGTCCCTGCGGGCGCGGCCGGGCGCCGCCTGCTGAGCCTGTGCAGGGCTGCAGGGCAGGGCTGTGCCATGCAGGGCTGTGTTCATACGCCGCAAGGCCATGAGGTACCCCACCTTGGCAGGCCAGCATGGCCAGCTGCTGGCCGGACATATAACAGGACCGCAGAGAGCACCAGGCACAGCGGAAGCAGCATACGGGCTGCGCAGCAGCCGCATGCGCTCGGTGCGGCCGCGGTCACTGGTGACTGCAGCCGCGTGCGGCGCGCACCGGCTGTGCAGCAGCACGCGCTTGGTGCCGGCCACGGCCAGCGGCGAGCGCGCGGCGATGGCCGCGGCGGCAGCGCCCGCGGCCGCCCGTAGCGCGGCCGCGTCCGGGTGCACGCCGCTGACCAGGCGCAGCGCGTGCGCCTCCGCCGCGCCCAGCCGCCGCGCGGTCAGCGCCAGCTCAGCCGCCGCGCCTGCGCCGCAGCGCGCAGGTGGTGACGGGCACCTGGTGGCACAGCGCCGGCGGCTGGCACGCCAGCGCAGTGAGCAGCGCCGGCGGCTGGCACGCCGTGCCGCATCATGACCTTGAGGGAGGCAACTGCCGCAAAGCTGCGTTGTCACCTAGCAAGGAAAGCTTGGCATGTTGCACGCATGCGCATGCACGCCGTCACAGTCATTGATGGGATATATAGCGTGGGCATCGCACCGGCGCCGACGATGCGGGGCAGGCGCTGCAGCGTGCCCATGTCGGCGGTGATGGCCAGGTCGACCTCCTTCACACAGAAGAACGCATCTGCGGAGCAGTACCTGCGCGGCAGAGCGGCGCTGCGATCAGGCTTGCGTCTGGGCCTTGTCGCCCCGTGCGCTGCAGTGCTGCATGCTGGCCGGATGTAGCGCGCGCGCACGGTCCTCAGCGAGCTTTCAGGTTCCTTCGTGTGCACCTTGCTACTTGAGCAGACGCGATGTGCATACATGACAATGTACAGTACTACAAAGGACTCCTAGAGGATGCACGTGGGTGCTAGAAAATGGGTAGAGCCTATGCAGGATGTGCCATGAGGCCAGGCTGGTCAGGGCGGGCCGACTGGGAGCAACCTGATATCGCAGGCGGTAATCATGTCGACCCCCGCTCCCACGCATGCGCCTGCTCACCCCCGCGCGGTGCTCAGGAGCATGCAGTGGCTCCTGGTGGCATGCGAGGTCTGCAGCCTTTGGAACTTCTGCGTCACTGTAAAGCAGAGTCCAGCATGAAGAGCTGGGATCTGTCTGTACTCGACTAGGCCCCATCTAACATACATGACGTTGCGGTCAGACGCATAAAGTCAGATGCATGCCCCGACATGACAGCCACGGCCAGTCAGACACACGCAGCGATTGCAGGACAGGCACGGGTGGACACCGTGCACGGCAGCGATGACCGGCCAGCGGCAGCGCTCAAACGCTGTCAGAGAGGCCTGCGGCCCTGCACGCCTCAGGCCCACTGCTGTCACTGGCATGCCAGAGCACGACTCAAAGCGCTTGCAGAGCTTGATCCGGCTACCTTGCTGAGCATACGTGTTGTGGGTGCATCTGCCTGGGCGAGGGCCAGCCTTCTGCAGGACACACTGTGTGAAGGCATCCCGAAGTTCACCAGCAGCAGCACTCGAGAGCATGTCCACTACAGAGCGCATGGACTTGGGGCCTGCACCTGCCAGCGAAGAATGTCACGAAAGAGCTGCTCGCGCGCCCGACCAGGGCACTTTGCGTCCACCACCCGCGCGACGCCCTCCAGCGCAGCAAAGTCGATGCCGGCGCAGAAGTGCTTGCCTTTGCCGCACAGCACCACCTGCAGGCGAGGCACACCGGTCCAGCAGGCTGCTTCTGAAACGCACCTGAACCAGGGAGTGGGCATGCAAGGCGCACAGCTCGGACGTCTGGATGCGCGTCGAGCGCCTCCAAAGCCTGCGTGCGCCAGACGCGTCTATGTACTTGAAACTCAAGGCAGAGGCAAGCAGTGGCAAAGTGCAACAGCGCTACTCCAGTCGGTAGGCAGGTTGCTGCATGCCTGCGGCAGCTCGTCCCACATCTCAGTGCTGACTGCGTTGCTCTTAGCTGGCCGCGAGAGCTCCAGCACAGCATAGCCTTCTGGTCGCACTTCCAGAGACAGCGTAGTGAACTGTGGCAGCGCCATGGAGCGTTGGCTCTGCCGTCAACGCTCTAGGGCAGAGCAGAGCACAGCGGAGCAGATCTGCTGAGTCCAAGGCCTGCGTTTTGTGGCATCAATAATGGGAGGACTCCTGTTACACAGGGTTGGATGGGCTGGTTCCCAGGTGCATGCGCACCAAAATTGCAGAGTGCATATCACGACGCTGTTATATATGGCACCAGTAGGCCTGTGTTGTCTTTACAACCGTACAAAGACAGGCCTGTGTACAGTGCACACCATTGAATTACGTGTGGTATTCCTGCCACTTCAGTGTGCACTGCTTGGAACGTGAGCTGCTATTACACCCATTCTCGCGCCCTGTTCGTGCATGTGGCTGCACAGGCAGCCTGCCCTGCTTGCATGCCTGCTGCGCAGCCAGCCATGGGCTGCGTCTTACTCCAGGGCGTCGTCAACCAGCGGCAGCCACTATGCCCTCCTCGGCGTTGCAGCGAGCGCCAGTACAGCAGATATCAAGGCCGCCTTTCGAAAGGTGCACTTTCCTTGACTGCCCGCCTCACTGCCCGCCTCGCTTCAGCCTTGAGCGCTGGCCCTGCAATTAGACGCACAGACGCATGCAACAAGTGCATAAGCAGCGCCTGCTTGAGCCTTAGAAGTCCATGGCTGAAGGCTGATTGCACACGCGTTTGCGCAGCGGGCAAAGGCGTCGCACCCGGACGTGCTCCAGGACCCCGCAGCCAGTGCCAGCTTTGCGCAGCTGCTCTCTGCGTACCAGGTGGGGGCCTGCCTTGCGTGAGGTGTCAGTGGCTCTGCCTGGCACAGCAATAGGAACGGCACGCAAGCACATCACACTGATGCAGCCCCAGCTCTGGTTGCTTGCGGGCTGGTTGGCAGTAGGGGGGTGCGTGCTGGGAGCAGGTGCTGGTGGACGAGCGGCAGCGCCAGCTTTACGACCTGAGCCTGAATGAGCGGGCCGGGCGGGCCGTGCGCGCGGCGGCCGCCGCAGCCGCGGCAGACAGCGCGGCTGACGCTGCTCGGCATGCGGAGGAGCGGCACCGGGCCCGGCGCTCGAGGCATGCGCGGCCCAGGTGAGGAGCTGCTGTAGCCTCGGAGCCTGTGGAGGCCCCGGGCTGCCATACACCCTTGCTGCGCATGCTTGGGCCTGGGGGTGCCTGCGCAGCAAAGCATGGGAGCTGAGGGCGGTGGGCTGGGGCGCAGCTGACGCGCGTTGCCGACATGCTCCATGCATCCCATCAAGCCTGCAGCTGTTGCCGCAGTGGCGCACCTCAGATGCGGCTGCGGCAGGCGTGGCAGCTCGAGGGCGAATGGGGGTGGGGCGGTGCGTGGGGGCAGCCTGGGCCATGCAGGTGGTGGCATCCAGGACGAAGTGCTAGCCTGCGTGCCGCAGCACACTCTCGCAAGGCCTGACCGCGGGCTGCGCAGCTCGGACGCGTCCACCGCAGCAGACGCGGGCGACGCGTGGGCGGATGGCGGCCCCGCGGAGGGCACCTGGGCAGCGTGGCTGGTGCACAGCCCGGGCGGCGCCGCGCGCGGGCCTGTGGAGCGCGTGCGGGAGCAGGCGCGGCTGGAGCTGCGCGCGGCGCTGCGACATGCGTACCTGGGCCCCGAGGCGCGCGCCGGCCCGGCGCTGCTTGCGCACCCTGCACAAGCCGCGGCTTGCACGAGCGTGGAGAGGAGCGCCGAACGTGATTGGCCAACAAGAGCTGCCCTGTGCTGTCCGGTGGCCCTGGCCAAGCGAGTCGCGCGTGCCTGCGGCGCGCGCCAGGCGTGCGACTCGAGGCCCCGCTTGTTCTGACACCGCACCCGCTTTGGGGTGCTGCGTCCAGCGGCCGAACCCGCTGCGCGCCGAACCCGCTGCCGCGCCGCACGCAGGTCGAGCTGGCGGCCGGGGAGCTGCCGCTGGCTTTCGAGGGCGAGGAGCGCTCCGCCGCGGGCGTAGGCGACGTCATGCAGGTGCGGCTTCCCATGGTGTGCCAGCTTGAGCAGGGCCAAACAGGCTGTGCCGCCTGGCATGTTGCGGCCATGTTGTGCTTACTCAGTGACCGGTCGCACCATCCACTCTGTGAGCGGCTCCTGGCAGGTAGCGCCCCCTACCCCGCCTTGCGCTGCCAATAAGGATTGTTGCAGCTCGCTGCTCAGCGGCCCGCTGCTCAGCGGCCGCCGCGCTGCACCCGCGGCAGGTCGTCTCTGGCCGGCAGCTGCTCGGCGCGGTGCGCGAGCGCCGCGCGGGCGCGCTGCCGCGTGGCCCCAGCCCTGCTCTGGCATGCTCCGCCAGCACCCGCGCCCTCGACGGCGGCCGGCGCGCGGCCTGCGGCGCCTGCGCGCCCTGCGCCGACCCCGGCGAGCCCGGGTGGGGCGAGGAACTCGGTGGTGGGCGTGAAGAGCAGACCGGCCACAGGCGGCCGCAGCGGGCGGACGATGCAGGCTCTGCTGCCGGCGCCGGAGCGCCCGAAGATGGCGGCGGCGCGGCAGCCGTCGGCCGCGGCCGCGCGGGCCCGGACCGCCCGCTCGTGCTTGAGCTGGAGGTGGGCGGCCGCGTGACGGCTGTGGGCGTGCGCCGCTGGGCGCAAAAGTCCAGCTCCCACGGCGCTGCCGGCCGGTGGCCCTGGCCGGCTGGCGTCGCGGCCGGCCAGGGCGGCGCCTCGGAGCATGAGCCGCCCCCCTGGGAGCCCCGCACCTCGATCTACAATGGCGCTGGCGGCCTGCTGGCTGAGGAGGCCGGCGGCTGGCTGTGGCGGGCGGGTGCCGGGTCGGGCGGCGCGGGGGGCGCGGGCGGAGCCGGCGGCCCGGGGCCGGCGCCGCACACGGTTGTGCGCTCCACGACGCCGCTCGTGCGGCACATCTCGTTCCTGGCGCGCAATGGTGCGCGCCGCGCGCCTTGCGCAGCCAGCCCCGAAGGGTCTGCTCTGTCTGTAGCAGATGCATTGCGTCAAGCGGCGCGACGCTTGCTTCATATGACCTGTCATAAATACAAGAGCTGCGTTCTGCTTCACTTACGCTGATTCAAGCAGAAGTGCCTGGCGTGTTGCAAGGGAGGTGCAGCATGGCAGGGCGGGTCACGGACGGGCTGCAGTTTGCGGCCATGTGCCGCGTCTTCGTCCTGCACTGGTTAATGTGAGGTGCTCGACCGCGCAGGGCACGGCTGGCTGCCCTTGTGCCGCTGCCGGCGCGCGTGGCTGCCGCCGTCTGCCGCCTGGCTCTTCCCCCCGCGCAGCGCCGAGCACGACAGCGGCGGCTGGTACTTTGAGTGGAAAGGGTATCAGCAGTCTGCCAGTCCGCTGTGCGTCCTGACGCGCGACAGCACTTGTCAATGCGTATTGAAAGTGCATGCAGAGCTTGGCGGTTGCCATCTCCCATGTCTCATGCACAGGTGTGAGCACTCGAGCGACGTGCCAGCTTCCTGGCATGCAGCCGAGGATGGATGCCAGCGTCCATGCGCGCGGCTTTGTGTGTGGCAGGTATCACCAGGAGCAAAATCAACACAGACATGGCTGCACGGCCGCGCAGGTGGCTCCCGCCCGAGGTGTTTGTGCTGACGTGCGCGTTTGACACGCTCGAGCGCGAGCGCGCGGCGGCCGAGCGCGCGGAGCCGGCGGGCCCGGCAGCGGGCGACCACGCCCGCGACGCGCGCCAGCCGGGGCCGCGCGACTGGCTGCGGCGCGCTCTGCGCTTCCATGGCCTGTGCTGGGGCAAGTGAGGCTCAAGATAGCTGTTTTGCTTGAATCTGGTAAGTGGGGCTGCGGCGTGCCCTGCGCTCGTTGTTTAGTGTTGCCCCCGTGCTGTGCAAGACTTGTATGCAGGATTTGCGGCTGGGCTGGGCGCCTCTGGCGGCTGGGCACTCATGCAGTGGGCCCTGCATGCCGTGTTCCGTGTTTCTTTCTTGCGCGGTTCCTCCACGCCGGGGTTTCCTGGTGACGTCGCATGTTGTCTGGGTGGTGTACATCAGTGCGCTCCGCGCTAGCGATTCTCTGTACGCCTGTTTCGCAGCTCTTACAGCTTGTGCTTCCAGCGCAGCACCACGGGCATTGAGGGTGGAACGTGTGATGTGTAAACTGATTTAGTGCTTCAGGTGTATACTGTTTGGCTGGGCGCCATGCTTGCGCCTTACATGCAAGCTCCGCTGCACCTCCTGAGCAACCGAGGAGGCCTACACCCTCAGTCAGACGTGCTGGAAAGGTGCCCATCAGCGCCTTCCAGCGCGACAAAGACCGTTTCGAGGAATAGAAGTAGGGTGCTGTATCACTGCTCAACCAGCCATAGGGCTGCAGAGGCGGGCCGCCACCGGCCCCTGCCGGGCGCCTGGGTGTTGCACAGAGCTTCAGGCAGGCCAGCATGTAGCAGCCAGCTCATGGAATGCCCCAGAGCTCCATGAAATCATCGCTTCCTACCCATGCTTGGTATCGAGCTTAGCTAGGTGTCCCACCCCAAAGAGACAAATTGCATTCCAAGCGCAGAGTCCCACACCCTAGCTAATGCTGCCATCCAGCACAGTGCTGATCATGTGCACACACACTCTCTGTGACCTCTTGCAGACCCTTCGAAGGCCTATCACTGACCCTTGGAAGCCCTACCTAGTACACCTCGCCCCGGAAGTAGGCGCGCACGCGGTCGTACCAGTCGCCGCTGCCGCCGTTGGCGACAAAGGTGCGCCGCTCCTTGCTGTACAAGGCCGACCGCAGCGTCTGCGCCGCCCGGGCCGCTCCGTACAGCACGGCAGAGGTGCTGTGGCTGGCAAGGGTGCACGGCATGGGCTCCCCATGCAGGCTCCCCTTGATCATATCCCGACAATAAAGAAGTGTTGGGACATCGATTTTGTACTTGCCTCGCATGCAGGCGTAATACAGGGCGTCGCGCCAGCCACCCTGCACGAGCAGCGCGCCTGCACGACGCCCGGGATGGCCGACGCGCTGGTGCCCACAAAGTAGTCGGCGGCCGCGAGCGCCTCCATGCCCAGGATGAGGTCGCGCGCGGCGGTGCACGCCGCGCCCGCACCGCCCTCCGCGCCCGGCGGCGGCGGCAGGCGCGCGAGCGCGGGCGCCAGCGGGTGCGGCGCGCAGCCGATCTGCTCCGCGGCCAGGCTGCCCGCCAGCTCGACCCAGCCCGCGTCGCCGCCGACCAGGAGGCACGTGCCATTCTGCGCCCCGATAAGGTCTCATGCAGGTTTGCCCATGCAGAGTTACCCAGCCTTCTAGAATGGGGCAGCAGAATGTTGGCCCCACTCTGTGCATGCAGTCCCGGTTGCATAGCCACGTCGGGCCTGAGGCCGCTTGTGCTGCAGAAAGAGCACAACTGCGCACGTGGAAGAGCTGCTTGCGGTGGCATCAACAGTGGCAGCATTCCAGGTGTCATCAATGCTGCAAGAGTGTGGGGCGAACCTTCACGTCCGGGAACGCTGCAAGGAAGCGGTTGATGTACTCCTGCGGCGGGATCGCCAGGTGCTTCTGCGCAGCGCCGGCCGCCTCCGTGAGCGTGCTGGCCATGGGCAAGCCACCGGTGCTGCTGGTGATGCTAGACTGCAGGCGTGGGCGGCACACGCGCGCGGCGGCCCTGAGCGGACGTCTGTCTGCTGAGGCCCCGCTGCATGGCCGCACCGCTGCTGACCCGCTGGCGCGAATCCAATATGTAATGCCGCCAGACTGGACATCATGGGACCGTTCCGTCAGCACGGTGGAAGACTGTGCGCGGTCGCGGCCTGCCGCGCGCGCAGCGGCCAGGCCGCGCGCCTGCACAGCGGTGGTGCCCGGCTGGCGGATGTGCAGGCCGATGCGGGGCCCGGGCAGGGCCTCCAGCTCCGCGCGCAGCGTCTCCAGCTGGCTCGCCAGCCACGCGTGCAGCTTCCACACCTGCGCGCCTGCGTGCTCTGGGCACACGCGCCTTCCCGCGCGCGCCCGCCTCGCCCAGGCATGCGCAGAGCAGGAGCATGTGAACTATCACCGGACGCTCCCTCCAGCCTGCCTTGCCTCTGTCGAAAAGAGCAGAGTAGGACGACATGAGACGGATCTTGTGCTGTGCATCTGGCCTCCTGCCTCGACAAAAAGCCTTGCTTGTTTGCAAGTGCCTTCACACCGCTGTCATGCGTGCGCTCGGGCCGCACCCGCCGCGCGGACATGGTCGCCAGCTCCTCCCAGCCGACGTCTATGTCGGCCGCCAGGCTGTCGGCCTGCAGCAGGTCGATCCTGCTGCAGGGCGCGCCCATGTCCGCGGCCTCCGCCTCAGGGGTCCATGGCACCGCATGCCCGCCCAGCTCCAAGAAGTCTTGCAGCCCGCCGTCCTGCGCGCCTGCTGTGCTCAAAGCGAGGAGCACGCAGGGCTGTGGGCCTGCGGCGGGTGCGTTAGGCGCACGGGAGTTTCGCGCGCGCCTGGCTGCACTTGAAGTTCACGGCGCGCTGGTCGATGAAGAAGGTGCCGTTGTTGCCGTCATAGATGGGCAGCGTGTGGAACATGCGCAGCACGTTCGCCGCAAACCCGGTGCGGGGCGAGCTCTCCAGCTCCAGGACCGTGCACGCCCGCGCTCCGCGTTGGCCCAGCGCTAGGGCGGCCAGCGCAAGCCACAGCCTAGCTCTGCAGCGATGCTGCGCCAGTGCAGGCCTCATTGCTGGCCTCTTGTGGTCTCTTGCTGCGCTAGCCACGGCTCTACGCAAGGCGTACAGACTCGGCCGTAGGCGACCACGTTCTGTCGCTGAGCTTCCCAAACCCAGCTCGCACAGCAAGCCAGCGACTTTTCGCGCCCACTTTCAAAACTCGACGGTGCATAGGTTTTCACCGGGTGAGCATTCCACATCTGGGCAGCCTGCGTTACAACGCGCCTGGCGGCCGCAGGACCCCCCGCCGGCGGCACAACTTGACGATGCGCCCCCGCAACGTGCGACAGCTCTGAGTGCAGAGTGCACAGACTGCCCCTTACAACTTGGTTCCCGGACATTGGCCAGCACGCTCGGCAGCTTACGCTCTGAGCCTAGTTGAGCCTAGTTGTGAGAACCAACTCCACACGTGGGCTGACACCTGCGTCTCGCTGCAACACTGCAGGCGGGCAAAAGGGGGAGGGTGGTCGGCTGAGCGGTCGCAATGCCATTCGTCATCCCAGCACGGGCGTATGTATTGCCATCAAAGGGGGTGCTTCCCCGTCCGCAGCACACCGCCGCAAGGCGCAGCTGGGCGCCCAAAGCAGCGCCCGCCCATGTGGCCACGCCGCAGTTGGTCACGGAGGAGGCGGCGCGCCCCGCCGAGGCAGACGCCCTGCGCTTCGGCTTTCCAAAGGGCAGCCTGCAGAACTCCACGCACGAGCTGTTCCGCAAAGCGGGTGCGCCACGTTGCCACAGCCCGTGTTGTGCTGCCTGCCGAGCCCCTGCCCTGTGCCGAGCAGGCACGCTGCTCCGCCTGCCACAGGTGCGGGCAGCCAGTGTGGCCCCGGACGCGTGGGCAGAGGCCTTGCTGTGGTATTGCCCGACGTGCGGGCAGCCAGCGCGGCCGCGGGGCGACTCTGGCCGCCCGCGCCGCCCGCGCAGGCTTCAAGGTGGACATCAGCGAGCGCGGCTACTTCCCGCGCGTGGACGACGAGGAGCTGCAGTTCGTGCTGTTCCGGTCGCAGGAGATCAGGTGGCGCCCGCCGCGCCGCGCCGTGCGTGTGGGCGCGCTGTCGTGCTCGACGCTCACGTGCCCGCTCAGCGGGCCGCTGCACACCTTGGCTGGCGCCCGTGAAGCCTACTTTCTGGGCATGCCAGAGGGCCCAGGCGCGGTTGGCTCCAGCATGCTGTGCACCACTGCAGTGCTTCTGTGCCTGCGCAGCCGCTACGTGGAGGATGGCGTCCTGGACGCGGGCATCTGCGGGCGCGACTGGATCGTGGAGAACGAGGCCGACGTGGTGGAGGTGCGCCGCTCCCTTGACGTGCAAGCTCAGCGTGCAGCCCAGTGATCTGATCGCCGGGAGTGCGCTGTCGTGGCGCACGCCCCTGGCCTCGGACTCCATCCGTCGCCCAGCCGGTGCCTGCTGCAGCGCAGCAGCAGCGGCGGTGTCAGCGTCCGGGCGAGCCGGCGTGGTGTGCTCGCGCGCTCCACGGTGGCTCCCGCAGGGGCCATGCTGTCCACTCTGCTGGGCTAACCCTAACTCTGTGCAGGTGTGCGAGCTGGCGTACAGTAAGGCCACCGACCGGCCCGCGCGCTGGGTGCTGGCCGTGCCGGAGGACAGCGCCGTCCAATGCGCGGCCGACCTGGCAGGCGCGCTCGAGCGCCCCCACCCGCCTGGGCCCCGTGCGATGCCGGCCTGTCGGTAACGCCTGTAGGGTCACGCCAGCGCGGCCCTCTGCCCGCCAGCAAAGGCGCAGCACCTGATCACGTGGGCGATGCCGCGGCTTCGTGCGCCGCGCCTTCAGCTTGCTGTGGCTGTCAGACACTGCACCTCGCTCGGCAGGACATGATCTGTTTTTACAGAGAAGTATCGTCTGCGCCGCGCCCCGAGCCCCCCGCCCCGCGCCGCCCGGCAGGCACCATCGTCGCGTCGGAGCTGGTCAACACGACGCGGCGCTACTTTGCGGAGCGCGGCGTTAATGTCAAGGTGGAGTACAGCTGGGGCGCGACCGAGGTCAAGGCCAGCCTGCCCGGCGTCGGCGCGATCGTGGACATCACCGAGACCGGCTCCAGCCTGCGCGCCAACAAGCTGCGCGTGCGCGCCCACCCCTGCTGCCAGGAGCTGCTATGGGGGTGCTGCACCCGGAGCGCACCGCTGCAGCGTGGCTGCTTCTGTCGTCGTCTGGCTGAGCGTACCATCGGTGCACAAGTCTAGCACGTACCGCGCTGACCAGGATGTAGATACGGACTGTATCAACGAGACGCCATGTGTTTGTCACCCCCCCTTCTCAAGTCCTCAGTAGACATTCACAGAACATCACACGCATCCGCGCGCGCCGCAGGTCGTGGACACCATCCTGAGCTCGACGACGCGCCTGGTGGCCAACCGCGGCGCCTGGGATGATCCTTGGAAGCGGCGCAAGATCGAGGACCTGGCGCTGCTGCTGCAGGGCGCGCTGGCGGCGCGCCGCAAGGTTGGCCTCAAGATGAACCTGCACCGTGACGCGCTCGACACCGTGCGCGGCCCGCCCGCCGCCCGGCCCGAGGGCCCCACAAGCAGCGCCAAGCTGTATTGCATGTGCGAGCGCGGGGACGGGGTCGGGTGCTGCGAAGCAAACGGGGCGTTGCCGTGCAGCCTGCACACAGCCTGCATGCAGCTCCCGTGCGCCCGGAGCACGCGGGGTGCGCCAGGCACGCCTGGCTCACGCGGCTGCTCGCGCGGCTGCTCGCGCAACGTGTGTGACGCAGGAGCTGGCTTGCATGGCATGTATACGTGAACCAGACTAAAAGAACGTAGCAGGAGGTGAGCATGGCGCGGGGCTTGCTGCAGCGGGCCGGCCGGCGCAGCGTAGGGGCAATGACCGGCGCGCGGGCGCGCAGGTCGCGCGGCTGCTGCCGGCGGAGCAGTCGCCAACGGTGAGCGGGCTGCTGGACGGCGACTACGTCGCGCTGGAGGTGGTGCTGGACGAGCGGCGCGCGCGCGAGCTCGTGCCGGCCGTGCGCCGGCTGGGCGCCACGGGCGTCATCACGTACACGCTCGGGCTCATCCTGCACTGAACCGGCCGGGCCCTGCCCTGCGGCGCCCCCGAGGTGCACATCTCTTGGCCCGTGTGAACCTGTCCGAAATTAGCCCCTGTGGTCCTGCCCTGAAAGTGGGGCATGTGAGGCAGGAGTAGAGCTGAGGCGCCCGGCCCTGCGCAGAGGCTGCCGGCGGCGCGCTGAGGCAGCCGCGCCCCGGCGCACCGCCGCGCAGCAGGCGGGCGCATGTTTGCGGTTCGGGGAGCGGTGCAGCAGCCCCCTTGCTAGCGTGTTTCATGCGCGGGTGATACAGTCATAGTGCTGCATGTGAGAAATTTGAATGGGCGCATTGGTTGCATGTCTGACGCAGCAAGGAACTCAGCTACACTTGAAGGGCACGAAGTAGGGCCTATGGCAGGGCCGTTTTGGCAATGCGCCTGAGGCGCGCCAACGATTTTTATGGCCTGCCCAACATCAGGCTGTTTGTGCAGCTGCGAGCTTCATGTTGGGTGCCCTGCAAAGGTTTTTAGGTTCATACCCATGGATCGCACCAGGAATGCTTCGGGGCACAGGGACTTTCTGCAGGTCGGCGGGGTATTGCCTGCTGTTGTTCAGCTCACTACTGGGTGCATGGCACATTGGGTCATGGTCCAGAGGCACGCCGCGTGACCTGCCTGGAGAGGCGCCCAGGCAGCACCAGAGTGCTGCTGAGGCCGCGGGTCTGCCTGCGGCGCGTGAATACGCTGCAGGCGCCACAATGTCTAACCATGGAGCTTTGCCGGGCAAGGACTGGCGAAAATGGGTTTTGGTGTGCATGTTGGTGCTTATCAGCGTCCCATGGTGGCCGAATACGTTAAAATGCTCCCGACTACCGAATTCTGGTAGCGCAGGTCAGTTGGCCCGAACCATATGCTCCTGATAAAGCGCGCCTCGTGTGGGTCAGAGCCATCAATCAGGTGTAGAGTGATTGTGATTGCGTATGGTGCCGTCACGGCACTGCCGTGGCTACTGGTTTGCATTTATTCTAACATGCATTCTGCAGAAGCGCAGCGCTTGTGTCCAGAAGAGTCAGGTGTGACAGAGTACTGTGCAGACCAGCAATATGTTTGCATGCTTCTTGATGTCAAGAAGCAATATAATACCAGCGTGATCTACCTAGCTGATCAGGCACCAGGGCAAGCTCAACCTAGCTCCCTCCAGGAGGTAAATTCCTGCCCAGCCTCTTCCGCCCAGAGTTGCAAAAAGGCCCCTCGATACTCCTTTGTCACGTTGTGTGTACATACACTCTTGCCTTTCACGCCGGCGCCCGACCGTCCTGAATAGCACCTGACTCCTGCTGTGCACTGCGTGAGGTCCACGCTCTGCTTTGGCTCACTGCATGCTAGTCGTGGGTGGCGCACTGTGCTGCAACCACATGGGCAGGCAGCGCGCCGGCCTGTGCAGCACAAGCCAGGGACGCGGGCGAGCAGCGCCGCGCTAGTGCGCAGCATTCGGCAGGCCGGGGTCGCCAGCGGCCGGGATGGCGTCGCTGCTGAAGAAGGTGCTCCACTCCACCAGCAGCCGCACGCCCCAGGACCTGGTCGCCAAGCTGTGCGCCGCGCTGGAGCGGATCTCTGAGGCCTCCACCGAGAAGCAGCAGGAGGACGCGGCTAAGCTGCTGTACCAAATGAAGGTGTGCCGCCCACCCGTGCTGCCCTGCAGGCGCTGCCTGTCACCGAGTGCAGCCTGTGCGCAAAGGCTACCCGGCGTGGCACGCTTGACGCAGGAGGTAGCAGAATGCATGCATGTGTCAATACGCCCTTCCTTCAGCCTGAGGCAAAGCCTGGCAAATTTGGGCTCAAGCCTGAGGCGTGCGCTCTGGCATGTTGTGCGCAGACGGCCATCTTTGGCGACGGCGAGACAGAGCCGTCCAAGGACACCGCGGTCTCCATCTGCCACGAGACCTGCCGGTGCGGGCTGCCGTCGCTGCTGGCGAACAAGCTGGCGCTGCTGGACTTTGAGGCGCGCAAGGACGCGGCGCAGGCGCGGCCCGGCTTCCCGGCCGCCTGGCAGCCGCGGCGGCAGCTCGTCGCGCCTAGCCGTGTGCAGTCGGGCTGCTGCTGCTGTAGCGTGAGCCTGGGCTGCTGTCACCTGTGGTGCCCTGCGACACATCTGTGTTGCCCTGCAACACGACTCGCTGACGCATGGGAGACGCATGGCAGACCGGTTGATAGCCTGAGCAGCTCCAGGCTGGTCGGCTGCTTGAAGCTGTCCATGTCCGCCACCGGGTGGGAAATGCAGGGGTGCAGAACGCTGAAATGCAGAACTAGTCCCTGCGGCATTGATCATGTTGTGCTGGACGCGCTGCCGGCCGCCGCGCCCTCCGTGCCATGCTGCCAGCCCTGCGCAGGTCTGTGGCGCCATCTTCAGGATGGACAGCAACGCGGACGGGCCGGGCGTCCGGTACGTCTACCAGCACCCAGACATCCTCAACACGCTCTTCCAGGGGTGCGGCCGCCGCCTGAAGAAAGCATTTGAGGCCTGAGCTGGAACGACGCCGGCACGCTACTTCAGGCTGGCCATCTACCTGGGCTCGAGTGGCCACGCACCGGCGCAGCTCGCTCACGCGGAGGGGCGGTGGCGCAGGTATAACAACCCGGCGATCGCGCTCAACTGCGGCAGCATGCTGCGCGACTGCGTGCGGGACGAGAACCTGGCCGGGTGCGGCGCCCGCGCCGCCGCGGCGCGGGCCGCGCCCCCGCGCGCACCGCCCGGCCGTGCTGTTGTATCTGCCACGGACCACCGCGCAAACCTGCCCACCCACCCCAGAGCAGCTCGATCGGCGTGCCAGCCACCCCGCGGCAGTGCACGCCGCGCAGCCCAGCGTGCGGAACGGCGCGGCGCGCGCCGCGACCCGCGCGCACCGGCCGGCGCAGGCGCCGACGCAGCCGGGCGCGCGCGCAGGCTGGTGCTGGAGGGGCCGCTGTTCGGCCAGTTCTTCGAGAAGGTGGAGGTGACCAACTTCGAGGTGGCCTCCGACGCGTTCGCGACCTTCAAGGACCTGCTCACGCGGCACAAGGCGCTGGTCGCGCGCTACCTGGCCGCCTGCTACGATCAGGCGCGCGCGCGGCTCCGGGGCGGGCGTGCGGGGCCTGCCCCGCGCGCCTGCTGCGCGCTACAGACGTGCGCGCATGGGGCGCCATGCCATGACGCGCGCGGGCGCTCCGGCTGCTCGTCGAAGAGCCTGCGCCTCGATGAGAGCTTCGATTGTCCGAGTCGTTGATTGTCTGCTAACACTGTGACGAGGCGGAGCTGCTGCCTGAGCGCGAGCGTCCTGCGCGCGCGCAGTTCTTCGCGCAGTACACGCGGCTGCTGCAGTCCACAAACTACGTGACGCGC
>JAABUX010005404.1_pt1 | contig 15712 bp, 15 predicted proteins | sample 5561851 | NCBI WGS metagenome assembly JAABUX01 (sample SAMN10711883, study PRJNA513361) | rock metagenome | isolation source: Antarctica rocks | place: Antarctica: Victoria Land, Richard Nunatak red sandstone | collected 2016-01-03 | reverse complement strand
GATTACCATGGCGCTGTCGCACCGTTGCACCTGCTTCCGAAGATTGTGCCGTGTCTCTTATCTCTTCACAATGCAGAATTTCAGGGCCTTTGGCCTATGCGCACGCAGGCCGAGAGTCAGGAAGTGTGTGAGATATATAATCTCGACTCTGCGGTAACACACACACCAATCCTACTTGACTGCGCTGATACTATTCTATAGGTGGTGCACAAATACATCCGCTTTGGAGAGGTCTTTAGTACGTATTTACTTGTCGATGTGCCGTATGCCTTGTTACTGACTGGAAATGATGCTAAAGACCTTTTACACGCTGGCGCTAGTTACTTGCGAATCCATCAAAAAGGATTCGGCGCTGTTGGAGTGTCTAACAAATATGGCAAGCGTGCCTTCGCCAGATATCCAATATTCTGGGGCATGAAAGATGTTGGTGGGCTGGCAAACCCGGATCCAACGGACACTGCATCCTGGAGCGGCGACCATATCAAACCTGATGAAGTCGTCGTTGACGATGAACTCGAAGCTTCCAAACCAAAATTGAAGCGACAAGCGCAGAATTGGGCTGGGTCAGTACATTCCTCATCAATTCCAGTCTGTCCTAGATCCAAACTCTAGTAAATAAGTTTCTTTCGACAGCGTAGCGCTGTCTTTACGCTCAGACGTTCATGGAGAAAGATAATGCTGATCCTAAACTCCGCACAGATTGAAGCAAGATCCCAATGCAGAGCTTTTTGTATTCGTGGGAAGGTGGTCCAATCAGAAAGGTGTTGATGCAATCGCGGACGTGTTTCCAGGTATAATGGAAAGGCATCCGAAAGTGCAATTGATCTGTGTAGGCCCGGTAATCGACCTCTACGGCAGATTTGCAGCCCTGAAGCTCGATCGAATGATGAAAGTCTACAAAGGGAGAGTCTTTTCACAGCCCCAATTTACAGCACTTCCGCCGTACATATTCAGTGGAGCGGACTTTGCCTTGATGCCCAGTAGGGATGAACCCTTTGGCCTAGTCGCTGTGGAGTTCGGCCGTAAGGGTGTATTGTGCGTTGGTAAGTTCTTCTGAAAAATTCCATGTCCAGTTAATAGCAATGCTGGGATGACAAAAGACTGTTTCATAGTGTGTGACTGTCTCCCATGTGAAGATATTCTTTAGAGATTAGCATGGTGCATTGCGGGATCCATTGCTGACCACACACTGTGTGTAGGTGCTAGAGTCGGAGGACTTGGAAATATGCCGGGGTGGTGGTTCACTATTGAATCGACCACAACCCGCCACTTTATTCAACAATTCAAGGCGGCCGTAGAAGACGCACTCCGGGCGAAGCCTGCGGTGCGTGCTATCATGAGAGCGCGGGCTACTAAACAACGATTTCCAGTCAGCCAGTGGGTCGAGGATCTAGAGAAGCTTCAGTCCTCAGCAATAGATCTCAGTCACAAACAGGCTGCCAAGGAAAGACGCCCAACCTTGGGTTCTCCAAATACTCCGGCGATCCTGGACACTAAGGGTGTGTTGAATGTGCTGCAAGCACGCTTTACAAAAGCATCATTGGGCGCGCGCCCTGCACGTCCCCCATTGGCGCAAACTCATACCCAGATTGGAGGCTTGAGTTCAATCGCGGAAGGACGCTTGCTGGCTGGACCCAGTCCAGGTCTTGGAAGCAAAATGGGCCCCAGCAGCAAGAGAAAGCCGCCACCACCACCCCTACTACGCAACTTTACAGCCGTGACCCCTAAGACCCCGAAACTTGCTTCTAGGGGTGATCAGAATGTTGGGGAGTCAACCATAAACATGCAGCGACCGCCAATGAATCGCGCTCTCTCGGCGCTGAGCTCTGTGCCAAGGCACATACAAGATGAGCAACAGGCCATTCAGCCTCTGAAGAGGCCAACGATGAACCGAGCACCGACGATGCCGATGCCGGGGCTGCGACCACAAGATCGCAAAGCTGTCAAGCTTTTGGGAATGCAATTGCCAACGAATTATGCGGAGACATTGATAGCTTCCGATCAACCCCTGGTTTTGAGCGATGAAAGCTCCACCCCACCAACTTCTGCTTACGACACCCCTAGCACTCCTAATACTCCTATCACCCCAACCTCGGCTATCCCTGGGAATCATGCGGCAAAGTCATCACCCAGAGCGACAACACAGACTGCTAGCAACCGTACTAGTCTCACCACTGCCACCTCTGTCATTGCAGCCAATTCATCACAAGAGAATACCAGTAATGCAACGAGTACCACCGCTGCCTCATCCGTGAGGGCCACTGACGCGTCCACGCGCAATAGCAGCAAGCGGAGTAGTAGGATGGCTCCCGTGATCGTCGGTGTCGCGAAGCCCATCATTCACACACCTCGCGCCGTTGACCATTTTCCCAGTCTGGGAGGGCATTACTTCCCTCACGGCAGCGTAGGTGTGCTGAGTACATCAGAAGTGCAAGAAGAGAGGCCTGACAACAAGTTGCAAAATGTGACACCGTTTTTCTCTGATCCCAAGAAAGAATACGAAAAACTATTCGAAAACAGATTAAAGAAATTGAACGGGAAAACCTCCGAAAATCAGCTTTGCATTGAACAGTACCTCTTAAAAAGCGAAAAGTCATGGTTTGGGAAACTTCGCGCTGCGGAAATGAGCAAGCCTCCTGAGCATAGCTCCCCAGATGAGCCACCAACAGCGATGGTACAGGAGATCAGGGACAAGGCCAGAGATGAAGGCTTCGGCCTGAGTGACGATCACAAGCCACCGTCTGGTTTGAAACGAATGATGCTTAGGAAGATTGGAGACTGGCCTGTGTATTCGTTTCTTCTGGCTTTCGTGAGTTATCGTGAGCTCGGCCAATGATGGCAGCATTGCTGACTTCGAATTTCCTAGGGCCAAATCATAGCTGCTAACTCATACCAAATCACGCTTCTCAACGGTACGATTGGCGAGTCAGCGAGTAAATTATATGTGATCGCTTCGATTTACCTTTCCATGTCGATCCTATGGTGGGTGCTTTATAGAAGACTACAGACCGTCTACGTCGTATCACCGCCGTTCCTCTTTTACGGTCTAGCTTTCTTTCTTGTCGGCGTATCGCCTTTGGCGTCAACTCCGAGCGGTAAAGAATGGATACAGAACGTTGCGACATGTTTTTATGCTTTAGCATCCGCGAGCGGTGCATTGTTCTTCGCAGTCAACTTTGCTGATGAAGGTGTGAGAGAATTCTGATATGGCACCGGGCTTTTGGAGCTGACTCTGATTAGGTGGTGCGCCTGTCACTACGTTCGTCTATCGAGCTTGCGTTATCCAAGGTACGCAACAGCTTTACGTGGTAGCCCTATGGTATTGGGGAGCTGCTCTTGCGAAAGCGCAGGGTACTGCATCCATGGTCACCAAGCTCAATTCGTATCCGAAAATCATGGTACCGCTTGGGGTAGCTACAGCATGTCTTATGTGGGGCATCGGCGTGATACTACTCATAGGATTGCCGCAGTATTATCACCAGATACCTGGCAACATTCCATCATTCTATACTTCGCTCTTTCGGCGGAACATCATCATTGTACGCCGACTTCCTTTCTTGCAAGTAGTGTATCCCAGTAACTGACTATGTGTTGTAGTGGTTCTTCTTTGTCGTAGTGTTTCAGAACTATTGGCTGTCTGCTCCATATGGGCGTAATTGGATCTATCTGTGGTCCAATCAGGCAGTTCCCGCCTGGGGTATCTTTCTGTTGGTTTTGGTGTTCTTTGTCGGTGTCTGGATGTTGTTTCTCTTCGCCTTCAACCACCTGTCAAAAAGCCACTCTTGGATTCTCCCAGTGTTCGCAATGGGGCTTGGCGCACCACGCTGGGCACAAATTCTATGGAGCACATCGAACATGGGACAGTATTTGCCCTGGGCTGCGGGACCGGTAGCAAGTGCTGTTGCTGGACGATCGTTGTGGCTGTGGCTGGGAGTACTGGATGCCGTACAGGGCGTTGGTAAGTGACCGCCTTTCCTTGCCTTCACACTTCCGCTATGTATCATGATGACCAAAGAACTCACTCTTTTCTGTCTAGGCTTCGGAATGATTCTCCTCCAGACCTTAACCCGCTTCCACGTCCTCTTCGTGCTCATCGCAGCCCAAATCCTGGGTTCCGCTACTACAATGGTCGCTCGAGCCACTGCGCCGGATAAGGTTGGCCCTGGAGGTGTCTTCCCGAATTTCTGCGTCAACCCGACCGAGGGGCTTAGTCAAGCGTGGTTCTGGGTCGCGCTGATGTTCCAACTGGCGGTGCCGGTAGGATTTGCGGTTTTCTTCCGAAAAGAACAACTGAGCAAGGCGTAAATGATTCAAGGTATCGGAGCTAGAATCGGACAGTAGTGGGACTGTAAGCTTCGAGAAATGTAGTGTTGGGTTGACAGAGTACCAGCGAAGAAAAGTACAAACACGTTGAGTTGGTTGCAGGAGTTTACAGACAAAGAAGGCGAGTTGTTCTCGTGAATTGGCCGCCTCTGATTGGCAGATGAATATAATGTACGGCAAATTGCAAAAATACCACACTTTTCTAGAAAATTAACAAAAATACCGCACCCAAATTGTGAGATTACCACACTCGCATGGGGAAGTACCAAAGATCCTCTGATCTCTAGGGGCATCTTTATACAGAGATTGGCAAAGGCTGGATTCGTCAAGAAGCTCTGGATGTTTTAGGGTACACATACTCTGAAACGCCATTTGGCAGCTTCTCCATCTGTCGCAACCTCTACTTCGTGGGCGACCCATCTTTTGTGCGGCTTCTTCCTACGTTAAGCTAATTCTATGGAAAGAATGAGATCACGAAGATAGTCAGGGTTTCTTATCAAGGCTTTATTCGAGGCCTGGAAGAGCGCTCGACCAAGATTATTCACGAGCGAGGTTGGCTCGCACTCATCTACTCAGAGCATAATATTCCATTGTACCCAAAGAAAGACACTGGGTCCGCTGACACATGTAGTCAACTGCCGCCATGGAATCAAGATCTTGACCCTGAGCGGAAGCACAGACGTTGTGATGACTTGGATGCGGACACGGATGAGCTTCTTGAGGATCAAGGACCATCTTCGAGGCCTCGCCATGCACCAGTGCCAATGACAAATGGATCGATTGAGACTGGATCGAACACAGAATGGGATATAACAGGTCGAGAGAACAGAATTCGCCTGCCCCGGTCTGGACTCCACACAACACACCCAAGGGCATTCAAAAAGTCATAAGCCTGATGGTAGGGTTCGTAGAAGAGTATCCCGGAAACACAAAGAGAGGTTGGATCCTATTATAGAGAGACAGAGTCCAGATATTGGGCTTAGTGAGCATGACATTCAGCCATTGAAGGAAGCACAGGTTGTACCTGAAATGAACTTACGAGGCAAGCGGTCGAAGAACCGGATTCGGCTTGGGGATGAGAAATTTATTGATACTAGAAAGTTAAGTCATGCTCCACCAAGCGTAACGGAATCAACCAGTGATTGATTGCACTCTCTCGGGGATCCCTTCGCATATGATATATGCAGTAGCACCAGATAGCTATCGATGAGGATCTTAGTAAGGAGATTGGTAGCGGACGAAGTGGCGCGCCATGAGCAAGGTCACGCTAGTTTCATGAAAGATGAAAAATCATTCTAGAAGCCCAATATAGCTTAGATTGCTGGCTGACTCAACAGGTGGGACAGGGTTTATTGGTTTTGAGCCAATGCTAGAGGCTGTTTTCTGGCCTCTGGCATATCTAGAATCCCCTTCTTCAAACTTCCAGGTTTCGATTCTCAGTCGCCGATAGCACCACCACGCCGTTGACAGGCGATCAGATGTGCTAGCGTGGCGATACGTATGCACTGCCGTAACAACGTACATATACACTGCCGCAGTACATCCTCAACTCATCACAAACGTTCATCTCCAATCAAAAGAACATTTCAAGCCCGATTTATAGATCTCTTAACTCGCGATAGGTACAGATTGAGCATCCGCTCCTAGCAGGATCCCCAGATACTACGTCGCGTGAAGCTGCAGTTCCAAACCATTCTTCACTCACCGATCGACCCGGAGTCTTCGGACTCCGCGAATGTCCACTACAGCGCTATATCGACTCGTCACCAACCCAAACGCAAGTGTAGGACTGCTGGATATATACATATACAACTCCCCCAATCCTCCCACATACCCATCCACCAACCCTCCACCCCTTCACCTCCCTTACCCCCTCACCTCCTCCACCATCCCCTCCCTTCACCAAATGTCCCCACCCCCCCTCTTCACCCCCCTCGCCCTCCTCTTCACAACCTACAGCCTCCTCATCTCCCTCCTCATATTCCTCCGCCCCCTCTCCGCCATCGCCCTCTTCGGCCTCCCGCTCCCACCCTCCTCTACGAAGAAGGACTTCATCCCGCTGGTTTATTGTTTTGGAGGAAGGAATTTGGCGCTGGGGGTGGCTAGTGTGGGGTTTTGGGCGGGGGGGATGGGGAGGGAGATGGGGGTTGTGCTGGGGTGAGTTGGGGTTTTTCGTTTGGGGGGGGGGGGGGGGGGGGGTGGGTTGGGGCATGAGTTGGGGGATTTCTAATATCCTTCGGTCCGAGAGTGTTGTCTTGAATCGGACTGGCAGGATCTTCTTCGCTTTCTCTTCTCTTTCTCTCTCATCAGAGGACCTTTGCTCACTCTATCCTATCATCGATTAGGTGCTGCTGTCTGGCCGGGACTGTGGATACGATGGTCATGAGCTATCATGGGCTACCCGGGAAAGCGGTGGGACATGGGGTCGGAACGGTGATTTTGGCTGGGGTGGTGGTCTTGCTGATCAGAGACTGAGTGCGTATGTACATAAGAAGGTCTTGTTGTGTCAGATCGTCGCCTGATTTTTCTATCTTGCAAGTTTGCTACTTCAAATAGTATAACTCTAGATAAATTCCAAGATATACAGGAGGGTATGCCAGATTCCTTCACTTACACTCCCCCTAACGCAGCCATTCTGCATCTTCTAAGATACATATCTGGTCTCCAGCCTCTTTCCCCCTTGTGATATGGAGTTGAGCCAAGCTTTGATGCAATTCCATCCTCCATCCCGCAGGATGACAACGGTAAATCCTAGTCGCATTTACCTTCCTGATGAGAAGAGGGAGAAGAAGATGACGGGCAGACAGCAACCATGATCTTGATAAAAAGGGAATACATCGAATAGTCTCATAGACCACCAATCTAGGCCGGCTCATACCGCCATACCCATATCGTAGCAGACAGTCGCGAATAGGGACGACATCGAAAGGACCTCTTCTTCATCATCCTTGTATTCATGTGGAATAATAGCGCATCCTTATCAACAAGAGAGTCAAAAGTAGGCGAAAGATAATGTTCAATGACTATATCATTGACAAATGTCTGCATACAAGGGACCGTTCTCGCATCCCAGATGTGCCAAGCTCTTACAGGAGTCTTGCAAACGCTAGAACTAGAATAAATCTTGCTCGGCTCGTCCCCCTTCCCGGACCTGGTTTGTTCCGGGTTTGTGGCGGTGGCCGGATGGAAGAACCAACTACCCGAGCGGCGCCTCCCTTCCGATGAATAAATTACTTTTGATAGATCGCGGACGAGATCACAAAGATCATGCGAAGAGACGGCGTCGGAATAAAACCCATTGGAAAGGGCTAAGCTTGGAACACAGTATAAGAGAAGAACTTTTCCGCATTGTGGGCTTTCAGATCTATCCTCTTATTCTACGCCTAAAGCCACATCCTTCTATATACACTACTAAAAGAAGCATCTGTTACTTCCATTGTATCTGCAATCCTACATCTGAACCATTGAAAATGTCTGCCCTTTCCTGGTTCTCAGGTTTCCTCTACTCACAACTCCTGGTCACACCTCCCACACCAGTGTACTCATTTGCAGAGCAAACCGTCATAGTCACGGGCAGTAATACAGGACTCGGCCTCGAAGCAGCCCGTCATATAACCCGATTGAACGCTACCAAGGTGATCCTCGCAGTACGCAACATATCCAAAGGCGAAGCAGCAAAAAGATCCATCGAAGAATCTACCGGTCGATCTGGCGTTATCGAAGTATGGCCCCTTGACCTCTCAAGCTATGAGAGCGTCAAACAATTCGCTGCACGAGCGACGAAAGAGTTGAAGAGAATCGACGTGCTGTTGGAAAATGCAGGCATGACGGTGTCCAAATTCGAGATCACGGAAGACGACGAGAGCACCATTACAACGAACGTAGTCAGCACGTTTCTACTGGCATTACTGATGTTACCGAAACTACGGGAGACGTCGCATAAGTATAATGTGACACCTCGTTTGACGGTTGTCAGCTCGGATTTACATTTCATGACCTCGTTCCGCGAAAGGAACGCAGATAACATATTCGAAAAGTTGAATGACAAGGAAACTGCGAATATGAGCGAGAGGTCAATGCGCCCCCAGCCATCTGCACCTATACCGTCCCGACTGACTCCCTCAATAGATACGCAACGACCAAACTCCTCGAAGTCCTTCTCGTTCGCCAGATTGCCTCCCGCATCGCTCCTCCGAATACCAAGAAAGTTCCGATCATAATCAACACCCTCTCTCCCGGCGCCTGCTACTCCGACTTCATGCGCGAAGAACAGAATTTCCTCGTGCGTACCGTCGTGGCCACTTTGAAGTGGTTACTTGCTCGTACCACGGAAGTCGGGAGTAGGACGCTGGTCGCTGCCGCGTCTGGAGGTGAGGAGACGGCGGGGAAGTATATGGCCGATAGTGTGGTGAGCTATGAGAGCCCCTTTGTTTTGAGTGAAGAGGGACAAAGGGTAGAGGGAAAAGTGTGGCGGGAGCTGATAGAGAAGTTGGAGAGGATACAGCCTGGCATCTCGAAGAATTGGTGATCAAGTCGAAGACAGGACGCTTTTTGGGTTTTCAACGTAGTACCTGACAGTAAGTGGAGAATCCTACCTCTTCCTAAGCACAAGAAACGGTCAGACTCTACATAAGTGTACATAATGAGGGGCCTTTAATGAAGAGAATACGAATCTTCACGTACTACTCGGATGAGTCTCGATCCATCAATAAATATCCTACCTTAATTCGCGTGCTTCTATAAGTAGAAATCCTCCTGTCAGCCTTGTCAGCCTTGGAATTCCCAAATACTTGCATATTGTAGGAACGGTTGGGAACGAGAAGACACCACAAGACCAGTAGGCTGATCAATAGTACAGCGTTTTACTACTGTACTGTTGTTGTATCCTATATTCTTGGCAGGCACTCGTGTCAGGGGTTTCCACCGAGGTACAGCCAAGACGAGTGCCAAATTCGTCAAAATATGGGATAGTACCTAACCCATATTTGTGGAGTAAGCCAGTCTACTAGAATACGTCCGTCTCGCCTACTCGTCAAAGTGACACCCCCTCGTTAGAATTGATGATGAACTCGGCGAGATACGTGGAGGGTGGAGCGCGTCCTAATTCTCGTCTTACAAGAAACGTACCGAGTATAGTGATGGATTTTGCTATTTCTTTTATTACGTCTAACGACGTCTTGAGTGTGGTACTTTGAGCAGATCATTGTATGTTGCAGTGATGACAGGACCAGGCTCAATATCCAGAAATACGTTATTACCCCTTGCCCACAGTGTCGGAGGAAGACTTAGGCCTGCGAAGAGGTTGTAAGGTTATTCACGCACTTCTGTGCCAGTAATTGAGCGCTAGAAGGGTTCACCTGATGGAAATAAGCCCTTCTGCCAAGACAATAAGCGAATGGCCACGTCTACCACCTAGCATAGCTATCATATCATCCATCAGACCCCTGAGACCGTTCAACATCACCTACACCTAGTAACCGTCTACGCCCTTTATCTTTACAGCTGTAGACTTTCGTAGTTTACTTTTGCGTACAAACTTGTAGCGTATATCAGACTAAAGAAGTTTTATCGTAAATACAACATATGTTGTCAGAATCCGCCTGTATATTGACTTGCAGAATACAGCGTTATGGCCACTAGTCAGCCCTGGAGCATTGCCCGGGGTTAAGGAAATCGAAAACTCCGGGCGGTAAGTCCCGTAGGGCTGGACGGTTACTAGGTGTGGATTCTAGGCTGAGTCGTTTAGCGTGTGCAGGATTCTTGCGACTCTCGCAAGGGTGTGAATATCCACGCCGCAATTGCCAGGTAATCGCAAGAATCCTGCACACGCTAAGCCAGGGTCTTACACAAGAATAAGTTATCAATCACGGAGACGCTGAATGGCCTCCAACGACTCAGCCACCTAGGCCTACGCCTACATATTTCTAGGCATTCCGACCTGGAGCAGGTCGGAATTATCCTACCAAGAGCCCGACACCTTAAGAGCTGGTTATCATCTCGTCATGTATACGGCAATGGCTCTTGATGCGAATAACGATATTAACGCTTTCTCCAACGACTCTTCTTGCCAGCCAAATCCCAGCTTCAGAAAGTCGGACCCCTCTCCAAGACCAATCGGTGCACTCGGTGATAGCAGACACGGAGGAAGATCGAGAACAAGGCGTACCGCGTGCGTGCTTTGTAGGAAGAGAAAGCTCAAGTGCGACGGAAACAAGCCACGTTGTGCAACATGCGCAAGGTTGGGGCACGATTGTGCATACGATGATGCGCGGACATTGGCAGGATCCCAGCGAGGTTACGTGCTAGAACTGGAAGCGCGATTAGGTTGTGGCATGACACCTGTAGGGTAGAATATATGGACTGATTTGGCTTTCTACCCTGCAGTCGAATTGGAGACCCGGCTCAAGACACATGATAACGAGGATACAATATCAAGCGAGGTCGATCACCCGCAAGTTGAAGCTGGCGCTCCTATGAGCATAGATGAAAGCACACAGTACTCGGTACCGGAAGGGTTGTTTGAGTCTATGCCCACTCATGACCAATTCAAATCAAGAGGGACATTTCCAGGGACGATGCTGGACCAGGACATCATGGCTGATCTGGATCTTGGCCTCGACACAAACTTCTCGTGGGAGATGATCAGCCAGGGGGTAGAAGAGCCAATGCCAACGCAGGAAGCGATCGACGAGCTGTATGAGTCTCGTCTCCAGCTTTTATTACAAGCTGATCGTCTTCCAGAACTTCGGTCTATTTCGATAAAATACATCCATCATTACCCATAATCCACAAGTATCGCTATCAAGCCTCTATGGATCTAGTCTATGGACAACGCCCTCCAATATGCCTTCGCTATATCATGTGGTGTCTGTCCGCTACCGTTACAGATAAGTATATGGAGTTCCAAGACATCTTCTATCGACGAGCAAGAAAATATGTTGAAGTCGATGAGATGGCAGGCTCAGGTGAGGCATTCGTTTCCGTAGCTCACGCGCAATGCTGGACGCTCATTGGATCGTATGAATTCAAGATGATGTACTTCCCAAGAGCGTGGATGAGTGCAGGCCGGGCAGCTCGTCTAGTCCTTATGATGGGCCTTAATCGAGTGGATAGCGTTAGCGCGGACGTCAAGCAGTCTCTACCACCACCGAAAGACTGGACCGAATGCGAAGAGCGAAGGAGGGCGTTCTGGATGGCTTACTGCGTAGATCGTTATGCCAGTATGGCAACAGGCTGGCCTATGTCGATCAACGAAAAAGATGTGCGTACGCCACCGTATGACGAACAGATTGCCTGCTTCATGGAGGGCTGACGCCGCTGTGGCACTGTAGGTATCGAACACCCTTCCCGTGAGCGAAGTTGCCTACGAACAATCTAGGCCTGAAGAAGCTCCCACCTTGATCGGAGCCATGACGCCTGTCCAAATCGGGTCACTCTCGTCATTTGCTGGAGTCGTTCTTACAGCCCACTTCTTCGGGCTGATCCACATCCACCTTCATCGCCCAGAGCCGGATCTGGATCTGCGAGTAAATGAACCAAACGGAGAGTTCTGGAAGCGCCACCGGAGAATTGATACCCTGCTTACGTATACTTCGATATCCCTCCCTGATCACCTCAGGCTTCCCAGCGGAATGAAAGATCCAAAGACCGTGTTCTTGAACTTCGCCATTCCAACGTCCACCATTAGCCTGCACCAAGCGGCTATATTCAAGGGAGAGGAACAACACCTACCCAAGAGATTACTTGAGCAAAGTAGAGCTCGCTGTATGATTGCGGCCCGAAGGATTGCTGACATTATGCGCATGACGAGCGATATGGATATGGCTGGTGTGAGTGAAGTGTCAAGCTATCTTGTGTGTTGACTGATGTCTCCAGATGAACCCCTTTATAGTGTTTTGTCTATTCGTCGCAGCACGTGTTTTCGTACAATACCTTAAGAAAGCCCCTGACCACCAGGAAATCTTTGGCCACCTAGACTTTCTCCTCGCAGCGTTGCGAGCGCTGCAAAGAAAAATCGCTCTTACGGAATTATTTTCCATTCAGTTGAATCTGGACATCGAGGGCAGCGGGTTGGACGCAAAGCTCCGTGCAGCCACTAGTTTTGATACTGCTATCAATGGCAGTATCAACGGCAGCGACACGTACAATGTGGTCCAGATGCAAGATGAAGTATTTACTACGACGCAATCAACAAGCCAAGTAGCTTCAATGCCGCCCATAGCTGGTGTTCGCAATGCATATACTGCGTTCTCACCTCCAACAGATGACATGTTCGCGGCATCCAGCTCGAACTCCGGTTCAGGCTTGGGTATTGCGAGCAATCCTATCGATGGCAATAATGGTAGCGACACACGACGGGTGCGTTAAAGATTGACTCAAGTTGGGAGTCAGGGGCTGAGGCTACCCCGGCTGCGCTGATTCGATGACGCCGAAGAATGTTTAGGAGGGCTAGGGATACAGAGACTAGGTGAGAGGTAGATTGTCCCCCGAGGTGAAGTCTTATAGCTGGAGACGATGTGAACGCGCAGACTGCAACAGGGATGGAAACAACAACTCAGGACCAGGATGTGTGTGGGAGTTTGGCATGGACAAATGATTACTGAGACAGATCAAGGGACCTGGAAGCGGATCGTTAGAACGCTGATGCTATCAGTACATGCACTTCACCATGTGCTGTCACGACTGGCCTGGATCTGAGATATATATATCAATATGGGTTCTACAGGCGATCTAGGTGATAAACAGTCTCTTCGAACGCTCTCGCATTGCACGTCGTGGATCCCCGACAGCTCGGGCCGCTCTCAGACGATGCGCATAGTGAAGAATATGATCATTCCTAGGGCATCGAAACATACTCCGCAGAATGGCTGTGGTCTCCCCCATATAATCTCCGGTCTACGGAGCAACCATCTTCAAGTGCCGGTAACATGAATTACCAAAGCATCGCATTTTCCACCAAAGGGACTGTTCACAGCATCAAGGAGGAGAAGAGAATATTGGATCACCAGATTCCAACAGTATACATGCAAGTTAATTGGCCAAAAGGCCGAGACCGAAGTTGCCGACGGGGGTCCGACTCCGCTAGCGGCTTTCCTAAGCGACCCTGGTACAACAAATCAACAATACTGTACATTGGTGATTTGATGCCCCGTCTTGGCTTCTACCACCTTTGTAGCCCTGTCGCCGTTTTGTTGCGTTGGCCGGCATCGGACCGTCGGAATTATCGCGAGACGAGGAGTCGGGGATCATTTTTAGCTTCACCACAGAGACTTTCAATCACTCAGCCACTTCGACAACGTAGGCAATCGTTGTGATTGCTTCGGTTTTCCTCGCGAGTCTTACAACTGATGTTCTCAGTCGGAGTCCATAAGGCTGGCTGAATACTGGTATGGCAAAATATACGCGCAAGGACGGTGCTTCATGTACTCGGTGAGGATTGTGCCGCCTCGGCATTGCTACAGCCTTCTCCTTTAAATCTATGTATGTCGGCCTGGAGTGATCGGTGAGAGGAGATATATAAGAGCCTGCCATGTTCATCACCAGCAAGCAGCATTCCGGAACCTAAATAAGCATCATCCAGTCTTCTCCCAATACCTCCACAATGTACGGCCTTCAACGCTTCGTCTCCATCTCCAGCCTCCTCCTCGCATCCACCACTCCATGGCCCGCCTCAGCTGACTCGATACTGCCTCTGAATCCCGACAGTACCTTTGCCTTCGAGATCCTGCGCATCCTAGGCCACGCCCGCTACGGTGGCTCAGACGTTGCTGAAGTCCTCACAGCAGCCAACACCATCGTACCGGGCAACTTTTCAAGTTTCAGCTCCGCCTTCCACTCCCTCGCAAATCGAGTCCGCGCTCGTGCAGACGGTCTCGACGCCAAGAGATATCCGATCAGCGTCCGTGACGATCTTTTCGCAGCCTCCAATTACTACCGTGCTGCCGATTTCTACATTCACGGTGACTGGGAGGATCCTGCGATCAAGGACTTGTGGGTTCAGCAGACTGCTTGCTTCGACAAAGCTCTCTCCTTGCTACCCGTTCCCGGACGCCGTGTGACATTGAAAGGTGACGGTGTCGATATCCCAGCTATCTTCTACGCTGTGGATCCGCCCAACAGCCGGGAGCATACCAAGCGTCCTACTCTGATTGTCGGTAATGGCTACGATGGCTCTCAGGAAGAGATGCTACACGTCACCGGCTTGGCGGCCTTGGAGCGCGGTTGGAACGTCATCACTTACGAAGGCCCTGGCCAGCCGACCGTCCGCCGCGACCAGGATCTAGGTTTCATCGTCGAATGGGAGAAAGTGGTCACACCCGTCGTTGACCATCTATCCACACTTCCAGAAGTCGATATGTCACGCTTAGTCCTCTACGGATATTCTTTCGGCGGCTGGCTCGCAACACGTGCCGCCGCCTTTGAGCATCGACTCAAAGCCGTCGTGGCCATCGACGGCGTCTACAGTCCCGGCGAAGGTTTCCTAGCCCAGCTCCCACCACCCCTACTGTCGCTGTACAAATCCGGCAACAAAACCGCCTTCGACGCGGCGGTGACGTCAGCATTAGCAAGCGGCAAAGCACCGACCACCCTGCGCTGGGGCGTGGAGCAAGGACTATGGAGTTTCAAGCTCCGCTCCGGCTACGACTTCCTGCGCAAGGCAGCGAATATGACGTTGCAGGGGCTTACGGATCGCATCCAGGTTCCGGTCTTTGTGGGCGCGGCGGAGAATGAGAGTAATTTCAGGGGGCAGCCGGAGATGGTGAAGGCGGCGTTGGGGGAGCGGGCGACGCTGTTTGCGTTCAAGGCTGCAGATGGGGCGGGGGAGCATTGTCAGGTTGGGGCTGCGGTGTTGTTGAACCAGGCTGTTTTTGGATGGTTGGATGGGGTGGTGGGGATGGGGAAGTGAGATGGTTGGGGGAGGGATGTTTGTGGGAAGGTGCTTTTTGCATCGTTTTTTGCATAGACTGTATCACTTCCATGAGTGTGCTTTTTGGAGGAGCTTCGAGCCGATCGTTGTTGCAATCGATACTGTCATATATATAGAGCGTGTGGACATATCACTAAGAGGATGGGCGTCCTTCCTCGCCTTTCGCTCTAGATAGTTACATTGACATCTCATAGCCGGACAGAACTTCCTCATATTGAAGTTTCCTCTCCACATCCGAACATCATTATGAAATACGTTATCCCATATCCTGGCAGGGCACTCGTTTCAGGGGTCTCGACCAGCGCCAGGATATTCGATACTGAGTTTCCTTACACAAAGACTGGCAAGGTCGCTATATTCCCCCCACATCCACGTCATGATCCACCCCGTAGCATCGCAGTAACTGTGACACAAGCCAACGCCAACCTCATACAAACACATATACAACCCCATACACATAAC
>JAABUX010005403.1_pt1 | contig 15712 bp, 18 predicted proteins | sample 5561851 | NCBI WGS metagenome assembly JAABUX01 (sample SAMN10711883, study PRJNA513361) | rock metagenome | isolation source: Antarctica rocks | place: Antarctica: Victoria Land, Richard Nunatak red sandstone | collected 2016-01-03 | reverse complement strand
GCGCGCAGGCTGGTGGGGCCTGGCGCGGCACTTCCACTACCTGCCGGAGCTGGCGGCCGCGTTCTTCTGGTGCCTGCCGGCGGGCGGCGGGCGCGCGCTGCCCTTCTTCTACTTCTTCCCCTTCCTGACGCTGCTGCTGCTGGACCGCGCGTTCCGCGACGACGCGCGCTGCGCGGCCAAGTATGGCGCCGCGTGGGTGCAGTACTGCAAGGCGGTGCCCTACCGCATGATCCCCTATGTCTTCTGAGGCGCCGGGATACACTGGACCCTCTGCCGCCAGGGCGGCAGCCTGTGCTCTAGAGAGCAGGCTGTCGAACAAACGCATGCGTCAGCACTGCTCAGCGCCCGCATAGCCGCAGTCCTTCACAGAATGCAGCAACTGCGTTGACCTTATTCGGGCCACCACTTGAAACGCTGTGCAGGGGGGTTTGCAACCGACGTGACCGCGGTCATGCGCTTGATTTCTGGTGTGTTTGGCGTATTCACGTGCGCACAGTGCTGAGAGCTGGCGAGGTGAAGGAAGGATTGCCAGTGCCGTGAGAGTGAGGCGTGTCAGTGTCCAAAGCACTCATCGCCTGTCCTGCCGCATGGCGCAACTGTGGCCACCCAATTAAGTGCGGGACCTTGTGAGAGAGTTGGTTGAAAGCTGCCTGGGATTACTTGCAACACTCATGTTCAAGTGTGTGGGCTTTAAATATACAGCCCTACCCTGGCTACCAATGTCGCTCACTGCACCCAGCGCGTTTTAAGCATTAGGGCACCTGGGCTTCACATCCATCACAAGAGGGAAGATGAGACACAAATGCACCACACGCTGACAGTTTAACGTCACATATCCCACAATTACAGCGACAGATGCATATTCTATGTAGTGCATGAATAGCATGGAAGCCTCAAATGTCAGGACCCTTCAAACAGTACTTCTGTGTGAGCATGCACTGAACACTTCGCAAGAACCAGCACCGAATGCAACTTAACACAATAATGCGTCGGCTCATCCAGCAAAATGCAGCAAACAGCTGTTCACAGACTTGTCATGGTTCTTGTTCTCTGCAGCCTCGCATGCAATCAGGCACACTGTTTCACACCATGTCACCTCTTTGTGCACAGCGCCATGCCATCGCCGATGGGCACAAAGGCCAGCGACACGCGCTCGTCGCGCAGCAGGCTGTCGTTGAACTTGCGGATGGCTGACGTCGCGTTGTCATCCACGCTGCTGTCTGCCACGCGCCCCTTCCTGCGCCCCTCCCAAGTTGTTCAGTGAGCACAACTCAGTACCGAAACTGGTGTGAAGGGTGTCTTCCATGAGGTTTTCGACAATGCACAAGCGTGAGAGCAAGCTGTGGCCCTGGCACACGCTCCTCCACAGCCATGCTGCGACCGCCGCTGCCACCGCCGGCGCTGGCTGCGCGAGCTTTGCATGCATGCCACCAGGTCACAGGAGCCCTGCACTCGCACCAGAGCACGTTGTCGACCGCGATGACGCCGCCGGCGCGCACCAGCCGCAGCAGCTGCTCAAAGTAGCCCGCGTACCCGCTCTTGTCCGCATCTGTGCGTTGCACGCGACTGCATTTCGCTCATCAGCCGCACGCTGATGTGCATGACGCTGAGTCACACATTCGCACACACCCTTGAGCAGTATCTGTGCACACATACAGGCCCCCGGCCGCCTCAAGAGGAGCGGCGTTGCCGGGCTGCCTTCATTCGTGCTGATGCACGGGCGCGGCAGTGAGGCTTCCCAGTGGCCACGGCATGCATGCGCAGGCAGAGCGGCGCCTGATCAGCGGCGCACCTATGAAGGCCAGGTCGTAGCTGTCCGCGTGGCCTTCATCCAGAAGCGCCTGCAGCGACTCTGCCGCGGGCCCCAGCCGCTGCTCCACCTACGCATTCACTCTATGCTCAGCCGCTGGCAGCTACCCACATGCAAGGACTTTTCCACAAGGAGCTGTTCTCCGACCGCAGCCAACCAGACCACCCTCGAGGCAACATACTGCACAAGCAGGTGGTGTGTGTCATGTGACACATTCAAGTCCCCACTGTATGTGCAAGCTCCAGCCCGTCAGTGCACGAAAGTGCGCGGTGACCCGGCCCCACCCTCATACCCGAGACAAGGCACATGCAGCCGTGCAGGGCGTGCGCTGTAGAGGCGTGCTGGCCCACCTTGTGACCAACGCCGGCCGCGTCCCACGTGCGCCGCGCGATGGCAAGTGAGTCCGGGTCGCGGTCGCAGGCCACCAGGCGGCCGCTCTCTGGCAGCGCCTGCGCAGATCGCAGGCGCGGCTTCATGGACAAGCTTTTGCGCCAACCGGCTGTTGGCACCCACAGGCCCGCAATGCACGGTGTTGCGAGAGCTGCCATGACCCCGCCTCAATCGCCTGCATGAGGTGGGAGCATAGAGTCTCGGCTTGCCAAGGGCAGCTAGCACCCGGTCGCGGAGGGACGTGACCAGCAAACAACCACAAGGGGGCTCCAGCGCGCCCTGCACAGGCTTTCTATGGGTGGGGCGCATGTTTGGGCGTCATCTAGGCTAAGCCTATGCGCAGGAGAGAAACAATCATGGGCGCACCAGCGCGACTGCAAGTGCGGAGTAGCCGGTAAAGACGCCGACCTCCACGGCGCGCGCCACGCGCAGCGTCTCCACCAGCCACGCCAGCAGCGCTCCCTATGGGAGGGATGGAATTGGGACGCTGTGGCAAATGCTACATGCAAAAAGCATAACGTCGGGCAGAAAGATATCATGACACAAAAGCATTTCTATGCTGCATATAAGTGCTCAAGCAGGCCCCAGGACGCGGCAGGAATATGCAGCACGTGTTGTTAGACAAAGCGAAAGACTACTGCAAAACCTTCTTTGCATGCGACAACTCTACTGCCTGCAGCGAGGCCTGCCAGTGCCGCAGCAAATCTATCAAATGGGGAAAAGGAACATTGCATGCGGACATGCACATGCAAAAAATGTGATATTAAAAAATGGGTAGCGTGAGGTGGCCCTCGCACCTGCTCAGGCGCGACCTGGTTGTTGCGCCGCTCGGGGTATGCAGCCGCGGTGTCTGTGCGGAGCTGCTGCAGAACCTGGCAGGGTGCACATACTACATTCACAAGCCGCAGTCACCTCACCATGCCCTCACATAGCAGGTCATGAGATAGTTGCCTTGACAAGCGCTGCAAGCACAGGGTGGTACAGGTTGCAGGCGCATGACGCAAGGGGAGCACCTCCGGCTCCCGTGTGTGGCTGAGCAGGTAGCCGTACAGCCGGTCGTCTAGCGCGGTGACCGACTTGTTGATGGTGCCGCTGCCGGCCCTGCTTGCCAGCCAATGCCTTACACATCGTTGGTGCATAGTTGGTGCATCAAGCGTGAATGCTTATGAAGCTGCAGAACAAGAGAGCAGGGTGGTGGGGGCAGTGTGAGGCGCGCACCCATTGCTGCCGGACGCGTCACAAGCAGCAGGCCTGGAACACACGCGGCGATAGGCCTGCACCAGACAGCGTCATGCAAGACAAAGAAGACATGATGGTCGACCAATGCTGGACGTGTACACTGCGCTGAGCAGTTGCGCTTCGTCACTCCTGGCTGGCAGGCTCACCTTTGAGGACGCAGGCACCAATTGCTGCCTCCCGTGCGCAACACGCCAAGCAAACGGCCGCACACAGCAAGAAAGCTGCGCAGCCTTCACATGTAGGAGCGGCATGTTCACTGCATGGTCACTGAGTGCCGCCCTGCGGCCAAAGCGGTGTCCTGGGTGCGGCAGTGTGCCAGGCACGCTCAGCTCGCTCAGCAATGACGTACAATCATTGAGTGCATTGATCCTATGACATAACTCCCAAGGCCCAGGCAATGGCAGAGGGTGAACGGGGTTAACAGGGTGGACGGGGTGCGGGTCGCCCCTGCAGCTCAGCCGAGGAACTCTCAGAGGTGCCTGTCGTTCCATAGCACAGTGTACCTCGCCTCCGACAACGAGCTGCCAACCGTTCCTTGCACCAGCTACTGGCATTCCAGACAGGCCGGGTTGCGTGGTAGCCTTGCGCACGAGTCGCAACCATGGGGGGCGGGCTGACCTTCCTGAACAAGAAGACATGGCATCCGGGGCGGATGCAGAACCAGGAGGAGAAGTGGAAGCGCGAGCAGACCGCCGAGAAGGAGGCCAAGAAGCTCGCGGAGATTAAGACGCAGATCGAGCAGGAGCGCCAGAACGAGGAGCTGCAGCAGGTGGCCGTGGCCGCGGGCGTCAAACCGTGCGCCTGGCCCGCCCTGCACGCGGGCCCGCGGCTCCGGAAAGACCGTGTAGGCCTACAGTGGGGTCGCTGCAAGGCCCTGCGAGGAAGGAGACGGAGCGCAAGGTCATGAGGGGCCGCGTGAGCTCCTCTGCGTGACTGTGTGTCCCCACTTGGCGACTGTCGGCCTGGCAAAACTGCGCCGAGCTCTTGCAGGGAAGGGAGGTTCTGAGCCTGGGTGCTCCTGCGGAGCGCCTGCAGCAAGAGCTTTGGTTGCTGGCCTTGTTGCAAAGGGACCTGGTGTGCGGTGTGCGTGCACGCGCCACAGCCTGGGCGCGTCCGTCTTGAGGTGCCAGCGCAGCGTGTGCTTGCCAGCCAGCCTGCAGCCCAGGCGCGGTTGACTGGCTGGCATGGGTGGCGGCCGGGCGCCTCGTTACGCCTGTGCCCTCTGTGTGCACACTGAAGCGTGTCCCTGCTTGCGCTTTCCCCTGACGCCGGCGCGCGTGCGGCAGGGAGGCGGACCGCCTGGACTGGATGTACCAGGGCGGCATGGTGGCCAAGCAGGAGGCCGACAAGCGCGCCGAGGAGCAGCTGCTCGGCGTGCGCCCGGTGGACCTGGTGGAGGCGGCCGCGCCCACCAAGGTGCCGCACGGCGCTGCTGCGGCGTGGGCCGCCAAGTGATTCAGGTCGAGGGGAACGAGCTCACGCAGCATGAAAAGCCGGCGCGCGCTTGAGACAAGCGTGACCCTTCTGGCGTGCGGCCCTTGGACCTGGTTGGCGCCTCCGCGCGCAGACAGGCGCCCCCTTCCCTTCCCCCCCAATATGCCGATGCTGTGGTCTGAACCGTGTACCGTGTGTTGCCACTGCTGTTGCATTTGCTATGGTGAGGGAGCATGCGCGCGCGCCGCCCGCGGCCAGGCGGAGACGGTGGCCCAGCTGCCCTCGTTCTACGCCGAGGACACGCCCGCGTCCGCCAACGAGCTGTGGTCGCGCCTGCACAGCGACCCGCTGTTCGCGGCGCGCCCCGCCGCGCGTGCTGCCCTGACACTGCACGCACGGAGGCGGACTGGTGCGGGTGCTTGGAAGAGTGTGCCGCAATACAGTGAGTTTGGGCCTCCAAACTGTTGGCGATGACGGCCAAGGCTGTAGAGTCGCACCCCTCTGCCTCGGACTATTTTCTGAGTCTACCACAGCAGCCTGCTGCTTGCAGTGTGGCCTGTCAAGGTCTCAACTGGAGTGGCCATGCACGCATGGCTGAGTTTGGGTGCATTATGCGCGTGGCGGCCGAGACAACATGTGGTGCGCACTGTTGCCAGCAGCGGCGCTACTCTTGGTGACTCGGCCGCTGCAGTGCAGCACCCGTGTCATGCCGGCGTGCCAACCGCGCGCTGCGCCGGCTGCAGATCCGGCAGCAGGAGATTGCGGCGCGCCGCAGCGTGGCCAAGAACCCGGTCAAGATGGACGCCATCAAGCGCGAGGTGGCGCTGGCCAAGGCGCAGCAGGTGCGCGCGTGCGGCGCATGCGCACATCTGACCCTATCCCTAGCAGGAGCTGCACGCTGAGGCAGTTCGAGCGATGGTTCGCACGTGGCGCATGTGCTGCGCTCCTTACAGCAGCTACGTGCTGAAGCACTTGCAGCGATGGTGCTCGCGCACCGCGCACCTGCCGCGCTGCTACCAGCAGCTGTGTGCTGAAAGCAGCTGCAGCAATGGTGCTCACGTTCTGCACGTGCTGCTTGCTGCCGTACTCAATTATTAGTATGTATTCAACCCGCGTCATGGCGTGACGCGGGCCAGCATTCCTGTTTTTTTTCTACTCATGGATGGGTGAACAGGTACACTCGGCACGGCGTTCTGACGGGCGTGCCTGGGAGCGCACATTGCTGCATGGCGTACAAGCATTACCACAGTACTGGGCGTGATATGTATTTGCCAAGGCGGCAGTCTCATTACAATGAATGTCGGCACACCCACTTTGCTGCAAAGCTGGCGTAAGCATTCAGGGCTGCACGCCTGTCGCCCTGACCGGCCCCATGCGCGCTGCGCAGGCCGCGCCCTCAGCCGCGGGCAAGGCGGACAAGCACGCGCGCAAGGAGGCGCGCAAGGAGGCCAAGCGCGCCAGGCGCGACGCCGAGCTCGCGGCCGCGCACGCCGTGCTTGCCGCTGCGCGCGGCAAGGGCACGCTGCCGCCCGCGGCGCCCGCCCTGGCAAACCCGGGCGGGCGCCCGACCGCGTCGCGCCCGCGCTCGCGCGATCGCGAGCGCGAGCGCGAGCATGACCGTAAACGGGCGCGCCACGGAGAGCACAGCCGTGCGGGGGCGCGCGGGGAACCTGAGGGGGACGAGCGCGGAGCCGAGCGCGGCGCCGGCCTTGCCGACGGCGCGGAGCGGCACGGCAGGGCGGGCGGCGAGGGCGCCGCGCCGTCCGGCGCGGACGCGGACGCCGGCCCCGCCGCCGCCGCCGCGGGCCGGCCGGCGCGCGGCAGCGCCGCGGAGCCGCGCGCGCACCGGGATGGCGCGTCCGTCCAGGGTGGCGACCTGCGCTATGGGCTCAACCACGCCGAGGCCACGAAGGGCTACATCAGGCGCGTGGCAGCCACGCGCTCGCCTTTAGGGCCTGGTAGGCGGGGCCTCTGCTGCTTCGTTCTGGGAGAAAGTCCGCGGTGTGGTCCTATATTGCCATGATGCCGTTACATGACACGTCACTGACAGCGAGACCCGCCAGTGCTCACTACATGATGACACACACAGGGCTTGTGACGCAATGCATGGCACACATAGGTTTACAAACCCTGTCATGCATGGCCCGCCAGGAGCGACCTGGCGGCGGCGACGCGGCTGCGCCTGGAAGAGGCCGCGCGGGCGCGCGAGGACGAGGCGCGCGAGAAGGCCGCGCAGCGGTACGAGCGCAAGGAGTACAAGTGCGCGCCGCTTCACCCCAACCCTACCCTATGACTCTGAAGAAAGTACGGCACAAGGAGGAAGTCATCAGAGACGTCGTCTTCTGCTTACATGGGCTGGATGCACTCGTAGGAGCGGGAGTGCGACCCCTCAACAGTGGAGCCTATCGGTGACACAGGCGTCTGTCCGTCATGCAGGACGGCCTCAAATAGTCTCTTGGGATCTGCAGTGTGCTGATCCGGCCCGGTTCAACTCACCGTGTTCTGCCCCGGCTGCGCGCAGGACGGGCCGCCTGAGCGCGGAGGAGCGGGCGGCGCGCCTGGCGGAGATGGCCGGCAATGCAGACGTGCATGAGGAGGCGCGCTGGTCGCGCCTGCGCAACGCGAAGGCCACCGACGACGCGGAGGAGGCCGCTGCGGCCGCCGGGGCGCAGGCGCGGCGTCCCGCTCGCCTAAAGCGCATCCCGGGGCTCTGCCACAAGAGGGCTGGGCAACTCACCCTAAGTAGACCTCTAACCCTAGAGCAGGCGCTCTAGAGTGAGCCTGCACCAAAAGCGCCCAAAAAAAATATGAGCTGGCGCCGACGGGGGAGGAGCGCAAGATCGACGCCGCGCGCGCGCGCGTGCAGGAGCGCGCCGGCCGCGGCGCCGCCGAGCGCAGCGGCGCGCACCACTCAGACACGGCGGGCTTCCTGCGCGCGGCGACGCGCGAGGTGTACGGCGCGGCCGGCGGCGGATCGCTCGCGGAGCGCGTCGGCCGGCAGAAGTTCTACGCCGACCGCGGCGGCGAGGGCGCGGCGGCCTTCCGGCGCTGAGGCAGCGGGGCGCTGGGGGCGGCGTCATGGTGCTCAGCCTGCGGACAGGGCGGGCTGCGCGCGCCGCCAGGCTTATGGAGGCGGCGCGGCAAGCGGCGGCTCCGCGGAGCGACCGGTGGAGGTGGCAGGAGCTTTTGCGCGCTGCGGCGCGGACGGTGCCACAGGCCGCCAGGGCCGTTGGTGTAGACTTCTGATCTGGGTGTTGGCGGGGAACTCAGGGCGCTGGTCGGGCGTGCGGGGCCGCAAGAAGTGCCTGTAAGGGGTTTGGGAATGCAGAGCCTTGGTTGACAAAAATCTCACTTGTCACAGCGTAAGCGGAGCGACCAGGTTGGTGACATGTGACGCTGGTGTTGGCAGGTGTTGCCCCGGCTATACGCAGCGTATCTTGGGCCCACCAATGGCGGCGGCACACTGTAATCAGACAGCGTTGTCACCATGCACTTGGTGTGGCGTGACAGCGTGCTTGGCACTGTGTCATGCAATGTGCTTGGGTATGTGTCATGTTGAAGAGCATGGGTCTGGTGCACAGATTTGCCATCAGTGTCGCGGTGCGAGTGGGTCTATGATCCAGAGTGACATGGTGGTGCCGGCACGCAGGGACTCAGAAATTTGCATGCACGCCCTTTCGTCCCAAGCGGGCCAGATAGCATCGAGAGCTCAGCGCTTTGCAAACCCACAAAAAGCAAACTCAGAAGCGCAATCGCTTGCGCGTAAGCGCCACTGCTTGTGCGGCGTTAGTCGACGCCGCTGCCTCGCAGCGCGGCGAGCCGCTGCCGCACGTCTGCAGGCAATTCGTCGTTGTCGGCAGCGGCGCTTGGCGGCTCGTCCGGCGCATCCCGCTTCCGCGAAGGCGGCGCGGGCTCGCCCGCCACAGCCTGTCCGTCAAGCAAACATTATGGTATATCGGCCCGCGCCTGACCACAAGCCCCCAACATGTGCACTTTACGCTCTCTGCCACCGCCTAAATTTGCAGCGCCGCGTGCGCAAGCACATGAGAGTGCTTTTCTTTACCAAGATCGGAGACTTACTGCAAGCACCAGCTGCGCCCTCTGCCCGCAACTGTTGCTCAAAGCCTGGCGTCCCCATTCCCATGCTCTTTCCCTTGCATGATATGCATGATATGACTCATCTGAAGCCCAGTGCTTCAGGCACACTGCGCCCCCCTCGCCCCCACCCCCCACACGAGCAGCGCGCGCACCGGCTGCGCCCACTGCGCGCGGTGCTCCTCCGGCGCCGCGTCGTCGTCGCCCACCGGCGTGTTCCACCAGACGGGCCCGCCGAAGCGGCCGTCGCCGCTGGCGCACGCCACGCAGCCGATCTGCACGTCCGGCGTGATGCGCTGCTGCGCGCCGCGCACCGCCAGCGGCACCCTGGCCACGCGCGCGCGGCACTGATGTCGGGGCATGCACGACAGAGCGCGTGCTCGCTGCATTCTCATTACCACTTGGAGCATGCGCGAGAGAGCGCGTGCTCGCTGCGCTCTCCTCGCTACTTTGCACTCCAAGCGCGCGGTCCGGCCCACTCGCCAGCGGCTGGCTGCCGGCCGCGCTGGGAGTAATGCAGTAGGAGTGACTGGGGCGCGCGTGTCGCTGGACACAGTCACATCACACCAGCGCTCGTGGCTGAGGCTGCGGCGCAAGAGCGTGCGTAGACGAATAGATGGTCGCGCTGGCACCTAGGCCTTGCACCCAGCCTATGGCTCTGCTGCTGGCGGGCGCCTCTATCCTATCAGTGCAGTGGCACCTTGCAGCAAGAAACCAGAACATGTCGCTGTCAGACAACCACAGTGAGGCTGCCGTAGAGACGCTGGTTACACGTGTCGGTAATTTGCTCGAGACGTACCAGCCAGAGAGCCGGTTTTAGGGAGGCTGCAAACTGCCTGGCACCAGGAGGGCCGGCCGCTGTGCGCACCGGCAGTGCGAGGTCGTGCCAAAGTTGTGGTTGCCCTTCTGGATGGCCAGCATGGAGCACAGGATCTCGTAGCCCGGCTTGCGCCACTTGGCAATGAGCGCGCCGTCCGCGATCTTCTCGCGCACCAGCCAGTCATACTGCGCTCGCGCGCGCACGCCGGCCTATTTGTGCCCCATCCTCCGTCTACGCTCCATCCTTCCAGGCCAAACAAGGACGTTGCAGCAAGGGCGGCCAGTCGGCGGCGCACCAGCTCGCGCGACATGACTTTGCGCACGTACATCAGGTCGTAGAGGAAGCGGTTCTTCTCCCAGTGGATGCGGTGGATCTTCCAGGTCAGCTCGTTCTTGCGGCGGCCCTCGTGCTCCTCGTTCACGGCCTCCTTCATCTGCGCCTCAAAGTCCTCCACCACCTCCTCTATGAGCTCCCAGCCGTCTGGGATCTTCTTGTTCTTCATGCGCCGCCGGTAGGCCACTACGGCCACGGACGCGCCCGTCAGCGCGCAGCAAGGTGCATCATGGCGTACGGGGGCGAGCGAACAGCCAAGACACACGCAGGGCAGAGCTGCCAGCAGCGCCGGTGCACTTACTGTTGGCTCGTTGCAGCAACGCGGAGACCCAAGGTTCGGCGCGGCCTGCAACTGCTCGGCTATAAACAACACTGCGCGCTTGCCGCCGTGTGGTCCACCTCCTTGATGCTGGGCAGCGCTTGCATCGGTCTGGGAGTACTGTCAAGTGCGCAGCAGCTGAGCCAGCCTGAACAGGCCGCCCCCCAACAACCTTGAGGCGAGCACATGGGCTCCCGTGCCTGACTCTTGGGCCGTTTGGCGCGGTGAAAGTGCACCGGGCCAGGAAGGCCCCAGCCAGCATGCAGCGGGTAAGCAGGCATGTCCAGCAGCAGCGCGGACTGCGTCGGAGGCCCGCGCGGTGGAGCGCAGGCTGAGCATAACAGACGCTCAGCATTCTCAAGCTTAGGTGTGCGCAGCGCTCAGTCTGCGTCGCAGGCTCTCACGCGTGCCTGCGCCGTGAAGCATCCCTTGCCTGCAACTAGCCTGGCTCTGGCGTTCGTTGCGGCCTCAGCTTCTCAGGCTGCTTCCCCGCTGCTTTGCTCGACCAATGCAGGCTGGGAGGCAGGTCTGCGCCGCTGCCGGGGCGGCCCCGACTTTTGGTCCCTTTCCGCATGCGCTTGCCCAAAAGATGCGCTGCCTGACAACGTGCTGGCAGCAGGAGGGCCGCCAGTCCCCGGCCCCTTGTTGCCGAGCGCTGGTATTGACGCAGGCAGGCAGTCCCCAGCGTCCTGAGGCCAGCGCACGTATGGCAAAAACGTTTGACACGCAGCTCGGCGCGCCGCGCGTCGCAGGGCGGGATGGAGCCGGCGGAGCCGTGGCCGGCCGGCCCGCCGTCCGGCAGCGCCGTGTACGACTCGTGCACCGAGAGCGAGCCCGCGGGCAGCAAGGACTCCTCGCTGCGCGGCGGCGGCGCCTTCCTGCGCGGCCGGCGCAGCCGCGAGGGGTCGCTGCGCGCCGGCGGCGCGTTCGGCCGGCGCGCTGGCGGCGCGGCGGCCGGCGCCGCCGACGACCGGCCCGACCAGCGCGCGCGCTCGCTCGGCTCGCTGCTGGCGGAGGCGGCGGCGGTGCTGCGCGGCGCGGCGCACGCGGGCGGGCACACCGGGCCGCACCCGGCGCCCGCGCCGGCGCACGGAGCCTGGCCTGGGCCGGACGTTGACGGCGTGGAGCTGCAGCAGCGCGCCTGGGTGCCGGCGGGCGCGCACGCGGGGCCGGCGGGGCGGCCGCGCGCCGACGCGGCGGGCGGCGCGGGCCTGGGGTGGGCGCCGGCGTCGGAGCCGCGCCCGACGCCGCCGCAGCCGGCCGGCGCGCCGGCGGCCGACCTGGCGTCGCCACGCCCGCCCGGCCTGGCCTCGGGGCAGGCCGGGGGGCGGGCCGCGGGGCAGGCGGGCGCCCTGGCGCAGGCGCAGGGGTCGCCGGCGGCTGCGTGCCTGGCCGCCGGCACGCCGAGCACCAGCCTGACGCGCAGCGACGCGCCGTCGACGGCGGGCACGTCCGCCTCGTGCGTCGCCTCGCTCGCATCCATGCTGAGCGGCCTGGCATCCGCGGGCAGCGACCCGCCGCCTGGCAGCGCGCTCGCCGGGCCCAACGGCCCGGCGCCCCCGCATGGCGCCTGGCCGCTCGCGCTCGGGGAGGAAGGGCGCCCGCCCGGCATCGCCAGGAGCCCCTCGGCTCTCATGGATGCGCACGCGGAGCCGGCGGCGGTGGTGGCGGAAGCGGCGGCGGCGGCGGCGGCGGCCGCGGCGGCGGGCGCGCACTGGCGCATGGTGCGTGCGCTGCGCGTACGCGTGCTGGAAGGCCTACCGCACCAGTTTATGTAGGACTGTCGGGCTGCTCGAGTGCGGCAAGTGAAATTGCTTGTAGGACACCATGCAGGCGCTGCGGGGTTTGGGACCTCCCAGCCGTGAGCGGCCTTGTGGGCATCGTGCTAGGCGGATGCGGCGGCAGCGGGGCACCTTTTGGTGTGTAACCAGGCCATGTCGGCCAGATGTGGGCCATAGCAGAGACGGCATCTGGCACGTCTTGCAGGTGGTGGCAGAGGAGGACATGCCGCGGTCGGTGTTTCACGACTTTCCGAGCGCCGCCGGCCCGGCGCCGGCGCCGCGCTGGGGCCATGCGACGGCGGCGGTCGGCGACTGCATGTACGTCTTCGGCGGCGTGGGCGCGAGCGTGTTTGACGACGCGTTCTGCTACGACGCAGGTGGGCGCCCGCGCTTGGTATCATGCCGGGCGCTGCTCGTGCTTGTCGCGCACAGGTTGGTGCACGTGCGGTGGCAGCGTCCATCAAAGTGGTTGTGCACAGGAGCGAGCGCGCCTCTGCAAGGCGCAGCGCCGCCACTTTGCTTGCCCACGAGTCTGCGCCATGCCATGGCGGTGCCGTGAGCCTCGTGTGCGCCCTGCCCCGGCAGCGCGCAGCAGCTGGCGCGCGGCGGCGCCGGCCGGCGCCAGCCGGCGCGAGGCGCCGCCCGCGATGTTCGGCGCGGCGGCGGCCGCCGTGGGCCACCGCGTGTTCCTCTTCGGCGGGCGGCAGGGCCGCAAGTACATGCGCCGCACCTATGTCCTGGACACAGGTGCCGCCCGTGACCCTAAACCTCCTGGACACAGGCGCCGCTGCAATCCTAAGCACCCTGTACACAGGTACTGTCCATGTCACTCCAGTGGCGATTGCGCGGAGGCAGCCGGCAGTGTTCGACATCGCTGGAAGCCTCCGCCGCCCGCAGCTGCACAGGCCGACTCCAGGGGCGCGCCAGGCGCTGAGGCAACCCCCGCGCGGCGCAGACACGATGCTGTGGCGCTGCCTGAAGGAGCTGCCCAATAGCCCCGCCGCCTGCGCCGGGCTCACGCTAACGGCCGTCGGCCAGGTGCCCGCCCCGCCTCCCGAGCGCGCGTCAGACGCCGCTGCGCTGCTCATAAATGCGACGTGCACTCTGTCTGCAGTTTTGGCCAGGTGCCAGTGTCGCTCTGTGCGGCCTGCGCTTGTGCATCAAGATGTGTCAGCAAATGTCAGGGAGGCCAGAAGTGCGTGTGTAGGCGCATGTGCAACAGACTGACATGGTCCATGTCACATGGACACCTCACACAAGCCCAGATTGTTTCATATCACAGTCTGCGCCCCGTACCATCTCTGTCGGGCCTCGTGGGGCCTCACAGCGCTGCGCAAGCAAGGCATGGGCCACCAGCGCCCATGGTGGCTGACGGTCGGTTGCCGGGTGCGGCAGCACGGAGTGCTGGCGTTCGGGGGCCTGGGCAAGAAATGCTCCAACGCGCTGCACCGCCTCAATCCGCACGCGGCCACATGGGAGCAGCTGGCGACCTCCGGGGTGCGCGCATGTTGCTCCCGCCCGTCCCTGCCTCACTCTGCCTGGCCTTGTGCCGTGACTTTTTCGCAGAGACGGGACGCCTAGCCCGTGCATGCCTCCCCCGTGGTGTGCCTGCTGATATCAAGCCCCCTGGCACCAGACACCTGCGCTGCGTTCTGGCCCCAGCCCCGCCAATAGCAAGCGGCGCATTTCAGGGACGAGCCCATCAACGCAAGGAGGGATAGGGTATGCATCCTAACCGCGGACCTCGCGCGCCCGCAGGCCGCCCCGCAGCCGCGCCACGGCCACAGCGCAGTCTGGGACGGCGCCGACGCGCTGATCGTGTTCGGCGGCACCGGCGGCGCGGCTGTGCTCTTCGATGTGCACGTGCTGTGCCTGCGCACGGGCCGCTGGGAGGCGCGCGCGTGCGGCGGCGCGGCGCCGCCGCCGCGGCATGGGCACTCCGCCGCCATGATCGCCGCCAACCTCATGCTCGTGTTCGGCGGCTGCGACGGCCAGGCGCGTCCGCGTCGGGGGCGGGCAGCGCCCGCGCGCCGCCCAGCCTGCGCCGGGCGCGCTCTCCGATGACGCGCCCGGCGCGGCTACCGCCGGCGGCGCACCTTGCCGACGGCGCGGTCGCTATTGTCAGATGTCAGCCCCAGGTCCTGCGCGAGCTCTTCGCCAGCGAGCTCTTCGCCAGCGAGCTCTTCGCCATTTGATGTGTAGGGGCCCTGGGGCTCTACATGCTCGTGGCAGGGCAAGCCCCGCTGATGCGCCTGATCCCAACCCTACCCCCGCGCAGGGCGCCTTCCTGAACGACACGCACGTGCTGGACACGGCCGCCTGGCGCTGGCGGCCGCTGGCGCCCGTGGGCTCGCCGCCTGCGGCGCGCCACGCGCACGCGTGCTGCGTCGCCGCGGGGCGGCTGCTGCTGCACGGCGGCTCCAACGCCGCGCAGTCGTTCGACGGCGTGATTGAAGTGTCCACCGACCTCGGGCGCGAGCTCAGCAGGCGCGCGCCGCTGCCTGTTGCGGGGAGGCTGCCGGCGCATGCGCTGCCTGTTGCCTGGTCAATTTTTCAACGGAGACGGGTGTGCAATGTTTGCAAGAGTAGGTGCTGCTACCGAGTTCTGGCCAACCTTGGGCGAGTAGCGCTGCGCGTGACGCCAGAGCTGGGGGGCAGCGCTCATGCACGGGAGCGGGCGCGGCCGGGAAGGCGCGCGAACGCCGCCCTATCAATAACCAAGCAAGGCCTTGTGGGCGGCCGCCTGACGCGCTGCCGGCCGCGCGCAGCATTGCCGCGGAGCTTGTCCGACTCTCCGGGGACGGCAGCGGCAGCAGCGGCAGCAGCGCGCAGGGCGCCGGCCACTCCCACGCGGGCGCGGCCGCGCCGCCGCAGGCCGCGCGCGCTGGCGCCCCCGGCCCCGACGCCGGCGCGGCCGCAGCCGCGCCGGCCGGCGGCGCGCCTGTCGCCGGCATGCAGGCGCAGCTGGCGGACCTGCTGCGCCGGCGCTCGGCGGCGGACGCGCAGGCGCTCGCCGCGCGCAAGGCCGAGATCGCAGAGGGCCTGTTCAGGCAGGAGCGCGAGCGCGCGCAGGAGCTGCAGGCGCAGGCGCGCCGCCCCCGGACGGCCCCGCTCCATGCAGCGCGGCGCGTCCCATGCGCTGTTCCGCCGCCGGCGCCAGCGCGGCCGGCCCGCCCAGGCGCGAGCGTGCTAGAAATCCTGACTCTAGCCCTAACCCTACCTGCACACCGCAGGTGCGCGCGCTGAAGCTGCTGCAGGAGGAGGAGGCCGCGGCGGCCGCGCGCGGCAGCGCCGCTGCGCTGGCGGAGGCGGCGGCGCTGCGGCGCGCGGCGGCCGCCGGCGCGGCGCGCACGGTGGCGGCTGAGGCGCGCGCCGCTGAGCTGCTGGCCGCGCTGCGCGAGCGCGATGGCCGCCTGGCGGCCGCCGCGGCCGAGCTGGACTCGCTGCGCGGCCGGCTGGCCGGCGCCGGGCGGCGCGGCGAGGCGCTGGAG
>JAABUX010005402.1_pt1 | contig 15715 bp, 15 predicted proteins | sample 5561851 | NCBI WGS metagenome assembly JAABUX01 (sample SAMN10711883, study PRJNA513361) | rock metagenome | isolation source: Antarctica rocks | place: Antarctica: Victoria Land, Richard Nunatak red sandstone | collected 2016-01-03 | reverse complement strand
GGCAGTCGCACCGGGAGCGCGAAGCGTCGTACCCGCCGGGCCGGACGTGCCCGCGGACGCGGCGCGCAAGCCGATCCTCGTGATCGAAGGCGATCAGATCGTGGCCGGACAGCGCTGACGTGAGCGCTTCGACCTATGTGCTCGTCGGAGCGAAAGGCGGCTCAGGTGCGTCGACGCTCGCCGTCGATCTCGCGCGCGCCGCGCGGCGCGCGCGTAAGAACGTGGCGCTCGTCGATGCGGATCTACGCGGACGTCGCGCCATCGCAGAGTTGCTCGACGGGACGCGTCAGCTCAACGCCAACCGTGGCGCGACGATCCATTCCATCGCACGGATCGGCGACATCGACGTCGTGGAACTCGTCGACAAATTCGAGGACGTCTCAGCGCTTCGCGCGCCCGAACTCGAGGCGGTCGCGCAGCGCATCTCCGCAGCCGACGGGCTCGTCCTCATCGACGCGCCGTGGCCGTTCGAACCGCACGCCTATCCGTTCATACGAAACGCATCGCGCGTCATCGTCGTGATGGAGCCCGATATGCTCGGCTCGTCGGCCGCGCGCACGACGCTGCAAGACCTCGCGCGCTTCGGCATCCGCATCGACCAAGTGTGGCTCGCGGTGAGCGATCGCAATCGCAAGAGCGAGATCGGACGCCGAGAACTCGAACGGCTTCTCGGAACGTCGATCATCGCCGAGCTTCCGCGAAACACCGAGAAGCGTTCCTACGACCGCGTGTTGGACGCGCTCGCGCGAGTGATGATCGAGGCTTCGGAAGAAGCTCCGTTCGGTCAACTTCCCGGATTCTCGCGCTACGCCGGTCGCGTCGCGACGAATGGATCCGCGCACGCCACGAACGGAACCTTCGAGGTCGCCGGAATCGAGCTACCCGGCGATGCGGCCTCGGCTCACGAAGCTCGGCTGCACAACGAGCGCCGCGATAAGATCCGTGCCGAAATCAACGCGATGATGCTTTCGCGCGTCGACCTCGTCGCCGCAAGCCGTAACCATTCCGACGCCGAGAAGATCGCGAAACTTCGCGATACGATCGACCACATCATCGATGAGATCGTAATCGGGCGGGACGATATCGGCGAATTCACCGTACAAGAACGCGCCGACATGAAACAGCACATCCTCGACGAGCAACTCGGTCTCGGTCCGCTCGAAGATCTCATGCGCGACCCCTTCGTCTCGGAGATCATGGTCAACGGACCGAAGCAAATTTACGTCGAGCGCGGCGGCAAACTCACCCTCTCCGATCGCGTGTTCAGCAACGACCAGCACCTACGCTTGGTGATCGAGCGCATCGTTGCGCCCTTGGGGCGTCGCATCGACGAAGCCTCGCCGATGGTCGATGCGCGCCTACCCGACGGCTCTCGCGTCAACGCGATCATCCCGCCGCTCGCGCTCAAAGGCTCGACGCTCACGATCCGACGCTTCGGTAGCAAACGATTACAGATCGACGATCTCGTCCGGATCGGTTCGCTGCCGCAGCCCTCGGTCGCGCTCTTGAAAGCGATCGTGGAAGCGCGGCTCAACGTCGTCGTGAGCGGCGGTACGGGTTCGGGCAAGACGACCTTCCTCAACATCCTCTCGAACTTCATTCCTCCGGGCGAACGCATCGTCACGATCGAGGACGCAGCCGAACTCAAGCTCGATCAGGAACACGTCGTGAGCCTCGAATCGCGGCCGGCCAATATCGAGGGCCGCGGCTCGATCACGATTCGCGATCTGGTTAAAAATAGTTTGCGGATGCGCCCCGATCGCATCGTCGTGGGCGAATGTCGTGGCGGCGAGGCGCTCGACATGCTGCAAGCGATGAACACCGGCCACGACGGTTCGCTGACGACCTTGCACGCCAACACGCCACGCGACGCGCTCGCGCGCATGGAGACGCTCGTCATGATGGCGGGCTTCGATCTTCCCATTCGCGCGATTCGCGAACAAATCGCGAGCGCCGTCGATATCGTCGTGCAGATCGAGCGCATGCGCGACGGCTCGCGCAAGGTCACGAGCATCACCGAAGTCGTCGGCATGGAAGGCGACATCGTCACCTTACAAGAGATCGTGGGCTACAAGGCATACGGGTTGGACGAGAGCGGCGCCGTCGCAGGCGACTTCCGTTATTCGGGCGTGCAGCCCCACTACCTCGGACGTTTCGAAGAGATGGGCGTCCCGTTCGATCCGCGGGTCCTCGGCCAACTCAAGACCGCCGGAGCCGCATGGTAGGCGTGCTCCCGGTCGTGACGGGCGCGATCGTCTTCGCGTGCATCGTCGTGATCGTGGTCACGAGCGATTTCGATCTGGCGATCGTCGGCGGTCGACTCGGCAAGCTCTTCGCGAAGGAGATCGTCGCCGCCGACCTCAGCATCAAGCCCACCGACTACGCACTGGGCGTCATCGCGGCGGGGACGGTCGCTTGGCTCGTGCTGACGATTCTCGTGCGACCGAGCATCGCGATCACGATCGTCGGCTTCGTCGGCCTCGAAGCGGTGGCGCTCGGAGTCGGTGTGATGAACCTGCGCGTGCGCAGTCATTTTCGGCTCAAGAATCTGCAAGATCAATTGGAAATGGTCTTCCGCACGATTGCGGGCGCTGTGCGCGTCGGCGTGAGCCTGCGCCAAGCCTTGGTCTTGGTCGCCGACGAGTTGCCCAATCCCGCGCGACGCGAATTTCGCCGCGTGATCGGCCGATGTAACGTCGGCATTCCGCTCGTCGATGCGATCGACGAGATGGCCAAGACCACCCCGGGCAGCGAGATCGTCATGTTCGCGCGCGTCATTCGCGTCCAACAGCAGACGGGCGGCGACCTTGCCGAAGTTTTGGAAACGCTCGGCGCGACGATCCGCGATCGCCGCCGCGTACGCCGCAAGATGGGCGCGCTCACCGCGCAAGGACGCTTCGGTGCGGCGATCATCGGCGGACTGCCGCTCTTCATCGGCGGGTTCGTCATCGTGACGCAGCAAGATATGGCTAACGCCCTGCTCCATACCCAACCCGGATGGGGCATGCTCGGCGGGGTCGCGTTGCTCGAGGGCATGGCCATGTTCACACTCTCGAAGATCTTACAGCTCGACGTATGATCTTCGGCTTCTCCTACGTCGTCCTGGGCATCGGCATCACCGTCGCATTCGCGCTCGGTCTGCTCGTCTACGCGCTGATTCCGGTCAAGAGCCGCATCGCCTCACGCCTGGAGCGCGTCGAGGAAATCGAATGGGACAACTCGCGCGGTCGAAGCGAAGCGTTCGCCAAAATCTTCAACGACGAGCAGCGCGGAAAATTACGTCGCGATCTCGACGAAGCGGGCTGGTACACCACGACGCCAGCGAAGATCGCCTCGCAAATGGTCGCGAGCGCGGTGCTCTTTTCCGCCGTCGGCATCTCGTTCGCCGTCTACGCGAAGATCGGAACGCTCGGCTACGGCCTGGGCGTTCTGCTCGCGCTGCTCGGCGGCTACTATCCGATGTCGCGCGTGAAATCGGCGATCAAGAAACGGAAGACCAGCGTCTCGAAGGCACTGCCCGACTTTCTCGACATGCTCGTGACGACGGTGACGGCCGGACTCTCGTTCAACGCCTCACTCTCCTACGCGGTCGACGTCGCCGAAGGTCCGCTCGGCGAAGAAGTCAAGGCGATGCTTTCGGAGATACGGCTCGGCCGCTCGCGCGCCGACGCGCTACGCTCGATGGCCGATCGTGTCGCGCTCGAGCAAGTCAACAATTTCGTGACGGCGATCGTTCAGGCGGAGAAGCTCGGCAGCAACATGTCGAACGTCCTTCGCGAACTCTCGCTCGAAGTGCGCGATAAGCGCATGATGCGAGCCGAAGAACTGGCGAATCTCATGCCGACGAAAATGGTGCTGCCGATGGCGCTTTTTATGCTACCGGCGCTCTTCTTGATGATCTTCGGCGGCATCATCGCAAAGTATCTCGCGAACAATCCCTAGGGAAGGCGGAGGTCGTCCGCGGCCGTGTGCGGGCTTGCGGAGCGCGAGAAATTGGCCGGCAGCACGGAACGAATCGCGCGGACATTGCGGGCGCCGTACACGTGTGCCACGTAACGCCCCGGCGTGAAGTGCGCCGCGCCGAAGGAGAGCCGCGCGGCGAACGTGCCGTCGGCGCCGGCAATCACGTAGGTGCGGTCGAGTACGACGACCGGAAGCGCGTCGGATAATTCGGCTTTGAGCACGATGCCGACGATCGAACCCGGCGTCGCAGTCCCCGTGACGAGCGCACGATCGGTGCCGGGGTCGTAGGTCGCGACCGCGGTCGCGACGCTGCCCGGAGGATCGAGCGGAGCGACGGGACGCGGCGCGACCGCGGCGGAGGCGACGCGACCCAGCCCTTCACCGCTCGCGGACTCACGCGTTCCGAGGTTGCGGATTTCGTCGACGAACGCACGCGAGACGTACACGTCGTTGTCGTGGTAGGAAGGAACGTCACCGTAGACCGGCTCGCGACGCTCGTTCGCAAAGAAAAATGCGTCGCCGGGCCGGACCGTGATCGTGGCACCGGGGCGTGCGAGCGACACCGCGTTTTCATACGGCAAGTACGTGTAGGTGAAGCCGAGTTCGCGCGCGACCGTGGCGAGTGCGACGCCGTCCGCCGCCGCGGCAAGGCCCGGCGTCCCGAGCCCCAGCGCCAGCAAAGCGGCTCCAAAGCGAGTAGCGTTGTGACGTGGGCTCATGCGCGGCGCCGACCTTCCGATAGTTAATGTGATGTCATTGTTGTCGTTCTCGCGGCGCGCGAACATTAGATGGGCCCTGAGCCTCGTGACCGCGATCGTGGCGACCCAGTCGCCGCTCGTCGCGGCGCCGCAAGCGCAGATCCTGTCGCTCGAGACCGGCCACTCACTCGTCGTGCATGGTCACGGTATCTCGCGCGTCGCCGTCGGCGACGGGAAGGTGGCGGGCGCGATCGCCCTCGATCCGACGCGCGTGGTCCTCAACGCCAAGGCCCCCGGCGAGACGACGCTGTTCGTCTGGGACGACGCGGGCCAGCACACCTACGAACTCACGGTCAACGATCGTCGGCTCGAGCAGCTCGTTCGCTTACTTCAGAGCCAAATCGATACGCCGGGCATCACGATTGGCGTCGTCGGCGGAACGCTGCTCGTCGGCGGCAAGGTCGACGACCTCCGTGCGTACAGCCGCGTCAACGCCGTCCTGGACCACTTCAAAGACATCAAGTTCGACGGCGCGCCGATCAACGTCGCGAACACCATTACCGTCCGCAAGCCGCTCGGTCACTTGCAAGACGAGATCGATGCGATGCCGCAGGCAAAAGATCTACACGTCGATGTCGACCCGACCGGCAACCTCATCGTAAGCGGTCAAGTGCGTGATCGCCAGCAGGCGCAGGACGTCGTCGACCGCGTGAACGGCCTCGCGGGCGCGTACCTCAAGAGCGACGGCAAAGTCGTCGATCGTCTCGCAACCGGGGCCAAGAGCCTCGTGAGCATCAAAGTCGACGTGCTCGAAGTCGATAAGACGGCGCAGAGCCAACTCGGCCTCCGGCTGCAAACCGCGACCAAGACGACGTTTGGTGGCACGGCGGCGTCCTCGTTCACGATCGGTTCGGGCAACTCGATCACGGCCGTGGAGGATCCGCGCGTGACGCAGGGTTCAAATCCGTTCGACGTCGGCCCGTTTTCGCGCGTGAGCCTGCTCGCGCCGACGCTCGATTTGCTCGAAACCCAGGGCCACGCACGGCTGCTTTCGTCGCCGACGCTCGTCGCGTTGCCGGGAAAGACCGCGACGTTTCTCGTCGGCGGGCAGATTCCGATCCCCGTCTCTAACGGTCTCGGGTCGGTCTCGATCGACTTCAAACAATTCGGCGTCGCGTTGAGCGTCAAACCGACGATTCAAGCCGACGGCGGAATCGACACGGAATTGACCCCGGAAATCTCCGATCTCGATTTTGCCGATGGCGTGCAGATCAACGGTTTTACGGTTCCCGCGCTCAAGACGAGTAAGATTCAGACGGAAGTGATCACGGAAGACGGCGAGTCGATTATTTTAGGCGGATTGCTGCGTCGCGTGGAATCGAAGAATATTCAGAAGTTTCCGATCCTGGGCGATCTGCCGATCCTCGGGCAGCTGTTTCGTTCGACGTCGTATCAGAAGACCGAAAGCGACGTCGTCTTCGTGCTGACGCCGACGATTGTGACCAAACGCAAGGTGCTCTTGCCGGAGCCGTAGCAGTCGACCGCGGTATGACTGGTGACGCCTTCGTCGACCGCGACTATCTTCTCGCGCACCTGACGGATCCGCAGGTACGGATTGTCGATGCGCGCAGCGTACCGCACGGCGTCGCGATCGTGCAGACGCCCGGCAGCGAACGGTACACCGCAGGCCACATCCCCGGGGCCGTACATGTCGACTATCACGACGATCTGCGCGACCCCGCGACGCCATACGCCGCACGCGTCGCGCCGCCCGAACGATTTGCCGCGGTGGTCGGCGCACTCGGCATCGGCGACGACACGACGGTCATCGCGTACGACGACGGCGACGTCCCATACGCGGCGCGCATCGTCTGGATGTTACGCTACTACGGCCACGACCCGGCCTACGTTCTTGCCGGCGGCCTCGCCGAATGGCGCGCGCACGGCGGCGACGTCACGACAGACGTACCGAGCTTCGCGCCGCGCACGTTCACGCCACGCGCGCGACCGGCGCTACGTGCGACGCGCGCGGAAGTTCTCGCGATCGCGCAAGGGCGCGGCGACGCGCAGCTCGTCGAAACGCAACGCGATCGGACCTACGGCATGCGCGATCGCGACATCGCGGGTGCGGTGCGACTCTCCGGATCGCAATTGCTCGACGATGCGAACGGCGGCCGTATCGCGCCGCGCGAAACGCTCGACGCGCTCGTCGCGAGCGCCGGCCTCGACCCAGCGAAGCGCACGATCGTCTCGTGCGGTAGCGGCGTCTCGGCGTCGGGTTCGTATCTCGCGCTTCGCGCCGCGGGGTTCGCCGACGTCGCGGTGTACGACGGATCGTGGATGGAGTGGAGCCACGATGATCTGCCCACGGTGGCGAAAGCAGAGCGCTGACCCGACCGGAGCGCCTCGAGCTCTTCCGCGGAAAGCTCGGCGCGTTGACGCTCGGGCTCCTCGTGCTCGAGAGCGTCTCCGCGATGCAGATCTTCACGCTCGCCACCGTCTTGCCGACGGTCGCGCACGCACTCGACGGCGTCGCGCTATACGGTGCGGCGCTCGCGGTCGGCTCGGTCGCGGTCTTCGTGACGATGCCGCTGACGGCGCCCGCGATCGAGCGCTTCGGGTTTCCGCGCGTGCTCACGCTCGGGACGATCGTCTACGTCGCGGGCGCCGCGCTCGCCGCGTGCGCGCCGTCGATGGCGATCTTCGTGTGTGGGCGCGCGATCGGCGGGCTCGGCAGCGGATTCCTCGCCTCGCTCGGCCTCGGCGCGATCGCGACCTCGTTCCCACCCGAACGGCGCGCACGCGTTATCGCGTTGCTCTCGGCGGGCTGGATCGTGCCCGGCATCGTCGGGCCGCCCTACGCAGCCTTCGCGACACAGGTCTTCGGGTGGCGCATCGCGCTCGTGCTGCTCGTGCCGGTGGTGCTCGGCGCGCGCATCCTGGTCGCGCGCAACCTCGTCGTCGCGCCGCGAACGAAGGCCGCGCCGGTTCCGCTCGGGGCGACGACAGCGCTCATCGCGGCGATCGCACTCATGCTCGCGAGCGTGCGACTCCCGGAATTCGTCTCGCCGATCGCGCTCGTCGCGGGCGCGCTCGCCGCGGTCGTGACCGCTGCACGCTTCGCACCGCCGGGCACGCTGCGCGTCGCACGCGGCACTCCGGCGGCAATCGCAGGACTCTTCGGGGCGACCTTCGCGTATTTCGGCGCCGACGCTATCGTGACGCTCGCGGCGCGCGACGCGATGGGCCGATCGCTCTTCATCGGCGGCGCGATCTTGACGGCGAGCACGCTCGCGTGGTCGCTCGCGAGCCTCACGCAGCCCGCGCTTGCGCGACGCTTCGCGCTCGCGCCGTCACGCGTCGCCGCGATCGGCGCAGCGCTCGTCGCGCTCGGCCTCGCAGCGGCAGCCGTCGCGCTCGTGCGCGATCCGCGCGGCGCGCTCGGACTCACACTCTTCATAACCGGATGGGTCGTCGCGGGATTGGGGATCGGGCTCACGTACCCGACGCTCTCGCACGCGGCGATCGACGTCGCGCCAGCGGCGGCGATGCGCGCCGCAAGCGCGACGGTGCTCGCCGAGCTTTTGGGCGCGACGATATCGCAAGCGTTCGCAGGCTTCTTTATCGGCGGTCGCGGCATCGCGGGCGATCTCGGCGCACATATCGCAGACGCGTACGTTTTCTTCGCGGTATGCGCCGCGTTCGTGCCGATGCTCGCCGCGCGCGCGAGCGGAGCTACGCCGTTGTCATCTTGGCGGCGTGATGCCGGCGCCGAGCCCGCCATCGACGCCGAGAATCTGTCCCGTCACCCAACTCGCATCGTCGGAGATGAGGTACGCGGCGGCAGCGCCGATATCGCCCGGTTCACCGACGCGTCCGAGCGGATGCATCGAAACCGATGCCGCGAGCATCGCATCGCTCGCCCACAGTGATCGCGACAGTTCCGTTTTGGTGAGCGCGGGCGCGACGGCGTTGAACCGCACGTTGTAACGCGCGTAAGAGATCGCGGCAGACCGCACGAGCCCTTCGACGGCGCATTTCGCGGCTGCGATCGCTTCGTGATTTTGCAGGCCCGTATGTGCGGCGACCGTCGAGAAGAGCACGACGCTGCCGCTGCGGCGACGCATGAGTTTCGTGACGACGGATTTCACCGCGATGAAGGCGCTGGTCGCATTGAGATCGAGTGTCGTATGCCAATCCTCGAGCGAGAGCGCGTGCAACGGGCGCAACAAAACGCTACCGACGGCATGCACGAGCCCGTCGAGCGGGCCGATTTCGGTCTCGATGTGCTCGACGACGGCCTGCATCGCTAGCAGATCGAGCGCGTCGCAGGTAAGGTACGAAGCGTTCGGTCCGAGCCGCTCGACCGTCGCCTGCAATTTCGCTTCGTTACGCGCAACCAGGACGACGCGATCGCCGCGAGTGACGAGACGCTGCGCGACGTCGGAGCCGATGCCGCCGGAACCGCCGGTGATGACGATGAGTTTGCTCACGATGACCTTTGACGCCGCCGGGTGCGCTCGCGGAGCCTACGCGTCGCGGGCGATGGCACGCTGTTCGATGCGGCGTTCGGGGACGAACCAGAGCGCAGCGACTGCGACGAAGAGAACGTCGGAGATCCACGGGTTGACGAACGCAAAGACGGTCGCCGCGATGTAGGCGATCGCCGACGTCTTGCCTTTCACGTCGGAGCCGAGCGTTGCCGCGAGCTCGGCATTTGCCGGAAGCGACGTGAGCGTTGCCTGCAGACCGACGAAGGCCAAAGCCGAGAACAAGAGCACGGCACCGTAAAGCGCGGTCGGCACGGATGCGAGGTGGTTCTCGCCGACCCAGTTCGTGCAAAACGGTACGAGCGAGAGCCAAAAGAGCAAATGCAGATTCGCCCACATCACGCGCCCGTCGATCTTGCTCGCGGCGCTGACGAGATGATGGTGATTGTTCCAGTAGATCCCGACATTGACGAAGCTGAGCACGTAGACGAGAAATCTCGGGGCGATCGTCAGGAGCGCGTTAAGATCCTGACCCTGCGGTACTTTGAATTCGAGCACCATGATCGTGATGATGACGGCGATGACGCCGTCGCTGAAGGCTTCGAGGCGACCCTTCTCCACCGTCGTCGCGCCCTTACTTCGAGCGTTCGAGTAGGAGCCGCGCGAGCGTCGTCTCGCGCTCGATGTCCAGACGTTCCTCGCGGCGAACGACGACTTCGAGAATGCGCTCGGGCGTCCGCACGTAGAGCGCGTTCGGCGCCGCGACGGCGCTCGTGCCGAGCGACGGCACCGGCACGGCGTCGGGCGACGATGTGCGCGCCTTGAAATACGCGTCGAGATCGGTTGCGTTCGCGACGTCGGCATAAGACGCGCATGCAAGGGCGTTCGGCGCATTTTTCGCAACGCCGGCGCAGCGCCGGGCTTGCGCGGCGGCGAACGAGCGGCGCTGCGCGAGATTATCCGCGGTCACGAACGCGTACGTCACGCTCCCGTCTTGCGAGATCGCCCGGGACGTGAAGAAACAGATACCAGCCGTGCGCGACGTTGCGTCTGCAACTTCGACGGGATAGCCCAGAATCGCGCCGATGTCGGTCGATTCGACGAGCGCGCACGGATCGGTCGTCGTCGGTTCCGCCGCGCGCGCGGGCGACGGCGGCACGATGGCGATGAGGAACAGCACGACGAGTACACCGCCGGGCCGCATCATTCGACTCGCTCAGACACCGAGATAGGCCTTCTGAACATTCGGGTCGTCGAGCAATTGGCTCGTTGGGCCGACGAGCGTCATACGCCCGGTTTCGAGGACGTAGCCGCGCGTTGCGAATTCGAGTGCCGTCTGGACGTCTTGCTCGACCATCATGATGGCAACGCCGCTCGCGTTAATCGTCGTGAGAATTTCGAGCAATTGGTCCACGAGCACGGGGGCGAGGCCGAGCGACATCTCGTCGATCAGCATCACCTTCGGTCGCGCCATCATCGCGCGCGCGATCGCGACTTGTTGCTGCTCGCCACCCGAGAGACGACCGGCGAGAAACTCGTAGCGCTGACGCAATCGCGGGAGCATCTCGAGCACGCGCTCGAGATCGCTCGCGACCTCTTTATCCGTCCGGAGATACGCACCCATAAGGAGATTTTCGTGCACGGTGAGCGCGTTGAACAGGCGCCGGCCCTGCGGCACTTGCACCACGCCCGCGCGGACGATCTGGTCGGGCGCCATCGACGTGAGGTCCGTGCCGTCGTAGGTCACGCGACCGCCGCGTTTCTTCACGAGGCCGCTCATCGCACCGAGCAGCGACGACTTTCCGGCGCCGTTGCTGCCGATGAGCGCGACGATCTCGCCCGGCTCGATCGTAAGCGACACGTCCCACAACACTTGCGTGTCGCCGTACGCCGCCGACAGCGATTCAACCACGAGCGCCATTAGGGCGCCCTCCCGTCATCCACCGAGACGTCCATCGGATTCGGCAATGGCACGACCGGCCGCGCAATATCGGCCTCGCTCGGTGCATTTGGAACGCCCGCGATCACGTTGCTTCTGGCAGCAGCCGCAAGCGCAGCATCTTCTTGGCGCTTGACGTATCGCGCGCCCAAGTAAGCTTCGATCACGGCGCGCGACTGCGTCACTTCCAGTGGCGCGCCCTCCGCGATCTTCTTCCCCTCGGCGAGCACGACGATCGTCGTCGAGACGGCCATGATCGCTTTCATCAAATGCTCGACGACGATCAGCGTTACGCCGCGTTCGCTCAAGGATCGTAGCAGCGCGAGCGCTTCGTCGACTTCGCTCGCGTTGAGGCCCGCCATCACTTCGTCGAGCAACAGCACGTCGGGATCGAGCGCGAGCGCTTTCGCCACTTCTAAGCGCTTGCGATCGGGAATGGTGAGATCGCTCGCGGGCCGGTCGGCGACGCGTGCGAGCGAGACGGTTTCGAGCAATTTTTGCGCGTGTTCGAATGCTTCGTGCGTCGAGCGTTTGCGGCCGTCGCGGCCGTACATCGCGCCGACGGCGACGTTCTCACGGACCGAGAGGCTCGCGAATGGCTTTACGACCTGGAACGTCCGCGCAATGCCGAGCTTGCAGACGTCGTGCGTCTTCACTTCGGCGATCGTCTTGCCGCCGAAGAGCACTTTACCGCTCGTCGGTTTGTAGACCCCGGAGATAACGTTCATCATCGTCGTCTTGCCGCTGCCGTTTGGCCCGATGAGCCCGACGACCGAGCCACGCTCGACGCCGAACGTCACGTCCGAGAGCGCTTGCAGGCCGCCGAAGCGCATTCCGACGCCGCGAATCTCGAGAAAGGCCACGCGCTAGACCCGGTAGGCCGAGAGCGACTCGATCATCCCACGCATCCCGCCCTTCGCGTTTCGCAGATATAGCAATCCGCGCGGCAAGAAGAGCACGACGATCACGATGACCGCACCGAAAAATAACGTGTGGATTTGCGGGAAGTGCGACCACAGCGTCTCGTTGATCGCGGTCAGCAGCACGGCACCGACGACGGGGCCGGCGACGGTGCCGATCCCGCCCAAGAGCACCATGACGATCGGGAAGACGTTGTTATCGACGGAAAACGCCGATGGCGGGTCGATGAAGCCGGTTGCAAATGCGAAGACCGACCCCGCAGCCGCCGCCATCATCCCCGAGAGCGCCCACGCGGCAACTTTGAACGAGGTCGCGTTGACGCCGAGGACGGCCGCCGCATCTTCGTTCTCTCGGATCGCTACGAGCGCATATCCGAATTTCGAGCGCGCCACGAGCCACGTGACGAGCAGACTGCCCGCCGCGACGAGCCACATCGCGTAAAAATATTCCGAGTAGTTCGCTGATTGCCGCAGCGTCACGCCCGTTCCGCCGCCGAGCGCATCGACGTTTGCGATGATCTCCTGGACCGCGAGCGAGATCCCCAGCGTCGCGATACCGAAGTAGTGCCCTTTGAGGCGCAAGATCGGCAGCCCGAGCAGTGTCGCGAACAGCGCCGCGACGAACATCGCGAGCGGGATCGCGACCCACACGCTCTCGATGCCGCGTTGCGCGAGCGCGGCACTCGTATAGCCGCCGAGCCCGAAGAAGACGACGTTGCCGAAACTCACGTAGCCCGCGTAGCCGCCGATGAGATTCCAACCGAGCGCCATCGCGGAGAACATGAGGATGCCGCGCACGAGATTTTCGTAGTAACCGTTGTGCAAGAGCGGGACGCCGAGCGCGAGCACGAGCATGACGGCGACGATCTGCAGCGCGCGCGGACTACCCGTGATGCCGCCGAGCCCGACGCGATGCAGCGTCGACGCTTTCACCGCCATCTTACGCGAGCGCCTTGCCCATGATGCCCGTCGGACGCACGATGAGCACGATCAGTAGCACGACGAGCGCGACCGCGTCGGGTAAGCCCGACCCGATATACTGCGATCCCAAGGCCGAGATCACGCCGAAGACGAGGCCGCCGACGAGCGCGCCCTGCACGCTACCGAGCCCGCCGAGCACGCACACGACGAACGCTTTGATGATGTACGCGTCACCCATGGTCGGGTTGAGGGATTGATTGAGTCCGACGAGCACGCCCGACGCGCCCGCAAGCCCCGCGCCCAGGCCGAACACGATTGCGTACACGTTCGCCACGCGCACGCCCGAGAGTTGCGCGGCGCCGATATCCATCGACGTCGCGCGAATGGCGCGGCCGAGCTTCGAACGCGTGAGCCACGCCTGCATGATGGCCGTGATTGCGAGTGCGACGAGTAGCGTCCAAACCTTCGTGTAAGCGATCGTCACCGGACCGAGCGCAAAATTCGCGCCGGAATACGACGGCGTGACGGCCTTCGAATCACCGTGAAAGACGAGCAGCGCGAGGTTGACGATCAAGAGCGACAAGCCGAAGGTCAGCAAGAACGTCGTGAGAATCGGCGCGCGCACCACGAAATTGATGACGTATTTCTGAATCGCGTATCCGACGACGAACATGACCACGAACGCGATCGGCACGGACAGAAACGGGTCCAAACCGAAGCTCGTGAAGAGAACGTACGACAGGTACGCGCCGAGCATGAGGAACGAGCCGTGGGCGAGATTGATGATATTCATAATCCCCCACACGAGGGAGAACCCGAGCGCCACGACCGCAAGAATTCCGCCCGTCAACACGCCGTTGACGAGCACTTGGAGGAAGAGTTGCATACCGTACTTCTCGCGGTCTGTGGCGATCGAGCGGTGGGCGCCTAGCGCTTCGACCAGTCCGGCGCGGGATACGCGGGTTGCGCATTCTGTACCGCCGCCGGCCAAACGGTTACGAGGTTGCCCTTCTGAATCTGATTGACGGCCATCGGCTTGAACACGTTGATGCCGCGATCGTCGAATTTTAGAATGCCGTAGAACGTCACGACGTTGAGTGCAGCGAGCGCGTCGCGCACTTTCTGCGGATCGAGCGAGCCGGCGTTTTGAATCGCGTACTGAAATGCGAGACACGTCGCCGACGACTCGGCGTTGTGATAGTCCGGCACGTGACCGTACTTTTTCTCGAACGCTTTGGCATACTCAGTCGAACTCGTGATGAATCCGGCCGACCCCTTATACTTCGCCGTCGGCGACCACTGCGTTCCACCTAAGACGTAGTTCGCGTCGTTCCCGAGCGCCTTGCGGAAGTCGGGCGTATCGGGTCCTACCGAATACCCGTAGGCCTTGGCGAGCACGTTCTGCTCTTTGAAGCCCTTCTGCAAGAGCAGTGCGTCTTGGAGGTGGCCGCCGTTGAGGATGATGTCGGGCTTGGCGGCCTTGATCGCGCTGACGATCGACGAGACGTCGGTCGTGTCGGCCGGATATTTGTTATTGTAGACGACCTGCAGCCCGTGCCGTGTGGCGTAATCGGCCGCACCGGAGGCGACTTCGGTTGAAAAAAGGTCGTTCGCGGCAACGATCGCGACCGTCTTCGGGCGATCTTTCTGATGCAGCGCCATGTCGATCACGCCTTCGAGATACCGCTTCGCAGGTGAGAGCACCGCGAAGATATATTTGAACCCTTGGCTGAAGATCTTTTCCGAGCTGCCGTTGCCTTCGACCATCGGCACCTTGTAACGCTCGGTGACCGCCGCGGTCGCAAACGACGTCGCCGAACCGTACGGTCCTAAAATGAAATTGACGTGATCTTGGTTGATGAACTTCTCGACCAGTTTCGCCGATGTTTGGGCGTTGGTCTCGTCGTCGGCATACTGGATATCGACCTTATATTTTTTTCCGCCTACTTTGATGCCGCCGTGCGCGTTGACGTAGTCTTTCCAAAATTCGTAGCCTTCTTTGGTCAGCACGCCCTCGCGCGCGTCGCGCCCGGTCGCCGCGAGTGCGGCGCCGAAAACGATGGTATTGGAATCAGCCGCGAACGACGGTACGGGGACGATAGAGTACGCGAGCACGAGTGCGCTCGAAACGATGGCACGAAAAGCGATCAAGGTTAACCTCCGGAATGTTCGCGGCTTCTTTACGCGATAACGACGACGAGTGCCCTTTCGGCACGCATCTTTGTCAGCTTTTGCGAACGCTTCCGGTACACAATTCGCATATAAAGGCTCGTGCGCGTTCGACGGCTTCGGCACCGGCATAGCCCGCATATGCGTCGATGAGTGCGCTTCCGACGATGGCACCGTCGGCGATCCGACACGCTTCGCGCACGTGGTCGGGCGTCGAGATACCGAACCCGATCGCGAGCGGCGCGCCATCCCGCGCGCGCAGGCTCGCCACGCGATCGGCGATCCAGCCAAAATCGGGCCCTTTCGAGGCACTGGTGACGCCGAGGCGTGAAACGATGTAGGTGAACCCTTCACTCGCGGCCACAATCGTTCGTGCACGGTCGGTCGGCGTCGTCGGCGCGACGAGCAGCGGCAACGCGAGTTCGCGCGGCCCGAATGCCGCGCGCAAGTCGTCCACTTCTTCCAGCGGGACGTCGGGCACGATCGCACCGCAAATGCCCGCCGCAACCAACGCCTCGGCGAAGCGATCGAGGCCGAACTGCAAGACCGGATTGTAATACGTGAACATCAAGATCGGCGGCGCGCCGCCACGTTCGGCGTCGGCTGCGATCGCGA
>JAABUX010005401.1_pt1 | contig 15715 bp, 21 predicted proteins | sample 5561851 | NCBI WGS metagenome assembly JAABUX01 (sample SAMN10711883, study PRJNA513361) | rock metagenome | isolation source: Antarctica rocks | place: Antarctica: Victoria Land, Richard Nunatak red sandstone | collected 2016-01-03 | reverse complement strand
GATGAACAGGCGCAGCCGTCGCGCTCGTCGATGTGCCATCCCGAGTAGTCGTCGCAGGTCATCGGCCGGGAAGATGATCTGTCTTGGCCGAGAGGCGCCTTCGCGCGCAATCCGGCTCGCCAACCCCTGGATATCACGTCAAGGAAAGGAGGGGATGCAAAAACGAGAGATGCGCACACCGAACGAGGTTGGCCGTGACAAGATACCTCGCAACCCGGGAGTGGCTAAACCTATGGGCACACGAAATCCATGACGTGCCAGATATAGGAGGGATAGGCACGGCGCTGGAGTTGGCGACGGTTCCAGGCATAGACGAAGAGCTTGACGGCACGGCGTAACGCATCAATGGAGCGAGAGAAGCAGCGGCTTTTGCGGCTCAAGCGAGCGAGATAGTGGCGCAATTCGGCGTTGTCGGCCTCAACGCTGTAGGTTTGGCTCTTCCCCGGGGCCACAGCGTGATGGCCCGGATAGTACACAAGGCGCTCATAGAGCGCGAAGGCGTCCGAATAATACGCTGTGGCCGGCGAGCGATGCTCAATCATGTCTTGCATCTCATCGATCGTCCGCTCCCAGACGACATGCCACCCAAGAATGCAGCGTGTGTCCCGATCTACCTCTGTAACAAGGTAGGCTCTGTTTTTTTATGCGTGACAAACGTAAAAAGCTCGTCGAGTTCGGCTGTCTCGATAGAGGTAGGGGGCTGCGGCGGCTGATCGGGCAGGGCATCAGCCCGCGCTGTGACCCAGTTGGCCACCGTTTGATGCACGACACCGAGTGTCCGAGCGATGCGGCGCAGATTCCCTCCATCGACGTACATGCGCACGGCCTGCACCCTCATCTCCGACGGATAGCCCTGGATTTTCGGCTCCAGGACGTATTTGCGTCCACATCCCCGGCACCAATACCGCTGGTTCCCTGACGCCGTCTGGCCATTCTTCACTTGTCGGTCAGTACTTTGGCAGTTCGGACATATTCTCATGCCCTACTGTATCATGCTCAAACCTTTAGCCACTCCCCGCAACCCTACTCGCCCGAGAAACGCGAGGGAATGCCCTTTCTATTCTGTTACCTGGGTAACATCAGGGTAGGCCTACGCCTCTAAACGTTGTCTATCCCAGGTGCGAAGGTGGCTGAAAAACGCAAGAGAATGGATAGCCTCAAAATCCTTAACCCGGTTGGCTGGTCCATTGCTACTCGCCACCCACCATCTGGAGTTTCAGTGGGGTGGGCGGTATGGCTATGGTCGGCAGGCTGCTGTGACAACAAGAGGCCGCGTGTTCATCTCGTCGGACCTTTGGCGATCGTAAGGTCTGGTAGCTAGGCTGACAGCCCTACTAACAACCGCTGGCTACTGGGAAAAAAGATCGCGCGCTCCTGCCCGGCCCTGTCTTTTCCCGGTAGCAAACGCCACCCACGCAGCGCTACACTGGGGTCAGGATGGCCAGCCCCGGCGCTCATTTGGGGCAAATGTGGACTCACTCCACATTCGCCCTTCGTTCGTCCCTCACTCAGATACGCGAATGGTGCGTTCGCTTCTCAGGCAAAGGCTAGGTACGACTCGTCTGAAAATAGTCACCGCTGACGTTCCTGCCCCGCCCTATTTTCACGCGGGATGGTCGCGGTGCGCCGCGGGGACCACTCATCTGAAAATAGCTGCCGCTGACGCTGCTGCCCCGCCCTATTTTCATGTCCGCTGGTCGCGCCGGGGCGCGGGGGGCCCTGGGGTGAAAATTAGGCTCACCGGAGCGGAATACTGTGATAGCGTCCAATAGCAATGCGGTAGCCTCCGGCACCCACGTACACCGTCCACAAGTCATGGCCACCGTCGATCATGCTTTGCGGCGCGCGGATACGGTTGCCTTGAAGCGGTAGCCAGGGAGACAGCGAGCCGGCGTTCACATAGTCGACCACATGGACCACGAACAGCGGGGGCATCGTCGCCGCGTCGCTGCGGACGATGAGGGCACGACCCGCCGGGATGAGGCGCAGGGACCTGCGGGCGGGGGCCTGCCCCTGGACGTGAATAGACAGGGCGGGGAGGCCCGCCGTGAAGAGGGGGTGCCTGCCCGGATCGGCCGTGACACCGCCGGGCGGAGCCAACGTGACGCCGCCGCTGGCCATGAGGGGGACAGCGAATGTGCTCGTGATGCGGGCGCCTGGAGCGAGCGCGGTCGCGCCGCCACCCGTGTACGGGCACGAGCCACCGCGCGTCGGGTCGGGAAAGAAGGGGGCGGCCCCGCCCCGCGCGGCGATCATGGTGGACAGGCAGAGCGCGTTGCGCGGCACGCCGGCATACGTGATCGCGGCGTGGGACCGGTTGATGATGGTCGCGGTGACGGCGAGCATCTCGCCCAGGAAGTAGGGGCCGGCCTGGGTACTGAAGGCGAACGTTACCCCGCTGTCCCGCGCCATCCGTGTGACCGTCCCACCCCAAGTGCCCGGCGTGATGGGTGCCGCGCCCCGCGCGGCACCGGCGGGATAGGTGGCCATCGCTGCGGCTCCGAGCGCCACAAGGACGCCGGCGGCGAACGCCGCATAGGCGCGATGCGCCCGTCGTCCCCCCCTCAATGAACGCGCTCCATCGCGCGGCGCATGTAGCATATGTACCCTCCCCTTGTACAACGGTCGGATGGCCCGGATAGTAACACCCCAGCGGGCAGGGCATCTAGGCCGCCGTCAGAGGCTGTAACGACACCTCATAGCCCAACGCCTGCAAACGCTTGACGAGCCGCCGTTCGACGGCCTGCCAGTCGCGCTCGTCGAAGTAGGCCAAGCCCAGGTCGCGGTAGGGCTCGTGCCGCGTGAGGATATAGTAGACGCTCACCAGGATGGAGGGGGCCACGGCCACGGCCGCCCGCTTGGCCCCGCGTCGGGCCGCGATCCGCCGGTATTGCGCGCCCAGGTACGTCCTCTTGGTGCGCCCCGCGGCCTTGGCCGCCTCGATCCACGCGCCCCGGAAACGCGCGTCCTCGCGTTTCTCCCCCCACCAGACGATGGGCGTCTGTCTATGGCGATAGCGGCGAAGGGACGGGCGAGGAGCTCGCGGCGTGGCACGCCCATCAGCCTCCAGACCCACCAGCGCCGGCCCGTGCCCGTCTCCCCACTCCATTACCTAAATGCGGCAGCGGGACATAAAGTTACGCGCTGGTACGACATCCTCAGTTAAGGCTGGAGCAGGAATAGGATACACCGGACGCGCCCCGGTACGGCGAGCGAGCACCCGGCGACGGCCTGCTCATCTGAAAATAGCTGCCGCTGACGCTGCTGCCCCGCCCTATTTTCATGTCCGCTGGTCGCGCCGGGGCGCGGGGGGCCCTGGGGTGAAAATAGCCATTTTCATCGCGCGGGGGTGCCCCGTAGGGGCATGGGGCCTGGGGTGAAAATAGCTCGCTTTTCATCGCGCGGGGGTGGCCCGCCAGGGCCATGAGGGACTACTTGGAAAAGAAAGAGTCACGACTACCAGACGGCCACCTCCCGCCGCACAGGCTGCCAGTAGAGGGCTCGATCCGTTCAGGGAGGCGGCCTGGACGCGAAGCGTTGACGCCTGTATCGTGGAAGTGGAGATGCAACAGCGCGTGTCCTGTCCCCACAGCGAAAGGTAGGCAGTCCCATGGTCATGCACACAGCCCCCGTGTCGCCCGTCGTCCCGAGCACCGCGACGGAGATCCTGACGGTCATCCTGGCGGAGGAGCCCCCTGGGGCCACCGCCGATCAGATCGCCCGCGCCCTCGGGCTCGGCCTCGACGGCGACACGGTGCAGGGTGAGATGGAGGAGCTGGTGGTGCCATGTGGCTCCTCGACCGGCGCGGGCTCGGCCGTGGTGCGCTCTACACGCGCCACACGACACCCTGACTGCGCGGTGATGGAGCTGAGGGGCTGAGGGGCTGAGGGGCGGCCAGGAGCCATCATGGGAGTATTTGCATGACCCCTCAAAAAGGTGCAGTAAGCTCTTTTCGTAGCAGGAATGATTAGGCGATGAGCTCATCCTTGAACCATTGCGTCAAGAATGATGTCTCACAAGGTACACTCTGCGAGACACAGCGATTGACGAGTCGCAAAAGTCGTCTCAGAACGCCGGTCTCACGACATCTCAAGGGTTTTGAGACACCCACGACCCGGCCAAGCTCCTTAATGCACCTTTTTGGGGGGATATGCAGAAACCCCCGATGTGGTCCCCACGCCGCTTGTCGGGGCGATGGAGTTGCCCTCTACCTGGAGCGCAACGCGCCCTATATGGACTACGCGACCTACCTCGCGTGCGGCTGGCCCATCGCCACCGGCGTCATCGAGGGGGCCTGCCGCCACCTGGTCAAGGACCGCTGCGAACTCTCGGGCATGCGCTGGACCATCGATGGCGCTGAGGCCCTCCTGCACCTGCGCTGCATCCATGAGAACGGCGACTGGGACGCCTTCCACGCCTTCCGGCGGCGCCAGCGCCACCAGCGCCTCTACGCCGTGCCCTATCCCGACGACACCGCGACCCCGCTCGACCTCCACGCCCTGGACCCGCGCGCCCCCATACCGCCCGCGCTCGCCGCTTAAGCGCTTCTAACGCAGATGAAACACACCCAAATCAATTAGGACGCCGCGATAAGTGTAAGCTATGATTCTACAGCAGACGAGTCAACTGTCAGCGGAAAGCGGACTCGCAGCATGCAGCGAGGATGCTCGAAAGGCTGCTCATCGAGGGGCGAGAAAAAGGAAAGGTCGAGCCATGAAGCATCTGCGGCAGGCGCGGGTTGAAGCGTGCGCTCCCCTTCGGTGCGCTGCCCATCCAGGGCTAAAGTATAGACTCCCCCGCCCTCATCATACTGGTTACCTCTATCGTCTTGACCGGAAAGGAACCATATGTACTGGGCAGATTCAGCTTTGATCACATCATCCCACCCGGCAGGATTGATAGGTGGTGTTATCTCGTACAGTATATGCAGCCCATACTTATCCACGCCCATCGCCGTGATCCGGAGTACCCGCTCTGGCAATAAATTGCTGATGGCGATATCCGTATCGACATGTCGCGTTGGGGGGACCTGATCGATCAGCGGCTGCCCACTTTTGTTATCCATTCGTCCCCTCCCTGTCAAAAGCCTAGCTAGGCCGATGCCACACCACCCTTTTCTGTCCCTCATCTGTCGGCATCTAATCTAACACTACGCTTTGGACTCGACCACTTGACGCGCGAGCTGTGTGGGAAGTATCTGTTCCCGCGCACGTTCGGCGATGGCCAGGTATTACCCCCCTCCGGCGCGGCGCGCCCGGTCGCCGGCCCTCCTCGTCCATACCGATCACAGGGAGGCCCGCCGATGGCCCGTTGGCGACGGTCGCAAGCACAGGACTCGGCCCCCGACGCCCGGCGATGATGGCCAGGGCCATGCCGATAACCACCAAGGCGCTCAGCACCGCCACGCCCGGCCGCCGTCGTCGCACCATCCATGATGCTCCCATCGTGCCTCGTGCCCTCCCGTCCCCTCTCACGCCTCGCGCGACCATGGTACCACGCTCCCGCAATAAACGGGCACTCACGCAGCCATCTCGACGACGTATTCCACCCGCCCGACCCGCTCGGCTCCGAGGGCATCGTAGTCGATCTTGTGCAACGCACCTGTCACCTTGCCGGCCAGCTTTTGCTCCAACCAGGTCTTGGTGAAGGCCGCGGGGACGGCCACGCGCAGCAGCTCGCCGTCCTGGTTGAGGGCGCGGGTCGAGGCCAACCAGGCGTTGAAGTTCTCGCTGGTCATGACCTGGGCTAGCTCGTCGAGGACCGCGCGCCACACCGGGTGCTCTTCGACGATGGGCAGGGGCGGGGGGCTGTCGGACCACGCGGCGTAGGAGCCGGAGGCCTCGCCGCGGCTATGGCTATCAGCGCGCCGGCGTCGTCGATGACTCGGCGGGCCAGCGCGCCGGCGATCCGGGGCCGGGCTGCCGGCGGCCACGCGGGGCGGCGCCGGGTGCAGCAGATCGGTCAGGACGGCGAACAGGTAGGGCATGCCGTTGGGGGTCTGGCCGTCGCGCCGGCGCTTGACGATGCTCGCCTGGCGGTCGCGCGTCCGGGCCGCCGCCTCGTCGAGCAGGGCTACGAAGCGGTCGAGGGGCACGCCGGCGGCGTGCTGTAGGTTGCGAGCGCGCGTGACGCTGGATGTCGGCGCGTCGTCGCCCAGCTCGGCGGCCAGGGCGCCGACCTCAGCGGCGAGCGCGTCGCCGTCCGGCGCGGCCGGCGCGGATGCGTAAACGCGCGTTTCCGGGGATCGCCGGGTGGTCGGCCCTTTTCTTCCAACCAGTTCAGGCCGCCGCGGGGCGAGTGGCGCGGAGTGCGGCGTGATCGCCGGCGCGCTCGTCGTCCATGGCGATGCTTCAATGGGGGTAGGGGGTATCAAGTCGGAGTCGAAGAGGTCTTCTTCGACTGGGTTTACTTGGGGTGAAAGATTCTTCGCCCCCCTTGTGGGCGATCCTTCGCCCCCCTCGGCCGCCGCGTCGCCCTCCTTAGGCCGGTTGTCGGTTCCGCTATTACTCGCGCCTGCACATAGCGGCCCCTGTTCCGCGCACGCGACGCTCTCACGGTCGAGCGCGACGCTCTCACGGTCGAGCGCGACGCTCTCACGGTCGAGCGCGACGCTCTCACGGTCGAGGGGGGACAGCTCCGGGGCGGCGGTGTTGTCGAGGAGACCGTCGAGCCGAGCTAGCCCCTCCACGGCCGCGAAGAAGGGCCGGAGGTCGTAGCTATTGGTCCGCTGCTGGCCGTGGTCGGAGAGCCTAGTTTCTATGTGCAGGAGCCCCTTGGCCTCCAACGACCGGAGGTACCCCTGGATCGTGCGGACCGTCTTGCCCATGCGCGCGGCTAGCGCCGCCTCGCCGGGGTGCGGGGCGCGCTCCGTCCACCAGTAGGTGCAGAGCTGCGCGATCAGGACCATCTCGGCCTCGCTCACGCCGAGCCGCGCGTAGTACACCCAGGCGTACGTCGGGATCGCCGTGTAGCCCCCGGTCAGCAGCACGACGCCGTAGCGGACGACCAGGCGCCGGTCAATGCCGTCAAGGGACGGCGAGAACGGCGGTGTAGTTTCTCTAGCGGCGGGGCCGGGCGGATATTGACATGCACGCGCCGTTGCCTTATCATGGCACATAGGTACTCCTCGGAAGCGTAAAGCTCCCCTGTGAGTCCCGAAAGCTCTTTTGGGGGTGGTAGCCCGGTTGAGTTTTCGGACCCGATCTAGCGGCCCTGGTAGCGCCTTCAACAACAAGCGCCAGAACCGCATCTAATAGTTAATGGACGTAGCCCATTGGGGAAACCCGGTGGGCTTCGTGCATTTAGCACGAGTGCGTTAGAACATAGCAAACTTCTCCATGATGGGCATCATAACGCATCGCATCGTGTGTGTGCAACGCGCCGCAACCCTACACCACTATAGGACACAAGTTCTATAATTGAGATGTGCTCTTTGAAAGCGCGATGTGCGCGGCATGCGTGGCCGCATCATGGGTCGAGGCGATCTCGAATGGCGCGTAGTCCTGCACGTCCTCTGGATCGGCGTGCGCAGCACAAAAGAGTATGGCGTAGCAGCGAGGCTGTTCCGTGCGTCTGTCCGTAATCGCCACCCCCCGGACATAGCCGCGAAGGATGTCGAGATCCGGGTTCACGCGCAGCGGGAGGGGGAAGACCGGCGCGCCGCACGCGTAGCACGCGCAGGCGCGGCCCCAGCGCCGTTTACATATGAGGCGACGTAATACAGGCCGTTGCATGACGACTATCCTCCGTTTAAGGTGCCTCTGTCGATTACTTGCTACTTCTACCGTAGCGGATGACGCACCTGTTGGCAGTACCAAACCACAGTTAATGGATGTACCAGAACGCGGAAATGTACCAAACGTGTACCAAATCTTCGATAAGGGGCGGTGATCCCGCCACTGCCGTGTCAGAGAGGTACGATTGAACCGGTGAGGGAGCGAGATGCCGGCACCGAACGAGCAGCTACGTGCGGCACGGGAGCAAAAACATTGGTCGCAACAAAAGGCCGCGGAGAAGATAGGTGTCGACCGGAAGACCTACCTGAGGTTGGAAACGGGACAAACGTATCCGCAGTCAGGAACGCTCGACCTGATCTGCAATGCATTCAACTTGTCGGCCAATGAGTTAGGGTTTGACGGGGCGCAACGGAGGGGTGGTCGAGTTGCGACATCAGGTTTAGACTCGGCGCTTGCCATCATATCGGTGCCATCGAGAGCCAACGACACGCCCGATCTCTCGACTGGGATTAGCATAGTCCTCGCTCGGATTGTGCTTACGATAGGGATGTGGAGTTCGCGGGGGCTTGTCTGGGGTGAGATCCAGGCGATGGTCAACGAGGAAGTTAGCGTGCTCGATGAGATGCTACAACAGAAGCCGCGCCGAGACGAGCATATAATCTCCCGGCGACAGGCATTGATGACGGTGGCTGCGCTGCCTACGGCTCTACTCGTGCGGAAGTCCTTTGTCCACCCAACTCAACAGGGGATGGGCGTCAACGCGGCCGATTTTCTCCCTCCCTGCGCAGCCAGTATTGCGGCCTGCTGGCACTTGTTGAAGGGCGATGAGTTGGCTACTGTCACATCCCTCCTCCCCCAATATATGCCAACTCTGACGACCTTGGCCGTCCAGCCCTCGCCACATCAGCAGGCGGCAGCTGCCTTGGCAGCACAAGGCAACATCCTTCAGGCTATCATCGCCATGCATCAACTCAAGATCAACGAACGCGAGAGATACTGTCGGGAGGCTGTTCGATGCGCCTACCTCTCCCGCGACAGCAATTTGACGGCCGCTGCTTTGATGTACTTGGGATATACCTACTCGTTCAATATCCGTCCCCGCCGACCTGAGCAGGCTATCCGCGTCTTTCACAAGGCGTTACAAGTACTTGGCGCCGAGGATTCACTTCTTAGGAGCGATATCCTCATGGGGCTAGCGGAGGCCTACGCGCAATGTTGCGACGAACGTAAGGCCCAAGAAAATATGGCACGGGCGCAAGACTGTTTCCCGACCTACCCCGAGAACGATCCGAGCTACATGTACGCTGAGTGTGGGCTGAACGTGCTCTATCAGTGGGAGGGCAAGATGTACTTGGAGTTGTCCGAGCAGTACCCTCAGCACGGCTATGCACAACGCGCCTGGGATGTGCTGATGTTTAGCACAAACACTCAATCCATCAATGGACGATCCGTCAGCGAGACAGTGCTGTGTCAGGCCGACGCGGCGCGCTTGCAAGGGGATTTACGAACCTACACTGACTATATGCGCGACGGTTTGCACATGGCCCTAACCTTAGAGAGTCGCAAGCGATACGATGAAGCGGTCGAACTTTACCACAAGACACCCGAGCCGTGGTTGAAAGAGCAGCCCATCAAGGGGCTAACGAAAGAGTTTTCCGGAAAGCTTCCGGATAAGAAGAGAGGGCAGCCAACATGGGCGACGTGATCATCGTCGAAACGAAAGTCAACTCGCGGGACGCCGCACACCATATCGCGCAGGCGCTTGTCGAGCAACGCCTCGCCGCCGCCGCGCAAGTGACTGGCCCGATCGCGAGCACCTACTGGTGGAAGGGGCACCTAGAGCAGGCCGAGGAATGGGCCTGCACCGCCAAGACGCGGCATGACCTCTACGGGCCGTTGGAGCGGGCGATCCGCGCGCTCCATCCCTATGAAACGCCTAGTATCGTAGCGACGCCCGTCGTCGCTGCCAGCCAGGGCTACGTGGAATGGATCGAAGCCGAAACATCGGCACCCATCCCGTGAAAAACTTATTGACCCTCACCCTACCAGACCGAGCCAAATGACCTATCCCCAACGAGCAACATAGTTGTGGCCGAAAAAGCGCCGCTACTGTGCTCGTCGTGAGCGTCAATGGCACGTTGATCGAGTGGTTTTTCGGCCACGGGTGCTTTCCTGGTCGGGGACCGATCATTTGACTGAGTTTGTAGGCGGATCGCACGTCCCCGCGCCCTTTGTCATAAGTGGCCACGCGTAACCCGCCCACTTTCGTGACACCATTGTCATCTTAGCGGTGCCCATTGTCACGTAGAGCGCGCCGGGAAAATGTAGCATAGAAGAGTAACGGTCGTGTGAAGATAAATGGGGCGTCTTCACACGACCGTTCTTCCTTTTTGCCCGCGACACCGCGCCCCCGTGCCCCCTGCGCTCATCATGTGCTGCCTCCCCTGTGGGCGGCCTCCCGCCGACGACCCCTCGGGGAGGAGCTAAAAGACGGACGGAGGCGGCCCGCCGCCTATCTGGTGCTCTTCCTGCTGCCACCGCACGCACGCCCTGCGCCATGTTGCCTCAGAGTCGCGGGCGATGTCCGCCGCCGACAGCGCGGACGTGTCGATACGAACCCGGCGATTGAGCAACCGATCGTAGACGTACCAACTGCCGGTGGTCGCGTGGTGGTGGTACGTATAACGGGGCGGCGGCGGCATGGATCGTCCTCCATTCAGTCCGGGCGCTACCCCGGTGCGCGCCCAACGCCACGGGAGACAGAACGCCGCATTTACTTTGCGTTCGCGCCGGCCGCCTCGATAGCCGCCAGCAATTGCGCGCAGCTCCACCCCTCGCCGGCACCGAACCGCGCCACCCGAGCGACGGTCGCCCGGGTGGCCACGTCGAGCGGCCCTAAAGCGGATTCCAGGCCGTCTACAGCCTCCACAGGGCGCGCCGCATCCCCGTCATTATCAATGCGCTTTTGATAATGATCGCCTTCTGTCACGGTCGGAGGGACATCCTGAGGCGCTCTCTTGGCACGGCCTCCGCCCTTCGCGCGCAGGTTGGCGACGCCGGCGGCCTTCAAGTTATCGCGCACCTGGCGCACAGCGGCGCGATCGGGGGACGCGCCATCCTCGATGCTGGCGCGCAACTGCGCGCGCCCTTCGTCGGGGAGGCGTAGTATCTCGGTCGCCACGGTCATGGGTATCTGCTGACGCTGTACGGCGTCAGACACAACCTGATCGGTGAGAAGGAGAAGTCGGTCGCGCACCTTCTGCCCTGAGATGCTAAGGCGCTCACCTACCCCCTCGGCGTTGAGGTTCTCGGCGTCCATCAATTCCTGAAAGGCGCGGGCCTCTTCCAAAGGGGCCAGGTCCTGCCGCTGGATGTTCTCGACGAGCTGCGTGAGGCGTAGCGCCGCGCCCTCGGTGTCCTTCACCACGACGGGCAGGCGCGTCAGACCGGCCAGGAGCGCAGCGGCGTAGCGTCGGCCGCCGGCGACGATCATGTAGCGCGTGCGGCCATCGTCGAGCGTGCCCGCCTCGCGGACGCGGAGCGGCTGCAACACGCCGTAGTCCGTCAGCGAGGTGGCCAACGCCGTGAGAGTCTCCGCGCCATGGTCTCGACGCGGCTGGCCAGGATCGGGCACGATCTGTTCGATAGGGACCGACATGGCGCCGGCAAGAGCGCGCTCGCCCTCGCGCGTCACAGGAGGGCCTCCGGGGCGCGCGGCCTGGCCGCGGCCGAGGGCGGGCATGGCGACGGGTGACTTGCGGTTAGGCATGGGCCGGCACCTCAGCAATGACACGATCCGCGAGCACGCGGTAGGCGCGCGCGGCCGCTCCCTGTGGATCGTGCGCGACAACCGGCAACGCGAGGTTGAGCGCTACCTTAACGGCCTCGGACAGCGGGATAGGCTCCGCCACCAAATCGCCCCATCCGTGCCGCAAGGCCGCGATCACAGCGGTGTCATGGCGGTAGGGACGCACGGCGTTGGGCACGATGGCGACAATCCGAGCGGCGCCGAGCTCGTCCAGTTCCTCGCGCAGATTGATCGTGTCCTGCAACGCGTCGAGGTCCTGCTGCACCAGGGCCGTCGGTAAGATGGCGCTGTCGGCGGCGAGGAGCGCGGTGTTTAGCGCGAAACCCAGCGCCGGCGGCGTATCAAGCAGGATTACGTCATAGGTGGCGACGGGCCGCACTAGCTTGCGCAGGCGCAGGGCGCCGGTGGGATTATCGGCCAGCGCGAGCGCAGCTGACTCGATCGACCGGTCTCCGGGGTACAGGTCCACGCCGGCGACGCCTAAGGGAGTCGCCAGGCCATCGAGCGATCGCTGCTCCAGGATGCGCGCGCCGATCCCCTCCGCAGGCTGCGCTCCGCCCAGGAGCAAACGCGTCAGAGACGCCTGGGGGTCGAGGTCCATCAGGGCCACACGCACGCCACGCTCTGCCAGCGCGCCGGCGAGGTTGATGGCCGTCGTCGTCTTTCCGCTGCCGCCCTTGCGCCCGGCGATGGCGATGATACGCGTCATGTCTCTCCTCGCTTTTCACGTGTGCGGACGCCATCCGCACAATCTGAATTGTGCAGACGCCATCCGCACAATTCAGGACTGGCCGCTGTCATCGTCGTCGCTCGCGTCGTCGTCATTGGTCGCGCGTAGCGCCGCCTTGATGTCCTCCTCGCTCGGCAGATTGACGCGGTACTCTGCCACGAAGATCTTCTCTTCCAGGCCACCGAGCGCGTAGCGCACTTCCTCCTGCCCCGCGCGCGCACAGATGATGAGGCCGATCGGTGGCTTCTCCCACTCATAGCGCGGCACACGTTCGCGGTAGTAGTTGACGTACTTGTTCATCTGGCCCACATCGCGGTCATCGAACGGACCGAGCTTGAGGTCGCACACGACCACCGTGGGGATCGCCCGGCAGTAGAGTTCCAGGTCGATGCGGTGGACCTGACCATCAATGGTGAGCGGTTGCTGACGCCGGCGGATATAGAAGTCCGGTCCCAACTCGGCCATGAAACGCTCGAAGTGGGAGAGCAACGCGCGCTCCAGATCGTCCTCGGAGAACATGACCGGCAGTCCAGGCACATCGAAGTGATACACGCTGCGGAAGGCGTCCTCGGGGCGCAGCGCGGGCGACGACGGCGCCGCGACCAGGGGCGCTGGCCCCTCGCGCAACGTCCGGCCGTACAGGCCCGCGCGGATCTGCCCCGTCAACTCCTGTACGCTCCACCCGTTGCGCGCCGCCTGGGCCTCGTAGAAGGCGCGGGCGCGGGCATCGTCCACACGCACCAGCACGACGTACTGACTCCAACTCACATCGGCGCGCAGCGTATGGACCAGTGGATAGGCACGATAGAACTGCACGATTTCGTACAAGGTGCGCCGGGCGATGCCGAGGTCGCGGGCCAGCTCCTCGACCATGTGGGCGCCGTAGTCGGCCCGCTCCTTGTGCTCCAACTCGGCCCGCACGATGCGCTCGCCAACCTGCCAGTACGCTTGTACCTTGATGTTGTCGACGGCCTGGTACGCCCGCGCTCGCGCCGTCTGCAGCAGCCCCCGGATCTCGCTCAAGAGCACGCCGTAGTCGTCCGGCATGACCGACCGCTCACGAGGCATCGTCTGCCGCCTCCCTCTCACCATGACCACTCTCTAGCGCCTCGACCGCGTGCTCCTCGACGACGCGCCGCATCACGTCGCGTGGCCCCACGCCGACAGGGCCGAACCCCACACCGACGTAGCCCCGCCACACGTCGTCGCCCAGGCCCATGCCAGGGTCCGTGGCCACATAGCCCACGTACACGTCGTGGCCGTCGCGCAGCGTCGCGCGGGCCTCGTGGAGCGCGGGCGTGCGCTCGATCCAGCGGATCGTGGGCGCGTTACTCAAGGCCATCTGTCTTTATCCCGTGCTCTCTACATCCAGGTGGCATGCTGCGCGGCGTGTTGCTCTAGCGCCGCCTTGGCCTCATCGAACGACACGCGCTCGACGATGATCGTGTCGTCGTCCAGGCGCGTGGCCGTCACCGTCGCGTCCCAGCATCCTCGGAGCGCCCCGTGTCCTTGTCCTGCACGACAGACCCATAGGGCCGCGCCGCGCCCGCGATGCGATAGGTCCACAAGGTGTCGCTTCTGCGCTTCCACTCACCCCTCATGCTGCCCCCCTTCCCCGCACGCCGCCGGCGCGCCCTCTAGCCTCTCGATCCGCACCCGCCAATACGCCGGGTAGCCGACGCTGTACGCCACATGGCGCACCCGATACCAGTGCGCGCCCTGCGGCGAGCCAATACACACATGGTCGCCCACCTGGATGTGCGCGGCATCGACGAGCAGGAGGGCATCGTCGTAGAGAGGGACGCCCTGGCCCCTATAATCGTGGGTCGCCGGTTGCCACTGGCGGAGGGATCGCTGAGGGAGTGCCATACCGTAAGCATGCCGCATCCGCATGATTGGCGACGTGCGTTTCCCTTAGCCACGCCCGTTCCCCTCATCCGTTGGCGCTGGCGCGGCAGCAGCCCCGTCCACCTGTAAGGGCCGACAGGTCACACAGACCGGCGCCGTCGTCACCGCCCCCATCGTGGCCCATGTGACGCGCGACGAGCGGCGCGAGAACAGGTGATCTGGGAGAATAGCGCCAGTGCACTGCGCGCACACCAGGGGCACGGACGCGCGGTACGCCATCGTGCGCGCCCCATCGCTAGCAGTCGCAGGCCCCACACGGCTGCTCTTACTGCGACACACGTCGTCTCTCCCTCGTCATGTCACGCGATACAGGGGGTCGCGCATCGGCGTAGGGAGCTGGTCCAGCGCTCGCCAGCTGGCGGGCGTCGCCCATGCCCGTCCCCTGCCTCTCAGTGTACGCCCCCTTCAGCACCGTCCGCCGCCGACCCGTCCGCGCGGTTCCGTTCCCCTGCTCCCCTGCCCCTGCCCCTGTCTCGCGGCCGCCAGGCCGGCGCTGTGTGTCCCCGACGACGATGACGACGCGCGCCCCGCGCCACACAGACCGGCGCGGGAGACCGGGGACAGGCGTCACCCCTCCATCTCGTCATCAGGTGCGCCAGCCCCGACCGCCTCGGCGTTAACCCGGGCATCCGTTACAGCGTCACGGGCGACCCCTGCGGCGCGCGTGCGCTCCGTGGCGCGCGCCCGTGTGCGCCGGCTCACCTCCTCCTTCTGCCGCACCTCGCGCTCCTGCGCCAGCCGCACCCGCTCCCGCGCCTCCGCCCGCTGGCGCTCCAGGGCGCGCTCGTGCTCATTGCTCATCGTTCTCGCTTTCCGTCACATCGTTCTTACCGCCCTGTAGCCTACCGCACACCGCCCACCCCGCGCCACCGCCGCAGGGAACACCAGCGCCGCGCGCGGGCCAGGGCCAGGTCGGCCGCCGTGACGACAGTGCGCGGGGTGTGCCGGCGCACGAGCGCGGCTTGGGCGGCGCGCAGCCCCACAAATAGGCCGCACAGCATCGCGTGGAGCAGCACGCTATCCTCCTCTCGTCACCGATCGCGCTGCGGGGTGGGGAAGTGCAGCTTCTCGACGGCCTTGCGCTTGGACGCCTCGCCGCGGCGGTCGTAGCGCGCCGTCGTCGTCACGTTGGCGTGCCCGGCGAGCTGCTGCACCGTCGAGATATCGACCTGAGCTTCGAGCAAATCGGACACAAAGCTGCGGCGCAGGTCATGGGGCGACGCGTGCGCGATCTTGGCCTCGGCCGCGCGCCGGACCAGCGCGTTGTAGACGGCGCCGGCCGTGATGCCCGCGCCCCGGATGCGGCCGCCCTTGTTGACGGGCAGGAAGAGCCGGCCCGGCCGGTCGCCCCGCACGCGGAGCCAGGCGTCCACCGCGACGGCCGCGCTCGGCTCCAATGGCACGCTGCGGTCCTTGTCGCCCTTGCCGCTTTTGATCGTGAGCGTGGGTGGGTCGGCGGTGTAGTGCTCGACGTTCAGGGCAGCCAGCTCGGCGCGGCGCAGCCCCCCAACGTAGAGGCAGGCCAGCATCGC
>JAABUX010005400.1_pt1 | contig 15716 bp, 14 predicted proteins | sample 5561851 | NCBI WGS metagenome assembly JAABUX01 (sample SAMN10711883, study PRJNA513361) | rock metagenome | isolation source: Antarctica rocks | place: Antarctica: Victoria Land, Richard Nunatak red sandstone | collected 2016-01-03 | reverse complement strand
CGGGGAAGTCCTGGTCGAACCGCGCCATGTTCTCCGGCGCGGCCCCACGGAAGCGATAGATCGACTGACGCACGTCCCCGACCACCCACAGGTCCGCGCCGCCCCGCACCAGTTCGCGCAGCAACACGGCGCTGGCGCGGTTAACATCCTGATACTCGTCGACCAGCACGTGACACAATTCGCCGTGCAGCGTCGCCGCGACCGCCGGGTGCTCCCACAGCAACCGCGCCGCCCGCGCAATCAATCCTCCGTAGTCCACCAGCCCACGCGACTCCAGCACCCCCTCGTAGGCGGCCAGCAGCCGCAGCGTCTCATCCAACCGCTCCTGCTCCTGGGTGAAGGCTTGTGAGTTATCATGGGTACACGCAAGATCGGGGGCAGTCTGGGGGCGCGCGGGGCCTGCGGTGCGTCTCGCCCGTCCCCAGTCCAACGCTGGGACGGGCGGGACGCCCGCGCCCCCAGGACCAGGGACGGGCGAGACGCCCGCGCCCCCAGGACGTTCACCGCTGCTCCCCTCTCCCACGATCTCAGAGCTCTCGCCGCTGCCGCTGCTGCTCCCCTCTCTCGCGCACGGGAGAGGGGTTGGGGGTGAGGGTTGCCCCGCTCTGACCTCTTCAAGGGTCAGCAAGCCGTCGCGCATGCGGCTGCAGGCCTCCAGCAGCGAGGGAAGGTACATGCCGGGCCGCGTGGGGCGCGCGTAGTGAGTCAGGCCGAGGGTCGGCAGGACCTCTTCCAGCAGCAGCGCCGCGTCGGTCTCGTCGATCACCCGTACGTCGTCGGGCAGTCCTGCTTGCGGCGCAAAGCGGCGCAGGGTGTCCAGCGCGAAGCCGTGGAAGGTGGCCACGGTCACGTCCGATGCGCTGTCCCGGCTGGCCCGCAACCGCTGGCGCAACTCGTCGGCGGCGCGATTAGAAAAGGTGAGCACAAGGATGTGGCGGGGCTCGATGCCCTGGTCTAGCAGCCGCCCCACGCGCGCCGCCAATGTGCGCGTCTTGCCCGTACCCGGCCCGGCGTCGACCAACGCGCGGCGCCCCGAGGTCTCGGCGGCCCTGCGCTGGCTCGGGTCGAGGTCGAGCGCCGCCCCGAAGTCCGTACTGCTGTCGACGCAGTCCGTTTCGTCCGCCAGGCCGCCCAGGGTAGCGCCGACAAGGCTGTTGAGCAGGCAGGTCGCCGTGACCCCGTATGCGGCGGCCAGGGCGCGGTAGTCGGCGCCGGCCAGAAAGCGCGCCCGCACCTCGGCAGCGGGGACGAGCAGTTCGGAGGCGAAGACGTTGGCCTCGACCTCGCGGACCTGGCGCGGGTTGTAGCCCCACACGCGCCCTTCGCCGACCGCTATGGCGACGGGCAGGGCCGTCTCGGCAATGTCCTCGTCGCGGCAGGCGCACCCGCCCGGATGGCAGGCGCGATGCCCCAGCTCATGGGCCAGGGCGAATAGCTGCTCGGGCCGCGAGAGGGCGCCATCCACCAGGACGAGGCCATACTCTTCGCGCCAGGCCGCGCGGGCGCCACGCAAGAGCGGATGGTCGGACGTCATGTAGGCAACCTCGATGTCCCACTGCCGCGCCAACGCGTCGAGGACGGTGTCAGCTGGCGCACCGGCGTAGCCGGGTCCCAGCAGCGATCGAGCGGCGCGCGCGCGCGCTCGGATGTCGTGCCACGGGTGCATGACCAGCGCTAGCTCCCTATCTCGCCATCGTCGCTATCACGGTCGCCGTCCCCCACAGAGAGCCAACGCTCTTTCTGCTGGGGCGTGGTCAGCGCGCTCTCGGCGATGGCCTCGGCGAACGAGAGCGACCGCGCGGCGTTGTGTCCCTTGGGCGCGTGGTAGGCCACGCCGGGCGACGCGGCCGACGGCGGCAGGGCCAGGTAGCCCTGCACCGCCGTGACCGAGGCGCCGACCAGTCCGGCCAGCCGGCGCAGGAACGGCGCGACGACGGTCTCGGCGCGCACGTGCCGCTCCTCCAGCAAGGCCAGCACGTCGACGCCGACGCCCAGTTGCGCGGCGAGGGCGCGCGGGGTCAGCCCGGCGTGCTCCCTGGCCTGGGCCAGTAAGCTGCTGAACGCGGGGCGGGGGGCCAACGCGGCGCGGGCGGCGGCCCGCAGGAGTCGCAGCAGGTCCGGTGGTGGGGTCGCCATCAGGGGCGCCTGCTGCCCCTCGGCCACGGCAGTCTCCATCGTCAGCAGCAGCAGGTCCGGGGCATACTGGGGATAGCGCTCGACGTAGCGCGCCAGCGTCTCACCCGTACGCGGGGCACGCTCGTCCAGGTAGGCGGCGGCCACGAGCGTAAAATCGTCGGTCTCCTTGTGATTCATCGATAACTCTCCTCGAAATAGGCTGCCAATCGCTCGCGCACCTTACCCAGGCGGTTGTAGACCGTTTTCTCCGTGCATCCAAGTCGCGCGGCGATCTGCCGCTGCGTCAGCTCGCCCTCCGCGATCAGCCGCGCCACCTCGCGCAGGGGCGGGTCAAGCACGGCCAGCGCCCGCTCGTAGGTCAGCCGGCCTACCACGGCGTCGTGCTCGCGCTCCCCGCCGTCGTCGCGCAACCGCCCCTCGAACGACGGCATGTCCGAGCCGCCATCGGCGCCGACCGCCGCGCCGTCGAGCTGCGCGAACGGCACATCCGACCGCTTTCTGGCCAGGTAGCGGCGACAGGCCGAGATGCAGGCCGCGTGCAAGGCGCCGATAAAATTGCGCTCCCAGAAATCCCCGCCGGACGCGACCTGCTCCCACATTGAGGCGAAGGTGTCGCGCACGGCGTCCTCGTGGTCCTGCGGCCGCGACAGGAGCGTGCGCCGCACGATGCCGGAGGCAATAGGGTAGGCGCGCGCGATCAGCAGATCGGTGGCGCGCTCCACGTCGATCATACTGCCGCGCAACCTGAACGATCGAGTGATGTGCACCAGCACCTCCGGCGGCAACACGTCACTACGGACCGACGCCACCGCCCAGAACGCGCCGTCATCGTAGTCCGGCAGCGCCTCGATGGCCTGCTGGATGCGCCGGTTGGCCAGCCCAATAGGGTCGCTCCCATCGTGCGCCTGGCCCTGACCCGCGCCGCCCAGCCCGTCCATGTCGCCGGGATCGCCCACCGTCACCTCCCCTACCTCGACGTCCGCACACTGAATAGGTACGCGTCCTATGATGAGGTCACGAGGCGCCCATAAGCCCTGTCACCTGGCCTATCCTCCTCTCGGGATCGTCGCTCAACCACCGTGCAAGCACCGATGGCTCGTGCTCCGATGGGAGGTTTTTCTATCCTCTCCATCGGCGTCACAGGGTTACTCGCGCCAACCACGCCCGAATCGGAAACTGCCAGGCGCTCATATCCTCGCGCCACATGGGGCGTCACATCCATGGACCATCGCCGCATCGCCGCGCGAGACATATGGCCCATGACCGTATCCCGTTACACCTTATCCTATACAGTTACACCTTATCCTATAAAGTACAGGTCCGTCCCCATAATCCGCTCTATGGAGAGACTGTGGCGCACGGTCCGTGAGTTGTCGGTCTGGGGGCGCGGGCGTCTCACCCGTCCCAGCGCTGAACCAGGGACGGGCGAGACGCCCGCGTTCCCAGAGATTCCTGCACCATCGCCGCGCTCGCGACAATCCACAGGCCCCAGACTGTGGCGCGCCTCCGCGAACAGTCCGGGCAGCTTTACCGCCCCGACCTGACGCAGCCGGCGACATCTGGCGTGGAAGCCGGATCGCCCATGGCCCTCATCCACCCGTGGCCCTCATCCATCAGGGTGGATAGGCCGCCAAGCCGGCGCGCATCGCGCCCTCGAGTGTGCCATCCACGTGCTCAGACCCCGGAAACAGCCACTCGTCCGCGTCATAGCGCTCGTCGCTGTACCTGAAGATGGCAAACTCCCAGCGGTCGATTGTGCCGGTGTACTGCAAGCGACAGGTGGAGTCGACCTGCCCGTAGTCGCAGCGATCCAGGTACAGGAACGCGCCGCGATAGCGTGGCTGGTAGGAGACGTTGGGGTCCTGGATGACCTCACGGTTGAACGCGGAGACCTGTTGCTCCACCTGGGTTTTGGTTACATCTGGAATACGTATCGTTGGCATGCGCCCACGCCCTTTCGTTCGTGTCCATCCTGCATAACCATGCAATCCCGCGACAACTCCATGTCGTCACAGCGGGAGCGTGCGCCAGGCCTGGTCGGGACCTGACCGCCAGGCTTGCCAACCCGGCGGGAGCGACACGACAAGGCTCCTGAGCGACGCGTCGCGCGAGATAGCGAAGTGCAAGCTAACGACCCGAGCGTCCTCTTCCGTCACGTCCTCACCGTCGAGGAACTGCCACTCGCCGTCCGCGTCATGGACCACCAACAGGATCGGACGCCCATCCTCGATAACGCTCCGCAGCGTGACGACGGCCAGATTGGGCGGATCGGCGAAAGGCCATGCATCGCTCATCGCTCCCTCCTCGTCTCTTTATCATAACGGGATAAGGATTTGTGGTAGCCTTTGGCATCCCAATCCTGGTCCGTGTGGTACGACCGCGCGCAGACACGCCTCGGGCCTGACGTACTCACCGTGACGTGGAGTTTTTGCGCACTGACGTACTGTCACTCGTCTCCGACCCGGTACTCCTTGCGGTACCAGTAGATGTCGCGTATCGGCCGGAAGCCGATCGCCTGGAAGATCAGGCGGGACGAGGTGAACTCAGCCGGGAAGCGGTCGCCCGAGTCACCAGGATGCGTCGCGCTCACATATGCGGTCATCGCGCCCTCCGCTCGCAGCCGGCGCAGCCCTTCCAGCATCAGCGTCGTGGCCAATCCCCGGCGACGGAACTCCGACCGCGTGCCCATCGGCTCGAACAGGCCACTTCTATTGGCGCGGTCGGGCCAACACAGACAGCCTGCCGCCAGCGCGCCATCCGGCGCCACGACGACCAGGTCGAGCCGTGGGTCATATCCCGGCATGCGCATCGCACGCCGGTAGCGCGAGATCGACTCCTCGTCACTGCGGCTGGTATAGGGGTAGAACGAGTCGCGATGCAGCGCGGCGCGCACCTTCACCTCCGCTTCGCCGGCCACATGCCGGATAACGAAACCAGCGGGTAGCCGTGCCGCGGGTATATCATCGCCCAACGCGTACCGCAGCCGGACATGGTACCAATCGCCCCGTGAATAGCCCTCGCGCTCCAATAAGGCCATCGTCGCGGGGTCGTCGCCGGAGGCGTCCTCCTGGACCTGCAAAGGCATGACGCCACCATCCCGTTCCTCTAGGCGCCGTAGCGCCCAGTCACGCACCGAACATTGCAGGTCCTGTCGATCGCGCGGGCGCAGGCGGGGGTGCAAAACGTACGAGATCTGGCCGTCCGCGGCCACCCCGAAGGCGCTGTCGTGACCCTCCGCATCCCACCAGAAATGCCAGTCTTCCGGGTCGTCGAGCGAGCCATCGCGCGCCCACCATTGCAGGTCGCCCACGTGCGGGTAGTCCCCATCGGCGTCGGCGCCCCGGCACGCGGCGACAAAGTCCATTGCTCGCCGTAGCAACGCATCGACCTGTTGCGCTTGCTCTCCGTTCGTCATCCATTGCCTCCCCCTATCCACACGCACATGACGTCTCCTCGATCCACCCTCCATAGGGTACCGCCTGTTACCGCTTCGCTATGGGTCGCCGCGAGTAGGAGAGGGAAAGGTACAGCTCACCATGTGAGCGAGAAGGATAGGGAGGAATCGCTTGATGGACACGTCGATCGTCTTTGCCGAGCCGGACTACCACGCTCTGCGCGGCCACCTGCTGGCCGACGCGACCCGCGAGCAGGGCGCTTTCCTGCTCGCCGCGTGCGTCGAGACCGCGCGCGCGCTGAAACTCACCATCCAGGACGTGCTGCCGCTCGACAGCAACGAGTTGGTCGAGCACGACGGGGCGCGGCTGGCCATCCGGCTAGGCGCGCTATTCTGGGCCACGCGTCGCGCCGCCGCCGGGGGGCTGTCGGTCGTCGTCGTGCGCAGCCATCCCTGGGCCACCGACTGGGTCGACTTCTCCGAGGCCGACGAGCGCGACGGGCGCTCGGCGCTGGCCACGGTGCGCGAGCGCGTGCCGGGTCAGGTACACGGCAGCATGGTGCTGGGGCACGAGGCCATGGCCGCGCGGCTGTGGCGCGGCGACGACGCCATGCCGGTCGACCGCATCGTCGTGGTCGGCCCACACTTGCACATCGTCGCGCCGCAGCGGCCGCGTCCCGCCGTGATTCAACCGGCGGTCGTGGCACACCGTGGCGCACGCATGCACGCGCGGCTTGCGGCGGATGGTGGTCGAGACGGAGTTGGGAGGTAAACAATGATGCTTCAACAGTTGACGGTCGGCGTCGTGGGGTGCGGCGGTGTGGGCTCGTCCGTCGCCGAGCAGTTGCTGAGACTCGGCGTAGGCCATGTTGTCGCCGTCGATCCCTGCGCCGTGGATGGCGACGACCTGATGCGCTGCTATGGGACCACCCAGGACGATGCCGCGCGGGCCATCTACCGCGTCGACGTAGTGGCCCGTCTTGCATCGGCGCTCGGCCGGTCGGAGGCCGTCGACGCGGTCATCGGCGACCTCGACGACCCGGCGGTGGCGCGGCGCCTGGCGGGGGCTGACATGGTCTTCGCCTGCGACCTCACGCTCTGGCAGCGAACCTCCCTGGAGCGCCTGGCCGCGCGCTATCTGCTTCCCGTGATCGACTGCGCCGCCGCCCTCGACGCGCTGGGTGACAGACTCGACGGCGTCCTGGAGCACCTCGTCTCCGTTCCACACGACCTCCGAAGGAACCATGATGGGGGGATCGCAAACGAGACGGCGCCGCGGGTTCAACGCAACGGCTCCGTGTCCATAGGGGCGGACAGGACGATTCAACCGTCGAACCGGACAATCCCATTAGACACGATAGCCGCTGGCGTTGCCGTCGCCGCATTCCTGCACGCGATAGGTGGAGGGAATGGAGGAGTCCTGCACCCGTCTCGACCCCGACTCCCACGCCTTGTAATGCCGCCGATAAACCATGGGGAAACGGAATCGGCGGCGTGAGCAGGAAACGCGCTCCCTTCAATAGCAGCGCAGAAGCCTCACGTGTCTATGCTATACTAGAATTATTGTAGTGTGTTATTAACCCGCGGCTAAAGTCGTGGGGGCAATGCGCGTGAAGACATAGGAAACACTTTAGTGTCCGTGGTTTGCCATGCGACTTTAGTCGCAGGCTGGTCCTAACGTTGTAGTATTATGCGTGGGGTTGCTCGTGCCGCAGGATGGCGTACTCCAGGCTGTCGGAGAGCGCCAGCCAGCTGGCCTCGATGATGTTGGCCGAACTGCCCACGGTGATCCAGGAGTCGTGACCGTCGCCGGACTCGATCAGCACGCGCGTCACCGCGGCCGTGCCGCGCGTCCCGTCGACGACCCGCACCTTATAGTCCAGCAGGTGGACGCCGCGCAAGGCCGGATAGAAATCGACCAGCACTTTGCGCACCGCGTCGTCGAGCGCGTTGACCGGGCCGTTGCCCGAGCCGGCCGTGTGGATGACCGTCTCGCCCACCCGCACCTTGACCGTGGCCTCGGAGACGAGCGCCGCGCTGCCCCGCCGCTCCACCAGGGCGATGAAGTCGACGAGTTCGAACGGCGGTTGGTAGTCCTGCTCCATGCGCCGTACCAGCAGGTGGAACGACCCGTCCGCCCCCTCGAACTGGTAGCCGTCGCTCTCCATCGACTTGATGCGCTGCACCAGGGTGCGCGCCTGCTGGTCGGTCACGGCGACGCCGCCGACGCCGCCGCTGCCCTCGGCCTTAGAGAGCACGTTGGCGCGGCCGGACAGCTCGGAGACCAGCACGCGCTGCTTGTTGCCGACGAGCTCGGGCCCGATGTGCTGATAGGACCGCTCGACCTTGCGCATGGCGCTGACGTGTACGCCGCCCTTGTGCGCAAAGGCGCTGTGCCCCACGAACGGCGCGGCGTTGTGCAGGGTCATGTTGGCCAGTTCGGCCACGTAGTGCGCCAGGTCGGTCAGCGTGCCCAGCCGCTCCGGCGGCAGGACCTCGAGACCCATCTTTAGCTGCAGCGCGGGGATGATCGAGCACAGGTTGGCGTTGCCACAGCGCTCGCCGTAGCCGTTGATGGTGCCCTGCACCTGAGTGGTGCCGGTGCGCACGCCCGCCAGCGTGTTGGCCACGGCCAGCTCGCAGTCGTTGTGCGTATGGATGCCCAGCGGCGCGTCGTGCCCCAGCGCATCGCGCGCCCGCGTCACGATGGCGGTTAGCTCGTCGGTGAGGGTACCGCCGTTGGTATCGCACAGGATAATACAGGAGGCGCCGGCGTCGCGCGCCGCCTGGAGCGTGGCCAGTGCATAATCCGGGTCGGCCTTGTAGCCGTCGAAGAAGTGCTCCGCGTCGTACAGCACCTCGCGCCCTTGAGCGCGCAAGTAGGCCACCGAGCCCGCGATCATGTCCAGATTCTCGGCCAGCGTGGTCTCGAAGACCTGCTCCACGTGCAGCGTCCAGCTCTTGCCGAACAAGGTCACGACCGATGTATCGGCGTCGAGCAGGGCGCGGATATTGGCGTCGTCCTCGACCGCAGTGTGCGGCCGGCGCGTCGCGCCAAAGGCGGCGATGCGCGCGTGGGACCAGGTGCGGTCGCGCGCCTGCTGGAAGAACTCGACATCCTTGGGATTGGAGCCGGGCCAACCGCCCTCGATATAGTCGACGCCCAGCGCGTCGAGCCGCGCGGCAACCTTGAGCTTGTCCGAGACAGAGAACGAGACGCCTTCGCCCTGCGTCCCGTCGCGCAACGTGGTGTCGTAGATGCTGATGCGAGTCATATTATGTCGTGCTCCTCGTCCCCTCGTTAGCGCCGGCCTGCGACTAAGGTCGCATGGCAGGACACGGACACTGAAGTGTCTCCGATTCCGAATATGCCCGCGCTTGGCGAGCGATTTTAGTCGCCGTACCCTACCATGCGGCTCTAGTCGCGTGCCATTGAATCCACCAGGCCGTTAAGCCGTTCCATCACCGCGTCGCCCATCTGGCGCGTCGAGACTGTTTGCTCACCGGACCGCGCCAAGTCAGCGGTGCGGTAGCCGTCGTCGAGGACCGCGGCCACAGCGGATTCGACGGCCAGCGCAGCGTTCTCCAGGTCCAGCGAGTGGCGCAAGAGCATGGCGGCCGAGAGGATCGCGCCCAGCGGGTTGGCTATCCCTTTACCCGCGATGTCCGGCGCTGTGCCGTGGATCGGCTCGTACATGCCCACGCGCCCGCGGCCCAGGCTGGCCGAGGGTAACAGTCCCAGCGAACCGGTCAGCACGCTGGCCTCGTCGCTCAGGATGTCGCCAAAGGTGTTCTCGGTCACGATGACGTCGAACGAGGCCGGGTTGGTGACCAGGCGCATCGCCGCCGAGTCGACCAGCAGGTGCTCCAGCGTGACGTCGGGGTACTCCTCCGCCCCCAGGCGGGTCACCATTTGCCGCCACAGGCGCGACGTAGCCAGCACGTTGGCCTTGTCGACCGAGGTGAGCTGGCTCCGGCGCTCCCTCGCGGCAAGAAAGCCGACGCGCAGCACGCGCTCGATCTCCGCCTCGCTATAGGCCATGGTGTCCACGGCGCGGCGACCGCCGGGCTCGTCGTAGATCTCCTGCGGCCGGCCGAAGTAGAGGCCGCCGGTCAGTTCGCGCACGATCAGCAGGTCGACGCCCTCCAGGCGCTCGGGACGCAGCGGCGAGGCGTCGCGCAGGGCGGGATGCAAGCGGACCGGGCGCAGGTTGGTGAACAGGCCCAACTCCAGCCTCAACCGGAACAGCGCCTGCTCGGGCCGCACCTTGGCCGCTGGATTGTCCCACTTCGGACCGCCGACCGCGCCCAGCAGCACCGCCGCGGCCCTGGCGCAGCGATGCATCGTCTCATCCGAGATCGGCACGCCCTGCGCGTCGATCGACGCTCCGCCAGCCAGATGCTCCTCCAGGACCAACCGGTGGCCGAACCGCTCGCCCACGACCTGCAGCACCCTGGCCGCTTCGGTCGTCACCTCCGGCCCGATGCCGTCGCCGGGCAGCACGATGATGAGGCTATCGGCCATGGGCAGCCCTCACCCCCCGCCCGTGCGGATCCGTCTCTCGACTCTGCGGAGCCGACAGCCCAACCGGTTCTCCCTGCCGCGGGAGAGGGGAGTAGGGATTATAGGCATCGTGCCCGTCGGGACGTTCTCGTTCTACTCCCCCTCTCCCCGTGAGGGAGAGGGGGTTGGGGGGTGAGGGGTGGCGCCTAGCCCTCATCGCCCGCCCCCGTCGTCACCACCGTTAGCTGACGGCCGGCAGCCAACGGCTGCTGGTAGCTTGTGATGATGGGGTCGAAGACGGCTGGCCCCGCGGCGATGGCGCGGTTGAGCGCGTCGAGATACGCGCGCGCGCTGGCCACCACGATGTCTGTCGTGCCTGAGCGGCCCAGGAAGACACGGGCGCCGGCCTCGACGCGCACGTGTACCTCGCCGATGGCGTCGATCCCGGCCGTCACCGCCTGCACCGCGTACTCGGCCAGCCGCGCCTCCGCCGGCAGCGAGGGGCCGACGAGGGAGTCGATGGCCTTGAACGCGGCGTCGACCGGGCCCGTCCCGGTGGCCGCCGCGACGCGCAGCGTGCCCTCGGCGTCGAGCAGCCGCACCGCCGCAGTGGGAATGCCGGGGTCGCCGCAGGTCACCTGCAGCCCGTCCAGGCGGAACGTCTCGGTGACGGTGCGCACCTCGTCGGCCACCAGCGCCTCCAGATCGGCGTCTCCCACCTCTTTCTTCTTGTCGGCCAGGTCCTTGAAGCGCAGGAAGACGCGGCCGAGATCCTCCGCCGTCAACTCGTAGCCGAGCGCCTGCAGGCGCGCCTTGATGGCATGGCGGCCCGAGTGCTTGCCAAGCACCAGGCGGTTCTGCAACAGGCCCACCTCGCGCGCGTCCATGATCTCGTAGGTCGAGCGCTCCTTGAGCACGCCATCCTGGTGGATGCCCGCCTCGTGGGCAAAGGCATTGGAGCCGACCACGGCCTTATTAGGTTGGACGAGCACGCCGGTGCGCGCGCTGACCAGCCGGCTAGTGCGGTGGATCTCGGTCGTGTCGATGCCCGTCTCCAGGTTGAAGGAGTCCGCGCGCGTGCGCAGCGCCATCACGATCTCCTCCAGCGCCGCGTTGCCGGCCCGCTCGCCGATGCCGTTGACCGTACACTCCACCTGCCGCGCGCCGCTGGCCACGCCGGCCAGCGAGTTGGCCACGGCCATGCCCAGATCGTCGTGGCAGTGCACCGAGATGATGGTATCCGCCGCGCCGCGCACGTGGGAGCGGATATCCCGGATCAGCGCGCCGTACTCCTCCGGCGTGGCGAACCCGACCGTGTCGGGGATATTCAGCGTGGTCGCGCCCTCGGCCACGGCCGCCTCCAGCACCTCAAACAGGTACTCATGGTCGGTGCGCGTGGCGTCCATGGGTGAGAACTCCACGTCGTCTGCATACGACCGCGCCCGCGCCACCATCGCGCGCGTGGCCTCCAGGGCCTGCTGGCGCGAGATGCGAAACTGGTGTTGCAGGTGGACGTCGCTGGTGGACATGAAAACGTGGATGCGCGGGCGCGCCGCCACGCGGACGGCGTCCCAGCAACGGTCCACATCCTCCTGTATGGCGCGAGCCAACCCGCAGATCACGGGACCCTGCACCGTCTCGGCGATGCGCCGCACCGCCGCGAAATCGTCGGGCGAGGCCACGGGGAACCCGGCCTCGATGATATCGACGCCAAGCCGCGCCAGTTGCCGCGCGATCTCCAGCTTCTCGTCGCGGTTGAGCGTCGCGCCCGGCGACTGTTCGCCGTCGCGCAACGTCGTATCGAAAATACGCACGCGCTCCATCGCTCACTCCTTTCCACGAGTGACGAGTGACGAGTGGTTAGTGACGAGTGAGGATCGGTGGTACACAGTCATGCCCGCACCACGTATCTCACTCGTCACTCGTCACTAGCCACTCGTCACTTCCTACTTGAGCCAGCCCATCATGCCGCGCAACTCGCGGCCGACCTCTTCGACCTGCGTGGTGGCCTGCTGGCGGCGCAGGGCGTTGAAGGCCGGCCGGCCGGCCTGGTTCTCCAGGATCCACTGCTTGGCGAAGCTGCCGTCCTGCACCGCGGCCAGGATCTCGCGCATGCCCTGGCGCGCTTCCGGCCCGATCACGCGCTTGCCCTGCGTATAGTCGCCGTACTCCGCTGTGTCGCTGATGGAGTAGCGCATGTAGTTGAGGCCGCCCTTATACATCAGGTCGACGATCAGCTTCAGTTCGTGCAGGCACTCGAAGTAGGCGTTCTCCGGCTGGTAGCCGGCCTCGACCAACGTCTCGAAGCCGGCCTGCACCAGCGCCGAGAGCCCGCCGCAGAGCACAGCCTGCTCGCCGAACAGGTCGGTCTCGGTCTCCTCACGAAACGACGTGACCAGCACGCCGGCGCGCAGCGCGCCGATGCCATGGGCGTAGGCCAGCGCGTTGGCCATGGCCTCGCCCGAGGCGTCCTGCTGGATCGCCACCAGCGCGGGGACTCCTCCCCCCTCCGTGTAGACCGAGCGCACCAGGTGGCCGGGACCCTTGGGCGCCACCATGCTCACGTCGATATCGTCGGGTGGCTGCACCTGCCCATAGTGGATGGCGAAGCCGTGCGCGAACATCAGGGTCTGGCCGGGGCGCAGCGCCGGCGCGATCTCTTCCTTGAACAGCGAGCCCTGGATGTGGTCGGGGGTCAGCACCATGATCAGGTCGGCCGCCTCGACCGCCGCGCGCACCGGCAGCACTCGCAGCCCCTCGTCCTCGGCCGCGCCGCGTGAGCGCGAGCCGTGATGCAACCCGACCACGACCTCCGCGCCGCTATCGCGCAGATTGAGGGCGTGGGCATGGCCCTGGCTGCCATAACCCAGGACGGCGACGGTCTTGCCGACGAGCCGCCGCGGGTCGGCGTCCGTCTCGTAATACAGTGTGGCCAACTCGTGCTCCTTCTCGCACGAGTAGTTAGTAGTTAGTAATTAGTAATTAGACGAGTACCGTTGTCTAACTACTAACTACTAACTACTAACTACTCGCCTATCCTTTCGCCATCGCCACGATGCCGGTGCGCACCATCTCTTTGATGCCGTAGCCGCGCAGCACCTGCACCAGGCTGTCGATTGTCTCCTCGGCCCCCGTGGCCTGCACCAACACCGACTCCGGTGCCACGTCGATGACAGTCGCCTTGTAGACCTCGACTAGCTGCAGCACCTCGGGGCGTCGCCCCATGCTGGTGCTGACCTTGATCAGGGCCAACTCGTGGGCCACCACGGGGTCATGCGTGACCTCGCTGACCCGGATCACCTCGATCAGTTTATAGAGTTGCTTGCTCACCTGCTCCACGGAGGTCGTCGCGCCGTCGACCACGATGGTCATGCGCGAGACGCCGGGCTGATCGGTATGGCCCACGGTCAGGCTCTCGATATTGAAGTTGCGCCGCCGGAACAGGCTGGCCACCCGGTTGAGTACGCCGGGGTGGTCCTGCGTCATCACGACCAGGATGTGGTGATTCTTGGGCATCATACCGTCGCCATCCTCCAATCCGCACCCTCGACCATCTCGTTGACGCTCATCCCCGCCGGGATCATCGGGAATACGTTCTCTTCCTGCGTCACCATAAAGTTGAGCAGCGCCGGCCCGTCGTGGGCCAGGGCCGCGGCCACCGCGCCCGCCACGTCGCGCGGCTCGCGCACCGTCCAGGCCGGGATGCCGTAGGCCTCGCCCAGCTTCACAAAGTCGGGTCCGAAGATGGGCGTGGCCACGTAGTTCTTCTTATAGAACAGGTCCTGCCACTGGCGCACCATGCCCAGGTGGCCGTTGTTGAGGATGCAGATCTTGACCGCGATGCGCTCCTGCACCAGTGTGGCCAGTTCGGGGATGCTCATCTGGAAGCCGCCGTCGCCGCAGATCGCCCACACCGTGGCCTCGGGCCGCGCCATCACTGCGCCCATGGCCGAGGGCAGGCCGAAGCCCATCGCGCCCAGGCCGCCCGAACTGATCCAGCTGTTGCGCTCGTCGCGGTTGAAGAATTGCGCCGCCCACATCTGGTGCTGTCCCACGTCGGTCGTGACCACGATGGGGCCGGGCGACTGCTTGTAGATCTCCTCGACCGGATGGGCCGGCGAAATCGTCTCGCGCCGCACGTAGTAGGCCTCGTCCGCGCGCGGGCCGCGCCAGCTCTCGATGCGTGCGATCCAGTCGTCGTGCCGTGTCGGCTCGACGTACTTGAGCATCTCCTGGAGCACGTGGCGCACGTCGCCCACGATGGGCACGGCCGTGGGCACGTTCTTGCCCACCTCCGCCGGGTCGATGTCGATGTGGATGATCTTGGCGTTGGGCGCGAACGACGAGATTTTGCCGGTCACGCGGTCGTCGAAGCGCATGCCGATGCCGACCAGCACGTCGGCCTCGTTGACGGCATGGTTGGCGTGCGCCCAGCCGTGCATGCCCAGGAAGCCGTAGTTGAGCGGGTGCGACTGCGGGAAGCCGCCCATGCCCAGCAGCGTGTTCAGGACCGGCAGGTGCGCCGTCTCCACGAACTGACGCAACTCGTCGTAGGCGCCGGAGAGCGTCACGCCGCGGCCGATCACAACCAGCGGTTTCCTGGCCGTGGCCAGCAGTTGCGCGGCGTGGCGGATCTGGCGCGCGTTGCCGCTATAGGTCGGCTTGTAGCCGGGCAGGTCGACCGTCTCCGGGTAGTGGAACGCGGCGACGTTCTGCAGCACGTCCTTGGGCACGTCGACCAGCACGGGTCCGGGCCGGCCGGTCTGGGCGATAAAAAAGGCTTCCTTGATCGTGCGCGCCAGATCGCGCACGTCCTCCACCAGATAGTTGTGCTTTGTAATCGGCTGCGTGATGCCGGTGGTGTCGGTCTCCTGGAAGGCGTCGGTACCGATGAACTTGGTCGAGACCTGCCCGGTCAGCGCCACGACGGGCACCGAGTCCATGTAGGCCGAGGCCAGGCCGGTGACAAGGTTTGTCGCGCCGGGTCCCGAGGTGGCCAGGCAGACGCCGACGGTACCCTTAGCGCGGGCGTAGCCGTCGGCGGCGTGGGCCGCGTTCTGCTCGTGGCGCACCAGGATGTGGCGCAGCGACGGGTACTCGGGGAACACGTCGTACAAGGGGATGGTGACGCCCCCCGGCAACCCGAAGATGGTGTCCACGCCCTCGCGCACCAGGCACTCGCACAGGATGCGCGCGCCGTTGATCTCTCTATGCTGTTGGTCGGCCATGTGTATCTCCTTTCCAGCTGTTAGCCATTAGTAATTATCCGTTAGCTTTTCCCTTTGACTCCCACGTCGCTAGTGGCTCCAAGCCGGCTAACGGCTAATTACTAACGGCTAATGGCTAATAGCTAACGACTAATCAATCGTCCAGGCCGAGCCACCGAAAGCGTCGATGTGCGAGCCCGGTGGGGAAGGCAGTTCCGCCGCGATCACATGGGTTAGTTCCTGGACCGTCGTGGTCTGGCCGGCCGCGACCTCGCGGCCAACGCGTCGAAAGGCGCGGTCGACGTGCTCGTCACTGGCCGCGAGCCCCAGGTCGTCGCGCACCCAGGAGGCAAACCCTCCGCGCACGATGGCCACGCCCATGTCCTCCAGCCGTCGCGCCACCATGAAAATGTCCACCGCGTTGGTCTGACCCTGACCTTGTAGCTGCGCCTGCATCGTTCCACTCCTCCGACTA
>JAABUX010005399.1_pt1 | contig 15719 bp, 17 predicted proteins | sample 5561851 | NCBI WGS metagenome assembly JAABUX01 (sample SAMN10711883, study PRJNA513361) | rock metagenome | isolation source: Antarctica rocks | place: Antarctica: Victoria Land, Richard Nunatak red sandstone | collected 2016-01-03 | reverse complement strand
GACCGTGCGGACCTTCAGAACAACGAACCGCTGGCCGTGCAGGGGGTGGAACGGATGGATGACCGCGGCAGATCCCAAAGGCTGGTCGGGCCTGAGTGCAGTTCGCTTGGCGTGTGCCGACCGTCCGCGATCGGGCCATGCAGGCCCGTGTCAAAAACGCGCTGGAACCCGAATGGGAGGCCAGATTCGAGCCTACAAGCTACGGCTTCCGTCCCGGGCGAAGCCCCCACGACGCCATCGCCATGATCTACAATCTTGCGAACCCTCGTGGTCGCATGAGGTGGATCGTCGATGCCGACATCAAAGGAGCCTTCGACAACATCGGTCACGAACCGCTGCTGCAAGCGATCGGGCTCGCGCCCGGTCGCGAGCTTGTGCGCCAGTGGCTGAAGGCCGGAGTCACTGAAGACGGCAGTTGGGCGGCAACGGATCAGGGCACACCGCAAGGTGGCGTAATCAGCCCGCTGTTGGCCAACATTGCTTTGCACGGCATGGAGGATGCGCTCGGCATTCGCCGAATCATCCGGGGCCGGCCTGCGGCAACCAACCAAAGATTTCTCGTGCGCTACGCAGACGACTTCGTCGTCTTCTGCGAGAGCAAGGAGGATGCTGAACAGGTCATCGACGTCATGGGAACGTGGCTGGGACAGCGAGGGCTTGAACTCTCCGCCGAGAAAACCCGGATCACCCACATTCGTCAGGGCTTCGACTTCCTTGGCTTCAATGTCCGCCAGTACGATGCACCGAGGTCAAATCGTGGGGTCAAGCTGCTCATCCAGCCAAGCAAGGCGTCGGTTGCGAAGTTCAAGGCCCGGATACGCGATGAGGTGCTCTCCCTTGGAGGACTGAACGCCAAAATCGTGATCAACCGCCTCCGGCCAATCATCATCGGCTGGGGCAACTACTTCCGGGTTGTGGCTTCCAATCGGGTGTTCAGCAAGCTCGACCATTGGCTGTCTTGGCGGCTGATGCGTTGGGTCATGCGTCGGCATCCCAAAAAATCGTGGCGATGGCAGCGAACCCGCTATTTCGGCAGGTTCGACACCACGCGCGAGGACCAAGGGGTGTTCGGAGACTCCGAGACGGGGCAGTATCTCACCCGTCTTGGCTTTCTTGGGATTGAGCGCCATCCCATGGTGCGGCAGGGAGCGTCACCCGACGATCCCTCGCTGCGCTCGTACTGGAAGGATCGAATGACCAAGACGCCCGGCTCCCGCGTGTCGAAACGTCGGACGATCCTGATCCAGTCGCAAAAGGGGCGGTGCCCGGTGTGCAACGATAGTCTCTTCAATGGAGAAGTTATCGAGGAGCACCACACGATCCTGCCAAAGCATGACCTGGCCCGCGAGCGCCTGAAGAACATTCGGTTGCTGCACCTGTTCTGCCACGATCAGCTCCACGCCAAGGCGGGCTTCGCCCGCCATCGGTTCGGAGCGGAGCTTCTGCGCGACGCATAGGACCTGCTTGAGCCGTATGACTCGGGAGAGTCACGTACGGTTCTGAGGCGGGGGGAGAGCAGCGATGTTCTCTCCCTAGCCGACACCTCGGTTTCATCCCGGGTTTCACCGACTGGGTGCGCTGCATCCGGCCCGAACCGTGGATGGGTCGAGCACAGCCGGTCCATCGCGACGTCGATCCGTTTGGAGCGACCGCCGCCTGACCCTCCTTCCAACACAACTCTTCGACGGAGCCGGGCCACGCGCCGGGTTCGTCGTTTCTGGAGACACGTCATGGCCGACTACCATACCCAGTTCAGCTGTATCTTGGACGTCGGTACCGCCGAGAACGTCACCCGCGCCGCAGAGATACGCCAGCAACTTGCCGACACGCTGAAAGAGGACGAGGGCATCGACCTCGGCTTCGATATGGAACCAGACCCGACGAACGGTCCTGGCGCACTGTGGATCAGCTCGGACGGCTATGGCGAGCCCGAGCACGTCATTGCCTTCGTATTCCGGTGCGCAGAGGCGTTCGACCTGCGGGGACGCTGGGGCTTTCGTTGGGCACTGACCTGTTCGCGGCCGCGGCTCGACGGCTTCGGCGGCGGGGCGCAGCTGCTGGACCTTGGCGCACGCCAGAGCCTGGCTTGGATCGACTGCGAGCATTGGGTGCTCGCCGGGCTTGATCCCGATGCGGACCTCGCTGCCGGCATCGCAGAATCGGCGCCGGCCGGCGGCGTATCGGCCATCGGCTGAACCGAGCCAGCCGCCGATACTGAGCCGGTCGCGACCGAGACCCACGCGATCGCGGCCGAATGACTGACCCACTGCTGCATACCCGGGGGCTCGCCAGCAATGGCGGGCCCTTTTTCTTATCTGGAGGTCGCGATGCCGAATACGGCGTCCGAGTTGGCGCGCCGTCTCGCCGCGAACGCCGAGGCCGTATGCCGCCACTATCTGTCGAACGGCTGCCGCCAGGGCCGCTACTGGCTGGTCGGAGACGTCGGCAACACGCCGGGCCGCAGCCTGTATGTCCGCTTGCACGGACCCGACACCGGCCGGGGCGCTGCTGGCAAGTGGACCGATTCCGCGACCGGTGAGCACGGCGACTTGCTCGATCTAATTGCCGCCAATCGTAGGATCGACGCCACGCGCGATGTGCTGGACGAGGCGCGGCGGTTTCTCAGCCTGCCAGTGCCCGAAGTTGTGCGGACGCACTCGCCAGCATTAGCCGGATCGCCGGAGGCGGCACGACGGCTGTTCGCTGCGTCCAAGTCGATCCCTGGCACGATTGCAGAGACATATCTGCGGGAACGCGGCATCACGGCTTTGGGGGATTGCACGACGCTGCGCTTCCACCCGCGCTGCTACTATCGCCAGGACGGCGAGACATTGGCTGGGGCGCGCCCAGACTGGCCGGCGCTGGTCGCATCCATCACCGACCTCGACGGCACGATGACCGGTGCGCACCGAACCTGGCTCGATCCGTACGGCCGCACGAAGGCGCCGGTCGCAACGCCGCGGCGCGCAATGGGTAATCTCCTCGGCAACGCGGTGCGGTTCGGGGCTGCACTCGACGTCATGGCGGCCGGCGAGGGCATCGAGACGATGCTATCGCTGCGGAGTGTCATGCCCACCCTGCCTATGGCCGCCGCCCTCTCGGCCAACCACCTCGCCGCCTTGGTGCTCCCACCGGCGCTGCGCCGGCTCTACATCGCGCGCGACAACGACCCGGCCGGACATCGTGCTGCGGAGGTGCTGACAGAACGGGCGCAGGGTGGCGGGATCGAGGCGCTGGCGCTGGCGCCGACGCTGGGCGACTTCAACGACGACCTGCGGGAGCTCGGTCTTGACGCACTCGCGGCAGCGATCCGGGTGCAACTCGTTCCGGAGGACGTGGCGCGGTTCTGGCGACCGCCGGAGCAAGACGGCCTGAAACGGTGAGCATGGCGACGGCACGAGGGTCGAGGATAGTGCGGCCAGCGTGCGCCTGTCCGGCTGGGCGAGCCGCGCCCACGGCCTTCTGAGAGGGCGATCGGACCGGAAGCGGTCCGGGCCGGCAACGGCTGAGGCCGGCTATTTTCCGCCGGCGCGAAGAGCGCGCCTTTGCATCGCGAAGCAAAATAGCCGGCCCACGCCGTCCTCCGCTGCGCTTCGGCCGCTCGGGCAAGCGCCCGGCGGTGCAAGCCCGGTCCGCCCCCGGTCTTCGACGCCTGCGAAGGCCGCGATGGGCGCGGCCGCAGCCGGAGGCAGACCACGATGACCGACCACCTCAATTCCGACCAAGAGCCGCACCACGCCGAATCCTCGACCGCCTCGCTCCTCACCGAACTCCAGCTCTACGGCCACCGCCCCTTCCAGGACGAACCCGACGCCCGGCCACTGCCCGAAGAACGCACCATCACAACCGCACTGGCCGACATCTTCGACGCCCTTGTCGCCACCCTTACCGACACCCGGCTCGAGCCCGACCTCGAAGACCTGCTCTGGTCCACCGTCAACCTGTTCCACCGCGCCGCCGACCGGGTCGAACGCGAACTCGACGGCAACGAGCAGGCCCAGCGCCGCAGCCAAAAAGATCAGGACGGCTCGGAGATTCGGTCGGTCGAGTTGGAGCGGCTGTTGGCGGAGGGTCTGACGCTAATCGAGCGGCGCAACGCCTTCGAAATCATGCGCGACGGGGCCGCCGACCTGTTCGAGACGCACACCCGAACCGGCTGGCGACCGCGCTCCGGGTCGAAGGTGAACCACCGCGCCCTGACCTCGGCGGTGATCGACAGCCGCGACTTCCTGGCGGCCAAGCGTCGGGCCGAAACCGAGGTGATGGTGCCGCCCGGTCCCAAGGTGGCCTTCACAGGCGGCTACGAGTGCAACAACCACCAGGCAATCTGGGCGGCGCTCGACCGGGTCCACGCCAAGCATCCCGGCATGGTGCTGCTGCATGGGGGATCGCCCAAGGGCGCCGAACGGATCGCCGCCTGCTGGGCCGACAACCGCAAGGTGCCGCAGGTCGCCTTCAAGCCCGACTTCACCCGGCACAAGAACGCGGCCCCGTTCAAGCGCAACGACCAACTGCTCGACGTGCTGCCGATCGGGGTCGTGGTGTTCCCCGGCTCCGGAATTTCCGAGAACCTGGCCGACAAGGCTCGCAAGCTTGGCATCCCGCTGCTCGACTACCGCAAGGGAGGCGGGGCGTAAGCCCCACCCTGACTGCCGCAAATCCGGGAACCCGCGGAAGCGGCTCCGCAAGGAGTCGCTTCTGCGGCATTACGCGTTGCTCGCGGAGCAACGCCGCTCACGCCATTGCGGCGGGACACAGCAACCGAAATACGGCAAAATCGCAGACCAGGAGGATTGGACCATGGTGCTCGGCGTCGTCTTCAGCCTGCTCGGCATCGGCATGCTCGTGGCACTCATGTTCAACATGGCCATTCTCGCGCTGCCTTTGTTCGTCGCGGTCGCCGCCGGCCGGTTCGCCTACGACACCGGCGCCGGCGCGCTGGGCGCGATCGCTGTCGGGTTCGTGGCGGGCGCTGCAGCACTCGGCGTTGGCCAAGCTGTCCTGTTAATGACGCGCTCGACGGCCGTCCGTCTCGTCGTCGCACTCGCCTTCACGGCGCCAGCGGCCTTCGCCGGCTACCACCTCGTGCTTGGTCTGTCGCATATCGGCGGCGCCCACGGAATATGGCAGGAGATCTTCGCCGCCATCGGCTCGGTCGCCATCGGCGTGGCCGCTTATGCGGCTGGCGACGCCAATCATCCCGTCGGCACCGCCGACGCGCACGGCGTGAGCGGGCATGTGCAACGATTACGGCAACCGGATCGCTTACAGCGCCTACGTCGAAGAGTTCAGCCATCTCCGCCTGCCGCTGATCCTGCCCATTGCGCCACCGAATCTGGAGCCGCGCGACGACATCTGGCCGACCGAGGTCGCGCCCGTCATCCGACGCCATGGCGAAGGTGTGGAACTGGCGCAGTTGCGCTGGGGCTTTCCGCCGAGCCGTGCGAAAGCACCGCCAGTCATCAATCTCCGATCCGAAGGGCGACGGTTCTCGCAGGGCAGATGCCTGGTACCAGCCTCGCACTTCTTCGAGTTCACCGGCACGAAATCGCCGAAATCGAAGTGGCGGTTCACGAAGACGGGCGAGGGGTGGTTCTGCTTTGCCGGGCTTTGGCGACCCGAGCAGGGTAACGTGCAAGAAAGCTTCACGCTTCTGACCACCGAACCTGGCCCTGATGTCGCGCCGATTCACAATCGTCAGGTGGTCGTTCTGGAGCGCATCGACTGGCAGTCGTGGCTGGACCTGACGCGGCCAGAAAGCGAAATGCTGCGTTCGTTGCCGGCAGGTGGTTTGACGGTTGAGCAGGTGCGCTGATGCAAGGATTTGGGCGTCGCCCTGCGGGCCGGGCTCGTCGGCTGCGCTCGAACCGGCGTTGCCGTTTCGCCCCTTGCGGGCTCGATCCCTGACGCAAGAGACATTCGTGCGAACGCCCCGCACGGGATGACCCGGGGCTCTGCGGGTCCGGTCAGTGTGCAGTGGCGGGATCAGAATCAGGTGGGATGTCAGCGTCGTCTCGACGGGGCGGGAGAAATGCGTCCGGAACAGTTCGGTGCGGTCGACGAGAACGCACCCTCGCCGGATAACCCTGTCAGGCTGCTATCCAGCATGGGCCGGCATAAGGCGCGATTTGGTGATTGCGCCTGTGTGTCGGTCGAGACCGCCGTCAGCGCGAGATGACGGGTCTTTGCGCGATCAAGGCTCTCAGCCCTTGTTCGTGCGTTCCAAGTGTCGCCACGCTTCTCCCCAGGGCTGTCCGGGTCTGGTGCGCTCCACGCGTCCTCGGATGGCCTGATCTGGCCGAAGGCCGGCTGCGCCTCGATCGCCTATGCCGCAACGGCGGCCGGAAACTTTCTTCCCCTGACGGCAAGCCGTCATTCCTCGCGAGGCAAGAAAGCCCCCTGCCGCCATCCTCCGCTGCGCTGCGGCTCGCAAGCGCGAGTGCGTCGTCGATCGCCTCCGGCCGGACGATCGCCATCGAGGCCGCGATGGGCGCGACCCGATGAACAGCAGGAGAGAACATCATGGCGACCATCGGCACCTTCACCAAGACGGGCGAGAGCTTCACCGGCGCGGTCAAGACCCTCAGCATCAACGCCAAGACGACGATCAAGCCGGCCGACAAGGCCAGCGACAAGGCTCCCGACTACCGCGTGTTCGCCGGCTCCGTTGAGTTCGGCGCCGCCTGGAAGAAGACCTCCGGCGAGGGCCGCGACTATCTCTCGGTCAAGCTGGACGACCCGAGCTTCCCCGCCCCGATCTACGCCACCCTGGTCGAGGGCGAGGACGACACGCACACCATGATCTGGTCCCGCCGCAACGGCGACTGACCGGCACCGGAGTGCCCCGCGTCAAACGACGCGGGGCGTCACGCGCTCCCGCGGGAAATTAATCTTGAACCAGCCGGCCCGGAGGCTTTGCCACGGCAAGGAAGGTCCCGGGGTTGATTCCCTAATATGCTGGGTGGCAGTATATTAGGTGACGCTGCTGCCTCTCTGCATGAAAGTGCGGGAGGTAGTCGCGAGGAACCTACGCCGGCTGCGCAACGCCCACGGGCTGTCGCAGGAGGAGCTTGCCGATCGTGCTGACGTCAACCGCAACTACGTCGGAATGCTGGAGCGGGAGGAGAATGCCGCCACCATCGACATGCTTGAGAAGCTGGCGGGCGTCATGGACATCGATCCAATCGAGTTCTTTCGACGCGAATGACGGGCGCTACACGTCCATTCACATGTCACCTGTCGTACAAGCACGGTTGCACGAATCGGGCTTAATCGCTCTAACCAGCCCTCGGACCCGCAATCGACACGGAAAAGTCCGATGAGCCCTGCCGCCCAGCCCCTTGCCGATGCACCGCCTCACTCTGACGGCCTGACGGACTATGACCGCCATCACCTAAAAACCTACATACGATTGTTGGACGCGGCTGCCGATAGAGCAGACTGGCGCGAGGTTGCGGACATCGTTCTAGGATTGGATGTGGCATCTCATCCCGAACATGCTCGTCTTGTGCATGACGCCCACCTTGAGCGTGCCCGCTGGATGACCACCACGGGATACCGCGAACTCCTCACGGACGCAGCCGGTCACTAACGGCGGCGCGTCGCCAGCAACACCCGTTGCGCAACTTCGGACTCCCCAAGCCGAGGATCGCCAAAATGTCTCCGTCTTTCGGCGTAAGCGCCGCTCTGCCGCGCGCGGACGCCCTCTCGGGGAGGACGAGCCGTGCCCATTGCAGGCGGAGATTGGCGGGTCGACGCCGACTATGATTTCTGCGATCAAATGACGCCCGAACAGGCCGCATTCGAGTTCCTGCGCCGGAACCCCGACTACAACACCGCCTATCGCAAACTGACCGACGAGCACATGGGCGGCCCGTCGTCCGCTTTAGCGCCGTCCGCGACCCACTGGGGGTTGCGATTTCGCGGTCGATCCAAGGATGCGCAGCGATCAGGCTCCGATCGTTTGGCTGCCGCAGAACAATCCCAGGATGCCGGTGCTGACGGGCGTCGTCCCCGGCCTGTTCGAGGGGCCCACGCTTCACCGATTAGGACCCGCGATCGTCCGCGAGGCACCTGAAGGGTCGTACGTCGAACTGACCGCGGTGCTCCCGCGTCAGCAAGCTCTGATTGCCGGCGAAGCGTCCCGAGCATCGTCGATCGCAATCATCTTGCCATTGGATGCCCTTTTCGAAGACCGAGTCGATGCCGCGCGCCGCGTCTGGCGCGCGGCCGTCAGTGGACCGACGCCGCCAACAGATGGGTTTACCGCGCAACGTAAACGACGGCTGAGACTTTTGATTCGCGCGCTCGATGCGGCACTTCTGGGCGTCGGCTATCGCGAGATCGCACGCGGACTGTTCGGTGATCGCGTGCCGGTCGATGCTGAGTGGCGCACCCATCCTCTGCGCGCCACAACCATCCGGCTGGTGCGGGAAGGCCGCGCGCTGATGCGCGGCGGCTACTTGCGCCTTCTCCGACGCGATCGACGCAAGCGGTAACGGCTCCGGCCGCATGCCGTGCGGCGAATCCTTGGTTTGCGAGCAGGGGGTGCCGCAGATACCGAAATTACATCGTCATCCACCCCCTCGATCGCGCTCCGCCATGGTGCTCGCGAACCGCCGGCCCGAACCGGCGGCGCTCGCCAGACCAACGGAGATGCGCCCATGCCCGACCCGCTCGCCGGCCTCCCGCCACGCTACCTGCGCACGCCCGAGGCTGCGCGCTTTCTCGGCCTCTCCGGCCGCACGCTGGAAAAACACCGCACCTATGGCACCGGCCCGCGCTACTCGAAGCTCGGCGGCCGCGTCGTCTATCAGGTCGAGGATCTGCAGGCCTGGGTCACCCGCGGCGCCAAGGCATCCACGTCCGACCCAGGTGCTGGGACGGTGCTGCCCGCAAAGCGGCACGCCGCCGTCGCGCCTAGCTTTTCCGGCGCCTTCGCGCAGCGGCGCTGAAGCGCGGTCGCGCAGCGTCCCCCGTGCCGATCAACCGCCGCCACCTCCCGTCCGCCAGCGAGCGGGCCACCCTCGACCCGTTCGAGGCACTCGCGTTCGACGTGCCGCCGCGCGACCAGCGCGACCTCATGGAGCGGCCGTTCTTCTCGCTGGCAAAGGCCAAACGGGTGACGCCGATCCAATACCGGGCCGGAAATACGGAAGTGCAGGTCTATGCCGTGCCGGAGCACGGCATGGCCACCATCTGGGATGCCGACGTGCTGATCTGGGCCGCCTCTCACCTTGTAGAGGCGGCCGATCGCGGCCTGCCGACCTCGCGTTTCTTCCGGTTCACCCCCTACCAATTGCTGACCGCAATTGGACGCGCCACCGGCAATCGGGAGTATCAGCTCCTGCGGGGCGCGCTCACCCGCCTGCAATCGACCGTCATCCGTACGACGATCCGGCACGCCGAACATTGGCATCGCCAGCAGTTCTCGTGGATCAACGAATGGGAGGAGCTCGTCACCGCCGACGGTCGGCGGGTCGGCATGGAGTTCGTGCTGCCGGACTGGTTCTACCGCGGCGTTCTTGATCGACGGCTCGTGCTGACCATCGACCCCCGCTATTTCGCACTGACCGGCGGCATTGAGCGCTGGCTCTATCGCGTAGCCCGCAAGCACGCCGGCCACCAGACCGATGGTTGGCGATTCGACCTACGTCATCTGCACGCGAAAAGCGCCAGCACGGCCCGGTTCTCGGACTTCGCTCTCGACCTGCGCCGCATCGTCGCACGCCAGCCATTGCCTGGTTACGCGCTCTATTTCGAGCACGAGATCGACGCCGTTGGGCGGCACAAAACGGTGCTGGCGATCCGTCCTGTGGAAAAGCCTGGGGATAACCTGTGGGCAAAGGAGCCCACTATCGTGACTTCGGGCGCAAGCCCTATCGAGACTTCGGGCGCACCGCTACCGGGACTTCGGGCGCAAGCCGTAAATGCGGATGGTCGAATTTCGGAGCAGGATCAACAGCTTCGGCTCGTACTGGAACCGCTTAACTTATCTAACTTAGAATCTAACCTTCTAAGTGTTGGGCCGGACGACAGGACGCGCTCGCGGGAGCGAAGCCTTGCCGGGAAGGGAAGCGGGCGGTGATTGCCGCTCTGCTCAATCAGAAAGGCGGCGTCGGCAAGACCACCCTGGCGCTGCACCTGGCGGGCACCTGGGCAGCGCAGGGCCGGCGCGTGCTGGTCGTCGATGCGGACCCGCAGGGTTCGGCGCTGGATTGGTCCGAGCAGCGGAGCCGCGAGGCCCTGCCACGGCTGTTCGGCGTGCTCGGCCTGGCGCGCGAGACGCTGCATCGCGAGCTGCCGGAGATTGCCCGCGACGCCGACCATGTCGTCGTCGACGGACCGCCGCGCGTCACCGGCATCGCACGCTCCGCGTTGCTCGCCGCCCACGTGGTGCTTGTCCCAGCTACGCCGTCGCCGTTCGATGGTTGGGCGTCGGGCGAGATGCTGCGGCTGATCGACGAGGCCCGCGTGTTCCGGCCGGAGTTGGTCGCACGCTTCGTGCTGAACCGCTGCGCAGCCCGCACGGTCATCGCGCGCGAAACCGGCGAGGCGCTGGCCGACCATGATCCCCCGGTGCTCGCCTCCCGTGTCGGCCAGCGCATCGCCTTTGCCGACGCAGCTCGCACCGGTCGGCTCGTCGGCGAGCTAGACACCGCCAGCGCTGCAGCTCGCGAGATAGCCGCCCTTGCCGTCGAGATCGAGGGTTTGGTGCGGTGACCGGGCGCACCCAGAGCCCCGGCTTCGCCGCGCGGCCCAGCAACCCGGATGAGTGGGTCCGCGCGCCGGAGAACAGTTCGGCCTCACCAGCAAAGACGGGCGCCTACACCGCCAGGCTCACTGTCGATGTGACGCCCGCGCTGCGCGGCCGGATCAAGATCGCGGCGTTTCGCCGCGGCCTGACCGCAGCCGACATGCTCAGGACGCTGCTCGAACGCGAGTATCCCGTCGATGCCGACGACACCGGAGCGGCGCCATGACGACGCTGACGGAAGTTGAGCTGTATTGGCTCGAGGGCCGGATCGAGCGTTGGATCAGGTTCGGCCAGGATAGCGAGGAACGCATCCTCGACCGACGGCGCCGTGTCCTCGGTTTCAGGCCTGGCAAGGTGTTCGCCTTCGTCCGCTGGGCGTCCAACGACTACGGCACCGTGGTTTCCCGAATCGACATTCTGCGGGCGCTCGATCGCGGCCAAGCGTGCTCGACCGTGCCGTGCGTGACACCAGGCGGCGAGATCCTGCTGCGCAGTTTCGGTTGGCCGAAGGTGCAGCGGGTGCTCAAGGCGATCGACGCCGTGGACGCGCTCGGCATCGATGCCGCCGACGTCGACCCGGACCATTGGCGTCACGTCCACAACCGCCTCGCCGCCGGCCTCGAGCCGCGGCTCTACACGCGCGAACGCCATCGCGCCTGGAGAATGCGAAGGAGGATCGAGGCATGAAGAGACACGCCAGCGTGGCAGCGATCGGCAGTAGTGCCATCGTCGTGATCGCACTAACTGCGGCGTGGAGGCACGCGCCGCTGCTCGTCTGGAACGCGAGCGCAAGCGTGCCGGTGGGGCTGTACGCCGTGCACGACGCAGCTCCATTGGCGGTCGGCAAATTGGTTGTCGTTGTGCCACCTAAGCCTGTGGCTGTGATGCTTGCGGACGGCGGCTACTTGCCCAGGGGAGTTCCGCTCATCAAGCACGTCGCCGCACTGCCCGGCAGCACTGTTTGCCGCAACGGATTGACCGTTAGCATCGACGGCGTGTTCCGTGCGGAAGCTCGTGCGCGGGATCACGCGGGGCGAAATCTGCCAACCTGGAGCGGTTGCCGATCGGTCGCGTCTGGCGAGGTATTCCTGCTAAATGCGACCGAGCCGGCTTCGCTCGACGGCCGCTACTTTGGGCCGCTGCCAAGCAATGGTATCGTCGGAGAAGCTGTCCCGGTCTGGACGGAGCGGCTGCCATGACCCGCTTCTCAGCACGTCACAGGCTCGCAGTCGTCGCAGCGGCCGGCCTGCTTGCCACTGTCCAACCAGCGGCCGCGCAGACGCCCTCCTTTCCTTCCCGGTCAGATTCGGTCGATGGAGGTCAGATTGCCTCGTACGTCGCCGAGGCCTCGCAGCGCTTCGGTATCCCGGACGCTTGGATACGTGCCGTGATGCGGGTGGAGAGCGCCGGGGAGGTCGGAATCACGTCGTCTGCGGGTGCAATGGGGCTGATGCAGGTCATGCCCCAGACCTACGCGACGCTTCGTGCCAGGCTCGGCCTCGGCGCAAACGCGTACGATCCGCACGACAACATCATGGCGGGTTCAGCGTTCTTGCGGGAGATGCACGACCGCTACGGCGACGCTGGGTTTCTTGCCGCCTACAACGCTGGCCCCGGCCGCTACGAGGAGTACCGGGCGGGTGGTCGGCCACTTCCCTCGGAGACGATTCTCTACATGGCCCGTCTCGGTCCAATGCTCGGTGTGTCGGTGGAACCGATGCAGTTGGCCGACGTGCCGACTGTCGTCGTCAAGCCGGAGGAGGCGCCGATCTTCGTCTCGCTTGCCGGCCGTCAATCAGCATCCGGCTCGCGTCAAAACTCCCGGCCGAACGTGCAGCTAGCAATGGTGGATTCACCGACGAGCGAGCAGGCCAATGGCTTGTTCACCGCACATCCACCGGCGGTCGACAACCATGTGGCACCAAATCCGACCGTGCGATCGCCGGCGACTTCACCGCAAGACGAGCACAACGGCACTCCCGCGTCAGTGCTGCAAGGTGGCCAATCGGACGGCATTTTTGTGCTTCGCGGCCCCGTTCATATCTCGCCATGAAGCCTGAAGTGGGCCTCATCGTGTCAAGGCGCGCAATTTCGGGCGTTGTAGTGCTGCGCTGCCATGTTTGTGCTGGGCTGAAAACGGAGAGGTGGGCTGAACAGGGGTTAAGGAGAAAACGACGGCAAGATACAAGCCGCGAGGTGCGGCGCGGTCGGTCGGGGCTTCAAGGCAGCATTTTCAGGAACTTGGCGCAATGTGCGCCAGAGCGCGACGAGGTTTCAAGACGCGCAAGCCCCTGTCATTTCTCGCTTTGCTTCACATCGCCGGTGGTTCGCGCTTGAACCGCGACGACGACCTTCGCATTCGACCCGGCCGCGTCCGCTCCCGTGGCGACCAGAACGCGCGCTCATTCGTCGCGAAGGCACTCGCCGCCGCCGAGCGTGCTGGCGGCCGCGCGCCACGAACCCCGTCGTCGTCGCGCGCCAGCACCTTCGGCCGGGGCCGTTCCGCGAGCTTGAGGGCTGGTCATCGCCAGAGTCCGCGCTCGAGGATTTGCATAGTGAAGGCGCGCGTCGTTCGCCACGGCACGGGCGCGGCGCCGCTCGGCCTCCACCTGAAGTATCTCAGGCGCGAGGGCGTCACCCGGGACGGAGCACCCGGACGGCTCTTTGATGCGAGACAGAAGGGTGTGGACGCCGCCGAGTTCGCAGAGCGGTGCGATGGCGACCGCCACCACTTCCGGTTCATCGTCTCGCCCGAGGACGGGCCGGAGATGGCCGAGCTCAAGGCGTTCACCCGCGACCTGATGGGCCAGGCCGCCAAGGACCTCGGCACCGGACTCGACTGGGTCGCTGTCGAGCACTGGGACACGCAGCACCCGCACGTCCACGTCCTCGTGCGCGGCCGCGCCGACGACGGCCGCGACCTCGTGATCTCGCGCGACTACATCAGCGAGGGGCTGCGCTCGCGCGCCCAGACGCTCATCACACAGGAACTCGGCCTTCGAACCGACCTGGAGATCCGGCGCACGCTGGATACCCAGATCGGCGCGGAGCGCTGGACCTCGCTCGACAAGGGCCTCGTGCGTGATGCGGCGCGTCATGACGGCGTGCTCGACGTTCGACCGAATGCCGTTCTGCGCCCGGACGACGCGCACCTCCGCCGGCTCGGTCGCCTGGACAAGCTCCAGCAGCTTGGCGTTGCGCAGGAAGTGGCGCCCGGGCGATGGGCGATTTCGCCGGACGCGGAGACGACTCTGCGGGCGCTCGGCGAGCGGGGCGACATCATCAAGCGGCTGCACCATGCGATGGCGGACCGCAGGGCGTCCGACTTCATGCTCGCGAGTGAGGGTTCGGACATGCCGGTCGTCGGCCGGCTCGTCGCGCGAGGGCTCGACGACGAGCTGAAGGGCAGCGCCTACGCGATCGTCGACGGCGTGGATGGGCGCGCGCACCACGTTCGTCTGCCGCACCTCGACGCGACGGGCGACGGCGCGCCAGGCGCGATCGTCGAGTTGCGCCGGTTCGCCGATGCAGGCGGTCGCGAGCGGCTCGCGCTCGCCGTCCGCTCGGACCTGCCGATCGAGGCGCAGGTCTCCGCATCTGGAGCGACCTGGCTGGATCGGCGGCTGCTCGATCGCGCGCCGCTGGTGACCGCGGAGGGTGGTTTCGGCGGAGCTGTGCGCGCGGCGCTCGAAACCCGGACAGAATATTTAATTGCGGAGGGCTTGGCCCGCCGGCAAGCGCAGCGGGTCCTGTTCGCGCGCGACCTGCTGGAGACGCTACAGCGCCGTGAGTTGGACGTCGCCGGTGCGCGCCTCTCTGAGACGAGCGACCTTACGCACCTGCACGCAAAGGAGGGCGACCACGTCACCGGCATATACCGTCAGCGTCTGGGCCTCGCCTCGGGTCGGTTCGCCATGATCGACGACGGCCCGGGCTTCAGCCTTGTTCCGTGGACGCCGGCACTGGAGAAGCATTTGGGGCGGCAGGTTGCCGGCGTCGTGACCACGAGCGGGGTTGACTGGAGTTTCGGCCGCAAGCGCGGTCTCAGCGTGGCATGAAGGTCCGCGTTTGACCCTTCTCGGCATACGAGCGTGGCGAGCAAGTGGCGGGTGCTGGCCTGAAGCTGTCATTTCTCTTCGAAGCGCGCATGATCGGTGCAAGCGGACCTTCGCTGTCGTATGTTGACCAACAGTCATTAAACCTTCGTCGCCGCTGAGCGGGACAACCGCTGGCGTCTCAGGTGTCCAGCAGGCCGGGGGCGAAAACCTCCTCGATGATGAAGCGACGCTTCGTCAGGCCCTGTTCGTGATGATAGCGCAGCACCGCGTCGATCGCAGCGCGATTGGCTTTGATCCCGTAAGGCCACCAGTCTTGGCCAAGGAGATCGCGATTGTCGCCGATAAGCCCGGTGAGCCACGGCAGCATCATCGTCATGTTGTTGAAGGTCATGCCCTTCACATACTGCTCGGCCATCTGGTCCTTCGCGGAGCAGAAGCCTTTGTAGACCGCTTGAACGAGTTCCGGCTGCTCTTTGGCGAGTTCGCGTTTGATGACGACGGCGTGCATGATCGGGAAGATCCCCGTGCGGCGGTAGTAGTCGCGTTCGACCGTCTCGTAATCCTCGAACAGGCGGCCGACCTTGGGCGACTTTTCCAGGACGCATTTCGGCACGTCGGCGGAGATCAGCGCGTCGATCTCGCCGGCCTCGAGCATCTCCCCGAGATCGACATCCTTCGTCGCCCACTCGACTTCTACGCCGTCGGGCACGGGGTGCGGGACGAAGTCGACTGGGTCCATCGGAAAGTCGATCCCGCCGATGATCCAGCGGCTCTGTTCCGGCTTCACCGCGAACTCGTCGGAGAGGATGCCTTTCGGCATCACCCCGGCATCGTGCCCGTAGAGCGCAAGCTCGCCTATCCGCTTGCCGGCCAGATCCTCCGGGCGGACGATGCCGCTGGCCTTG
>JAABUX010005396.1_pt1 | contig 15725 bp, 18 predicted proteins | sample 5561851 | NCBI WGS metagenome assembly JAABUX01 (sample SAMN10711883, study PRJNA513361) | rock metagenome | isolation source: Antarctica rocks | place: Antarctica: Victoria Land, Richard Nunatak red sandstone | collected 2016-01-03 | reverse complement strand
CGTGGGGCCTATACCGCAAACCCATGGATCACCGCACGGTCGCGCGAAACCTGCGGACCTGGGGCGTGGGCCTTACGACGCATTTCCAGCGATACGCCGTTCCTCGATGTGATTGAGAGCGGGACCACTCCCGATCGCGAACGCGCGCTGGCTCCGCACCCTAGCCTGAAGCCGCAAGCATTCCTTCGGCGCGCGGTGAACGCGCTGCTGCCGGTTGGCAACGGTGTCGTACTTGACCCGTTTGCCGGTTGTGCTAGACCCCCATTCTTTCAAGATGGGCAGGTCCGCAATTCTGAAACTCGCGTCGTTAGCCGTTGAAGGCACTGATGAATTGAACGGCTCTTCGTGTCGTCCGCGGGGCGGTCGTAGAATATCGACGATCAACCTGCGATCTTAGCCTGCGAGCTGCAGGCGTGCGTTTGCGAAGTCGATCGTCGATTGTTCGCGGGCGTATTCGGCCGTTTGCGGGGTGAGCTGTTTTTGGCGCTCGGTCGCCGCTTCGAGATCCGCGCGCGCGGCGGCCGCGTCGACTTGATCGCGCTGCATGGCGGCGTCGACGAGAACCGTCACGCGATCGGGCAACGCTTGCAAGAACCCTTCGCTCGTGGCGAACTCGAGTCGCTTCGTCGCGCTCCCCTCGGCGCCGACGTTGGCGCGTAAAATGCCGGGCCGCAGCGCCGTCAAAAACGGCGCGTGCGATGCTAAGATGCCCTCTTCGCCTTCGGTCCCGACTGCGATCACGAGTTCCGCCTCGCCCTCAAAGGCAACGGCGATCGGCGTGATGAGCCGGAACGGAATCGTCTTCCCAGCCATTACGCAGTAGCGCCCAACTTTTCGGCGTTGGCTTTAACTTCGTCGATGCCGCCGACCATGTAGAACGCCTGTTCCGGTAGATCGTCGAGCTTGCCGTCGAGCACTTCCTTGAAGGATGCGATCGTATCTTCGAGCTTCACGTACTTGCCGGAGCGACCCGTGAACTGTTCGGCGACGAAGAACGGCTGCGAGAACAGCCGCTGCATGCGGCGCGCGCGCCCCACGGCGATCTTGTCGTCTTCGGAGAGTTCTTCGACCCCGAGAATCGCGATGATATCCTGTAAGTCGCGGTAGCGCTGCAGCGTTTCTTGGACGCCGCGCGCGACGCGATAATGATCCTCGCCGATGATCTGCGGGTCGAGGATGCGCGACGATGATGCCAGCGGGTCGACGGCGGGATAGATGCCGAGTTCCGAAATGGGGCGCGAGAGTGCCGTCGTCGCATCGAGATGGCCGAACGTTGTGGCGACCGCGGGGTCCGTGTAATCGTCGGCCGGAACGTACACGGCCTGGACCGACGTGATCGAACCTTTGTGAGTCGATGTGATGCGCTCTTCGAGCGCGCCCATCTCGGTGAACAATGTCGGCTGATAGCCGACCGCCGACGGCATGCGTCCCATGAGCGCCGACACTTCGGAACCCGCCTGCATGAAGCGAAAGATGTTGTCGATGAAGAGCAGCACGTCAGCGCCCTTCTCGTCGCGGAAGTATTCCGCCATCGTGACGCCGGTCTGCGCGACCCGGAAACGCACGCCCGGCGACTCGTCCATCTGACCGAAGACCAGCGCCGTCTGTGCAAGCACACCCGACTCTTTCATCTCGAGCCACAGGTCGTTGCCTTCGCGCGTGCGTTCGCCAACGCCGGTGAACACCGAAAAGCCCTTGTGCACCTGAGCGATGTTACGGATCAACTCCTGAATGAGCACCGTCTTGCCGACGCCCGCGCCGCCGAAGAGCCCCACTTTACCGCCGCGCGTATAGGGCGCCATCAGGTCGATGACCTTGATGCCGGTCTCGAAGATCTTCGGCGTTGGGTCTTGTGCGGCAAAATTCGGCGCGTCGCGGTGAATCGGCCACATCGCGGCCGCCTCTACCGGGGCGTCCGAATCGATCGCCTTGCCGAGCACGTTGAAGATGCGGCCGAGCGTCGCCTCGCCAACCGGTACCGTAATCGGTGCGCCGGTGTTGACGACGCGTTGTCCGCGCACGAGCCCGTCGGTGGAACCCATCGCGAGACAGCGGACCTGATTGTTGCCGAGTTCATCCTGCACTTCGAGCACAAGCTCGCGTGCCAGCATCGCCGTTCCGCCGAGTTCGACGCCATCCGACGCGCCAGGATTTGGGTTGCCGTCGCTTACCGCTGATGAGGACGAGCCTCCACCAACCTGGACCGTTAATGCCGTGTTGATTTCAGGCAGGGTTTGCACCGTGAACTCGACGTCGACGACGTTGCCGAGCACTTGCACGATGGTACCGGCGGCAGTGGTCGATGCCGCGCCGGGCATGGACGAAGGGGCGGTAACGGTTGTCATCAGCGTCTTCCTTTAGGTAGTACATTAGCCGGCTTGCGCTTCGGCGCCGCCGACGATTTCGAGCATCTCTTTCGTGATGGCGGCCTGGCGCGCCTTATTCATCGCAAGCGTCAGGTCATCGAGAAGTTTGCCTGCGTTATCCGTCGCGTTGGTCATGGCGACGAGTTGCGCGGCAAAAAATGCCGCGTCGGTTTCGAGCATCGCCGAGTAGAGGCTGAACTCCAGATACTTCGGCAGCAACCGCGTCAACACGGCCTCCGGCGACGGCGCGAATTCCACCTGGGCGCGCGGACCGCTGCGATCGTCGCCGCGCTTCTCGGCTTCGATCGGGATCAAGGCGCGCGTCTCGGGACGCTGCGTCATCATCGATACGAACTTCGGCGCCACGAGCACGATCTGCGAACTCTTTCCGGCGGTGAAGTCGTCCGTGACCCGAGCCGCGACTTCCCGTGCGGTATCGAGCTTCGCGTGGGCCGAAAGAGACCACGCTTCCAGGGTCTCGAAGCGCGTTCGCTTGGCCGCATTGCGCGCTTTATTGCCGACCGGATAGTACACGACTTCGCCGCCGCGCTCACGGACGAAGGTCTCGCCCGCGCGCACGACGTTGGAGTTGAAGGCTCCGGCAAGCCCCTTGTCCGCCGTCATCAGGATGACGCCGAGCGGCGCTCCTTCCTTTCCCGGCCGCATGAAGGGATGATCGATGGAACCGACCGCCGCCATCAGATCGTGCAGCATTTCGGAGAGTGCGTCGGCGTACGGACGCGCCTGACGCTGCACGAGCTCCGCGCGCCGAATTTTCGCCGCCGCCACCTGCTTCATCGCCTTGGTGATCTGCTGCGTATTCTTGAGGGACTTGATGCGGTCGCGCAGATCGCGAACGCTAGGCACGAGCGATTCTCCTCATCAGAATGTCGTGTTGTACTCTTGGATCGCTGAACCGAGCGCCTTTGCGTTGTCGTCGGAGAGCGCATTCGTATCGGCAATCGCCGCGGGGATGTCGCCGTGCTTTTGGTGCACCCAATCGACGAAACTGCGCGACCACTCCTGAAGGCGGATCGTTTCAACGTTCGTCAGGTAGCCTTTGGTTGCTGCGTAGATGAGAACGACTTGATCCTCCATCGCCATCGGCTGATACTGCGGCTGCTTGAGGATCTCCGTGATCTTCTCGCCCCGCGTCAAGGTCGCTTGCGTATTTTTGTCGAGGTCGCTCGAGAGCTTGGCGAAAGCCGCGAGTTCTCGGTATTGCGCGAGATCGAGTTTTAGCTGACCCGCGACCGACTTCATCGCCTTGGTCTGCGCCGACGAACCGACGCGTGACACCGAGATGCCGACGTCGACCGCCGGCCGGACGCCTTGGAAGAACAGGGTCGTCGTCAGATAGATTTGCCCGTCCGTGATCGAAATCAGATTGGTCGGGATGTACGCCGAGACGTCGCCTGCCTGCGTTTCGATGACCGGCAGCGCCGTGAGCGACCCTCCGCCCTTCTCATCGGACAGTTTGGCGGCGCGTTCCAACAGACGCGAGTGCAGAAAGAAAATGTCGCCGGGATAGGCTTCGCGGCCGGGCGGTCGCCGCAGCAGCAAGGACACTTCGCGATAGGCGATCGCGTGCTTGGTGAGATCGTCGTAGATGATCAGCACGTCTTTGTTCTGATACATCAGGTCTTCAGCCATCGCACAGCCGGCGTACGGCGCGATGTATTTGAGGGCGGGGGAGTCCGCTGGCGACGTCGTGACGATCGTCGTGTACTCCATCGCGCCTTCTTGCTCGAAGCGTGCCGCGATCGATTTGACGTTCGAGTCCTTCTGACCGATCGCAACGTAGATGCAGTAGACGTTACGGCCCTTCTGATTGATGATCGTGTCCATCGCGATCGCCGTCTTCCCGACCTGGCGATCGCCGATGATGAGCTCCCGTTGACCTTTGCCGATCGGAATGAGCGCGTCGATTGCGCGGATGCCGGTTTGCAGCGGCTGCTTGACGGGCTGCCGCTCGACGACCGACGGCGCGATGTTTTCGATCGTGCGATAACGGCGTGCCTCGATCGCTCCTTTGCCGTCGACCGCATTGCCGAGCGGATCGACGACGCGTCCGAGCAACGTTTCACCGACGGGTACGGACGCAATGCGGCCCGTGCGCCGGACCTGCATGCCTTCCTTGATTTCCGTGTCAGGCCCGAGAATGATGACGCCGACATTGTCCGCTTCGAGGTTGAGGGCGATGCCTTGCAGCCCGTTTGGAAACTCGACGAGCTCGGACTGCTGCACGGCTTCGAGGCCGTACACTCGCGCGATACTCGAACCGACCTCGATAACGGTCCCGACCTGATCCTCGTGAACCTGGGTCCTGAAGTTGGCGATCTGCCCTTGCAGAATTCCGGCGATTTCGTCAGCGTTGATCATAGTTATTTACCCACGATGCTGCGCATCGCGGGTACCCCTTTCGTTAAAAAGCGCTGCGCCGCTTCGCGGCTCCGCGCCCCCACACGCAAAGCGCGCGGCCTCTTTCCTTACGTTCACGATGTTGCCATGAGTTCGCGTGCGATGTCGTCTAGGCGACCCGCGAGCGAACCGTCGATGCGGCGATCACCGAGCGTCACGCGTATGCCGCCGAGCAGGCTTGGATCGACGCGCGTGGTTACCGCAAACGTCTTGGCGTACGTACGAGCAAAACGCTCCACGATCGCGTCGCGCTCTCCCGCATTCAGTTGGCGTGCGCTCACGATCTCGAGCGCCTCTCTACCCGATGCGGCGAGCGCCAGTTTATCGAATTCGACGGCGATCTGTTCCAAGAGCGCCTCGCGGCGCTTGCGCACGAGCAGCAGCAGCGTATGCAGCGCGATCTCATGGAGACGCGAACCGAAGGCATCGAGCAACAGCGCTTCCTTGCGCTTACGCCCGAAGACGGGCGAAAGGAAAAAGCGCCGCACGTCATCGTTGCCGTAGATCGCCAGGGCGCTCGCGCGCAGGTCGGTCCCGACTTGCGTAACGGCACGAGAACCCTCCGCGAGCTTAAAGACCGCGGTCGCGTAGCGCCGAGCAACGGTTTCGTTTTGCATCAGACCGTTTTCTGGCGGTCGACGGCGTCGACAGCCTCATCGATCAGGCGCCGGTTCGTACCCTCGTTAATATAGGTGGCAGCACCCCGTGCGATGTCGAGCGCTTTTGCGACCAAGTCCTCGCGCAGACGTTCGCGCGCGGCATACCGGCCGCGCTCGAGTTCGCCTTCCGCGTTGCTCACCAACCGCCGCCCTTCGGCCGTGGCCGTCGCAAGCATCCGGTCGTGCACGTGCCGTGCGTCGGTTTCTCCGCGCGCCGTAATGGCGCGGATCTCGCCGTCGGTTGCGGTCACCTCATGGCGCGCGTTCCCGATGTCAGCCCTCGCCTCATCACGCCGCCGCTCGGCGTCGGCGAGTTCGGCGTTCTTACGTTCCTGCGAGCGTACGATGCCGGGGCTGATGAAGCGCATCCAAATGAATACGAGGAGGCCGATGAAGAGCAGCGATGCGGCAACCTGGCTCCACTCAGCAAGGGCGACGTAGACGGCCTGATTCATTGTGGACTACCGAGCGCACGGCTGAGCAACGTCGTCGCAAGCTGCTGCGAAAGCTCGCTTTCGCGGCTCCTGGCCGCGCTGACTTCGGTTTCGACGACGTGCCGCGCCTCATCAATGATGGCTTGGGCGCGTGCCCCTTCCGCGGCAGCAATCTGCTGAGCCTCGGCTTCGCCCCGAGCGCGCGCCTGCGTCACGGTCTCTTCAGCCGCCCGCCGCGCGGACGCGCGTCGTGCGGACGCGTCCGCTCGCAGCGTTTCCGCTTCCTTGGCATGGCTTTCGTAATCGCGCTGCACGCCGTTGATGTAGTCGCGCCGGCGCTTGATCGCCGCACCGACCGGACGCAGAAACACCACGTTGAGCAACGCGAAGAAGATGACGAAGTTGATCAACTGGATGACGACTGTCTTGTCGAGCTCGAAGAACATCCCGGGCTAATGACCGCCGAGGTGCCCGATCAGCCCGGGCAAATTCACGAGCGCATAGATCATGTAGAAGGCCAGGCCGATTGCGATGATCGGAAACGCTTCGACGAGACCGACGCCCAGGAACAAGAACGTGAAGATGTTCCCGCGCGCCTCGGGCTGGCGCGCGATCGCTTCGACCGCCTTGGATGCGACCAAACCGTCACCGATGCCCGAACCGAAGGCAACGCCGAGAATGATGAGGCCGAACGCGATCAGCGCAGCGGCGATAACCAGGCTTTCCGAAGTCAAGGGGAGTCCCTTTCTTTAATGCTCTTCGCTCAGGGCGAGCGAGAGATAGATGATGCCGAGGAGCGTAAAGACGAACGCCTGCACCGTTCCAACGAAGAAATTGAAAAACTGGATGAAAAACGGCAGGATCACCGCCGCAAACGAGAGGTTGAACGCGCCGATCATAATGTGTCCCAGAATGATGGACGTCGCGATGAAGAACAGAATCTCGCCGACGAAGATGTTGAAGAACAAGCGCGCGGCTAGAGTCAGCACACGGCTGACTTCGTCGAGAACGTTGAGCGGCAGCAGCACGGGAAACGGTTGCAGGAAGTGCTTGAGGTAGTGCCCGACGCGTCGCCGCGCGATGACCGAGCCGAAGATCAACACGTACACGGCGAGCGTGAGGGGAACGACCGTGTTGAGGTCGGCCGTCGGCGAACCGCCGAACGGTGAACCGAGTGCGCGCAGCGGCAAGATATCGAACTGGTTGAGTAAGAAAACGAAGACGAAGACCGCGATGAAGAATGGGACGAACGTTTCGCCAGACGGACCGAGCGCATTGTGCACGAGGTCGGAAACGAACGAGACGATGCCTTCGAAAACCGTCTGACGCTTGGTAGCGCGCGGGCTGCGGTAGCTGGCCCCGACCCAGGCGAACAGCGCGAGGCAGACGACCATCGCCACCCACGTCGTTATGATGGTATCGCTATGGACGCTTCCGACGATCGGCAGCGTCCAGGTCGCGTGAGAACCGATCCCTTCTTGCATTATCTCATCCGAACGGCGCGCCGTACGAATACGGCATAGAGCCCAAGCGGTGTGAAGAATCCAGCGAAGTACGCCGGCATGGACCAGGCCGATCCATGCACCGCAAAGACCACCGGTACTATACCGAATACGGCAATGCGCAGGATACTGCTAAAGACGAACGCTGCGGCGCTGCGATGATCGAGCAGCCGCTCGTTGCCGCGCATCGAGAGCAACGCGTTTGCGACCCCGCAGGCGGTTCCGGCCAAAAAGGCCGCTCCTACCAGGGGCGCGATGAGCGCGATGCCGAGTCCGATGAAAAGTCCAATACCAATGGACCACACGCCCAGCGGACGCTTGCGATCGTAATAAGCGCGCAAATCGGCCTCTGACACGGCGCTTTCGGGTTTGGGATGTCCGGTTGCGTTCCCTTTGTCGGGCCGTCCCAACGGCCGGCGCTACGGGCGGTTAGACTTCGGTTCGCGGACGGGGGCGAATTCGGCGGGATACGGCGTGCCGCGCAGGCGTGCGAGGAGCCCCGCGACGATGCGTCCGGCGGCCAAACCATCGCCGTATGGGTTATTGGCGCGCGACATCCGCGCGTAGGCGACCTTGTCTCGCAGCAGCCGCGCAGTCGCGGCCACGATCGCGTCCCCATGCGGGCCGACTAGCTCCAGTGTCCCCGCTTCGATCCCCTCCGGGCGCTCGGTCTCTTCGCGCATCACCAGCACCGGCTTGCCCAGGCACGGCGCTTCCTCTTGGAGGCCGCCGCTGTCGGTCAGGACGAGGGTGCTCCGCTTGATGCTCTGGACGGTCAGATCGTAGGGCAGCGGATCGACGAGCGCGACCCCAGGGATGCGGCCGAGCAGGGCCTGCGCAACCGGAGCGACGCGTGGGCTCGGGTGCACCGGCCAGAGAATCTGCGGTTGCTCCGGAAAGGCCGCGATCCGCGCGAGGGCGCCGCAGATTTCAGGCATGCGATCATGGTTCTCGCGGCGGTGCGCCGTCACGAATATCCAGGGTCGGTCGGGGGCGAGACCACCCCATGCCGGCGACTCGGCCGCCGGCGGCGCGGCGGCGACCGCCAGGAACGCGTCGATCACCGTGTTGCCGGTGACGATGATATCCGCCGGCGCGACGTTCTCTGCTTCGAGGTTGCGCCGGGCGCGGGGCGTCGGCGCGAAGTGAAAGGAAGCGAGGCGGCCGGTGAGGCGCCGGTTCATCTCTTCGGGAAAGGGCTCCCAGATCGTCGAGGTCCGCAGCCCGGCCTCGACGTGTCCGACGGGAATCTTCGCGTAATAGGCGGCGAGCGCCGCGGCCGTGCTGGTTGACGTGTCGCCGTGCACGAGGACGACGTCGGGAAGGGCGCGTGCGAGCACGTCTTCCATACCTTGCAGCACGCGCGTCGTGATCGCGCTGATCGTCTGATCGTGGCGCATCACGTCGAGATCGTAGTCGGGCACGATTCCGAAGAGCACGAGCAGGTCGTCGAGCATCTCGCGGTGCTGGGCCGTGACGCAGACAAGGGTTTCGATGTCCGGGGCAGCCGCCTTCAAAGCGGCGACGACCGGCGCCATTTTAATCGTATCGGGACGCGTGCCGAAAACGGCCATCACCCGTAGCGGCGCAGACACGTCTGTCTGTTAAAGGATGCCGGCGATGCGCGCGTGCCCCGCTCCGCCGGACAGCAAATAGGCTGCCATGCCGAGCAGAAACGACACGCCATAGATCAACAGCACCGCTTGCTTGACGCCCAGACCGAAGTGGAAGACGAGCAGGTGATGAAAGTGACCGCGATCCGCCTCGGTGATCGCGCGGCCGGCCCGGACGCGGCGCACGATAGCGGCCCCCGTGTCGGCCACCGGCAGCGCGAGCGCAACGAGCGGCACGAGCAGACTGACCGTCACGGCGACCTTCGCGGTGATCAAGAGTGAGACGGTCGCAAACACGTAGCCGATGAACAGCGACCCCGTATCCCCGAGAAATATCTTCGCCGGACTGAAATTGTACGGAAGAAAGCCGAGCGCTCCACCGACGAGCGCGCACAGAACGAGCGCCGCGCCGACGTGTCCGTGCATCGATGCAATCGCGAACAAGAAGACGCCGGAGATCGCCGCCACGCCTGCCAGCAGGCCGTCGAGCCCGTCGAGGAAGTTGATCGCGTTCATCATGCCCAGATACCAGACGAGCGTGAGCGGATAGTCGATCCACGGCGGCAGCGACAGGTAATTCTCGCCGCCGGGCACCCTGATGTCACCGATGTGAAAGCCGTACACCATTGAGATGATCGCAACGACGACCTGCGCAACGAACTTGTTGCGCGGGCGCATCCCCATGATGTCGTCCCAGACGCCGACGAGCATGATCAGCGTGCCGCCGAAGAGCAGGCCGAAGAAATCCTGCGTGTCGTTGGCGCGATGAAAGAGCGACGTATGAAGCGCGAAGCCGATCGTGACGAAGAGTGCCGACGCGAGACCGAGATACACGGCGATCCCGCCGATGCGCGGCTTCGGTTCGGCGTGCATGCGCCGCTCACCGATCGCGTCGAGCACCCCGACCTTGAGCGCGAGCTTACGGACCTGCGGCGTTGCGAGGAACGCGGTCACGAACGCCGTCACGGTGGCTAAGGCGTAAAGTTCGGACAGGTTCATGCGAGCGCTCCGGCGCGGGCGTGCTCGAGCGTCGCGAACTGGACGAGCGCGACGCCCGCTTCGGCCAGAAGCTCCAGGGCGAACCGGTCGGGATAGGCCACGGCGAACACGATCCGTTTTACGCCGGCACTGATCAACAGTTTCGCGCAATGCACGCACGGCTGGTGCGTGCAATACGCGGTCGCGCCGTCGAGCTGCACCCCGTGAAGCGCGCCTTGCACCACGGCATTTGCCTCGGCGTGGGTGGAGCGCACGCAGTGACCGCCGACCAGTTCGCAGCCGATCTCCGTGCAGTGCGCGACATGCCGCGGCGCGCCGTTGTAGCCGGTGGTCAAAATGCGATGGTCGCGAACGAGCACCGCGCCGACGCTCGCGCGCGGACACGTCGCGCGCGTTGCGACCGTGCGAGCGACCTCCATAAAATACTCATCCCAACCGGGGCGCATCGGGAGCGTACGTTTGCCGAGCCGGGCGCGAGCCCCCCCGGCGCAGGAGTACCGCTTCCTCCGGGCAACGTTGCGGCTCCCATGTCGAGGCGCTTCCATGAGCGTTGACGTTTACGTCGGCACAGGCTCTCTCGAGAAGCTCGAGAAGCTCGAACATCAGGCCGTGCACGCTCTGCGAATCCATCAAGCGTGGCGTGCGACCGTACGAGCGATCGCGGTCCGCGACCGCGCCGCGTCGTCTACACCGCGCCGGCAGGCTTGCGAGATCGATGCTTGGCTCGCGCTTGAGCTAGACCCGTCGTTTCGAACCCTGCCGCTATACGAGCAGACCGTCGAAGCGCACGAGGACTTTCATCGCGCGCTCGAAGCGCTTTACGCCGACCGGTCGTCGTCCACACGTGAGGTCGTGACGGCCGCCACCGTCCTCAAGGATTGTCTCGAAGATTGGCTCACGCTCGCGCGTCACCGTTCCCGGTAGCCGCCGTGCGCACGACTAAAATGGCGATGTCGTCGTGCGCCGGGCGGTCCGAGAATGCCAGTGCGCGGTCGGCGATAGTGCGCGCCACCACGTCGACCTGCGCGTCGCGTTGCTCGCGCACCACGTCGAGAAAACGCTCCATACCGAAAAACTCACGACGGCCGCGACGCGACTCCGTGATGCCGTCGGTCACGGCGACGAGTAACGCACCCGGTGCAAGCGCGACGTTGCGCTGCTTGAAGAGGTGCTGCTGGTCTTCGAAGACGCCGACGGCCGGCGCCGTAACGTCGAGCACGATCGGCTCACCGTTCGGAGGGACGAGCACGACGCTTTCATGTCCCGCCGACGCGTAGGTCATCGTCGTCCGCTCGGCGTCGAGATGCCCGAAGAAAACCGTTGCGAAGGATTCGGTCTGGTCGAAGGCCGTGTTTTCGAGATACAGCCGGTCGAGCGAGCGCAAAACCTTTTCGGGATTGAAGCCTTCCGACGCGTAGGCGCGCAATCCGTACTTGACCATGGCTGCTTGAATGGCGGCGCGCGTTCCCTTGCCCGAGATGTCCGCGACGGTAAAGGCGACCGAGGCATTATCGAAGCCGTACACGTCCACCAGGTCTCCGCCCGCGCGTCCCTCGGCGAGCTGGTAATGGATCGCGTACGCAATGCCGGCAACGGGCACGGGAGTCGGGGCAAAGAGGTGCTCGACGAGCACTTCGGCCGCTTCGCGGCTTTCGCGGTGCTCGAAGCGATGCTCGCCGCCCACCGACACGAAGCTCTGGCGGGTGAGATCGGCACCCTGCGGAATCGCGGCCGGCGTTACGATCGGTCGTAGTTCGCCGTCCCGGGCCTCACCGGTCGTCGGCACCTAGGAGACCCTCGGGCTTTGCCCGGGGGGCGACGACGGGCGGCTTGCGGCGCAGCCGCAAACGCGTGAGTTGCGCGCAGCGCAACTCACTACGGAACCTCGAAGCGAGAAGTCAGCTCTCCGACGCGTGCGCGCAGCCGCTGTATTTTTTCACGGGTCACGACATCGTCGAGCGCCTCACCGATGATTTTGCCGATCTCGCGCGCTTCGGCGGCGCCCATGCCGCGCGTCGTAACGGCGGGTGTTCCGATGCGGATACCGCTTGCAATCGCCGGCTTTTGTGGGTCAAAGGGAATCGCGTTCTTGTTGACGGTGATTTTGATTTCGTCGAGATATGCCTCGACCGCTTTCCCGGTAAGATTCTTCGGCCCAAGATCGACCAGCAGCAAGTGCGTGTCGGTTCCACCCGCTACTAAGCGCGTGCCCGCGCGTTGCAGTTCGTCACCCATGGCGCGGGCATTGTCGACCACGCTTTGCTGATAGGTGACGAAGTCAGGCCGCTGCGCTTCGCCAAAAGCGACGGCTTTGGCGGCGATCGTGTGCATCATCGGACCGCCTTGAATGCCCGGGAAGATCGTCTTGTCGACGGCTTGCGCGTAAGCGGACCTCGTCAAGATGAGACCGCCGCGCGGTCCGCGCAGCGTCTTATGCGTGGTCGTGGTAACGAACTCGGCATGCGGAACCGGCGACGGATGCAGTCCCGTCGCGACCAAGCCGGCAATGTGCGCCATGTCGACGAGGAACAGCGCGCCCATTTCTTTAGCGATCTCCGCGAAGGGCGCGTATTCCATCGTGCGCGGATAGGCGCTTGCGCCGGCGATGATCAGCTTGGGCCGGTGCTCGCGCGCAAGCGCGCGGACTTCATCGAAATCGATCAACTCAGTGGCTTTGCGAACGCCGTAAGCGACGGCGTGGTAGAGTTTACCGCTGAAGCTGACCTTGGTGCCGTGGGTGAGATGACCCCCGTGGGCCAGCGACATCCCGAGGACCGTATCACCCGGCTGCAACGCCGCCATGAAGACGGCCATGTTCGCCTGAGCGCCGGCGTGCGGCTGAACGTTCGCGTGCTCGGCGCCGAAGATCGCTTTGGCGCGTTCGATCGCCAACTGCTCGGCGACGTCGACGTATTCGCAGCCGCCGTAATACCGTTTTCCGGGATAGCCTTCGGCATATTTGTTGGTGAGAACGGAGCCCGATGCTTCGCGAACGGCGCGGCTCGCGTAGTTCTCACTTGCGATCAACTCGAGGTTCTCGCGCTGACGGCGTTCCTCGTTTGCGATGGCGGCGTAGATCTCGGGGTCGCGCTCGGCCAGCAGGCTCGGCTCGAGGGTTTGCATGGACAATTTGTTCTGCGTAATGGTCGCCGGTTCCGGGTCCGCATCCGTTCGCCGGGTCCTGCCCGGAACGATGACGTTCGTCAACGAACGTCACCGTTCATGAAGATCGCCTGTTCGAGTGCGAGTTTCTCGCGCGCGTTCGCCGCCGGAACGCTCACGCAACTCGAGTGGCTCGATATCTGCGCGAACGAACTCGAAGTCGACGGCGTCGTGTTCGATGCGCGCAATTTTCCCCGTGAAGACGCCGACTATATCGCGCAGCTCAAGAAGGTCAGCGCCGATCTCGGCTTGACCGTGAGCGCACTCGAAATCGGCCAAGCCCACGATACCGATCGATTTCTGGAGACCGCGGTCGCCCTCGGCGCACCGTTGCTCCTTATCCACGCGCCCAGCAGCAGTGACGAAAGCACAGCGTGGTCCGACTTCGGCGCCGCGGTCAAGACCACGGCGGGACACGCTAAACGCGTCAATGTCACGCTCGCGCTTCGTACGTTTACCGGCACGCTTTGTGAAAGCGCCGCTGATTGCAAACGTCTCGCCAAAGATGTCGACAGCGCCTGGTTACGTTTCGCCACTGCCCCCGACGTCTCGCGGGCTCCCGAAGAAAGCGCGTCACTCCTAGCAAAGAGCGTCATCGCCAGTCACTCGATCTCCGACATCGACCGCTTCGCTACCGCTTCCGACTCCGCAGCTGCCGCGCTGGTCGCTTCTTTGGCGCGTTTTCGCGGCTTCGTCGTCCTCGAACACGACCTCACTCGCGCCGATCCGGGCGCCTACCATCGCGCCCTCACTCGATTCGCAACGCTCCGAGCCGAAACCCTCGCCCCACCGCAACGAATGCCATAAGGCCACGCCACTAAGAGGCGCTTATTTTGTTCGGAATCGAGGCGCTCGGAGGCGAAGTTGCCTTTTGGCAATGAGCCTCCGAGCAACGATGAGTCCGGACAAAAGAAGCGCCTCTTTGACGGTGACCACACTGCCGTCTGCATGCCCGGGTAGAGACCTGCCAACGACAGGTGGGTGCGGCCCGGGCGCCGGGGAGTCGGACATTGCCTCCTCACAACCGTCGTATCCGGAGCTGATGCTCCCTTGGTATCTACGTTGGTCCTACACCTAAGCAAGTACGCGCACGAGCGCAGTCACCGTCTGAACCGTATTATCCCATCCCGGTCAAGACTTGACACACGGACGGAAAACGGTCGTGCATGCTGCGGGCGCACGGCGCTTCCCGTGATCGCCGGGCCGCTGCGGATCGCGGGGAAGCGCGCGCTCCGTGCGAAACTTGGGCGCGTGCAGCTCGCGCTTTCCGAACTTGCGCTTCCCCTGGTCCACACCTTTACGATTTCGCGGAGCTCCGAGAGCACGGCGCGCTCGCTCGTTGGCCGTTTGCATTGGAACGGACACGAAGGACTCGGGGAATGCGCGCCGTCGTCACGATACGCCGAGAGCGTCGAAAGCGTGCGCGCATATTTCGACTCGCATCCGCTGCGCGGGGATGACCCGTACGCTCTCGAAGCACTCCTGGCCGATGTACCGCCCGGGGCGCGTTGCCTGCTCGACGTGGCACTCCACGACCTGCTCGGTAAAGACCTCGACCGGCCCCTGTGGCGGCTGCTTGGACTCGATCCGACGCGCACGCCGACCACTTCCTTTACGATCGGCATCGACGCACCCGACGTCATGCTCGCAAAACTGGACGAGATTCGCGACCATCCGGTCATCAAAGTGAAGCTCGGCTTCCCCGGTGACATCGAGGTGCTGGCGGCGATCCGAGCGCGCTACACCGGGACGTTGCGCGTCGACGCAAACGAAGGGTGGACGCCCGAGGAAACAGTCGAAAAGCTCGCGCAACTCGCCAAGGCCGACGTCGAATTCTGCGAACAGCCGATCCCGGCCGGAACGCCGCAGCGGCTGCGCTGGATCCGCGAACGTTCGCGCGTGCCGCTGGTTACCGATGAAGATTCACGCGACGCGCGAGACCTTCTCCCGCTCGCGGGCTGCGTCGACGGCATCAACATCAAGCTGGTGAAATGCGGCGGCATTCGCGCCGCGCTCGCCATGATCCATACGGCGCGCGCGCTCGGATTGCGCATCATGCTCGGCTGCATGGTCGAGAGCGCGATCCTGACGACTGCGGCGGCTCACCTTTCACCCCTCGTCGACTGGGCCGATCTCGACGGACCGTTCCTGACCGCGCGCGACCCCTTCGAGGGCGTCACGTATGAGCGCGGCAAGCTCGTCCTGCCGGACGGCCCCGGCCTCGGGGTCGTCGAGCGCGTGGTCACCGCGGCGGCATGAGGGCGGCGCCGGCGCCGGGCGCGCAAACGTTGCGACGATACGCGATCCTCGCTCCCGGGCGCTTCGCTTCACGGAGCGCGAAGACGGCCCACGGTGTTATTGCTTACGCCCACGATCGAACGGTCGCGGTCATCGACCCGACGCGCGCGGGCGAGCGTGTTTGCGACGCCGTCCCTTACTTGCGCAGCGATGCGCCGATCGTCCGCGCTCTCGGTGAAGCTCTGCGCTACGATCCGACGGCCCTTCTCATCGGCGTTGCGCCCGCCGGAGGCGCGCTGCCGAGTTCGTGGCGCGCGTCGATCCTGCAGGC
>JAABUX010005395.1_pt1 | contig 15728 bp, 14 predicted proteins | sample 5561851 | NCBI WGS metagenome assembly JAABUX01 (sample SAMN10711883, study PRJNA513361) | rock metagenome | isolation source: Antarctica rocks | place: Antarctica: Victoria Land, Richard Nunatak red sandstone | collected 2016-01-03 | reverse complement strand
GCCGGAACGCGGACAGACTACCACCGGCGCGCCCAGAAATCCCTCGCCGTATGCCGGCCGGAGCTGCTCGCGAGCAAGCCTCACGGACAGGTCAAAGGGAAGTTTTGCCAGATCGTGGGAGGGGTGAATATGACCAGCATGCTTAACACCCTATTCCGCACCGGGTCGCCCGGCATCCGCGAACGCACCATCGGCATCTACGCCCTGCTGGTCGTGGCGAATGCCGCTGCCTGGGTCTGGGCGTTCGTGCTGTTCCGGGAGCAGCCGATCCTGCTCGGCACCGCGCTGATCGCCTACGGCTTCGGCCTGCGCCATGCCGTCGATCCCGACCACATTGCGGCCATCGACAACGTCACGCGCAAGCTGATCCAGACCGGCCAGCGCCCGGTGACGGTCGGCTTCTGGTTCGCCGTCGGCCACTCGGTCGTGGTGGCGCTCGGGGCGGGCGTCATCGGCCTGGCCTCGGCGGCGATGCAGGGCGGCTTCGAGGAGGTCCGCCAGGTTGGCGGGGTGATCTCCACCAGCGTGTCCGCGCTGTTCCTGTTCGTGATCGCCGGGATCAACCTGGTGGTGCTCCGCGGGGTCTATCGCTCGTTCCGCAGCGTCCGGCGTGGCGGGGCCTACGTGGAGGAGGATTTCCACCAGTTGCTGAACCAGCGCGGCCTGCTAGCCCGGCTGTTCCGCCCGATGTTCCGCCTGGTGACGCAAAGCTGGCACATGCTGCCGCTCGGGTTCCTGTTCGGCCTGGGGTTCGATACTGCAACCGAGATCAGCCTGCTCGGCATCGCCGCCACCGAGGCGGCGAAGGGCGTGTCGCTGTCGTCCATCATGGTGTTCCCCGCGCTGTTCGCCGCCGGGATGGCCTTGATCGACACGACGGACGGGGTGCTGATGCTGCACGCCTATGACTGGGCGTTCGTGAAGCCGATCCGCAAGCTGTACTACAACCTCACGATCACCCTGGTGTCGGTGGTGGTCGCCTTCGTCATCGGCGGGATCGAGGCGCTCGGGCTGATCGGCGACAAGCTGCAGCTTGCGGGGTGGTTCTGGGACGGCATCGGCGCGCTGAACGACAACTTCAACACGCTGGGCTTCGTCATCATCGGGGTGTTCGTCGCGAGCTGGGCGGTGTCGGTGCTGGTGTACTACGCCCGCGGCTATGACCGGATCGAGGCGGAGGCGACCCGCACGACGTAGGGGCGCGTCAGGCGGGGGCGCGCGTCAGGCAGAGGGGGGCCGGGCGCGCAGCAGGTCGTGCGCGTTGATGATGGCGGCGGCCATGTCCTCCAGGCTGATGCGCTTGGACATCGCCTGGCGGCGGAGCGTCTGGTAGGCCTCCTCCTCGGTCATGCCCTGGCTGGCCATCAGGATCAGCCGGGCGCGCTGGATGCGCTGCATCCCGGCCAGCTTGCGCTCCAGCTTCTGCACACGCTGCCCGGCACCCTGCTGCTGCAGCCAGAGGCTGCGCGCGATGGCGAGCTGCGTCAGCAGGCCGAATGGGCGGACCGGCCGCTCGATCACCGCGTGGGCGCCGATCTCCAGCACCAGTTGCAGGATGGACGGGTTCTCATACTCCACGACGCCGATCACCGTGGGCTGCCGGCGGTCCGGGCCGCGGAACAGCCGGCGCAGCGGCTCGCGGCTGTCGTGCTCGACGGCCAGGACGACGATGTCCGACGCCGCCGCCACCTCGTCCGGCAGCGGCCAGACGGTCGTGGTGACGCAGCCGATGCGGCGTAGGTGCTCGACCAGGCTGATGCCCTCGGCGTCGGGCGGGTGCATGACCTCGATGCGGAGGCCGCGCAGGTCGCGGAGGATTTCAATGGCCATCCCTGCCGCGGCCCGTGCCCGCTGTCAGGCTTGCACGGGTGCAGGCAGGCCGTCGGACCCGGCGTTCTCGGAGCCGCCGCTTCCAGGTCCGCCATCTTCAGATCGGGCGTCTCCAGATCGGGCGCGTTCGGACCAGCTATCCAGGCGCTGGTCCACGCAGTAGGGATCCGGCTTCACCCGCCGGCCAGGGTCCCAGACGACTTGGAAATGCCCGGCGGAGTCCAGCCTGGCGACGCGCGGCCATAGGAACGTGTGGTTGTTGCCCGCATCGATCCGCACCCGCCCCTGCGGTGCGTCATACTCCAGGTCGCCCAGCGCCGCGCGGACCTGGCCGGGGTCGTCGGTGCCGGCCCGCTCGATGGCGCTGGCCACCAGCATGACCTGGAAGTAGGCGGCCTCCGCCCCGGCCGTCACCACGGCGTCCGTCTCAAAGCGCGCCCGGAAGCCCGACACGAACGCCGTGGCCGCCGGCGTATCCAGGGTGCTGAAGAACGGGGCGGCGGTGATGTGGCCTGCGGCGGCGGCCGGCTGCATCTCGGCCACCTCGGCCTCGCTGGTGGTCAGGCTGGCGATGGGCATCCGGGCCGGGTCGAAGCCGGCCTGGCGGTAGGCCTCGTAGAACACCGCCGTCGAGCGGCCGACGACGGTCGAGAAGATCATGTCGGGCCGGGTCCGGCCGATCTGCGCAATGGCCTTGCCGAAGTCCTTGGACCCGGCGTCGAGCGGGACGTAGATCTCGTCGGTCACCGTGCCGCCAGCCTGGCGCGCCAGGTCCGCCATGATGCGGTTCGACTCGTAGGGATAGACGTAGTTGGACCCGACGAACAGGATGCGCTTGCCATAGCGGCCGAACAGGTAGCGGGCCAGCGGCAGCGAGTTCTGGTTGGGGGCGGAGCCGGTGTAGATGCAGTTCGGCGAGTACTCGAAACCCTCGTACAGGGTCGGGTACAGCAGCAACCCGCGATATGCCTCGACCACCGGCAGCACCGCCTTGCGGGTGCTGGACATGTAGCAGCCGAAGATCAGCCGCACGCCGTCCTGGCCCAGCAGCCGCTCCGCCAGGGCGTGGAAGTGCTTCGGGTTGGAGGCCGGGTCGTAGGCGACCAGCTCGACCGGCCGGCCGCGGATGCCGCCAGCCGCGTTGACCGCCTCCATTGCAAGGGTCGTGGCGTGGAGCTGGGTGGTCTCGACCGCCGCTGTCACGCCTGACCGCGAGAACAGGACGCCGAACCGCCAGGGTGCGTTCGGGTCGGCAGGCGTCATGGGGTGTGCATCGCTTGTCGCTGCATCCTTGCTGGATCGTCGCACCGGATGTTCGCACACCGGGCGCGGCGCGCCCAGCTTGCGGCCTCGCCCCGGCGCATCGATCAGACCAGCCAGGCCGCCGCCCTCACCTCGGCCCGGCAGCAACAGGCCTACCGCCCCTGTCCTCCACCAGGTTGGCGTCCTCCACTGCCATGGCGGCATGGATGAGGGCGAGGTGGCTCAGGCCCCGTAGGCAGTTCCGGCGGCACAGAACTGGCGGCACAGGATCGGCGCATCCTGGGCACGGGACATCTCCATGGCGACCATCAACGTGCTGATCAGCATGTCGGCGTCGATGCGACGAAGGCGGTCGAGAGCGGGCTGACCTCCGTCATTCAGCAGGCGTCGGGACCCTCACGGCCGGCCGGGCGCGGCTGACAAGCTGGCTCAGCTTGTCCATGTAGAGGTACACCACCGGCGTGGTGAACAGCGTCAGCACCTGGGACACCAGCAGGCCGCCGACCATCGCATAGCCGAGCGGCTGCCGTATCTCCGACCCCGTTCCCGTGCCGAGCATCAGCGGCACTCCGCCCAGCAGCGCGCAAAGCGTCGTCATCAGGATCGGCCGGAACCGCAACAGGCACGCCTCGTGGATCGCGTCCTCGCTCGACAGCCCGCGCTCGCGTTCGCCCTGCAAGGCGAAATCCACCAGCATGATGCCGTTCTTCTTCACGATGCCGATCAGCAGGATGATGCCGATGATGCCGATCACGTCCAGCGGCCGCCCGAACAGCATCAGCGTCGCCAGCGCGCCAAGCCCGGCCGAGGGCAGCGTGGACAGGATCGTCAGCGGGTGGATCGTGCTCTCGTACAGCATCCCCAGGATCAGATAGACCGCGAACAGCGCTGCCAGGATCAGCAGCGGCGTGCTGCTCAGCGCGCTCTGGAACGCCTGTGCATTGCCGTTGAACTTGGTTGCCATCGACGCCGGCAGGTGCAGGCCCGCCGCGGCCTTCTGCACCTCCGCGACCGCCTGGCCGATGGCGACGCCCGGCGCCAGGTTAAAGCTGAGCGTCACCGACGGGAACTGCCCCTGGTGGTTGACCGCCAGCGGCGCCAGCACCGGCCGGATGGTGGCGATCTGCCCGACCGGCACCTCGGTCCCATTCTGCGACCTGACGTAGATGCGCTGCAGCGCGGCTGGCCCAGCCTGGAAATCCGGGTCGGCCTCCAGGATCACGTAGTACTGGTTCAGCGTAGTGTAGATCTTCGCCACGTGCCGCCGGCCGAAGGCGTCGTACAGGGTGGAGTCCACCCGGGCCAGGTCGATGCCGTAGCGCGACGCCGCCGCACGGTCCACGTCGAGGCTCAACGTGCGCCCAGTGCTCTGCTGGTCGCTGGCCACCGAGGTCAGTTGTGGCAGGGCTTGCAGCTTCTGCAGCAGGCGCGGCGCGAACAGGTTCAGCTCCTCGCTGTCCACGTCCGTCAGGGTGTACTGGTACTGGGTCTTGGACACCGTCGCGCCGATGTTGATGTCCTGCGCGGCCTGCATGTAAAGCCGCATCCCCTGCACTCCCTGCAGGGCCGTGCCGAGCCGCGTGATGACCTGGTCGGCGGTGACGCCCCGCTGGCTGCCGGGCTTCAGGGTGATGAACATGCGGCCGTTGTTGCCCGCAACCGTCGCCCCGCCGGCACCGACGTAGCCGATGGCGGACGCCACCGCCGGGTCCTGCCGCACGATGGCCAGCACCGCCTGCTGCCGCTGCATGATCCCTGCTGGCGAGACATCCTGCGCCGCCTCGGTGATCCCCACGATCAGCCCGGTGTCCTGCTGCGGGAAGAAGCCCTTGGGGATCACGGCGAACAACCCCACCGTGGCCGCCACGGTCAGCAGCATGATGCCGAGCGTGATCCGCCGGTGGCGCAGCGCCACGACCAGCGCCCGGTCATACGCCGCCACCAGTCCGTCCAGGCCCCGCTCCAGCACCCTGGAAACGCGGCCGGGCCGCCGCTCGTCGGCCGGCTTGAGCAGCCGGGCGCACATCATCGGCGTCAGCGTCAGCGACACGAACACCGACACCACGATGGACACCGCGACCGTGACCGCGAACTCGCGGAACAGCAGCCCGACCACGCCGCCCAGCAGGAACAGCGGGATGAACACCGCAATCAGGGAGATGGAGATGGACAGGATGGTGAAGCCGATCTCCGCCGCGCCGTCCAGCGCCGCCTGCATCGGGGTCGCCCCGTCCTCCATGTGGCGGACCACGTTCTCGACCATGACGATGGCGTCGTCCACGACGAAGCCGACCGCGATGGTCAGCGCCATCAGCGACAGGTTGTCCAGGCTGTAGCCCAGCACCAGCATGACCGCGAGGGTGCCGACCAGCGAGATCGGCACGGAGATCGCCGGGATCACCGTCGCCCAGAACTTCCGCAGGAACACCGCGATCACCCCAACCACCAGGGCGATGGTCAGCAGCAGGGTGAACTGCACGTCCGACACGCTGGCGCGGATGGTCTGCGTGCGGTCGGACACGATCTCCACCTTGATGCTGGGCGGCAGCGACGCCTGCAGTTGCGGCAGGGCCCGCTTGATCGCGTCCACGGTGTTGATGACGTTGGCGCCGGACTGGCGCTGGTCGGCGATCAGCACCGCGCGCTTCTCGTTCAGCCAGCCAGCCTGCGTCGGGTCCTCCGGCGCGATCACTGCCCGGCCCACGTCGCGCACCCGGATCGCGGCGCCGTTGCGGTAGGCCAGAATGGTGTCGGCATAGCCCGCGGCGGTCATCAACTGGTCGTTGGTTTGCAGGGCATAGGCGGTCTGGCCGCCGTAGAGCTGGCCCTTGGGCTGGTTCACCGTGGCGTTGGTGAGCGCGGCGCGCACGTCCTCGAGGTCCAGGTTCGCTGCCGCGAGCTGCGCCGGGTTGATCTGGACGTGTATCGACGGGCTTTGCAGGCCGCCAATCCCGACGATGCCGACCCCGGGCACCTGGGATATCTTCTGCGCCAGGATCGAGTTGGCATAGTCGCTGACCTTCGTGATCGGCAGCGTGTCGGAGGTCAGGCCGATCAGCAGGATCGGCACGTCGGCCGGGTTGGTCTTGCGGTAGAGCGGCGGGTTGAGCAGGCTTGCCGGCAACTGCCCGGCGGCGGCGTTGATCGCCGCCTGCACGTCCCCGGCCGCCGAGTCCACCGTGCGCGAGCGGTCGAACTGCAGCGTGATCTGGGTGAAGCCGCTGCCGCTGCTGGAGGTCATCGCCGTGATCCCAGGGATTTGCCCGAACTGCCGCTCCAGCGGCGTGGCCACCGAGGACGCCGTGGTCTTGGCGTCCGCGCCCGGCAACTGCGCCGAGACCTGGATGGTCGGGAAGTCCACGTTCGGCAGCGCCGCCACCGGCAGGTTGAAGTAGCCCGCGACGCCCAGCGCCACGACGGCCACCATCAGCAGCGACGTGGCGACCGGCCGGTGGATGAAACCCTGAGATAGACTCATGGCAGCAGCCCCGCCGTCGCGCTGGTGGACCCCGGGACATCGGCGGGCTTGGACGGGACGACGGCGGTCCCGTCCATCAGGCGGTACTGGCCCTGCACGACGACGGTCTCGCCGGGGTTCAGCCCCTTAGTGACGATCGTGACCTCCTGCCGCTGCTGGCCGGTTGCGATGTGGCGTACGGCGGCCTTGCCATCGGCCCCGACGACGTAGGTGAACAGGCCCTGCGGTCCCTGCTGGACGGCATCGGCTGGAATGGTCAGGGCGGCCTTGGCCACCAATGTCGTCAGCTCGACATTGACGAAGGTGCCGGGCCACAGGCGGCGCTGCAGGTTGGGGAACAGCGCCTTGAGCTGCACGGTGCCGGTCTGCGGGTCGGCCTGGTTGTTGACCAGCAGCAACTGTCCGGTGTCCAGCGCGTGAGCGCCGGCCTGGTCGTAGGCCACGGCGCCGATGGGGCCGGCCGAGAGCGCATCCTGCACCTGCGCGATGTCGGCGGCCGGCAGCGTGAGCAGCACGGCGATCGGCTGCACCTGCGCCAGCGCCACCAGCCCGTCGGCATCGGCGGGATGGACGACGTTACCGACGTCGATCCGCCGCACGCCGGTGATGCCGTCGAACGGGGCGAGGAGGGTGGTGTAGCTCAACTGGGTCTTCGCGTCGTCGATGGCGGCCTCGTCGGACTTGGCCGTGCTTTCGAGCTGCGCGACCTGCGAGCGCTGGTCCGTCACCTGCTGGTCGGTCGCGAAGCCGCGGTTCAGCAGCGGCACGTTGCGGCTGAGGTTGACCTGGGTGTTGGCAAGCTGCGCCTGGTCGCGGCTGAGCTGCGCCTGCGCCTGCTCAAGCCGCGCCTGGTAGGGCCGGGGGTCGATTTGCGCGAGGGCGTCGCCGCGGCGGACCTGCTGCCCCTCGGTGAAATCGACGGTCTGTAGCAGCCCCGTCACCTGAGTGCGGATTGTGGCGGTGTTCAGCGCCTGTACCGTGCCGAGGCCGTTGAGGATGATCGGCACGTCATGCTGCTGCACCAGCGCCGTCACCACCGGTACCGCCGGCGGGGGCAGGGGCGGGGGTGCCTGGCGCCCGGTGAACCCCACGGCCACGGCCACTGCGCCCGCAACCGCAGCGAGGGCTAGGCCAGACTTGATGGCGGTCTGCATGAACGTGTTCCTTCCCTGCATGAGAAGGCTCATGCGCGAGGTTGCGGCAGCGATAGGCGGGCGGTTCCCGTGCCCAGCATGGGGCGGGAAGCTGACGCCGTGCCACGCGCAGTTCCACGTGCCGCCGCCGGCCATCCATCGCTGGCAGGCGAGGCGTGAAGGGGCGGGGACGGCGGCATGAAAACCAACATGCCGCCGCACCAGGCCTACTGGCTCAGGGCTTTACCGACTGGAGGCCTACTGCTGGACGGGCGCCGGTTCGGTGCTGGCCGTGTCGATCGTCCCCATCCTCTGCATCCCGGTGGAGCCGGGCGCCAGCGTCCGTGCGCCCTCGGGCAAACTGTTGGGCGGCTGCGGCATGCTCTGGCCGGAGTTCGGCGCGGGCGGCGACTGGGACACGCCCTGGGCGAACGAAGGCGCGGCACCCAGCAGCAGCGAGACGACAAGCGCACAGCTTGTAATGATCTTCATGGTGAGGCTCCGTGTTGCACGCGGCGACAGTGCCGCTGTCACCACACAACACCCGGCCGCCACGCGGGACCAATGCGGCGTCATCATCATCACATGCCGGCGCGGCATGGGCGCCCCGGCTGCACCATCCGGCTACGACATGCGGGCGACGCGCAGCACCAGGCTGCGCAGCCAGCGGTGCGCCGGCACGTCGTCGTGCTTGCGGTGCCACAGCATGGCCGTCACCAGCCGCGGCGAGGCGAACGGCAGCGGCAGCACCTGCAGCGGCGCGATGGCGGCGAAGGCCCGCGCCGTGCGCTCGCCGACGACCGCGATCATCTCCGACTGCGCCAGCGCCGCCGCTGCAGCGAGCAGCGGCGCACGCAGCGCCACGCGGCGCACCAGGCCGTGCCGGGCCAGTTCGGCATCCACGAACCGGGTTTCCTCTCCGGTCGAGGACAGCACGAGGTGCGGGTAGGCGGCCAGCGTTTGCGTGTCGAGGTCCGTGGCCTCGGCCGCCGGGTGGCCGCGGCGCATGAGGGCGGCGAAGCCGTTCTCGAACAGGCGCAGGTCGGAGAAGCGCTCGCCCGGCGCAGCAAGGCCGCCGAGGGCCAGGTCCAGCTCCGCGCGGTCCAGGCGGTCGGCAAGGTCCAGGGTGCCGCTGGGACGCAGGTCGAGGCTCACGCCTGGCGCCTCTGCGGCCACGGCGGCGGCGATGGGGGCAGCCAGGACCAGCGCCGCCCGGTTGTCCAGCGCAACCACGAAGCTGCGGCTTGCAGTGGCCGGGTTGAACCCGGCGGCGCCGTCGAGCGCGGCTTGCAAGCCCTCCAGCGCGGCACGGACGGGGCCGGCCAGGCGCTCGGCGAAGGGCGTCGGCGCCATGCCGTCCGGGGTGCGGACGAACAGCTCGTCCTGCAAGGCGCCGCGCAGCCGGGCGAGGGCGTGGCTGATCGCGGGCTGGGTCATGTTGAGCTTGGCTGCCGCGCGGGTCGCGCTACGCGCCTCGGCCACGGCGTCGAACACGACGAGCAGGTTGAGGTCCAGCGTGCGCCAGTTCATGCGGCGGCCCTGGAGCCGTCCTGAGACCGCGGAGGCGCGCCTCCGGAAGGGCCATGCCGGGGCGGCACGTGACGGTGAGGATGGCGACTTGGCATCACCCGGCATCGTCCTATCGGATGGGGTTGCACGCAACACGCGAGGTGCCCGATGCGTCAGGCGGTCCGGCCCCCGCGCCAGCACGCCCTGCATTGTCTAGGTCAGGTAGGAGTGGACGATGCCGATCAGCTCCTCGGCGGCGCGGGCGGCTTCGTCCCGGGTGTCCGCCTGTACCACCTGCTCGCGGATGTGGTCCTCGATCACCTCGGCGATGAAGCCGTCCATGGCGCCCCGGCACGCCGTCGCCTGCTGCAGCAGCTTCGCACTTGGAGCGTCCTGCTCGGTGACGGCGCGCTGCAGCGCGTCCACCTGGCCGCGGATGCGACTAAGTCGCTTTACAAGCTTGGCTTTTTCTGTGCCAAGACTTGCTTTTGGGGTTGCGCTCATACCCACGGGGGTATAGGGCAGCCGCATCCTAAACACAAGTCATTTCGGTTTGCGCCAGGGCAGATGCCGCACCCGGCCCCGGCCGGACCCGCAACCAGCGTCAAGGGAACCCATGACCCCGCGATCCTCCAGCCCGTTCCCGGAAGGCGACAGTCGGCGTTCCCAGCCGGCCCTGACGCCCCAGGAATGGTCCCGCGCTCGGGTGTGCACATTCCCGCCAAGGCTCACGCGCCGCTGACGCGCTCAGGCAGGGACGCCCCGGCCTGCCTGGACCTCCTCCACTTCTCCGTTGTGGCCGGCATGACCCAGGTCTCGGACGTGCAGACCGGAGACAGGCGGCTGCACCGGCTGGCCCTGTTGCACGGGCTGCCGAGCTTCCTGTTCAACACCCTCATCGCAGCACTCACCGTGAACATCGCAGCCGGCCCGCAGCGGGCCATATGAACGCATCAAGGGGTTGGAACTGGCGCCAAGCCGGCCCGTAGTGGTGGCACCGGGCGCTCGTGCCGCACCCACCTAACTCCAGAACTCCAGACCAAGAGAAGACCAGCGATGAACGTAATAGTGAAGGGCAATGCCACCTGGGGGCGGCGCAAGCGCAGCTTCGAGGAGCTGTCGGACGCCGAGATCCTAGCGGTCGCGATCAGCAACGAGGAGGAGGCGGCGCGCGCCTACACCGAGTTCGCCGAGACCCTGCGCAACGAATATCCCGACAGCGCCCGCATGTTCACCGACATGGCGCTGGAGGAGACCGAGCACCGCCATCGGCTGATCGACCTGTTCCGCAGCAAGTTCGGCGAGATCATCCCGGCCATCCGCGCCGAGGACGTGCGCGGCGTCGCGCAGGAGCGTCCGGCCGGGCTGGTGAAGGCGCTGGGGGCCGAGGCCATGCGCCGGCAGGCCCGGCAGATGGAGGCCAACGCCAGCCGGTTCTACCACCTGGCCGCTAGCCGGACCCAGGACGCGACCATCCGCAACGTGCTGGGCGACCTGGCCGTGGCGGAGGCAGCGCACGAGAAGACCGCCGACGAGATCGACGAGGCCACGCCGCCGACCGAGGGCCGGGTGCAGGAGGTCGAGGACGCGCGCAAACGCTTCGTGCTGCAGATCGTGCAGCCCGGCCTGGTCGGGCTGATGGACGGGTCGGTCAGCACCCTGGCGCCGGTGTTCGCGGCGGCGTTCGCGACGCACTCGTCCTGGAACGCCTTCCTGGTGGGCCTGGCGGCGTCCATCGGCGCGGGCATCAGCATGGGCTTCGCCGAGGCGCTGGCCGATGACGGCAAGCTGTCCGGGCGCGGCACGCCCTACCTGCGCGGGCTGGTCTGCGGGCTGATGACCATTGCGGGCGGCATCGGGCATACGCTGCCCTACCTGATCCAGGACTTCTGGACGGCGACCATCGTGGCCGGGGTGGTGGTCGTGGTGGAGCTGCTGACCATCGCCTGGATACAGTGGCGGTTCATGGACACGCCGCCGATTTCCGCCGTGGCGAAGGTGATGCTCGGTGGCGCGCTGGTGCTGGCGGCGGGCATCGCGATCGGGAGCAGTTGAGGAGCGGTGGAGCCACGCGCTCAACCGCATGGTGGAGTTCGGACGCCCAAACTACGTCCGCACCGCCTGACCCCAGACGGGGTTGAGACTGCTGCATCTACTTTCCAGGCCGTGCAACACGCCTTTTGTGAGCAGTTCTCGCGCTCGCGCTCGTATCTGATCCCCGGGAGGCCGCGGCAGAGCGGATCGCCGACCAGACGTTGCTCAACCAAGGAGTAGGCAGATGCTGAAGTATGTCGTTGCCGCGATGCTGGGCGCCATCTTCGCCCGGCCGGCGCTCGCGGAGGAACTCATCATGGTCAAGAGCCAGCGGAACGTGCCCGAAACGCTCGACCGGTTGCAGATGATCGTAAAGGGCGATGGGTTCTTCATCGTCGCCCGCGTGCCGCATTCGGAGGCGGCGAAGGACGCCGGCCTCACCCTGCGCCCGACTGAGCTGATGATCTTCGGGAAGCCGCAGAGCGGGACACCGCTGATGGTCTGCGACCAGCGCGCCGGCATCGATCTGCCCTTGCGCGCCCTGGCCTGGGAAGACGGCGCCAAGCAGGTCTGGCTCGCCATGGTCGATCCGCACGTGTTGAAGCAGCGCTATTCGCTCGGGGCGGAATGCGACGGTGTGATGGATCGGATGACGACGACGGTCCGCACGTTCCTGGCGGATGCGACGGCGCCTTGACGGGAGTGCGCCATCAAGTTCCCGTGCGGGTGGCTTCGCCGGCTGAACTCCTGTAGGTCGGCAATGCGGCGTGATCCAGCCCCCGTGGCGGAGATCGCCGTCCCGATGGATGGGGCTGCAAAGCTGGCCAAAGTGCGTGCGTCGGGCTGCGCCTGGCCAGGCCTGGCGGGTGCGAGGCCGACAGAGGACCGCGGAACCGCGTGTTTCCACTTCGGGAGGCTCGACAGGCCTGTAGGGACCAACCGGCGCCCTCTTTTCGGAGCCGCTGCGGCCGGGCTGCTCGGCGGCTTGCAGCCGGCCTCGCCGGCACGGGCGGCTTCGCTGGTCACGCTTACGGCCGCCCGCCGCACGCTCGATGTGAACGGGCGCGCCGCTTCGGTGTTCGGCATCACGCAAGCTGACGGGACATCGGGGCTGTTCACGAAGGTCGGCGTGCCGTTCCAGGTCATGCTGCAGAACGATGCCGGCGTGGACACGCTCATCCACTGGCACGGCCTTACGCCGCCCTACCAGCAGGACGGCGTGCCCGGCATCTCTGCTCCAGCCCTGGCGCCGGGCGGCACGGCCGCCTACGACTTCCCGCTCACCTTCCCCGGCACCTTCTGGATGCACTCGCATCAGGGCTTGCAGGAACAGTCGCTGATGAGCGCGCCCTTGATCATACAGGCGGCGGACGGGACGCCGGACCGTCAGGAGGTCGTGCTCCTGCTGCATGATTTCTCGTTCAGGAGCCCCGAGGAGATCTACGACGGCCTGCGCAAGGCTGCGGCCCCGGCCGGCAAGGGCGCGGACGACATGGCCGGGATGTCGATGCAGGCTGCTCCGGCGCCTGGGGCCAACCCGTCCGCCGACGCCGGGCCGGCCGCGATGGCGATGGACCTCAACGACGTGTCCTATGACGCCTTCCTCGCCAACGACCGCACCCTCGACGATCTGCTCGTGGTCCGGGTCGAGCCGCGCGGCCGCATCCTGCTCCGCATCATCAATGCGGCGGCGACCAGCAACTTCTACGTTGACCTCGGCCGTGCCGAGGCGATGCTGACGGCTGTGGACGGGCAACCCGTGCAGCCCGTCGCCGGCTCCGTGTTCCCGGTCGCCATGGCCCAGCGGATCGACCTGGAGTTGCAGCTCGCGGCGGACCAGCACGTCCTGCCGGTGTTTGCGGTGCTTGAAGGCGGGCGGACCCGGACCGGCATCGTGCTGGCGACCGCAAGCGGGGAGGTCGGGCGGCTGTCCCCGCTGGCAGAGGTGGCCACGCCCGCCGTGAACTTCGACCTCGAGCAGCGCCTCTGCGCCCTGGCGCCGCTCGCGTCCAGGCCGGCTGACCGGGTGCACCAGGTGGACCTCACGGGGACGATGGCGGGCTACGTGTGGGGGCTGAACGGCATGGCCTACGGCCAAGCGCAGCCCTTGAGGGTGACCAAGGGCCAGCGGGTCGAATTCGTGATGACCAACAAGACCCCCATGTCGCATCCTATGCACCTGCATGGACACCCGTTCCAGGTTGTCGCGGTTGACGGGCGGCGCTTCCCGGGCGCGGTGCGCGACACCGTGCTGGTGCCGCCGATGCGCTCGGTGACAATCGCCTTCGATGCCGGCAACCCGGGGCGATGGGCCTTCCACTGCCACAACCTCTACCATCAGGCGGGCGGCATGATGACGGTGGTTGCCTACGACGGCTTCTGACCGTGCCAATCCGCCGGCATCGGCCTCTGCGCTGGCAGCGCGCATAGGCGGCGTCGTTGTGATCGTGACGGCGACCCTGCTCAGCCTGCACCCGTTCCCACGCAAGCTCCGTGCGACAGCGGCTATCAGGGGCCGCTGTTCCAGGCCGGCATGTATCAGGTGATGAGGCAGACCAACGTCGAGATCGTCAAGCGTTCGGATGCGGGCAAGTTCGTCATGCTGCCCAAGTGCTGGATCATCGAACGGACGATCACCTGGCTGAACCGCTGCCGCCGGCTGGCCAAGGATTGGAAGTGCCTGCGCAGGACGCTCGCCTACGTGCGCCTGGCTTCCGTCCGCCTCATGGTCCGGAAACCATGCCAAACAGGGGAACGATCCCGGACAGACACTGAGGGGCGGCCAGACACGGCCGCCCCCAGCTTCCTAACCCCTCAAGCCGCCTCGTTCAGCCCTTCGGCAGCAGGACCGCGTCAATGACGTGGATGACGCCGTTTGAGCACGCGATGTCGGCCTGCGTCACATTGGCGCCGTTCACCTTCACGCCGCTTGTGCCGTCCACGTGAAGCTCCTCGCCGCCCGCCGACTTCGGCGTCAGCGTCTTGCCGGCTAGGTCGGCCGCCATGACCTTGCCGGGCAGCACGTGCAGCATCAGGATCGCGGTCAGCTTGTCCTTGCTCTCCGGCTTGACCAGCGTCTCCACCGTGCCGGCGGGCAGCTTGGCAAAGGCGTCGTCGGACGGCGCGAACACGGTGAAGGGGCCAGCGCCCTTCAAGGTCGCGCCCAGGCCGGCGGCGGTCACGGCGGCGACCAGCGTCTTGAACGACCCGGCAGCAACGGCCGTGTCAACGATGTCGTGCATAGTTCCAGACATGAAAAAATCCTAGCAGGGCGGTGCGCCCCCGACTGCGCCCGGGTGGGGCGCGGGCGTCAGATGGGTGGCCTTCGTTGCAAGGCAACCGTAGAGCCACCAATGCGTGAATGCGGTGCTGAAGCCCGAATTTGCGCATGGCGCAATCATGGTGCAAATCCCGATGCAGGTCGATTGGTTGCTTCGACGCAAGCCAACCGGTCGTTCCGAGGCATCCCAGTCGCCCCCGAGCAAGGTTGGGCGGCGCGGTTCGCGAGCAGTCGTCCATCGAAAGCAAGGTCTGTCCGGGCAACCCCGGGAAGCGCCATGGCAGGCCAGAGACTGCCGATACGTCACGTTCGAGACGTGCTTCGCCTCAACCATGTCTGCGGCCACAGTGGCCACCAGATCGCCGCCATGGTCGGCGTCAGCCGCTACACGGTGGCCGGGTGCCTGCGCCGCGCTGGCATGGTGGGCATCACCTGGCCGGCACCTGTAAACAAGCGTTCAACTGGGGTCCCGCTGAGATCAGACCTGCTGCATCGATAAAACATGGGAAGATGCCGCAAAGGTAGGACCCCCGTCGGTGCCGGCCGGAACCTTGCCTGTCGGCCATCTCTCGCCGCAAAATCAGCATTTTGCAGCGGCTCTCGGGAGGACTTCCGGTTCGACGCTTGTTCACAAACGGCCTTCGGCCTCGGTCCTTGAGGCTGCCAGCCATAGGGTGCTGCGCAACCCCAGGCTGCTTGCCCGTGACGGCTAGCCGGTGACTGTCGCCAATACCCATGAAGCAATCCGGCTCATGCTGGACGAACAGGACACCTGATCCAAGACGACCATCGCAATGGGAATGGATGGAAGTCCGCCCTGGACGATTGGATGCCGCCTGCAGCGCAGCAACTCAACGTCGAGGCATCGCACGGTGCGTGCTCTGAATAGGCTCTCCTCAGAAACGAAAGTGGCAGAGTCCATCTATGGAAGATTTATTATATTGTAACGACGGTTGTCTGTTCCGACTCAAATGTGAGTAAAAGCGGCTCGGCGGGGTGTGCCTTGGTCTGCTTCCATGATGGTGGGGGCTGGCATAACGGTTGCGATCACGTGGACGGAGCACACGGCGGCGGACCCAGGGCTGTTCAACGCTTTCGAATGGCGGTGAGTGAGAGCAGCTGTTTGATGCCTGCGAGACCGGCGCGGTAGCGGTCCTGGCTGAGCGTGTCGGTCCGGTTTGCCTTGAGGATGTTGAAGGCA